>CENT01088314.1_pt1 | contig 18056 bp, 15 predicted proteins | sample 530141 | NCBI WGS metagenome assembly CENT01 (sample SAMEA2591074, study PRJEB7988) | marine metagenome | isolation source: saline water (ENVO:00002010), including | reverse complement strand
TTCACCGCCATAATTTCAGGTGTCTCGCCGTCATCGCTCCAGGCAATTATTTGCAGGCAGTCGGGGATAGAAGCCGGATCGATAACCAGTGAGTGGTAGCGGGTGACCACAAACTGTTGCGGAATATTAGTAAACAGACTGTCGTTATTGTGCTTAACGCCGGAGAGCTTGCCATGGCGAACCTGCAGGGCATTGGTTACTGAAGCGCCGAACACCTGGCCGATAGCCTGATGACCAAGACATACGCCCATGATGGGGATGATACCGGCAAACTGACGGATTACCTCCAGACTGACGCCAGATTCATTGGGTGTGCAGGGGCCAGGCGAGATAACAATTGCCTGAATCTTTGCAGGATCGATATCAGCCACTGTAATAGCATCGTTACGCACGACCTCAAGTTCACAACCCAGCTCCTGAAAATACCTTGCCAGGTTGTGACTAAAGGAGTCGTAATTATCGATCAGTAGTATCAAGGTTTAATCGACTGCTTAGGGCTTAGCGATAAATCCCACTGCTTCGTAGGTAGCCTTGAGTGTGGCGGCCGCACGGACCCGTGCTTTTTCAGCGCCCTGATGCATTACCTCATCAAGATAAGCCCGGTCGGCACGTAGTGTGTTAAATCGCTGTTGTAATGGTTCAATCAGTGCAACCACTGCATCAGCCACGTCAGACTTTAAATGACCATACATTTTATCTTCATAAGCAGGTACCAGTTCGTCCACTGTTTTGCCGGTAGCCAGTGACAGAAGTGTGAGTAAGTTAGTTACCCCTGGCTTTTCTGCCCAGTCAAAATAAATACGCGCCTGCTCGTCTGAGTCAGTCACTGCACGTTTGATTTTCTTGGCAACCTTTTTGGGTTCTTCCAGCAAGCCGATAAAGTTGTTCGGGTTGGTGTCTGATTTAGACATCTTCTTATCCGGCTCCTGCAAGCTCATAATGCGGGCACCGAACTCAGGAATATAAGGCTCCGGAATGCGGAAAGTGTCGCCGTAAATGTTGTTGAAGCGGGTAGCGATATCGCGGGTAAGCTCCAGATGTTGTTTCTGATCTTCACCTACCGGCACTTCATTAGCCTGATAAAGCAGGATATCGGCGGCTTGTAAAACCGGGTAGCTGTAGAGGCCTACATTGATATTGCTGGTATTGCGGGCCGACTTGTCCTTGAACTGGGTCATGCGGTTCAGTTCACCCATTTGGGTAAAGCAGTTTAATACCCAGGAAAGTTGTGCGTGCTCAGGCACATGAGACTGCAAAAACAGCGTACTCCTGGTTGGGTCGATACCACAGGCCAGATACAACGCCAGACCATCCAGACAAGCTTCTTTCAGCTTAGCCGGGTCCTGACGCACCGTAATGGCATGCAAATCCACAATCATATACAGACAGTCGTGTGTTTCCTGCATGGAGACCCACTGCTTCAGCGCACCCATGTAGTTACCCAGGGTAAGCTGTCCGGATGGCTGACAGCCGCTCAATACGATTGGTTTTGCGCTCATTACTTATTTACCTATTCACACTTAGTTACTTAGAAGACACTGTAGCCAGTTCGTCACGCATTTGCTGGATAACTGCGGCATAGTCCGGCTTATTGAAGATCGCTGAACCGGCGACAAACATATCCGCACCGGCAGCGGCAATGGCTGCGATATTATCGACTTTAACTCCGCCGTCAACTTCCAAACGGATGTTTTGCTCAGAAGCATCGATACGAGACCTGACTTCTCTGAGCTTATCGAGCGTACCAGGAATGAATGACTGACCACCAAAACCGGGGTTAACCGACATTAATAAGATGTGGTGCAGTTTATCCATTACATAGTCGAGATAATGCAGCGGTGTGGCCGGATTAAATACCAGGCCCGGCTGACAGCCTTTATCAGCAATTAACTGCAGGCTGCGGTCAAGATGCTGGCTGGCCTCCGGGTGGAAACTGATATAACTGGCACCGGCATCGGCAAACTGAGTAATTAAGTCGTCCACCGGCGAAACCATCAGGTGCACATCGATAGGTGCCGTAATGCCATAGTCACGCAGCGCAGAACAAATCATCGGGCCAAAGGTCAGGTTAGGAACGTAGTGATTGTCCATCACGTCAAAGTGAACCACGTCAGCGCCGGCGTCGAGCACACGCTGTACATCATCACCCAGACGGGCGAAGTCCGCCGAGAGTATCGACGGTGCTATCAGGAATCGTTGCATGATTAACCCTTATAGACGGTGTAGGGAAGCAGAGTAAAGCCGGGCGAGTGATGAGAAGCGCTGTTGTTATGTGATATGTACGACAAAACAAACACTTGGCCAGCGTATTTATTGGGCATTATTTTAACGGATTATCGTAACTGGCAAAAGGTTTTATCTCGCACCTTAACGGTGATTTTGCTTCTTTTTGGTGCAAATTATTGCTAATTGACTGTGCGAAAGCCCTTTTAAAGATTTTTATGCTGTAAAAGTTGTGAATAAAAATGCATTTAAAACAGTGATTTATTAAGTTTATATGGCCCATTTGCAAGTGTCGACACATTGGGCACTAGTTTTGCGTATACCGACATCACAAAAATAAAAATACAGACAGAAAAGTGATTTAAATAAAAACACTTATGCGTGATTTATACGGAGAACACACATGAAATTTAATAAAACACTGGTAATTTTAGCTGTTGTTGGCTCTTGCCTTTCATCACAAGCTGTACTGGCTGATAGCCTGTCTGCTAATGCTAGCGTTGCAAATAATTATATCTGGCGTGGTCTGACTCAGACCATGAACGAGCCAGCAGTATCTGGTGGTATCGATTACGCCAGCGACAGCGGTTTCTATGCAGGCACCTGGGCGTCTAACGTTAAGTACGGTGCAGCAGATAACTTCTCTTACGAGCATGACGTTTATTTTGGTTTTGCTGGTGAGTCTGGTGATATCAGCTACGACGTAGGTTATCTGTACTACAACTACGATGAAGCTGCTGGTTTCGACTTCGGTGAAATCTACGGTACTGTTGGTTATGGCGGTTTCAGCGCAACACTTTACGTGTTAGCGAATGCTGAACCAGATGAAGCGCCTGGTCAGGACTTCGGTTTTGGTTCAACCACTTACATCTCTTTAGACTACGGCTTTGCGCTGGAAAGTGGCACTGAAGTTGGTTTCCACGTTGGTTCATACCAGGGTGACTTTAACGAAGCGTTCAACGGCGTACCTGGCGACTATCGTGATTTTTCAGTATCAGTGGCTAAAGACGGCTTTGCATTCATGATCAGTACAACTGATCTGGATGACGCAGGCGATGAAGACCCGTACGACAACGATGCAATCAAATACACTGTTTCTTACTCGGTAGATTTCGAACTGTAAGAGACCTTTAACACTTTTACAGTGTTTATGTTTTGTGCACGCAAAGGCCACACATTAGTGTGGCCTTTGTACTTTGGGTTAAAATTTTCATTGCCAGATGTAACAGACTGATTATAATTACACCAATGGATTTTATTCTGGAATGGTTTTCAGTATGACAAAGCTAAAGAAAAGCTTGAACTGGCGGGTCGCAGGAGCAGTATTTGCTCTGGCTTTAACCGTGGGCAGTTTTAACCTGAGCGTGGGATCGCCAGAGGCAGATTGTCTGGAAAACCGAGTGGCTAATGTGTTCGATGAAGCTGAGCAAGTCAGTTGGGTCAGTTGGTTGACAGGTCGATCCACATCCTACCGTTTTCATTTTCTCGATCTTCTCGAATTACTGTCACGTCACAAAGGTAAAGACAGCGAGTAGCCGCTCGTTGGTTTAAGCGTTGTGGCAAATAAACCGGGTTTTCTGAAAGTCGTACAAAGCGTACTGGCCAGTGCTTTTGGTGTTCAAAGTCAGCAAAAATACCAGCAGGATTTTTCACAAACAACTATTGCCCCTTATATTGTGGTGGGGGTTATCTTCGTGGTATTGCTGGTACTCGGGTTGATTGGCCTGGTGAACTGGCTGACCCCCTGAATCAGTTTTATAACTGTGGTGACTATTTGTCGTCTACTGCGGTTATTGGATACACAGGCTTGTGCTTAAATAACGCGAGCAATTCACTTACCGGCTTGCGGGCACTCCCTTTCTGACTGATTGAGCGTTTCACATTCAATGTAGTGATTTGAGCGCCATAGTACATCTGTCGCGTCATCGGTAAATCATGATTTGAAATTAGCACAGGAATGTTTCGTTTGAACGCGGCACGCTGAGCCAGTGTAGCCAGTTTATGCTGACAGGATAAGCTGAACTGCTTGGCCGCGTAGCTGGTAAACAAGGCGGTTTTACTGATTGGTGCGTAAGGTGGATCGCAATAGATAACGCTGCCTCTGCGGGCATGCTGAAATACTTTTTCAAAAGGTAAACACGTGAACCTGGCTTTTTGCGCCTTTTCGGCGAACACGAACATCTCGCGTTCCGGGAAGTAGGGCCGCTTATAGCGGCCAAATGGCACATTAAACCGCCCTTTCAGACTGTACCGGCACAAGCCATTGTAGCCGTGGCGGTTAAGATACACGAACAACAGAGCGCGGTAATACTGGTCGCTGGTCTGATTGAATTCTTCACGCAGGCCATAATAGATTTTTTCGCTGTTATGATGCGGCGAGAAAAAATCTTTCAGGTCATTGATGAGCGGATCAGGTTGCGCTTTTAGCAGATTGTAGAGATTAATCAGGTCCGGATTAATATCATTGAGCACATAGTGCTTAAAGTCAGAGTTGAGAAACACAGACCCTGCGCCAACGAAAGGCTCGATGAGCTTCTTTCCCTCTGGCAGGTGTGCATTGATTTGTTCAACCAGACTGTATTTGCCTCCTGCCCATTTGAGGAAAGCCCGGTGTTTACTGACGGCCATTATGTTGGTAACTACTCACTGACGCTATGATTTTTATTATTGGGGATATTGTGAACAACAGCCACAAAGCCCGGCATCCCGCACCCGGGAAGGTTACCCTTGGGTGGCATTCAACTTTAACGAATCATTGATTGTATCTGTCAGCGCGGATCTCGACAACCGACAATAGCCAGAAATCGATAATTATTAGCGTTTGTGCCGTTAGGGTATACTGGCTATTTCGGCTTTTACCTGGTTACCAGCTTTAACGAATGCTTTGTCGCTGCCAGGAAATTGCGGTAAGGCCTGCAGTTGCTGCTGAGCGGCTGGTAAAGAGGCAGCCGGCGTTGACCACAAAATGACAAACCAGTCACCACCGTAGCGATAGGTTTTATAAATGGTCACCTGGCTGGTGAGCTGATGATCCGTTAAGAAATCCCGGGCCAGCTTCAGGTCTTTCATGCCGGCTATCTGAATCCAGTACTGACCGGCACTGCTGTTGGCCAGTTGCTCATTGGCTACCTCTGCAGGCTCTGAGGAAATTACTGTTTCAGCTGTAGCAGTAACTTGCTGTGGCTGAGCGTTTTGTGCGGTGACGGCTTCTGCCAAAGAAGGTTCAGTTACATCCGCAGCAGTGTCCGGTACCTCTGCAATTAGTTTATCGTTAGCAACCTGATTATTAGTAGGTGCCGGAATCGCTTTAATTGCATCATTAAAGCTGGCCATAACGCGCGGCTGTGCGGCCGGCGCTGCCACTTCCGTTACCGGCTGCTGGTCGCTGGTGTCGGTATTATTCTGCTTTACAATACTCAATGTCCGGGTTGGCTTAATAAGCGCTTCTGGCTCATCGGTTATGTTCTGCGCGGTGCCCGGTTCGTTGCTATCGAGCGGGTCAAACAGGGTGGTCATGGTAGCGCCGTATTGCCAGCCCATAATCGCAACAAAACAGGATAAAAACACCAGCGTAACGCCGATCCAAAGCCAGGGCGAACGTAAACGGTTATCGGTGAGCGGGGGAGCACCTGCTTCTCCGCGTTCCTGACGGTAACGTTCAAAAGCGGCGCGGCGCTCAGCCAGTAATTTATCCACATCACTACTGTATTGCTGGGTAGATACTGACTGACTGCTAATTAACAGCGGAGTGTTGGTATTCTTAGCCGGTAGCCACTCTTTGGCTTGTTCGGCCCAGTCACTTTCACCAAATAGTAGTACATTAAGGTGCTGTTTATTATTGGCAAACCGGCTTTGTAAAACCAAATCCCACAATTCCTGCAGGAAGCTGTTGGGAATGTGTTGCGCCTGAGTGATGGTGATGAGTACCGGTCCATCATGATGATTAAGACCAGCGAGTAATTCATTTAACGGCCGGATATAACTGCCCACTACCTGGCCAAGGAGTTGTTTGCAGAGGGTGCCACGGTAATCCGTAACCTGCATATCCGGCTCGGCGGTAATAAAAGCCAGTTCGGTGTTGTCGGACTGCTGAAAAACGAAGGACTCCAGCGTACGCTGCTGCTCAGAAATACTGTCTCCGCTGACAAAAATCAGCTGAGACGAGTAGTTGACTAAATATTCAAGCCTGCTGTGCAGCTCAGATGCCACGGTAGTGTCCTCATTAAACGGCCAGTTATATTACCCGATTAACTTAATACCGCGTCCAGAATAGGCTGGGTAACGTCTTTGGTTACCACCGCTTTGCCAATGCCCTGGGGGATAACAAAACGGATCTGGCCTGCCTCGACTTTCTTGTCGCGTGCCATATGGCGCATGTAGTCGGCTACAGACATACTATTGGGGCCGGCAACCGGCAGCTTAAATTGCTGCTGGAGCGCTTCAACACGACGGGTTTCTGACGGTGTTAACCAATCAAGGTGTTCTGCCGTTTTACAAGCAAGGATAATACCAGCCGCTACCGCTTCGCCATGTAGCCAGTTGCCATAACCCTGTTCGGCTTCGATAGCGTGGCCGAAAGTATGTCCAAGGTTAAGCAGCGCACGAATGCCGCCTTCACGTTCATCCTGAGCCACAATCTCGGCCTTGATTTGACAGCATCTGAAAATTGCCCTGCCAAGGGCGTCGGCGTTGAGCGATTTTAGTCCTTGCTGATTGGCTTCCAGCCAGTCAAAAAATGCAGCGTCATAAATAATGCCGTACTTAATGACTTCTGCCATGCCGGCGGCAAATTCACGCTCTGGCAGGGTGTTAAGCGTAGTGATATCAATAGCTACCAGCACAGGCTGGTAAAACGCCCCAATCATATTTTTGCCGAGGGGATGATTTACCGCGGTTTTACCGCCTACGGATGAATCTACCTGAGACAACAAGGTGGTAGGTACCTGAATAAAAGGCACGCCCCGCTGATAGGTGGCGGCGACAAAGCCGCACAGGTCGCCGATAACACCGCCACCCAGGGCAATCAGCGTGACATCGCGGGCTGCGTTCATTTCCAGCAGGCGGGTCATTACTACTTCAAACTGCTCAAGAGTTTTATATTGTTCGCCATCAGGTAAAGTGATGACATCGGTTTGCTTTTCTCCGCAAGCCGCCAGTACCCGCTCCAGATAAAGGGGGGCTACCGTTTCGTTGGTGACGATAACAGCCCGTTGCCCTTTGATGTAGGGCACAAAAAAGCCGGGCTGTGATAACAGTCCGGCTTCAATCTGAATAGGGTAGCTACGCTCGTCAAGTTCTACGGTTAAGGTTGACACGCCTGTAGCTCCTTTAAATGTTATAACCCAATCTTGCTTATAATTTGGTTAGCAACGGCTCGCGCAGACTGATCGTCGGTTTCTACCACGTAATCAGCCACTTCTTCGTACAGTGGGTTACGCAGTTCAGCGAGGTCTCTTAATACCTTTTCCGGATCATCCTTTTGTAACAAGGGGCGACGCTTGTCGCGCTGGGTACGGGCAACCTGTTTGTCGATAGTGGTTTGCAGATAGACTACAATACCACGCGCTGACAGGCGGTTACGCACTGCTTTGGTCATAATAGAACCGCCGCCAGTGGCCAGCACAATACCTTGTTTGTCAGTTAAATCATTAATGACATTTTCTTCGCGTTTGCGGAATCCATCTTCACCTTCGAGATCAAAGATCCAGGTAATATCTGCGCCAGAACGACGTTCAATCTCCTGATCGGAATCGAAGAACTCGAGGTGTAACTCATCTGCTAAGTGACGACCAATGGTACTTTTACCTGCTCCCATTGGACCAACCAAAAAGATATTACGTTTTTCAGCCATATTTGCTTATTTCACAACTTATCTATGTTAAGGGCAGAATGTTCTGTTTTCCTCAACCACCCGTTCACACGTGCTTATTTTGTCGCTAATAAGCACATACACAAAACCTCGTAAAAATTTCGAGAGCGGGATTATCTCAGTTTCTCAGACCGCTATGCAAGTTTTGTTGCAGGGATTAGGGCGAAAGCGTGAAAAATGAAGCTTAGCCAAAGGATTAAGCGCCAGTTTGAGGGGAGAAAAGACGAAAATTATTGCCTCAGACAGGGATTTCCCGCCTGAGGCATAAAAAATTACAGTGCTTCAGTAACGATTTTGGGCGTTACGAAAATGAGTAACTCACGTTTTTGATACACGGTTGAGCTATTGCGGAATAATGCGCCAACCACCGGCAAATCGCCAAACAGCGGCACTTTACTCACATCGTTGCTGTTAACCTGTTGAAAGATACCGCCCAGGACAATGGTTTCACCATTTTCTACCAGTACCTGGGTTTTAATTTCCTGCGTATCGATGGCCACGGCATCACCAGTAGCGGTTTGGACGGTTTCACCACGGGTATCCTGGGTAACTATCAAATCCAGAATGATACGGTTATCCGGGGTAATGTGCGGCGTTACCTTAAGGCTTAACACGGCCTTTTTAAACTCTACCGAGGTGGCACCACTGGAAGTGGCTTGTGAATAAGGAATTTCTGTACCTTGTTCAATGTAAGCTTCCTGCTGGTTAGCCACGGTGATACGCGGGCTGGCAATAATTTCACCTTTGTTTTCTGACTCCAGCGCCGATAATTCGAGGTCCAAAATGGTGCCATCAGCCAGACTGGCAATCTGAAAACCGATACTGCCTGCGGCACTGGCCACCGGTAGGTTAACATTCAGGCGATCACCTAACGCCGGCACGTTGCCGCCCGCTATAGTTTCCGCTCCGGAGAGTGAACCTGACACGCCGTTGTCGTCCTGACGGTCAGAGAAACCCCAGCGCACGCCAAGCTGTTCGTCCACGTTATCACGCACGGTTACCATGCGTGATTCGATGAGTACCTGCTTCACCGGGATATCCAGTGATTCAATGACCCGGCGAGCTTCATCGATAGACGCCTGGGTATCACGAACCAGAATAGTATTGGTACGACTGTCTACCGTAACGGTGCCACGATCGGTCAGAATACCACCGCCGCCTTCTTCTGCTTTCAGAATCTGCGATAATTCAGCGGCTTTCGCATAGTTAACCGTAATGCTGGCGGAAGCTAGCGGTGCCAGTTGCGCAACCTGCTGGTCTGACTGCAGTTTTTGGGTTTCACGCTGGGAAAGTTCTTCGCTGGGCGCGATCAATAATATGTTGCCTTCCTGACGCTTATCTAACCCTTTAATTTTTAAAATCATATCCAGCGCCTGATCCCAGGGCACACCGGTCAGGCTAATCGATACATTACCGGTAACGGTATCGGTGGTCACCAGATTAAATCCGTTCACTTTGGCGATAATCTGTAATACCTGACGAACCGGGACGTCCTGGAAGTCGAGGGAAATTGGCTCACCTTCATACTGACTCTTCTCCAGCTTGGCCAGTTGCTCCTGGCTCATAGGGCTGATAGTCACTGTCAGGGTTTTACCGTCTTGTTCTGTGTTGGTCATTACGTTACCGGCGTAATTAAACTCAATACGTGATGAGTCTTTCTCCTGAAAGGTCTCGATAGTGGTTACCTGCGTGCCAAACGCCGTTACATCCAGTTCGATTAATTGATCTTCAGCCAGCTCGGTTGCTGGCAGTGTAAGTATTAACTTACCGTTGGCTTCTATCACCTGAGGTTGCACATCCCGGTTATTCATGGTTAGCGTGGTAACTGCCAGGCCATTAGCGCCACGGGTGAAGTCGATGTCTTTCAGGGTCGACTTAAAGACTTTCTCTGCCTCGGCATTCGGATTAATTAATTGCGGAGATTCCTGAGCTCTGAGCTCAGCGGCAACTACATTAAACAGTAAAAACGTGACCACGGCGCCGGCTACCCAGTAGCGGCGCTTGGTTTGCCGATTTAGTCTTTCGTTAAAGATATATCGCTTAGACATCTAATAATCTCCTGCTCACGACTTCATCGTTAGCGTAGTTTCTTTCTTCTGCCAGCAGCCAGTGCCGTCAGGAACAAGCTCTTCAATAATCACTTTGTCGTTGCCAATACTGATGATTTGTCCGAAGAACAAACCCAGTCGGCTGCCTTTTTTAGCCTGGTAAAGCCCGCCATCATTGGTTTTAAATAACACCCAGGTGTCACCGTCTGAGCGGAAACTACCGGTTAGTGACAAAGCATCGATGCCATAGGCTTCCAGAGGCTCACGGGTACGGTTGGCATCAGGCTGTAAACAATTCGCTTTTACCTGAGCAACCACGGGTGCCCGGCTGGCTTTCGGGCGGACAAACGGACTGCGAAATCCTTGTGCGTCGTAGACGAACACCGGTTTTTGTTCAAATTCCGGGTAAGGCTCGATGCTGGGTTTGGTGTTTTGTCTGACTTCGTTGGTGTAAGCCACCAGATCGTCAATATTCGGCGCACATCCAGATGCGGTCAAGGCTACCACTGCGATCCCGAGGAGGCGAGTAAATTGCGACATTACTTACTCTCCTTGTTCTCTGTGTTGGCGGCGCGGTAAGTTTTGGCCAGCAGACTTAAGCGCAAACCGCTCTGATCAGTGTGCACTTCAAAATCGTGCATGGTCACTATGCGCGGTAAGTCGGCCACTTTAGACACGAATTCACCAAAATTGTGATAGCCACCGGATACCTCGATGCGAATGGGTAGCTCAGTGTAAAACTCTTTAGGAATTTCTTTTTCCCAGTTTATCAGCCGAAAAGTAAGGCCCGCGCTGGTGCCTACATAGGTAATATCATCCAACAATCCGGGCGTTTCGTTGCGGGTGGGTAGCGACTTTAACATCGAAGAAAAATCTTCTTCGATTTGCGCCAACTGTTGTTTGTACGCCGAAAGGTTGGCGGCTAGTCGATATTTTGCCTGAAACTGCATTTTTAACTCGGCTTCCTTGGCTTCAGCCTGATCGAGCAAGGGAAGCTTAGGGCTAACAATACCGAAATAGCTGATACCAGAAACCACAATCACAATGAATAAAGCAACAACGGTCTTTACCTCAAACGGCCAGATGGCAATTTGTTCAAAGTCGAGGTCGTTAATCTCTTTTAATTTGGCAAAGTCAAACTGCTTCATTTGCCACCTCTTTCTTGCTGTTCTTTTTCCATGGCAACCTGTTCGCTAATCGAAAAGGTCAGGGTAAATTCGCTAACCGCATCAGTGGCGCTGGTGTCTGCCACGATGGATGACAGTTCGCCGGAAGTGAACACTTTTGATGTTTCCAACTGGCGCATAAATTCAGCCAGGCGGTTATTCGACTCGCTGGTGCCGCGTACCTGAATACTGGAGCCGGTGCGCTGCAGCGATGTAAAGCTGACGCCCTGGGGCACTATCCGAGCAAGCTCATCGAGCACCTGAGGGGCCAGGTTTCGGCTACTTTGCAGTTGTTCAATCAGGGCCATGCGTTGCTCGATGGCCGATTTACTTTCTTTAATGCGTTTAATTTCCGCAATCTGACTTTCCAGGGCGGTGATCTGGGTTTGCAGATACTGATTGCGCGAGTTTTGATTACTGATCTGGGTATCGATAATCTGGCCAATAAACCAGAACAGCAAACCGGTCATGATGGCCACAAACGCCAGCACCACAATGTACTGTTGTTTCTGCTGCTGACGGCGTTGTTCGCGCCAGGGCAGGAGGTTTACATGTGCCATCTTGACATCCCCCGGCTGGCCAGGCCTGCAGCAATAGCCAGTAATGGGGCAACCTGCTTGACCTGCTCAGTATTTAGCTTGTCGCTAATTTTGATATTGGTAAATGGATTGAAGACTTCCACCTCAATACCGAGATCCTGCTGCAAGGTATCTACCAGCGCCGGTATAACCGCGCCTGCGCCGGTCACGACGATTTTTTCCGGGCGCTCAGCCTGCATGGTGCTCATGTACATTTGTAAGGCACGATTAATCTGCTGCTGCAGATTTGCCGCAAAAATAGGCAGGGTATCGCTAATCCAGTTGCTCGGCAGTGTATTGTTGATTAACTGCTCTTCAGTGTCTTTGCGGTCCAGCATATGTACTAAAGACAAATCCTGAAGCAGCGAATCAACGCCGAAAGTGTGCTCTTTGGTATAGACAGTCTTGCCATTGTCCCAAATACAAACTTGCAACAGTGATGCCCCAATATTAATGCAACAAATGCGCTGGGCTTCTTCGTCATGGGGGTAAAAGTAATCCACCGCATTTCCCATAGCGTAGGTTTCGACGTCCACCACTTTCGGATCGAAGCTATGTTCACGTACCAGCGTGGAGCGGTTATCTACTACATCACGGTGGGCGGCGGTAAGCAACACGTCCACTTTGCCAGAATGAGTTTCACTTATACCCACTTCCTCGAAGTCCAGGTACACTTCTTCCAGCGGATAGGGGATCAGGCTGTCGGCCTCGACTTCTATCTGGCCTTCCAGCTCATAGTCGGTTTGATCAGGTTCCATATGAACTATTTTACTGATTACGGATGAGCCGGCTACGGCAATGGCTACTGGTTTAATTTTATTCTTAAGTGCCAGGCGAACTTTTCGCAGCGCCACACTCACAGCGTCGAAGTCGGTGATCTCTCGCTCTCTGAATGCCTCTTTAATAATTGGCTCGCAGGCAAACGCGGTTAGCATGTAGTCGCCTTCGGCGCCTTCCAGCACAACTGCCTTGATGCAACGGGTGCCAATGTCGAGTCCGACAATGGGCGGTTGCTTTTTTTTGAACAGCGATTTTAGCATATCAACTGAGTCTCATTTACTTGCGATAAATTTCTAACATAAGATGTTACTTAAAATTTTTCCATTTAATGGTTCTAATAAATACACTTAGGTATAAAATATAAGTCATTCTGGCAAAAAAGCCCTTTTATTCTTATTGTGAAGTACATCAAAACCTTCTTATTACTCGGATTTGTCGGTGCACTGCTCGGCGGTATTGCACTCACGGGTATTTATTTTTATATCAAGCCGGATCTGCCCAGCGTTGCAATCCTCAAGGATGTGCGGCTGCAAACGCCTATGCGCATTTATACACATGACGGCAAGCTCATCTCCCAGTACGGTGTAAAGCGGCGTATACCGGTAACCCTTGACCAGGCCCCGGATCTGCTGCAAAAAGCGATTTTGGCCACCGAGGACAATCGTTTTTACGAACACTTTGGTATTGATCCTATCGGCATCACCCGGGCTTTCATTAACCTTGTCCTGACCGGTGAGAAAAGTCAGGGCGCAAGTACCCTGACACAACAGCTGGCCCGGGGCTTCTTCTTAACCCGGGAAAAAACCTATATTCGCAAAATTAAGGAAGTCTTTATTGCTCTGCACATGGAAACTGAGCTCAGCAAAGACGAGATTTTCGAATTGTATTTAAACAAAGTTGAGTTGGGTCATCGGTCGTTTGGTTTCGGTGCTGCCGCTCAGGTGTATTACGGTAAGCGGCTCGACGAGCTGACGCTGGCGCAAATTGCGACGCTGGCCGGACTGCCCCAGGCACCTTCGGTATTAAACCCGGTAAGCCGCCCACAACGCTCCGTAGAGCGTCGTCGAATCGTGTTGCTGCGTATGCTGGATGAAGGGTATATCACCCGTCAGCAATTTGATGAAGCGGCCAGCGCGCCGGTGACAGCTGAAAAACACGGTGCCGAAATCGAACTGGATGCCCCTTATCTGGCTGACCTGATTTATTCAGAAATGGTGACACTCTACGGCAAGGAAGAAGCAGAAACCGGCGGTTATCAGGTTTACGCGACGGTCTCGTCTGAATTACAGCAAGCCGCGCAAAATGCGGTCAAGCAGAATCTTCACGATTATGATGAACGCCACGGATATCGTGGCGCTGTGGCACGTTTATGGCCACAGGAGCAGAACAGCACGGTACCGAACCCGGAAGAGACATCGACGGAATGCGAAAGTGAGCCACTCTACCCTGACTGGCCCTGTGAAGTCACCGAAGAGACGCTTATTAACCAACTGGATAATGCTGGCGCCTTCGGATTTGTGTTTCCGGTAGCTGTTATCAGTGTTGACGAGCAATCTTTTACCACCCGGGACGTCACCGGCATCGAACGGGTGATTGAATGGGAGGGTATGGACTGGGCCCGGCCGTTTTTAAGCGACAGCCGACAAGGACAACCTCCCTCCGAGGCCTATGATATTGTGAATGCTGGCGACATTGTGTACATCAGGGAACAGGATAATCAGTGGCGTCTGGCGCAGTTGCCACAGGTCAGTGGCGCCTTTGTGGCATTGGATCCCAATGACGGTGCGGTGCAGGCCATTGTCGGCGGTTACAGTTTCTACCAAAGCCAGTTTAACCGGGCTACACAGGCTAAGCGTCAGGTGGGCTCAAACATCAAGCCTTTCGTTTATTCCGCGGCGCTCGATAACGGCTATACCGTGGCCAGTATTATTAACGATGCGCCCATTAACGAGTGGGATGAAGCCACGGGAGTGGCCTGGCGTCCGCAAAACTCACCGGCGGAATATGACGGTCCTATCCGCATGAGGGTAGCACTGGGTAAATCGAAGAACGTGGTATCAGTACGTTTGCTGCGTGGCGTAGGGCTGGATAACACCATTGAACACCTTACCCGGTTTGGCCTCGATAGGGCCGATATTCACCGCGATGAAACCGTGTCGCTGGGTTCAAGTTCCCATACGCCGCTGGAAATAGTGCGTGGCATGGCCACCATTGCTAACGGCGGCTTTCTGATCGAACCTTATTTTATCGACCGGGTACTGAATGAGACCGGTGAAGTGCTGTGGCAAACAAATCCGGTGGTTGCCTGCAACAACTGTGAAGAGAACAACGTTACGCAACAGCAGACGGCCAGCGAGGAAGCGGATATCGAAGCGCTGCTGGCCGCAGAATTAAACCAGTCACTGCCAGCCCGGACTGACATCGATGAAGTGGTGCCCGCTCCCCGGGTGATTTCGCCACAAAACGCCTTTTTGGTTGCCGATATGATGCGTACCGCGGTACGAGCTAATGGTAGCTGGAATAAAAAAACCTACTGGCAGGGTACTGGCTGGCGGGCGAGAAATATTCTGCAGCGTACCGATCTGGCCGGTAAAACCGGTACCACCAACGACTCCCGGGATGCCTGGTTCAGTGGCTTTAGCCGTAACCTGGTGGCAACTGCATGGGTTGGTTTTGATGACATGACCAGACAGCTGGGTCGCGCGGCTTATAATAATCCGCTGGCCAAGCGCGATCCGGATCGGTTCGGCTGGATGGGTAACGCTATGGTGGGCACCGAGAGCGGTGCCATGGCGGCACAGCCAGCGTGGATTCGCTTTATGCAGGTGGCGCTCGAGGACGAGCCGGAAGAAGCCATGTCAGTACCAGATGACATTGTGCGGGTACGGATTGATCGTACCAGTGGGAAGTTGACCCGGCGCACAGACCATACCACACTATTCGAGTATTTCCTGAGGGGCACTGAGCCGACCGTATATGTCTTAGATGACGAAGTCATGGACCCGGCTGAGCAGGAAGACTCAACGCCTGACGTAGAGGAAATCTTCTAACGTCTATACTTAAAACAACAAAATAAGAAACTGGTTACTAATAATGTCTGATGACGATAAGCGATATTTGTATATACCGCATGCCGGCCCGTCTTTGCTGGAAACCCCCCTACTGAATAAAGGCAGTGCATTCAGCGCTAAAGAGAGGGCCCGCTTTAATCTTACCGGTCTGTTACCCCCGCGCTACGAAACCATCGAAGAACAGGTGGAACGGGCTTATCTGCAATATAACTCCTTTGATGAGCCCCTGAATAAGCATATTTATTTACGTGCCATTCAGGATAACAACGAAACCCTGTTTTACCGCCTGATCCAGTCGCACATTGAGGAAATGATGCCGATTATTTATACCCCAACCGTGGGCGACGCCTGTGAACAATTCTCCGATATCTATCGCAGTTCACGAGGCCTGTTTATTTCCTGGGAAGAGCGCGACCAGATTGATGACATTGTCCGCAATGCCACTAAACGTAAGGTCAAAGTCATTGTGGTAACCGACGGAGAGCGCATCCTCGGCCTTGGCGATCAGGGCATCGGCGGGATGGGGATCCCTATCGGTAAGCTTTCCCTTTACACCGCTTGTGGTGGTATTTCACCAGCCTACACCTTGCCGGTGATGCTGGATGTGGGAACTAACAACGAAAAGCTGCTTAATGACCCAATGTATATGGGTGCCCGACACCCTCGTATTAGTCAGGCTGAGTATGATGAATTCCTCGATTTGTTTATTCGGGCTGTTAACCGACGCTGGCCGGAAGCGCTAATTCAGTTTGAAGACTTCGCACAGCCCAACGCAATGCCCCTGTTAAACCGTTATCGCAACGAAGTGTGCTGCTTTAATGATGATATCCAGGGCACGGCGGCAGTCACCTTAGGGACTATTCTGGCAGCATGCCGCATGAAACAAGCAAAACTCTCGGAGCTGAAAGTGGTGTTTGTAGGCGCAGGCTCAGCCGGGTGCGGTATTGCCGAAATGCTGATCCAGCAAATGTGTTCTGAAGGGCTCAGCGATGCAGAGGCGCGTAAGCAAATATTTATGGTCGACCGTTACGGGCTGGTCATGGAAGGGCAGGAGGGCCTTCGGGACTTCCAGCAACGCCTGCAACACACTCAGGAAGACATTGCCGGGTGGTCGTTCAGCGGTGAATATCCGGTATTGCTGGATGTAGTTAACTGCGCGCAGCCTGATGTGCTGATTGGTGTGTCTGGTCAGCCAGGTTTATTTACCGAGCATGTTGTACGCGCTATGAAACGACATACCGAACTGCCTATCATATTCCCACTCAGTAATCCGTCTCGCCAGGTTGAAGCCCGCCCGGAACAGGTGATTGAATGGACCGAAGGTGAAGTGGTCATTGCGACCGGCAGCCCCTTTAAGCCTGTCGAGTACGAAGGCAATGTTTACCCGGTTGCCCAGTGTAATAACAGTTATATCTTCCCGGGGATTGGCCTGGGCGTGATTGCCTCAAAAGCACGCTTAATCAGTGACGAGATGCTGATGGCCGCCAGTAACGCGCTGGCCAATGCTTCACCGCTGGCCAATACCGGTGAGGGTGAGTTGTTGCCACCACTGCGTAAGATCTCGGCCCTGAGTCGCCAGATTGCCTTTGATGTTGCCAAGGTGGCAATGCAGCAAGGACTGGCACTGGAGCAAACTGACGACAACCTGTTAGCCAGTATTGAGAAAAACTACTGGCGCGCACAATACCGTCCCTACAAGCGGGTCAGTATCTGATTCTGGCCCGGTTACCGGCTGCGCAGCCGCGCAGTCGGTAAAAACTGTTATCGTTTTGCAACATTTACCCGCCCATTAGCCGCCTGTTTTTCAGCTGTATTCAATTAACTATCTGTAAAATATAGATAAAGTCTATTTGGCACGGCTCTTGATTATACTAAAGTGTAATGCACTTGCTTCACTAGGGCATGCATTGCACATTGCTTTTCAGATGTGTCACAACGGCGTCATTCCGGATGGATGAAGCGCTTGTTGTTCCCTTCTTTTGATCCTCAGGGGGCGATGGAGTGCCCCCTCTTTTTTTTTGTACTTCTATACGAATTGGGATCAGGAGTGTTTAACGATCCAATTCACAATATCCGGCCAGAACGGCAGTCCGTGTTTCGAGAAAAAACGCATATGACCAAGATGCCCGAGACCATGCTCAGCAGGTTCGATTACTTTACGTGTGACGTTCAGATTTTTATAAACGGTAAGGATATCTTCCATATTGATCTGTGGAGAGATTTGGTCGTCAACCGCGCGTATCCATAATGCCGGCTGGGTAAGCTGATCATAAAATTGTTGCTGAATATGGCTGCCAAATTCGGTTTTGGCATAACCCCGG
>CENT01087903.1_pt1 | contig 18099 bp, 19 predicted proteins | sample 530141 | NCBI WGS metagenome assembly CENT01 (sample SAMEA2591074, study PRJEB7988) | marine metagenome | isolation source: saline water (ENVO:00002010), including | reverse complement strand
GGAGAGAGTGGACAAATTTGGTCAATTAATTAATGCAATTGGTATAATAAACACCAACAAAAAAACTACTGTAGGCCTGCCTGAATAGACTCAAGCCGGTAACGGGCGTTACCGATGTTATACCGGGCTTTAAGCATGGCGACCAAGCCTGGGTTGCTGGCTATAAATTCATTAAGCTCTAATAATAGCAGTGGGTTTTTAACCGTTGATAAACAGAATTCGACTACAGTAACCGGCAGGTCAGGATCGAGTTTAAAATCGTCCACATCATCAAGTTTCTGCATCAGATACTGAGCAACATAATAATCCATGTCAAAGGCGTCAGCTCTGTCCCACTGCGCCATATAGATAGCAGACTTATTGTCTGCCACCGAAATAAGCTTGGTTTGCCCGCTATCGATACGGTCCTGCCAGTACAAAGGGGAAAAACCCAATACGATAGACACTTTTCTGATAGATGAAATACCCTGTCCAAAGCGTTCTGGTTTTACAAAGGTACCTACCAGACTTTCTGTTAAAGGGGCGCTAAAGTGCTTGGTAGCGTTATCATTTACAGGATTCGTCCAGGTTGGATGATCAGGGTAAACAAAGTCCACGTTACCTTTCTCAAGCTCAATCTGCAGTCGCAGTACAGGCATGCTTACATATTCAAATTTAATACCCTGGTCAGCTGCAAAGGCTTCAAGCAAAGCCCAGGCGTACCCTCTGTCTTTTACAGCCGAGAATTCATAATGCGGGTAATAGGCGATATTTTGTGATGCTACTACATAGGTTTCGGCGCATGCAGAGCTAAATGCCAGAGCAGAGGAAAGCAGCAAAGAGAAGGAACCTGTATATTTGCGGAAAAGAGAGTGCATCATCATTACTTAATACCATGAGTAATAGATTAACTATAGTACATAGACAAACACACATACCAAAGACATTTCCAATTAAGGCGTAGGAGCCGTCAAACAATCAAATTCGTCTTTGTTGCGGTGCCTATATATAACTGCAGTACACTCTGCCGTCAGGCAACAGCAGAGCGTCGCCAAAGCTATTAAAAATGAGCGATATAGGCCAGGTTAAGAAAATCCAGACCGGGATTATCATTATTCAGCCCACCATTTGAATAATGAATAAACCTCACAGCGACTTGTTGAGTGAGCTTTTCACTTTCATCCAAGTCGATAATAAGGCCAAGCTTATCCTCAAACTGATAATGGGAGCCGATATCTTTACCGGCAAAGTGCTGATCGCTAACCACACTTAACCCGATGCCGGCCTCAAGGTAAACGGGATACTGGTCGCTGATTGTACCAAGGCGCTTAATAATTACCGGTGTAAGTGCTACGGTAAAGTTGGTATCCGTTTCACTGTTACCGTTTTGCGAGTAACGCCAAAAGTTGACACTACCTTCCAGGTAGACGTCTACATCGCCCAGCTAGGTAGTATCAATATCCAGAGTTGTTGGTCGCCAGGCGACCCTAACGCCCTGGATATCATCAAACCCATTAAGGTAACCAACAGAAACGGCCTGATCATTAGCAAAAGAAAAACTGGAAAAAGAAAACAGAAAAATACAAAGAAAATAAGGTTTAAGCATGATATTCACTCCTTTGAAATCAACGAAGCAAATAGTTAGCCAATCATAACCTACTGATATGTATAGTTTGTTTGCGGGGAGGAAAAGGCAGTAATGTTAAGTTTTTAACTGCTAAGGAAAAAATTACACATCAAAATCAGTAGTATTGGTCACTCAAGTTATTAAGAATAATCTCCGGTGATTTAATTTGGTACTGCTGATGAAGTCGTTTAATTAATGCCTGGTGTGAAACAAGGAAGGTGTTAAATTCTGCCAGCAACTCGGTATGGTTGATTGTTGCTAACATAAAAGCCACACCATCGTGAGGTAACTTTGGGTCCAGTGTAAACTTGCCAAGAGTGGGTTGTTGAGAAGCGATATGCTGGGTGACATGGTATTCGAGGTTAGCTGCATCGGCCTTGTTCTTAGCGATCAGTTCCAACGCATTGAGGGTATCGTTAACCCGGATCAGATGAGTAAGCTGGTTATCCACTCTTTCCTGCCAGTTAACCGGTGTAAAGCCCAACGGCATTGCCAGTCGGCGAATTTCGTTAATTCCGGCACCCACTTTCTCGGGGCGTAGAATCGTCCCTCCCAGCGCCTTTGTTACTGGCCGACTAAAGGTTTTCAGGGTATTACTGATAATCGGGTTATACCACTTGGGGTTATCCGGGTAGATAAAATCTACACTTCCTTTAGCCAGCTCTTTTTGGAGTCGCAGAACTGGCATAGAAATATAAACAAACTCATGGTTGGTAGTAGCTCTAAACGCTTCGAAAATCGCCCAGGCAAGGCCCTTATCATTATCTGAGGTGAAATCGTAATGAGGATAATAATGAAAATTCTGCGTACCGATAACCACTGTGTCGGCGCGGCTATAGCTTCCTGCGACGATAAAAAATACTATTGCCAGGCGGCTTACAATAGAAGCGATACCCTTAAAGCTGTTCATAACAAAGTTTACTTCCAAACATCAATAACACTAGATTACGGTAAAGTTTGTGTATTTTATATACGTTTTTGTCGATATATACGTATTTTCTTATGTGAATTGCAAACTATCACTAATGAAAGTCCCTGGAATGCATCAGCAACTGTTCCAATTTGTCACTGTGATCGATAAGTTTACCGGCAATGATATGGGTTACGCCTTCTTCTGATCGTTCTAGTATTCCCCTGACTTCAAGGATCTTACTGCTGATGAAGGCCTTTTTCTGTAACCTTGCGGTACTCTGCCAAACCACCACATTCAGATTACCGGTATAATCCTCAAGCGTCATAAAAGTTACGCCGCCCGCGGTGCCAGGCGCTTGTCGGCCCACTACGCAGCCTACTACTCGTATGGGAGACTTATGGGCTCTGTTTAGGACCTCATTGGCCAGTGTCAGGTGGGGAAGGGGATGTTGTTCTAAGAGTAGCTTTACCGGATGCTGCGACAAAGAAAGATTAAGCGACGCGTAATCTTCAATCAGGTCTTCAACCGCCGTTGGCGCCAACATCTGTGACGTGCTTTCACTCTGGTCTTTTAATAAAGGCAGTGTCAACTGCGAGTCCATCAGCTGCCAGCGGGTATTAAAGCGGTCTTTAGCCAGCGTTTTTAAAGCGTTTGCACTGGCCAGTGCAGACAGTTCACTTCGACTAAGGCCAAGGGATTTAATCTCAGTCAGGCTGGCAAAACCTTTATCAGGGCGTTGTGATATCAGTGTATTCATAGCTTTGTCTGATAAGCCGTTCACTTGTCTCAGGCCGAGTCTGAAGTGGTGGTTATCAATAACGGTATGATCAATACTGCTTTCATTAATATCAACCGGCAACGCATAAACCTGATGTCGGGCAGCATCCTGAATAAGTTGCGCCGGTGAGTAAAAGCCCATCGGCCAGCTGTTAAGCAAGCCAACATAAAACTCCACCGGATAATAATACTTAAGCCAGGCTGAGGCATAAGCCAGTACGGCAAATGAAGCAGAGTGAGACTCCGGAAAACCGTATTCGCCAAAGCCACAGATTTGTTCAAACAGCTGCTCGGCAAATTGCGGCTTATAGCCTCTCTGTGTCATGCCGTCGATCAATTTGTTTCTGAACTGGCGTAGCTTACCGTTTTTCTTCCAGCTAGCCATGGCTCTTCTGAGCTGATCGGCTTCGCCGCCGGTGAAACCTGCCGCAACCATGGCTAACTGGATCACCTGCTCCTGAAAAATAGGCACACCCATCGTTCGGCTCAGTACCGACTTCACTTCATCAGAAGGGTAGCTGACCGGCGCCTTACCGTGTCTTCTTAGTAAATAAGGATGTACCATGTCACCCTGGATCGGACCGGGCCTGACAATCGCTATCTGGACTACCAGATCATAGTAAGAAACGGGTTTTAATCGAGGCAGCATGGTCATCTGCGCACGCGATTCAATCTGAAAAACTCCCACGGTATCGGCCTTGCAAATGGCCTTAAATACCTGCTTATCACTGCCATGAGCTGAGATAAAGGGAATAGATAAATCCTGTTGGTAACGCTGTTTGATCAATGAAAAGGCTTTACGTATTGCGGTGAGCATACCCAACGCCAACACATCCACTTTTAGCAGCCCCAAAGACTCCAGATCGTCTTTATCCCACTGAATTACACTGCGTTCTGCCATGGCAGCATTTTCAACCGGCACCAGCTCGTATAGCGGGCCCGCAGAAATCACAAAGCCTCCTACATGCTGAGATAAATGCCGGGGAAAGCCAATGAGCTCCTCCGTTAAGCTAATTAACTGCTTAACGGTACGGCCATCCTGATCAATGCCCAGCTCCTGCAACTGGCTTTGCCAGCCAAGGGTTCGATCGCGAAGGTTAAATTGTTTCAGCCAGTAACTCAGAAGCGACTCGGGTAACCCTAATGCCTTACCGACTTCCCGAAACGCACTTTTAAAGCGGAAAGTAGTTACACTCGCCGCCAGTGCAGTCCGCTCCCGACCATACTTGGCATAAATATACTGGATAACCTCTTCCCGGCGTTCATGCTCAAAGTCCACATCAATATCCGGCGGCTCGTTACGCTCCTTAGAAATAAAGCGTTCAAACAACACGTTTATCTGGCGCGGATCCACGGCGGTTATTTCAAGGCAATAACATACAATGGAATTCGCCGCCGAGCCCCGGCCCTGATACAGAATGCCGCGGCTTTTGGCAAATTGCACAATGTCGTAAATGGTTAGGAAAAAGTATTCAAATTGCTCTGAATGGATCAGCGCCAGTTCCTTTTCGATGGTCTCTCTGATAGATTGAGGCACACCTTGTTTAAATCGTTTTTTAATCCCTGCTTCAACGCAGTGGCGAAGATAGCTGGTTGCTGTATAGCCGTTGGGCACCAACTCGCTGGGGTACTGATACTTAAGTTCATCCAGACTAAACTGACAAAGACTGGCAATACTCACACTTTCGCTTAACCATGCCTTAGGATACAGGCGGGCGAGTTTGGTCAGTGTTTTGAGGCTGCGTTCCTGGTTGGGTAAGCCATTACGGCCTAAATCGGCCACCGTACTGCGTGTGCGGATGGCGTGCAGAACATGTTGGGTAGGCTGACGGTCGGGGTGATGAAACAGCGCCTGGTTGGTGGCCACCAAAGGGAAACAATACTTTTCACTCAGCGACATCGCCGCAGCGAAGTGAGCATTATCACTGCCATTTAATAAACGGGATACGCCAATCCAGCAGCGCTCACTGAAAAACTTAGTGAAAAACTCTGCCCATTGCCTGTCGTTATTGTTATACGCCGGTAACCAGATAGCCAGGCACGACTTTACCGATTTTAGATCCCATTCTGATAAGGCGTAATGGCCTTTTTCACTGCGCCGCCGTGCATTGGTAATAATACGGCAGAGCTCAGCATAAGCGGTTTTGTCGGGGCACAGTAAACACACTTTCAAATCCGGCGCCAGCCGAAACACACTGCCAACAATCAGCTTAATAGGTAAGCCATTTGCCTTGATTTCTGCGTGGGCTCTTACAACCCCGGCTACCGAACATTCATCGCTAATGGTAATGGCTTCATAGCCCAGAAAGGCGGCAGTATTAACCAGCTCTTCGGGATGAGAGGCCCCTTCTAAAAATGAGAAGTTACTCTGGCACAACAGTTCTGCAAACATCATCAGCCAAAGTACCCGTGTACATACCAGTGTTGTTGCTCATCCCGATACACCCAGAGGCGCTGGCCTTTGCCTGTAACGGCTAAAAAATAATCCCGCTTTACCGGGTTTTCATCCCACCAGCCAGTGTGAATCCGCTCCGGACCATAGAGAATTTGAGTCTGCTCGGTTAGCGGCTGAGGCTGAACCATCAGCCAGGCCGGTTGCTGGCCGTTAGCTTCTGAACTGGCCGGTGAATTATGGAGTGGACTAGTTTGTTGTAAAGTATAATCCTGGCGGTGCTCATTAATCTGTTGAACTGTTTTCACGCTATCGTTGCCGAGCCTGGCCAGCAGTTTACCCAACAGCATGTTTTCTGCGTGTCTTGAGTAGGTGCTTTGCAGTAACGACAGGTTTTCCGGATCAAACTCAACCAGTTGATCACAGGTTAGGGTTAGCGAGGTTACCGGTGAGTCGAGCGTAAGTTGCTCAAGCTTAAGGTCGACCAGCATTTGCCATTCACTTAAATGATGATGGGCGGTACCGGCGTTAACCACAAACACCAGGTTATCGTGCTCCCGTTGCTGAAGTTCAAATTGCAGGGTGTCTGTGGCCAGGTTGCGCTTTTGCAGATAGGTACAATTATTGCCAAGCACTACAGCAATATAGCGGCTTAATCCAGGTGCAGACTCCACCGCATAAGGCAGTTCCAGGTACTGGCTGAATAGCTTTCGCGGGTGAAATAAGCTGTAAGGCGGCTGCTTGACGCCCTTTATAGCCAACAGGTAAGTAATGATCCGGTTACTAAAGCGTTTACCAATTTCCTCCAGCGGTAACGCAATAAGCTGCCCGAGCTTGCGAATACCAATTCGGTTTAGCTGTTCCATTTCTCTGGCGGGGAGTTCAGTGGCCTGCAAAGAACAGTTTTTAAGGTGATAATCGGCCAGTTCAGGTTCCGTCTCTACCCGGTTAACGCGACTGCGAGCCAGCACCCGGGCAATTTCGATCGTGGTGCCAGAGCCAAAATGAAAGTGCACTCGCTGGGCGGTTAACGTTCGCTCACATAGCGCCATAAAATTATCCAGCCCCTGATAATAACGCACCAGCGGACTCAGATTAATGGCAATACCATTGCTGGCAACACAGACAATATCGGAGGCAATTGCATAAAGGGTAGTAGCCAGTTGCTCTAGCTGGCTGCTTTCGCTATTGGCGGAATATTCAATAATCCAGGTTTGCGCATGCATAGCGGTTACTTCTGCTAAGCCCATACCCGGTTTAATGCCAACAGTGATGGCCGCTGCTGATAACTGACAAACCGTATTGTCGGTTCCGTCAATCACTACCGTTGGCGCGGTTTGCTCAGGATGAAGCTGCTCAAATTGATCGAGCTGCAACCGTGGAAAATGCAGATAGAGCCAGTGCATCAGATTAACTGACTTCGTGTATAGCCGTTGCAGCGCTGTTACTGTACTGCCTGAACGCGTTAACAATGGCACTGTTAGAGGCCGGAAGGGGGTGTTCAATGGCAATATGCTGTTGCGGCCAGGCACCGCTTACCCGGTGTAAATGAACAAACCATTGCCGCGAATTGAACATCAGCTCCATATCAATGTTCACCGGCAACGCACCCGGACTCCTGTGACCGGGATGAACCAGTACCACCAGGCAGTCGTATTGCCTCGCCAGTACCTGCAGGCGTCGGGCAGCCTTCGGTTCTATCTGAGCCAGGTACATCACTACACAACAACAGGCCTGGCTACGGATTGCCTGTTCGCAGGCCCACAGGGCATCCGCTTCGTTAGTGGTGTTGACTACCCAGGATTGTTGTTGATATGGCGTTTGCGACATCCAGTTTGGGTTTAAGTGCATCCGGTTAGGCAACCAGATAATGCGCTTTTGCGTAGCGGCTTTTTGCAACAGCACGTTATTCAGCAGTTGCAGCTCACCTTGCCCGGCAAGCGCTCTGATACTCATTGCGCCAGCGGCTGGCACACCGCCGGCGCAGGCTTTATCCAGATTAGCCTGGCCGAACGGCAGCCGTGCTTCTTCGCCATCGGCAGTGTGACGATGGTCCCGGCCCCGAAAAACCAGGGGATGTTTAATAAGCGAACTGATAGATGCTGACATAATAAAATACTGTTTATTTATACAGTATTTTAGTCAAAAAAAACGCCTCTGCAAGAGGCGCGTGGGATTTGTTTAATTATTCTGCTTTACTGTTTTCGGTTTTGGTAGGCGGAAAGCTAAGGCCGCGGCAGGCGATAATAAAACCATCGAGGGTGTTTTTACTCCAGGCCATGCGGATATCACTGGGCTGAACCTTAATCACTTCACGAAGTTGCTCCAGGGTCACTTCCCCATCCTGTAAAGCGGCATTAAGGGCTTCTTCAACCGACATGCCTTTTTCCATGCAATACACTGCCACGGCGCTGATTTTTTCAAACATCGGTTGCAGTGTTTCATAGTGCTTAGCGTTCACTAAACCCCGTTTGTGTGAGGCGTCGAGACGTTCAGCCAGAAAGCTCTGTATTTGTTGCGAGAGCACCACCATACTGCCGTTAGCATCGCTAATACGTCTTGACGTGGCTTTCAGGCTGTTCTGGCAAAGCTGCAGTTGCTTTTGTAAGTTCTGAACTTTCAGACCAAAAAAAATCAACAACAGAATCAGCGCAGCAAAGCTTGCAAATATCAGCATGTCAGAATAATCCTTGTGTCAGTACAGGCCCGCAGGGTTAATCTTTCTTTGGGGTATAAATAGGACCGGGGAACGCCGTTACCTTATCCGATAACTCGGTGATTTTGGCACTACCTTGTTTTTTTACCTGGTCGATTCTAAGCACATTATGCATAGGAATAAAAGTGCTGGTGACATCGGCAAACTCGGTTTTGAGTTTTTCATGGGAGGGATCCACCACAATGTGGCTGTGGTTATCCCAGACAAAATCGCCAATTTCTACAAACCCGAATAATCCGCCCTGGGAGACTTCTCGCACATATAGCTCATAATGTTCACCATTACTCACAAACTGTACCCGGTAGAGCATTTTATTGTCGGCCATTTATGTTCTCTTTATTACTGCTGAAAAGGTATATCAAGTGCGAAGATTATAAGGGGAGAAGGGTAGCCTCTCCAAGAGGAGAAAGCACAATTGTTACTGCGAAATGGGCTGTAGCAGAGCGCGGGTAGCGATATGTAACTCTTCTTCGCTTTCCGCCAGAATACTGTTGATAGCAAATCCCTGCACGAAACTGGTGAGCTGTAAGGCTACCGCCTCAACGTTGATATGGGGTTGCACGGTTTGTTGGCGCTGCGCCTGTTCCAGGCAGCCGATAAACGCCAACTGCAGTTTGTCGAGGTAGTGGCGGCCCAAAGAGCGGATATGATCATCTTCGCTGCCTAACTCCGTTACCATGTTAATCAGCAGGCAGCCGCGGCCATAAATATGTTCAATGTAAGCAGCAAAGAAGCGTTCAATAGACGCCAGGCCCTGATGATCCTCAAGGTGCGCAAGAATGGGCGATAGCTTGTGGGTATCGTAATACTCGAGGGCGGCGTAAAGAAACTTTAGTTTGCTGCCAAACTCAAGATAAAACCCCCGGCGATTAAACTCAGTACGGGCGATAATTTCATCCATTACGGCGCCGTTGTAACTGTGTTCAATAAAGATATCTTCCGCTTCGCAGAGAATATCATCCAGGTTGTAAAGCGAGGTGCGAGGCATAATAAAGTCAGTGGTTTAATCTAAGTTAACTGTAGTTTGCCTCGCATGGAATGCAAATAAACGGTTGGTCTCAGTCTGCAATCGTCAGCGTCTGTTAGATGAAAAAGGACTGCTTAAAGCAGGCCCAGTGTTCATTGAAATGCTCGGTAGGTTTACGCTGAAAACCACTGCGGATAAACTGGTTGATCCGGCCATCTGTAAAACAGATAAGCGTGTTAGCAATCAGTCCTTCATCGGCGGCAAGCTCTTTGCCTTCGCGCAAACGGCGCTCCCGTAACACTTGCTTCAACTGAGTCTCCAGACGTTCGAACAGTTTGGCAATGCGAAGACGCAATCGTTCCTGCTCGCCCATCAGCGCATCACCGTTCAAAATGCGGGTAATGCCGGGATTCTTTTCGGCAAAGCCAAGAATGAGGTGCAGGATGAGCTGACAACGGGCTGCCGTGTCTTTCTCTTCATTGATAATTTTATTGATGCGCGAAAACAGGGTTTCCTCAATAAACTCAATTAAGCCTTCAAACATCCGGGCTTTGCTGGGAAAGTGACGATACAGCGCGGCTTCCGATACGCCTACTTTTTCAGCAAGCTTCGCCGTGGTTATACGCTGACCGGGGCTGGTTTCCAGCATTCCGGCGAGCGCCTGTAGAATTTGCGCTCTACGGTTAGTTCGTTTTGCAGCAGGCATAATAAAAGTGCTTCCTCCACCATATTATTGAGTGACAACAGTTTCCACTTTATTGTGAATTATAATGACAGTGTGTCGTTTTTTTCTTGATATCGTTCAATGACTACGTTCAACAGCGCCAGTGCGAGCTCAGTTTTAGGCTGGGCGGGTAAATCACAGTGCCCCTCCGGCCAGAACACCTGTAACGCATTGGCGTCACTGTTAAACCCTAATCCGGCAACCGTAATATCATTCGCCGCAATCATATCGAGTTTCTTATCGGCCAGTTTCCGTTTTGCATAAGCTTCAACATCCTGGCTCTCTGCAGCAAAACCAACGCAAAATGGTGGCTTAGGCAAACCTGCTACTGTTTTTAGGATATCAGGGTTTTTTACAAAAGTAAGTGTTAACTCATCGGCATTTTTTTTGATTTTATTGTCCGCTACATTTTCTGCCCGGTAATCGGCGACGGCAGCGGTTGCGATAAAAATATCCTGACTGTTTACCTTGGCCATAACAGTTTCGAGCATCTGTCCGGCGCTTTCTACATTTATTCGCGTTACCCCAGCTGGCGTGGGCAAAGCAACCGGGCCGGCTATCAGGGTTACCTCGGCACCAAGGCTTCGGGCCTGTTCTGCAATGGCAAAACCCATCTTGCCCGAGCTGTGATTAGACAAAAAACGCACCGGGTCGAGGCTTTCCCGGGTGGGGCCAGCGGTGATCAACAGGCGTTTACCCCGCAATGGCTGCGGCTTATTGAGTATTGAGCTTAAACATTCAACGATTTTTTCTGGTTCCAGCATCCGGCCTGGGCCGATATCGCCACAGGCCTGGGCGCCGTCAGCAGGGCCGAGAATGTGCGTTTCATAGCTCCGTAATAATCGCAGGTTGTGTTGAGTTGGTTTAGCTTTCCACATTTGTTGGTTCATGGCCGGGGCAATACACACCGTTGCCGAAGTTGCCAGATATACCGTGGTCAGTAAGTCGTCGGCAATGCCGTGAGCAAGTTTAGCCATGGTGTTGGCAGTGGCTGGCGCTATCAGCAGAATATCGGCCCATTTAGCCAGCTCAATATGGCCCATGGCGGCTTCTGCGCTGGGGTCCAGTAAATCCGTGCTAACCGGAAAACCCGACACGGCCTGCAGCGACAGTTCGCTGACAAAATGCCCGCCGGACTGGTTGAGGATCACGCGAACCTGCGCACCCTGAGCGACCAATTTACGCACTAAATCAGGGGTTTTATAGGCCGCTATGCCGCCGCTAATCCCCAGTACTATTTTTTTACCTTGTAACGTCATGTGTCTATGTCCGACCAGCTAAACAGTCAAAGATTAGCATGCACGGCACCTGGTGTGTAGCGAAAACCCGGCTCAGGTGCAGTAGTTGGCCGGCAACTTTTCACTTAGTCTGTTGAGGTTATCAACGTTACATTACCGAGAGATGTTATGACGCTGACACTTCATCACTGGCCGCTACAGGAGCGGCCCCGCGAGAGACTGCTAAAATATGGGCCTCAGCAATTATCTGATACCGAACTGCTGGCGATTATTCTGCGTAGCGGCACCCGGGGTCTTACCGTACTGGAGTTGGCGGGAACGTTACTGGCCCATTTTAGTAGTTTACGCGGAGTTATCTCCGCCTCCAGTCACGAACTCTGTGCGCTGCCTGGCATTGGTAAAGCCCGCTATTGCGAGCTCCAGGCGGCCATGGAAATCTGCCGCCGCCAACTGGCTGAGCCATTATATAAACGCTCGGTATTTCATTGCGCCGAAGATGCTAAATTTTACCTGCGGGCTGAGCTGCGCGACTTAAAACAGGAAGTGTTTGGCGTATTAATGCTCGATAGCCAGCATCAGTTAATTATGTTCAGAAAGCTGTTTTCCGGTACTATAAATGCCGCTGCTGTTTACCCCCGGGAAATCGTCAGGCAGGTGATTGCCGACCACGCGGCAGCGATTATTCTGGTGCATAATCATCCCTCGGGCAATCCCACTCCCAGCGAAGCAGATATCCGCTTAACCCGGGATATAAAACATGCCATGGCGCTGGTGGATGTTGAGGTGCTCGACCATTTTATTGTGGCCGATAATCAGGTGTGTTCTCTGGCCCAGCAGGGCTTAATGTGATCATCTGAGTTACCGAAGGGGTATAAAGGTTTGAAAATTTATACTTTAGTTTGTTTTTTTATACCGGTATATTTTATCTTAAGTTGTACTTTTTTACGCCAACCCTAGTGATCTGCCGGTAAAAATGCTTTAGTATGATCACTTGGCGGATATCCCATAGAAAGGACTAAACATGAAAAAATCATTGCTTATTACGCTGATCACTGCCGCTATGGCAATGTCTGCGAATGCACAACAAACCGGTGAAGCTGGTGCGGGTGCTGGTGCTGGCGGCGCTGGTGGTGTCGGTGGCGCTTTAGGTGGCTTAGGTGCTGCTGGTATTGCTGGTGGTGTAATCGCCGCGGCAGTAGTTGGCTCTGTTATCGCGAGTAACGACACTAATACTGACACTGGTACTGGTGGCGGCGGTGAAAACCCTGACCCAGAGTGTTCTGCTGGTGACGACCTGGTAGACGGCATTTGTTACAACGTAACAAATACCTTAACTACTACCAATACCAACGGCGTAACTACTACTATCACCGTTCCGGTAACTACTACTTATTTGCCTACTGTACCTCAGTAAGCGAAAACAGTTTTAGAAAGCCGCCTGTTGGGCGGCTTTTTTATTGGTTATGGAATTACATTAGGCTGAACCGAGTCTTTCATGTCTGTTGCAACATTTCTTCGATTTTTCATCATGGTAGCCGTCAGCGTCTTGCTGGTTGGTTGTTCTAATGTTAACAGGTTGTACCTGGAAACCCTCCGTCTGGCATTTTTTGAAGATGGGCCTTCATTATCATTTGAGCAGGTCAGGGAAAGTAAAGTTGATTTCCTTAAAGTCCTGCACGGCGAGCGTTTACCCGTATACATGGCCCTGGCCTATATTGAAGACGGGCAGGATAAATGGGTGTCTGCAGACCACGTTGTGGTAGCCATGGATCGGGATAAAATCATTCGTATCGCCGGTCTGGATGTTGACCTGCAGTATACGGACAATGTCGAAAACAATCCGCTTAGAGCCGCAGATAAGTTATCGCAGGCTAACTGGCAGTATCATATCGATGTGGAAGAACACCACTATGGCCTGCCAGTGGATTCTCAGTGGCAGCGCGGCGCCCCACAACAGGTCACGTTTTACGATAAAGCATTCACCGTAATTCCGGTCACCGAAACGGTTTCCATCGATATTGATAAACCCTACTGGACTCATGAGACCTCCTGGCAAAACGTCTACTGGCTGGAACAGACCAGCGGGCAGATTATTTACAGCGAACAGAAAGCCACGCCGAATTCCGATCTGATGAAAATGACATTTGTGAGCCGTATCGCCCGCCTGATTAACGCCAGGGAGGCAAATTGATGTTACGTGTACTTTGTATGATGCTCGGTTTGCTTTCTTATTCAGCCACTGCAGACATCGCAGTGACTTTCAATGTGGCCGGCCAGATTTATACCTTCGACCGCCCGGTGCGCCTGGCCACGGTATTGTCTATCGTTGAACAAAAGCCTACTCAGTACTGGGCTAATGCGGCGGTTTACCAGTTAAATGCACCTGAAATAGAGCAGCAACGGGCAGATATTCTGCAACAACTGGCAGCGCTGATCCGTGAGCAGTCTAAGGGCAGTTCTGAATATCGACAGCTCTCTGCGTTATACCAGGAAATAGGCAGCTGGCAGTTGATGCGCCGTCTCAACGTGATTGTTGATTATGATCAGGCACGGCTTAATCCTGCCCTTAACCCGCAGTTCAATACCGGTGAGTACTATATTCGTTTTAAGCAACGCTCACAGATGGTTCGGCTCACTGGCATGGTGCAACAGGCCACGGCGTTACCGTTTAAAACCGGGCTAACAGTTACAGATTATATCGACAGCGTCGATTTGGCGGCCAATGCCCATCGGGATATTGCCTATTTGCTCGAACCCGATGGTGACGTGAAAAAGCTTGGTATCGCCTACTGGAATCGCCAGTTTGTTAAACCGATGCCCGGCAGTGAAATATTTATACCGCTTCAGGATGAGCTGTTTTTCGACCGTATTGGTCCGCTCAATGACAAAATCGCCCAACTTATGATGCATAGGATGTAACCTTGGCTGCTCCGCGTTTTTCTTTCTCTTTGTCGACTCTGGCGCTGGCCTGCATGACAGCCGTGCCGCAGACCCGGGCTGACGAATCCGATCAGCCAACGACTTACTCAGTAACCCCCAGTCAGATGGTGCAGGGTGGTGTAGGACTCTGGCAAACGCCAACCGCCCGGATGATGCCGGAAGGCGCCCTGTCGATGAGTTACACCGACAACCAGGAATACCGCTTTATGTCGGTCAGTCTGCAGTTGTTCCCCTGGATGGAAGCTACCGCCCGGTATACCGATGTGCGCACCCGATTATACAGCAACGTAGCAGATTTCAGTGGCGATCAAACCCTTAAAGACAAAGGCCTCGACGTAAAATTCCGCCTGTGGGAAGAAAGCTATTATTTACCCGATATCTCGGTGGGTTTCAGAGATTTCGGCGGCACCGGCTTTTTTGAAAGCGAGTTTGTCAATGCCAGTAAAGCGGTGGGGCCATTCGATTTTCACCTTGGCTTAGGCTGGGGTCACTTAGGTTATCAGAACGATATCACTAACCCTTTTTGTGAGCTCAGAGACAGCTTCTGCGAGCGCCCGGACGGCTTTTCTGGCCGCGGCGGTAAGGTTGATTACCAGAACTTCTTTAAAGGGCCTATGGCGGTATTTGGCGGGGTAGAGTATCAGACTCCGCTGGAAGGCCTGAGTTTCAAAGCAGAGTTTGAAGGGAATAATTACCAGCAGGACCGCGCCGGTGCCCTGGAGCAGGACTCCCGCTGGAACTTTGGTGCTGTCTACCGCTGGAATAACTTTGATTTTTCACTTAATTATCAGCGCGGCAATACTATCGGCTTTGGCGTGAGCTATAAGCTGAATATGCATACTGTTAGTCAGGTCAAAATTGATAATCCACCGCGTGAAATTCAAGGCATTAAACCGCCAGAAAACGCTGCCGCAGTGAATCGCCAGAAGCTCTATAACGATCTGCGCCGTCACGGGGGTTATGTGATCACCGACCTGGAAATCGACGATGAGCAGGCCACTTTTTATGGCCTGCAAACGAGATATCGCGACCGCAATGAGGGCGTTGAGCGGGTTGGCCGTATTCTGGCCTCAGAGCTGCCAGAATCTATTCAGCAATATCACCTGGTTGAACAAAGCAATAATGTCCCGATGGTGGATACCGTTATTGATGCGGATACGTTCCGTGAACATGCAACGTATAGCGTACCAGAGAGTAGTGTAGAAGATACCTATCGGCGTGTTTCACCCACCCAGCAACAGGTTGATGCCTACGAGCCACATCGCGCTACGGGTGCTTTTTTCTCTACCAAGTTTTTCTGGACGCAGACCTTCGGTAACCCGGAAGATTTTTATTTATACCAAATCGGGCTGCTGAGCAGTGTGGGCTATAAGTTTAATGAGCATCTGGGGATCTATGGTGGGATCCGTACCACGTTGCTGGATAACTTCGATAAATTTAACTTTACCGTAGATGCCGAAGAAGCCTTTTTGCCGCGGGTAAGAACCCGGGTTCGTGAGTATGTTACCGGGCCAATGATAACCCTTGATACGGTGTTTATGCAGTGGTCCGACAGACTGGCGGATAATTGGTATTACCAGGGCTATGGCGGCTATCTGGAAACCATGTTCGGCGGTGTAGGCGGCGAAATTATGTATCGCCCCATCGACAGTAACTTTGCCTTCGGTGTGGATATCAACTACGTGAAACAGCGCGACCCGGATAGCACAACGGCCTTTATGGATTATTCGGCGGTCACCGGTTTTGCCTCGGCTTATTATCAGCCTGATTTTCTGCCGGATACGCGTATCAGAGCCAGCGTAGGGCAGTTCCTTGCTAAGGATCGCGGTATCAATATCGACTTCGCCAAACGCTTCGACAGTGGCATTGTGGTAGGCGCATTTGCCTCATTTACCAATGTCTCCTCAGAAGAATACGGTGAAGGCAGCTTTACTAAAGGCTTTTATGTATCGGTGCCGCTGGATCTGTTTATTCTGCAGCCGGCTACGGGGCGCGGCCAGTTCCCATGGGTACCTATTGCCCGGGATGGCGGCCAGATGCTGAACCGTCCGGTGCAGCTGATCGGTGTAACAGAAATGCGATCGCCATTCTTGGATTAGGCGCTGAAACAGGGTATAAATGCCGATCTGAAGGATCCGGTTGGCGGTTTTTTGCTCAGGATCGCAGGTTTTTCTGCATTAGTGTTGAATTCGGCGCAGATTTGCTGTATAAAATGCGCCCTCTTATTTAAAGGTTAAGACGTCATCAGACCCGACACCCAAATTGCTGGTGGGACCGATTGGCGAGACAAAATTCGTTGTTCTGGAGACAAATAATGTCAAGAGTATGTCAAGTAACAGGTAAGCGTCCTGCGGTAGGTAACAACCGCTCTCACGCTAGAAACGCGACTCGCCGTCGCTTTTTACCAAACCTTCAATCTCACCGTTTTTGGGTTGAGAGCGAAAACCGCTTCGTTAAACTGCGTCTGTCTGCAAAAGGCATGCGTATTATCGATAAGAAAGGTATTGATGCTGTATTAACAGATATCCGTGCCCGTGGCGAAAAGATCTAAGGAAGCCAAATCATGCGTGATAAAATTAAATTAGTTTCTTCAGCTGGTACGGGTTTCTTCTACACCACTGACAAAAACAAGCGTAACATGCCGGGCAAAATGGAGATCAAAAAGTATGATCCCGTTGTTCGTAAGCACGTTATGTTTAAAGAGGCCAAAATCAAGTAATAAAACTTGCTTTTGTCTCCACGAAAACCCGGCCGTTGCCGGGTTTTTTGCGTGAATGTCAGCAGTATATCTCAACAGGTAACTAAACTATGGCAAGACTGTCCAAACGAGGATTCAATAACGTGGTGATATTCGCCATGTTAGGCATGATATTCCTGTTTAATCTGGACCGTTTTGTGCCGGAAAGTCAGCAGCCTGTCAGCTTACCGCTGCTGACAGAAAACGCCCATGTGCTCAAAATTGAGCAAAGCGGCTTTAAACTGGAACGGGTTGGTCAGCAGTGGCGCTGGAATGGCGTGAATAAAACCCTCAATAGCACACCTGAAGCGCAAATCAGCCAGTGGCGTAACGCCGTAATGCAGCCAGCCAAGCCGCCGCGTGAAATCACTCAAACCGAACCATTAATAGCCGTTGTCTGGGTAGCCGGAGCCTCTCAGGGGCTGGTTTATGCCTTTGTGGCTAAGGATCAGAACCTCTGGGTTCAGTTCGACCAGCAGTGGTATACCCTCGATGGGGTGCGTTTGTCACAACTGCTACCCTGGCTGACCGATGAGCAGGAAATGTAATGCCTGAGTTACCAGAAGTAGAAGTCAGTCGCCTTGGCGTTGCCCCCTATCTGGAAGGGCAGGCAATCCGCAATATTATTGTTCGCGATCGCCGTTTACGCTGGCCGGTGCCAGCATCACTGACCGATGCCATTGGCCAACAGGTTACGGCAGTTAACCGCCGGGCTAAATACCTGCTTATTGAGCTGGCAGGTGGCGGGCGGATAATTCTGCACCTGGGAATGTCGGGTAAGCTACGGGTTCTCGATGCGAGCGTAGCACCGGTCAAACATGATCATATCGACATTGTGCTGTATAGCGGCAAATGCCTGCGGCTTAACGATCCCAGACGCTTTGGCGCCTGCCTCTGGCAAGCGCCCGGAGAGCCTGTTCCGCAGCAACTGGCTCACCTGGGGCCTGAGCCGCTGACAACCGATTTTGATGCTGAGCGCCTGGTGAGGTTGTCTCGTAATAAACAGGTGGCCATTAAGAACTTTATTATGGATAACGCGGTTGTGGTGGGAGTAGGTAATATCTACGCCAACGAAGCGTTATTTATGGC
>CENT01050873.1_pt1 | contig 18142 bp, 15 predicted proteins | sample 530141 | NCBI WGS metagenome assembly CENT01 (sample SAMEA2591074, study PRJEB7988) | marine metagenome | isolation source: saline water (ENVO:00002010), including | reverse complement strand
AATACTTTAGGGTCGTCCTTACCACGGGTCATTACCATTTTTACCCGTTCTATTGGCTTAATCTTTTTCTTTTCTTGCTCGTTCAGCGTTGCTCCTGCTTCACACTCCAATACTTCAAACCATTCAGGCTTAATGTCTTTTAGAGCTTGATAGAGCTGCCAGGCGATTTCGCGGCTACTACAAACGAACATTGCTTTGCCTTTGATGGTTGAGCCTTCTAATAGTCGCTGTTCGTAGTGCGCAACAAAATCTTTCGCTAGAGCTTCAATACGGTCAGGGTCGCCCAAAATAGCCGTCATATTTGCAGAGGCTTTCTTACTTTCCTCAATCTGGTGTTCGTTACTGCCGTCTTCTGCGCATTGTTGATAATAAGCTTCAATCTCTTCTAACTTAGCGTTGTTCAATACCACTTTGGCGGCACGGCCTTCATACACAATACGAACGGTGATCTCGTCTTTGACAGACTCTGTCATGGTGTAACTGTCGACTACCTGACCAAAGACATCCAAGGTGGCGTCTACCGGTGTGCCTGTAAAACCTACATAGGTGGCATTAGGTAGCGAGTCATGCAAATACTTGGCAAAGCCGAAGGTACGCTTAACACCTGCATTAGGTCCCTTCTCCACGATGCGAAGCTTTTGGTCCAGGTTAGTCTGGCTTCTGTGCGCCTCATCTGAGATACAAATCACATTGCTTCGATCGGTTAATAGCTGGGTATCTTCGGTGAATTTGTGGATGGTGGTTAAGAACACACCGCCGCTGTTGCGGCCTTGCAGTTTAGCACGCAAATCAGAACGGCTTTCTACCGACTCAACGGTTTGGTCACCGATATAACCTTTGGCATTGGTAAATTGTTGCGAAAGCTGGTCATCCAAGTCGGTTCTATCTGTAATCAGCACTATGGTTGGACTTTCGAACTCTACACTTTTCATCAACAAGCGGGTCAGAAACTGCATAGTGAAGCTTTTTCCGCATCCCGTTGCCCCAAAGTAAGTACCGCCTTTGCCGTCGCCTATTGGCTTACGGTGCTCTTTAATGTTTTGGTATAACTTTCTAGCGGCATAATACTGCGGATAACGGCAGACAATTTTCACCTCATGTTTTGAGGTGTCAGGAAAGAATACGAAGTTACGTATCACATCGCGAAACCGCGCTTTATCAAATAGGCCTTCCAATAGCGTATGCAGAGAGCTGATACCGTCTTTCTCAATTGACTCGTTACCTGTCACCTTTCGCCACGCGTAGAAGAAGTCATAAGGTGCAAACAAGCTACCCATCTTGTTATTAACGCCATCGCTTATAACGCAAAGCGTGTTGTAGATAAACAACTGGGGAATGTCTCTGCGGTATCGCGTTGTGAGTTGCACGTACGCATCGTGAATACTGGCTTCTTCGCCACGAATCGCACTTTTAAACTCAAACACCACTATAGGTAAGCCGTTGATATAAAGAATACCGTCAGGTATGCGAAGCTCGCCTTCAGCACCTTCAATCTCTAGCTGATTAACGATTTTATAGATATTGCTGTCTTTAGTGGCTGACGCTACCATATCGAATTCAGGGAGTTGCTCGGCCACTTTTTGTTGATGGTTTTGTTCTATGAGGTTTGTTTCGTGCTTTCCGTTTAGCAATGCAGGAAGTAGTGACTCGACCACGTTATCGTAATCAATAAGCTGAATATACAAGTCTTTTTGGGAGGCTTTGCCTGCTTCGCTACTTGCTTCTCGCTTAAGCAGAAAACCATCACTTAGCCATTTACAAAAGGTTTTATTGCTTTCGTATAAGTCGCTGGCAGGCAAAAGCTCAATCTGGCGTATTATGCTGTCGATTTCACCGCTGGTAATATCATCATCGGCATACCGCTTGGCTAAAAATGCACGCAGGTCATCTTTGATAATAACGTCGGTAGGCGCACGCGCAATCTGATTACCAGGCACATAAGGATATCCCTGTCCTTCTAGCAATTCGATAATTGCCGCTTCTAATTGAGCTTCGGTGAAATTCAGCATGGTTACATTCCTTGTAATTCTTGCCCTTGGTTAGTGTTATTCTCTTCCGTCGTAGCTAACTGGATCTCGCCTGATATGAGTTTGGGTAATAATGTGTCTCTTATTTTGGTAAGTTGCGTATTTTGCTGAGTCAATGATGCTTTTTTAGCGTAGCTCGGCTTTAGATATTGTTCGACAAATATGGTTACTAGTTCCGCTTCTTGAGGTAATACGGTTAGAACTTTCGACAATTCCTTGTATGTTATCTGTGGGAATGTGCCTGAACGATGCTCTGCGATCCTTTGAAGTTCATTTATAGTCTCTTCTTGCGTCAACAAAAAGTAAGGCAATAGAGGTTCAATTCCTTCTTTAGCTCTCAAAACCATTAGCTTAGTCGATACGACGTACTCTTCTGCATCAAAGTCTACGAACGCATATCTTTTGTTCTGTGGTCGGATTTCACTGTATAAAATATCGCCTTTTTTAATTGTTTTTTTAGCTTGCCCCGGCAACCCGATTGTTGGTGAGTATTCATTATGAAGTATTTTTCCGGATTCGATATCGCCGGTGTTAAGGAAAATAACTTCATTAACTTCTTTTAGATTATAAGTCTTAGAGATTGTCTCAACCATTTCATGCATGCTAGTTATTTGCCAACCTTTTGGCACCCACCCACCTATACCAACAGCAGGCTCACCTGTTTGCTCAAACTCGCTCGGGAATAAGTTTCGGATATGTTCTGGCAATGGCTGCCCTTTACCTTCAAGAGAAGCGGGTAATGCATGGGCTTTTTTGCGAACTTCTATTCGATGAGCCAATTCTTCGGGTATAGGATTACCTGCCGCTAGTGCGTTATCCACTACTGGGTCGAAATCGACAAACCAGCTTTTAAATAGCGCCTGCGCCATTTGTTCTAGGGTTTGGTTGGTTTGGCGATTTATAGCTATTTTCCCATCCAAAGCTTCCAAGTGTTGCACAATTATGTTTTGAATTTTTAAGCTAGGTAAATCAATTGTGAGGGATTTTAAGGCTACAATGGTCAACGCCTGTTGAGTAGAACCAATCGTAACTTCGTCTATTTTCCGTTTAGCTATTGAAGAGGTTAGCCAAAAGTAAATGTACCTTGGATTCACAAAGTCCCTGAAATTTCTGAGCCATGTCAAATTCCCATCTTTAAAATAGAATCTTTCATTTTTTTGTACTTGATAAGGAACTCCTAAAGTACCGACAGAGGTCAGCAAAATATCCAATTCTTTGGGTGCACCAAATTTTTTTTCTATATCACCAAACTTTTTTTCCGTTATAAAAAGTTCTGTGGAAATCTGATTACCTTTATTTTTTTCGATGATTTCTTTAGAACGATAAAATGGAACACCCTCTGATACGTAATCAGCCATTTTAATTCGTTTACTCGAGCCAATATCAGCAATATCGCCAAGCTTGAATGTGTTCCAACTACTCGACATAACCTAACTCCACAAGGTTTTGCCGGATTGCATTATCTAATTTCTCCGCTTGATCCATTTGACGGAATAAAGTCTGGCTCAATTCACGCATCTTTACTTCAAACGGAACTCCATCATCTTCAATAGCTGCGGCACCAACAAATCGACCTGGCGTTAACACATAATCGTTGGCTTTTATTTCGTCAAAGGTTGCCGATTTACAAAAGCCTGCAACGTCTTCATATGCATCAAGTTCCTTGTGTTCGTGTAGCAACTCTTGTGTTGGGGCATCGTTTTGTTGTTCTGCGAGTGCCTGTTCAATGGATTGGTTATCCTGTCGCCATGCATGGTAAGTATTGGCAATTTTAGCGATATCCTCGGTAGTTAGTTCCTTATGCACGCGGCTAATCATACTGCCCATTTCTCGGGCATCGATAAACAGTGTTTCGCCTTGTCGGTTGCGGTAGCCGCGCGCTTTGTCTTCGCGTTTATTCTTGCTGATAAACCACAAGCAGACCGGGATTTGAGTGGTGTAAAACAACTGACCGGGAAGCGCAATCATGCAGTCGACTAGGTCGTTCTCGATGATTTTCTGACGAATAGCACCTTCACCACTGGTGTTAGAGCTCATTGAACCATTCGCTAACACAAAGCCTGCCGTACCGTGCTCGCTGAGCTTAGAAATCATATGCATGATCCACGCATAGTTAGCGTTACCTGTTGGCGGTACGTCAAAGCCAGCCCATCGAGGGTCGTCGGTGAGTTCATTGTCGGCACGCCACTGCTTCTGATTAAACGGTGGGTTCGCCATAATGTAATCTGCTTTTAAATCTGGATGTTGGTCTTTGAAAAAAGTGTCTGCAGCAATGTCTCCGAGATTGGCAGAGATTCCCCGAACTGCGAGGTTCATCTTCGCCAGTTTATAAGTGGTGTTGGTATATTCCTGTCCGTAGATGGAGATATCTTTACGATTGCCTTTATGACTGTCGATAAACTTTAACGACTGCACGAACATACCGCCCGAGCCACAACACGGGTCATATATCTTGCCTTTGTAGGGCTCTAGCATATCGCTGATCAGGGTAACCACAGACTTCGGCGTATAGAACTCGCCACCGCCTTTTCCTTCGTTAGCGGCAAACTTACCAAGGAAGTATTCATAAACTCGACCTACTAAGTCTTCCTCGCTCATGTCGCATTCGTTAGCCACGGTATTGATGTTATTAATGGTATCTATAAGTGCGGCGAGCTTGCTTACGTCCAACGACAAACGCGAAAAGTAATTATCCGGCAATGCGCCTTTTAACGATGGGTTGGTTTTCTCTACGGTATGTAATGCAGTGTCAATTTTAACCGCTATATCGTCTTGCTTAGCTTGTTTTTGAATTGTCGACCAGCGGGCTTCTTCAGGTAAGTAGAACACATTATCTTTGGTGTAAAACTCGACCATATCAACATAGTCGCCCATGCCTTCTGCTTTGAGCTTTTCTCGTTGAGCTTCAAACTTATCGCTGATGAATTTGAGGAAGATAAGGCTAAGAACTATGTGCTTATATTCTGCTGATTCAACGCTTCCACGAAGCTTATTGGCTGCATCCCATAGGGCTTCTTCGAAAACGATTTCTTTCTTGTTAGCTGATGACTTTTTCGTTGTTTTACTCATTGCTTGTTTCCATATTCTTATTCCATTCGCCACTAGTGCAGGTTCATACTTGCTGCACTATCGGCATTTGTATTTGGTAATTTTTGTAGTAACTGGGCCATTTCTCTATCTGGCCATATGTAATCTTTCTGACCTTTTACTCCGCACGGCCTATGGCTTAAATCTGCGCTGTATCGGTACGGGCTGATCTCCGCAACCGAGGTGTTTTTGTAATACAACCCATAATCAATATCTTGAGATACTTGGTTCATCGTACCTTGTACCGAACGATTACAGTTTGTATCGAACGTAAGTGGTTGGTAGTTCGTCGCAGCGACATCGACCAGTTCAGGCGGCAAATCGCTTTTCAGCAAGGTGTTAATAAACACATCGTTAAAATGCCAATCGAGGTTTGCGAAGTCTTTCTTGGTTAAGCATGGAATAAACAGCGTAAAACGTGTCGCATCATGCACTGCGATGACACATTGCCTGCGCTGAATAGTGATAAGGTTTGCATGCCAGTTTAACCACTGTGCTTGAGTGTCTATAGAAGTCGCAGGTTGCTCTGAAACTTTCACCTTATCAGGTAGCTTGGCATAAAGTTTTTTTGTGCAATGGAGGATCACGATTGTGACTCCTTGTAAGCAAATTCCTTAAAAAACTTATGATCAATTTCGTAAGTTATAACGGGTTTTAAGCCAAGTTCAAATTGCTCAAACATATTGACCAAGGATTCCCCGTCAACCAGTTCAATTGGCTGCGCTCCGTCTCTTCTGGCTTCTTTCTTAGCTTCTTCTGTAAACCTACCTGTAGTGATAAAAATTCCTTTATCAGCTCTACCAGACATTGCACCACGAAAATCACGAATTTGCGGAGAGGAAATGGAGTCTTTATAACGCTTACATTGAAATATCACGTTAAAACTAACCAGTGGATTTACTTTTAGAATACCGTGCCCGTCAATACCACCATCTGCGGTTTTACCAGTTACAATTACTTGTTCAAATCCGGCTTCACGAAGAAGGCGTTGGCAAAGACGTTCAAACCCGGTTGGATGTAAGCTTTTTAATAATGCCAATAATTCAGTTTCATGCGGTTCAGTATCTGATACATCATCAGAAGCCGACTTGCTTTTATCCGGTTTAGACTTATTCTTTTGTATCTCTGTCACAATAGTAATTTCATCGCCGGACTTAAGGTTCGAAGAAAACCCGTCTTCCGTTAAAGCCCATACGCCTCGTTTGGATGAGTCCATTAATCCATATCTTACAAGGTACATTCTTGCCCAAGCAATTTGGTTTTTAACCTTCGACGAACCATTTTTTAATGTTTCTGAGAGTTCTTCTTCTGAGATATTAAGCTTTTCAATTACCGCGTCAGTAACTTCACTAGATGTACCTGACCCGCCGATTGATTTGAGAATCTCCACGACAGGTATAATATACTTGGAAAACTCGCCGCCTTTGCGCTTTGTCATTTTACCTCCGTGTATTTCGGCCAACGGTTATAACCGATATCAGGGTTATTTGATTCGTACTTCCTGATGAACTCGACTTCCTTGGCGTTTACTTCTGAGTCGCTGCACTCTTCAGATTCCCAAAGGATTTGTTTGCGAATGCTGTAATCCAGTTGCTGCTCTTTAGGGAGTAACTTGAAGTCCTCATTGATGATTTCCATGTTTGGGCTTCCGAAATAACGAAAACTACCTACCAGGTCCTTACCAATATAAATTTTGCCAGTTGGATAGGTAATCATGTAAACCTGCTTCACACGTTATACCCTGGCGCAATGGCCAAATTCTGCACATTGTTCAGTGTAAACCGATTTTGAAGCCACAACTGGTATTCTGCACCTTTAAGCGTTCCGCGCTCGGTACAGTCTACGTTCCACCGCCTTAATAAGTAGCCTGCCATTGCTGCTCTCACCTCAATTAACAGCTGTTGGTTATCCATGCCGTAATCCATTTCAATTGCGGTGGGGAACTCAACACTCTTTGGGTGTGGCACGAGTTGAAGCGGAATAAGGCGTTGCCATTCGGTATCGGCTTCTGCGCTTTCTTCTGCTGTTGGGGATTCTTTTATCGTTACCTTGCTTATCCGCGTTAAAACAAAGTCTCGAAAACTTTGGCTTTTACGGTCATAGGCTCGAACATGCCAGCGAAGGCCATTATCAACTATAGAATGTGGTACTAATTCTCTGGCACCAGAACCGCTTGAAAGTGATGTATAAATAACACTTACGGCTTTGTTGTTGAGGATGGCTTGAACCAACCTTGCCACAATGAAAATGTCAGGAATGTTTAAACTGGATGGTGCTTCTACCGGAAAATGGATATCACCAATTGCATCAAACCCATCGGAAATGTCGTTAGCAAGCTTGGTTAGTGTTCGGCTGGCATCATGCTCAAATACCGGTTTAAACTCCGGTGTTTGAAAGTACCGTTTTTCCCGTGAGTCATAAGAAAGGTTATTTGGCGCAAGTTCTTTATAAATACTGAAATCACGCGACCCCGCCGACAGGCCTACCTGAAAACGATTGATTAAGTCCTGGCGGTAAATCGAGCCTTTGAATAACAGGCAAAAGTCGATATAGGCGAGTCGTTGTTTTTGAGCAAAACTAATGGATTCGAGCATCATCCCTGCTGTCTTTACTACACTTTAGTCTAGTGTGGTTTATTTTGATATGGTTGTAAAGTGTATACATTTGGCTGCTTACATAAACTTCCGTTTAAATTCGGCCTTTCGTTCTGTTTCACCGGCCTCTTCTAACCCGCTACATTTATGAGCGGCATGGGCATCCCAACCAAACGGCCAGCGTTTAAATACATGGTTACCGCATGCTGGACAAAGCCTTTGATGGTCTTCATTGGCAGGCTTTTGAACTGACTTAGATTTGGTTACGTTGGTTATTAGCGGTATGGCTGCCTCTTCTGCCGGTTTAACATTGGGTATCCATATGGCATCGTTTTTATCTGGCTCACCAAAATAAATACGGTTTTCTTCTGGCAGGCTTGCCACCCAGGCGGCGCTGTAAGCATCCACCCTATCATGCATTGGACCACGGCAAATGGTGTTAACGGTTCGCCAGTCTTCTTCGGTTTGCGGCCAACCGGTATGCTGTCCTATCGCGGCTAATTGTTGCTCGGCTTGATTACCTTTAGATTTGTGAATATTGGCAACACCAAGCCGTTTAACTGTGGCATGGGGATACACTTCAATACAGGGCGCTATTTGGCTAAGGCGTTTATTCAGAGCAAAGCCTAATAACATGAATATTTGCATTGAATGCGGTAGGTTTTGAATAGGTTTGCCTTGCTTTATGTGGGCTAAACCTTTTGCTTTTATTTCAACGAAATCGTTGTCCGATGGTGTTGTGTAACAACTTATCCCTACCCTATCTAATGCTTGCTCGGCTAATCGTCTTGGCTGGTTGTTATCTCTGGGATAGAGCGGCGAATCAATCCCAATGCAAACCGGGTTAAGTTTAAAGCCACAGCATATGGCTTCGATATACTGGGCAACATCTTCGGCAAAGGCCTCGTTTACTTCGTCATGCAGCGTTAGCGCATTACCCAAACCTTTTGGTGGTTTGATAGGAGAGCTGGCTAGAGGTAGTGGTATTAACCGTTCTTTTTCCCAGAAACACATGACCAGCGGCAGGTACTTATCCTTGGCGCAGGCCACATCAATGCCAATATACACGTCCATTTATCGCCTCCTTGCTTAGTGAAACACGCTTTATTCTTCGTTGCAGTGGGATGCTTTAGCTTAATACTACACGATAGAGATATATACCCTATTCTTTATAGCAAGAGAGTACACTTTAGGTAGTTAACACACGGAAGTTTGTGAATGCCAAGAAACAAAACCACCTTTATTGACCTGCTGGTAGAATTACCATGGTGGGTATCGGTACTGGTATCCGCCACGGCCTATGTGATGATGGCGCATGTGTTGCCATCTATTCAAACCGATAATCAAATCATCGCCATGGTGTTTAAAGCCTTTGTGATCCCTGCCCCTTATATCGCTGGCATGATATTGCTTGCTGCCCCCTTTGCGTTTTTAAATGCTCGCCGTAAGGCAAAGCAACTGGATACTCAGCGAAATATTCAAACCGTGCGTGATTTGCACTGGCGTAACTTTGAAGAGTTGGTGGCAGAAGCCTATCGCAGGCGGGGATACCGGGTAACTGAGGGTGGTTATGGTGCCGATGGCGGCATTGATTTAGAGCTTCGAAGGGATGACCAGCTTACCTTGGTGCAATGCAAACAGTGGAAAACGCAAAAGGTTGGCGTAAATGTGGTGCGGGAAATGTTTGGTGTGCTAACTGCACATCAGGCTAACCACTTCATTATCATCAGTTCCGGCACCTTTACTCAGCAAGCTATAGACTTTGCGGCAGGTAAGCCTATCGAATTGATTGATGGTCCAAAACTATTGGCACTGGTAAATGATGTTCAGGTTTCACCTCAGGTGACTATTGAAAAACCCAAGGTATGCCCAAAATGTTCTGGAGAGTTAGTAGAAAGAACGGCGAAACGCGGCCCTAATGCCGGTAATACGTTTTTGGGGTGTTCAAACTTTCCGAAATGCCGTTACACAGAATAAGTAAGGATAGAGATGAAAGACCTGGATGTTCATAAAAAAGTGGCCGTACTGATTGATGCGGATAATGCACAGTTAGCCAAGCTATCCCCCATATTAGATGAGATATCGGCGCACGGCCACGTGCTAATAAAACGGGCTTACGGTGATTGGTCTGCGGAAACCTTAAAGAACTGGAAGAAGCCGCTTAATGAACTGGCGATCCAGCCCATTCAACAATTTGCCTATACCACCGGTAAGAATTCCACCGATGCGTCGATGATTATTGATGCCATGGACTTACTGTATTCCGACCGCATTGATGCCTTTGCATTAGTTTCCAGTGACAGTGACTTTACTAAGCTAGCCTCACGGTTACGAGAATCGGAAAAGTTTGTGTTTGGTGTGGGAGAGAAGAAAACACCAGTATCGTTTCGCAACGCCTGTGATGACTTTATCTTCACAGAAAACTTAGGCGCAGAGTCAGTTTCAAACAAGGATGACTCCAAATCTGACAATGCAGTATCCACCAATGGTGCAGAAGAACTGATCCCCGCCCTATTAAAGGCCTGGGAGCTATACCAGAATGATGATGGTTGGGTCGATGCTGGCTCGGCTGGTAGTTTCCTTAAACGAGCTAAACCCGACTTTGACCCCCGGACTTATGGTTCAGCCAAATTTACCGGCGTGGTTGCCGGTTTATCTTCCATATTTGAAATGACTAAACAGAAAGGTAAAGGGACGACCCAGATGATTTTATATCGCCCCAAGATTGCGACGGCTTAATCAAAATCCCAAGGCGGAAGATCATCCAATTTCGAAGATCGCCGCTTTTTTACCGTTCTGCGTTTCGGTGATTTATACTTTGAATCGGTTTTAGTAGTTGGGCGAACGCCTGTGCCGTTATGGTAGTTATCAAACGCTTCGCGGGCCTCTTCTAAACTATCGAAACCTTTATAGTTTTGACCCGAAAACCGATGTACCTGCGCTTTAGTTTCCTCCCAAGATGTATAGACCCCGGGATTACGACCTACAAATACAACATAGGCTTCTCGCCTGGAATTACCTGCTGGATTAATATTACTGAAGTTTCTGGCCATTTTAATCTCCTGTTAGTAATGGCGTTGATTCTTAATCACGCTTTACAGTTTTTGATTTGGCAGATTTAGTCGCTGGCGATTTGAATGGTAAAAACGTTTAACGCTTGCCAGTAGTACAGAAAATTACCTTCCCAAATCTGGTAAATATCCAACGCGACTTCAATCGGAAACAGGCCATGTAGGTTTTGAAATACACCGGCCTGAAAATCAAAGTCCAGGTCTTTAGCAAGTTCAGCAAAGGGACCAATACCAACATAAGTAAAATCGGTGATATAGCAGAAGTGCCATGAGTCAGCGTGTTTCTCTAACCGTATTTCTACCGGATGAAAACCACCGTTTTCCGCTGAGTAGTTCGGGTCGCGAAAGTTGATAGTAATGCTGCTAGTTGCCTGTTGATGTTCGGTGAGATTGGTTATGGCATCAACAAATCGTTTTGATACGGGCAACGCTAAATCTTTATATTCAATGTGCATGCATAGAGCCTTTTTGAACGGGATGAGGCCTGCTACGTCTGCGCGTTAATGCTAATTTAACCGCAGTAGAAACGAGTTAAACGTTGCTTAACGTGACGTAGCAGGAATTTGTGGTTCGGTGAGAGAAAGCCGCTTTAGGTTTACGGCTTTTTCGCTGATGCTGTGTTAGGAGTGGTCAATGGTTTCCCCGCATTCTTTGGTATTAGAAACGCATCCAACTCACCTTTTTCGGTGGCTTTAATGATGGTCTCTATGACTTCGGGAAGTTTGGCTTTATCGCCCACATCGATAGCAGGTTTACCTTGCTGTAATTCGATGGGTTTATTGTTGACCTTAACCTCCAGGTAATAGTGACCATCACTATCGTAATACCATGGCCGAACATTAATCTGGCGGCGCTGCTTCTTGCGTTCACCGGTTTCGGGGTCTTTTACCAACTTCTCGCGGTAGGCTTCAAACGGCCGTTTCTCTATCATGCAAGTGGCCAGTTCTTGTTGCTGCTCCAGTTTTTCAATAAGCTTCATGCGCTTACCAATGACGGGAGGCTTGGGCTCAATTTTAGGGCGAGCGATTACCTTGAGCGAACTCAATACAGATGTAGTCATAATATTTACCTTATAGGTTAGTGAGGGCGGATAAAGCCCATGGTGGTTTGAGGTTGTTTTCGTTGGTTCTCTTCTGCCAGTAAGGTAATGGCAGTAGAGCGGTGGTTTTGCGTTGGTCTAAATTGCTGGCGTCTTGCCAAGATGGCAAAGTCACCCGGCGTTAATTGGGTTAGCTGGCTTAGCCTGTGTCGTTCATCCTGCTTAAGCTTTTTAATACCCAGTACTTGCTGGTAAAGCTGAATAACCTGTTCAGTGTTGAGGTAGTTACATTCCAGTTTGAAGTCGAACCGCCTGAGTACCGCTTTATCTAACCGGCTATCAAAATTGGTGGCCGCAAACAGCGGTTGGGTAAAGCATTCGATTTGGGTAAGGAATTCATTCACCAGTTGCAGGTCGTGGTGAGCGGTGATTGATTCTCGGCTTACCAATAGGCTGTCTACTTCATCGAGCAGAATCACTTTTTCTTCTACATGAGCCTGATGAAACAGCTTGGCTACCTGCTGCTCACTTTCGCCCACCCACTTACTTAAGATGTCTGAGCATTTCACTCGGATAAGGTCGCGCTGATTGATTTCGGTTAGGTGGTGAGCATAGGCCGTTTTGCCTGTGCCCGGTGGGCCGCACAATAACACCCGCGCCGGTTTGTTGTGTGCCAGGGCATAGCCAATCTCATCTAAATACCCTTGGGGTTGTTTAAGGTTGAGTAGCGACATGTCAAAATCCAGCTCGCCTTTGTAATGCGCTTTGTCTGTCCATAGTCCTGTTGCATGCAGCGAGTCTTCAATGACTTCATGGACTGTCTTCTCAGCGTCACTGTGCGTGACCTGGAGCGTTTTAGCGACGTGCGTTGCATTTGCTATGAGCGCAGGCGAAACATGCTCTATGCGAGCTACTGCGCGTTTAAATGACGCTGATAATGACAAGCCCTTAAAGTGCTGCTTGCATATGACTTCAATGTCTTGGGACCTTGGTGTTGGCACTTCAATCGCTAACTTAAACCGCCGGATAAAACTGGACTCAAGGCACTGCACATGGTTAGTTATCCAGATACAGGGAATAGCATTGTGCTCAATAAACTGCTGAAGGTGCTCTTTGGTGTAGTCGGTATCGGCCTGCTCAAAAAGATGTTCGCACTCATCAATCAACAGCATGGCCTGATTTTCGTGGGTCAGTAATCCATTAAGTATTGCTAAATAAGCCATGCGTTCTTTACCCGGTGTTTTGTTGTCAGAGCCCCGGCTTTTATTTGCTTTAGCCATGGCCTTTACACTCACCTCATACAGGGTATAACCACAATATTCAGCCAGACTTCTGGCCAGTTCTGTTTTCCCTGTACCAGATTCACCATGTAGTAAAACACTAATACCGCTTAGCCCTTGTGTATTGGCGTTATCAATATAGCCCCCAACCAAATCGGTGTTTACTTGCGGAAAAGCATCCAGTGTAAAGTTGGCCGCCTCACATTCATGAAGAAGCGGTGCTACCAATGCTTGGGTTGAGTTCACGGGTTGAGTAATGAGCGTATTCACCAATGCACTGGGCACATCATCACCGGTGATAGCGATTAAATTGGCATGCGTAAGCAGACCGAACTTGGTTAGCCCCTGCAATGCTTCAACAAATTTACTGCCATCCATTTGAGTAATATCCATCAGCACATCATTGATGGTGAGACTCTCTAGCTCAAGATGCAGCTTATCCACAAAGGTCATAAACCAAGGATTCACCTGACACAGCAGCACGTATTCAACCAGTTTGTCTGCACCTTGAGGTAAGGCTAATACCTCAGCAATATTTCGGCAGTTTGCTTTGAATACCTTAGTGGTCTTTGGCTGGTGATCTTTAATCACTAACGCCGGAATGACTTCATCCACGCAGCCATACTTAACAATAAACCGAGGGGTTTTAGGACCACGTAAGCCGCGCAACGCATTTGCGCTTAGCAGGTCATCATCCACCGTATTCATGTATTGAAGTAGTTCAATGCACCAGTCACACGCTGCTTTATTTAACTGAAAAGAGGAATGTTGAAGCCTCATTATTCACCCTCCTTACCATAGCTCAACAAACTTGCCGCCTGTTGCATTGCCGCATGGTCACGCTTGTCATACATGATGGTGGTGGCAATGTCGGCATGCCCAGCCATTTGACGTACAGTATTTAAATCCACGTTCTGTTCTAACAGGCGTGTAATGAAGGTACGGCGTAGATCGTGTGGTGAGGCGTTTATATCCACCATGTTTAATCGCATCTTAACGATTTTATAAATGCCAGATGAAGTCAGTGATTTGGCAGGCAGTATCCTGCCAGATTTATTGACCCGGCAAACAAGATAACCAATATCGGTGTTTACTATCGTGAGCCAACCTTTGATAACTTGCTGTACCCACTTTGGAATGTAACAGGTACGGCTTTTGTTACCTTTGCCTTTCTGAATAACCAGTGAGGTAATCTTGCTATCGATATCTTCTATCCGGATATATTGAAGCTCTGAACGTCTAAGCCCCAGGCCAAGGAATAGTGTCAAAATAAGCGTGTCGCGTTTCCCTATTAAAGAGCAGTCACTATTCAACTGGCTAAATAGCGACTTTATCTGTACTTGGCTTAACGGGGTGCCGGGATGCTCGCCATGTCGTAATCGCGGTAAGGCTTGCAGTTGCAGAGACTGTTTTTCTGAAGCGATATCAGAAAGTACCGCTATCCTCACGATACCCTTTATAGCGGTAATGCCTCGGTTAATATAGCGTGCCGACCAGCCTTGCTGCTGCATCATATTGATGAGTTTTAAACCCAAGGCATAGTCAATGGTTGTGAAGTTATGTTCGCGTTCATCGTGAGGCCAGCTCATCATCGCTGCAATGCTATTGAGCTGCGAATGTATCGCACGTCTACCGGTCGCTGAAAGTCTGCTCAAATAGAGCTTATAAGGGGTGTCTGTTGTCATAAAATAGCTTGGTGTATGTGATGTCATAACACCAAGCTAACAGGACTTTTCACCGATTTTTAGGGTGTATTTGTACGGTGTTAGTAAAGTTAATTATTACGAATGACCTCGAGCATTGAGCTCGGAATTCGGTCAAGAATGTAGGTGTTGCTAGGCGATATGTGCGGCACTTTCCCATCAATAGATTTACAAAGTATCAACTTCTCTTTTGCCCTAGTTATCGCGACATATAACAACCGGTGGTGTTCACTTTCATTGTCGAAAGGTGCATTTCCAAACCGAGGGTCTATAAGATAAACCACATTGCATCCTAACCCTTTTGTTTTATGAATAGTGGTTACCATGTTCTTATGAAGTTTGTGCCCCAATACACTTTTCAGCCTATTTTTAATTTTGGTGACTAGATTATTAGTCCGACAAAGAATCATAATATGCTCTTGTTGAACACCATCCGCAATTTTACTACCAACATCTGCTTCAATGAAGTTATACAAATCTTCATGATCGCTGAATTCCTTAACTTGAGTCGCCTTTTCCTTAGACTTATGCTCTGGTCTTATCCCTTCCAACATTTTGTACGTCGGATTTATTTGGCGCCTAAACCAGTTACCTAAATTAAGAATGCCCGGTACGCTTCTGTAATTTCGGTCTAATTCAAAAACGTTAAAGTCAGATTCTGCCTGGTGAATCAAATCAAACTGGTTAACATCAACTCCTCTAAAGCCGTAAATAGCTTGCGCAGGATCGCCAACAAGATAGAGTTTGACTCCACTTTGGCTGAGTAACTTTAGAATCTTCAACTGCACTACACTGCTGTCCTGAACTTCATCCACCAACAAAAAGTTTAAGTTGCGGCGCACAGACGCTAGAAAAGACGGGTCATTCTGTAGATAAAGCAACATGGCAGAAAACATGTCGTCGAAATCCCAATAGTTTCTTTTTTCCTTTTCTTCTTTGTATGCCTTGAAATAATGTTCCAAAGCCTGAGCATCAAAATCTCGTGAATTACGAAATTTGACCGCCTCCGCAAAGGTAGCGCCACTGTTGATTTTGTAACTACAGAGCGTCAGAAACTGTTTGGCTAACTTAGGTCTTATACCGACAGTATTCAACACCGTCAGGTATTCTTCGCTTGTGGCTATATATTCATCCCTTGATTCATCCTTTTCACCAAGATCATCGCGGTAAGCAAGAATTCGTTTGTGTTTGAAGTCATTGTAATAAGCTTCTAAATGCCGTTTACACCACGCGTGGAAAGTACTGATTCCGGGCGCAGAAATTCGCTTACTCAACTCGTTAACCGCATCCTTGTTGTATGCGAGAATTTGAATGTCAGAAGTTGGTACACCACCTTTCACTAGGAACTTAAAACGTTTTACGATGGCTTTTGTCTTTCCAGAACCAGCCCCAGCAATAACCATAATGTTTTGGTTAATATTAGCGTTAGCAGCTTTTTCCTGTGCTTGATATCTGGCGTCTAATTCGTGAAGCACTGGAGTTGCATATAGTTGCTCTAGTTGCACTGTCTTTACTTTTTCGACATAAGCTTTTATTGCATGAACACTGATTTTATAGGATTTTAGAGTACTAGAGTCGTCCCGCTTTTTTGTCGGCCAAAGAATGATATCCGAAAGGTTGTTTAGTAGTTTCTGCTTGCTTCGTTGCACCCAATTTTTATCAAGTCTATATGAGCCTTTTTTTATTGCACTGGGGTGCCGATCAACTATTAACTTGATTACGTTGTGATGACTTTTATGCTTTAACAATTTGGATAATTCATCCTTGTTTAACAAGGACAACACATGCGGGTCGATAAAAGTCAGATCAGAAAATCTATCCGGGAAGTCACTCAAGCTTGCTAAGGTCAGCTTTTTATATCGCGGTCCGCACTTAATGCATTGCTCACAGGCTTCGCATTTCTGATGCCTTGCACACCCTTTTGTTTTTTGGCGCTTTACTTTTTTCCGCTTTACTTTTTTCCGCCTTTCCCGGCAAGCACCACAATGCTCTCTATATGGATAATACCGTCGCTCTAACCTAGTCGTCAGTAGCAACTTGGGCAATAGCTTATCTAAATTCACAAACTCCAAGTGCTCTGCATCGTCTTTAAGTTCCTTTAGTAGTTTTTCGTAAAGCACAAAATGTGAAGAGTTGCGTTTGCTGTTGTAGTAAACAGTCTCGGTAATAAAGCGGCCTTTGGGAAAAGTTGCACTAGAATACTTGTCTCTTGACCTCTTCCTGTTGGCATGGTTGAAAGCATGAACGAACGGAGACATCAGTCCATAAAAATTAATCCCTATATCAACACGCGTTACGTTGGCATGCTTTACAAGTTGCTCATATCGCTTTGTGGATAAGACTGAACGTATGTGACTAAAGATCAGCCGAAGTTCAAAAGCTGTAAATCTGTCTGGTATGAAATCTATTCTAAATCCCAGTTTACTGCTCTTCGAATGAAGACCATCAGCGATGTGGATAATGAAAAACTTACGTCGATTGTTAAACACCTCGAGACGATAGCAATGTGTGTAAAACGGTCGATTATTTTCTAATACGCCCTGTTCATCTACGTACTTCTTTTTGTTGTTAATTGAAGCTACTGGTACTCGCTTAATCGATATCACTTCTTCATATACTTGATGCGGAAATTTAGTAATCTTGTTGAGCATAGCGGTTACATCATTTTCCGTAATATCAAATGTAGCTGTAAGCCTGTCGCAGTCCAACTCCAAGTATTTTTCTGGCTCAGTAAAATATTGCTGCATTAACCGGGATTGATAAGCTAGCTTTGCTTTATTTCTCAAGGCACGTATATATCGTTTTTTTCTCACACCTAGGAGCAAATTCACTTTGTCGTAGCACCCTATTAGATGACTATTTGAAAATTTTTCTCGTGATGACAAGCCAAGTTTTTTGGCTCTTAACGAGCGTTTATACTTGTGACTCCAATGCATATTTTTCAATTGGTAAGACTTCATAGAATCAGTAATCCATATAACGGATGAGCTTCTCGATAGCTTCAAGCCATGAAAATCGAATAGTAGAAAGCGTCAGTGATATTATAGTGGCCTGCCAAGCTATAATAATTGCGAACTCGCAACTCTAAATTGCGAGTTCGCAACAAACGACAATGGTTTTACTTTGATGTATTTTGTTTAACCAATTTTTCTAACTGCGCCGATATGTTGGTTAATTGTTCAAAGATCATATCAGCAGTAGAAGTATTCATACCGATGTCAGAAACCTGTGTCACAGGTTCTGAGTTTCCATCAACATTGTAATTTTCCAAATACTCTTTTTCTTCCTGAACTGCAGCGTAAGCGATCAATATAGACCCGGATCACCCCATTTTATCTAAA
>CENT01019315.1_pt1 | contig 18144 bp, 18 predicted proteins | sample 530141 | NCBI WGS metagenome assembly CENT01 (sample SAMEA2591074, study PRJEB7988) | marine metagenome | isolation source: saline water (ENVO:00002010), including | reverse complement strand
CTACGCAACACCTACATGCTGCTTGCGATGACACTAGCGTTTAGTGCAGTTTGTGCAGGTGTCGCAATGGCAGTAGGAATTTCTCCTATGATGTCATTAGGCATGACCATAGGCGCATTTATCACTTTGTTTGTCGTTCAGAAGAAAGCAGATTCCTCATCAGGTATTTTTTGGGTGTTTGCGTTTACAGGTTTAATGGGTGCGTCGCTCGGCTACACATTAAACTTCTATCTAGGCGTGGCGGGACCCGGTCTGATAATGGAAGCATTAGGCGCAACGGCGCTCGTGTTTTTTGCTCTATCAGGTTATGTACTGACGACTAAGAAAGACTTCTCATTTATGGGTGGCTTTTTGGTTGTAGGTTTAGTGGTAGTGCTTGTTGCTGCAATTGCGAATATCTTCTTTGCAGTGCCAGCGGTAAGCCTAGCAATCAGTGCCGCTATCGTATTTATTATGTCTGGTTTCATCTTATTTGATACTAGCCGTATTATCCACGGTGGTGAAACAAACTACATTCGCGCTACTGTGTCGCTTTACCTGAACATTTACAACTTGTTCACTGCGATACTTCACCTTCTAGGTGCATTTGGCGGCGACGACTAAACAAGCGTTTAATACGTAAAACAAACACCCCTTAATCGGGGTGTTTTTGTTTGGAACACTTTTTATGGCGCAATATTCAGTTTTAATTACCTCACCGCCCTTTCATGGCGACAGTTCACTTCGTGCTCTTCAGTTTATTGGGGGCGTGATTGAGAGTGGCAGCACTATTGATAATGTCTTTTTTTATGGTGATGGGGTTTATCATACCAACAACCTTATGCTTGAGGCTGGTGGTGAGTGCTTTAGTTTTGGTGAATGGAAAAAGCTATCTGAAGCCCATAACGTAAAACTGTTGGTATGCATCACCGCTGCTATAAAACGCGGTATTGTGAGCGAACAGGAAGCGGTTAATAACGGCATTGCCTCTGCGAATTTAAGCGCTCCTTTTATTCAGGCTGGCTTGGGTGAGTTTTTTACTGAATTACATAATTGCACTAGGTTGGTACAATTTTAATGGCGAGTTTACTTATCCGATTCACCCAGAGCCCATATGGCAGCGGGTTTAGTCAAGACGGGCTAGACTTTGCGCTTGCAGCAACAAATTATGGGCATACGGTTCACGTCCTTTTTGAAGGTGAAGGGGTATTACAGCTTGTTCAAACAGCATCAACAAAAGGAATAAAGAACCACAGTAAACGTTTAGCCTCTATGCCTTTTTTTGATATTGAAGAATGCTTTATCTGCAAAGATAGCGTCAACGCCTTTGCAATCGAAAGTGTGCTTTTAAATACCGGATTAATAGAAGAACTCGAAGGACAACTGCTAAGCGCTACACAGCGACTAGCATTAATTCAACGTGCTGATCACGTGGTAACCTTTTAATGATTATCAATATTACCAGTACACAGCTTTCAGATAGCAACAAATCACTAATCAATGCCGTTTTCGATGCTAACTTAGATGCAGTTTTAAATGCCGCTTTCGATGTAAATAATGAGGTGGCTTCAAATACCGGTGTTAAAACAGACCAAGCCTCTGACTCGCCGCCCATCATTATATTTTCTGGCGATGGCGTTTTTGCACAATCCAGCACCGCGGCATTATTAGCTAGGCGTAAAGCGTTGTCGAAGGAAGCCGAAGCGAGCCCCAGCAAGACTATGCTTTTTGCGGTAAAAGAAGATTTGGCACTTCGAGGTGCGTGTGTTGTGAACCATGTTTCGATAATCAATCAGCGAGAATTTGCAGAGCTAGCGAATCGTCATAAACAATGGGTTACGCTCTGAGCTTACGGGTTAGATTGCTTTGCGTTAAAGAGTGGGTGGCTCGTATTTGGTGAAGCATATTTGGTAAAGCGTATTTGGCGGTTTAAAAAGGTGATATGGCCTACCCAAGAGAAATTGCGGCACTGAAACGACCTATTTTAAACTGCTTCGAAAAACGTTTTACACGAATGCGCTATGAGAAAAGCCAAGAGAAAAACTCAAGAGAAAGACGGACGAGATAAGAATGTCACAAGATACCTTTAGCTTTACCTACAACGGAAATGAAATTCCAACAGACAAAGCGGGTTACCTGCTAGATTATACGTTATGGGATGAGGGAATGGTGCCCTTACTGGCCCAGGAAGAGAATATTGAGCTAAGCGATGCACACTGGGAAGTTGTTCGTTTTGTTCGCGAGTTTTATGAAGAGTACGAAACAAGCCCCGCTATTAGAGCACTGGTAAAAGCCATGGCAAATAAATTTGGCCCCGAAAAAGGAAATAGCCGCTATTTACAGCGCCTATTCAAAAAAGGCCCGGCCAAACAAGCAACAAAGCTAGCTGGCCTACCAAAGCCTGCACGCTGCCTATAACGCCTCTATTAATATGCCCTTTCCTAAAGTGTTTTCCCTAATGAGACCTTCCCTAAAGTGATCTCCCCTAATCTTCGCGTCTCTAATATGCCCTTCTCTAATATGTCGTGCCCAAATTGTGCCACTGGCATTTTACTAGAGAATATTGTCACCACATCATAGAAGAGAGCTGTTTTACAGACAAAGCAGCTATCCCGTTAGCTGCTGTATTTGCCTTACCCATTTAGCGTGTTGAAGCTGGCAGTATAGCTGCGGGTGCTAAGGGGTCGCCGCTTTTAAAAGTTTTCACTTTAGTGACTTCAAGGTCGCAGTAAATTTTGGGGTTCGACAATAGTTCATAGACAGATCCGTGGTCCTCATTCCCAAGCCAAGCGTTAATAACTTCTTTATCGTGGGGTAAGAAACAAGGAATGGATTTTTCGTGATACTGGCTGAAATCAGGTCTTGGCGGCCGCGTTACCACTGCACATGAAAAGCATCCGTTGCTAAACATCCGATAGACCACCCCCAGCAGCATGGCGCCGCTGGTAGGACGCATTAAATACTGTGCTTTTCCGTTAGCAGAAGGATTAGACTCTCCCACTGCAGTAGCGACAACAATACCACGCCTTTTAGATATTGCTTTGTGCCAGTAAGGGCTATCCAAATTTCTTGCATTAAACGTGGTGCGATCACCAAGCGCTAATGTATCGCCAACGGGACTCGCGTCAAACCACCACGTTGCGTTTATAGTGCGCTTACTATCTACAATCAGATTAGTGATGCGTTTATCTACCGCTTTACCAAATGCCGGATAAAAATTGAGTACATCGCTATGCTGTGCCTCATCGTTAAAAAGCGGAATAGTTTCACCTAATCCCACCTCCTCAAGCAGTTCCAAAACCGCGGGGGAACGTGTCTCTCGTTGAATAAAACCGCACATATAGCCTCCATGTTTTCCACACTGATTAGACTTCAAATACGAATTACAATTTTCTAGCAAGTTCGCTGGTATTTAATTAAGACTTTCGTTACGCGTAACCAATTAAACCACCAACTACAAAAAAAGCCTGAGGTAGAAACCATCAGGCTTTTTTGTGTGCTTTAATTAAAAACCCTTTAATACAACACTTTCTAATACAAACTTTAAAAACTGAACAAGCACTAGTAGTTACATACAGTGTTCAACTTGTAACGCAAAGCCTCTCGGTTTACTGAGCTTTAAGTACTTCAACACCGCCCATGTAAGGGACTAGTGCTTTAGGTACCGTTACGCTGCCGTCGTCTTGCTGGTTATTCTCTAAAATAGCAACCAATGTACGCCCTACTGCTAAACCTGAACCATTCAATGTGTGAAGCAACTCAGGCTTGTTGGTTTCAGGGTTACGGAAGCGAGCCTGCATACGACGGGCTTGGAAATCTAACATGTTAGAACACGAAGAGATTTCTCTGTAAGTGTTTTGGGCTGGTAACCACACTTCCAAATCGTAAGTTTTACAAGCCCCAAAGCCCATATCGCCCGTACACAGCAACATTTTACGGTAAGGTAATTCAAGTTTTTGCAGAATCGCTTCGGCATGACTAGTCAGCGCTTCAAGCGCGTCAAAGCTATCTTCAGGCTTAACGAGTTGCACTAATTCCACTTTGTCGAATTGATGCTGGCGAATTAGGCCTCGCGTATCGCGACCGTATGAGCCTGCCTCAGAACGAAAACACGGTGTGTGGGCAGTCATTTTCACTGGTAGCGATTTGGCATCTACTATCTCATCGCGCACAATGTTCGTTAGTGGCACTTCTGCGGTAGGTATAAGGGATAGCCCTTGCCCTTCCTCAGTTGCAGGCTGCGTGTGAAACAAATCTTCACCAAACTTTGGAAGTTGACCTGTGCCATACAGGCTGTCAGAGTTTACTAAGTAAGGCACATACATTTCTTGATAGCCGTGCTCACCGGTATGCACGTCTAGCATAAACTGCGCAATCGCTCGATTTAAACGTGCAACATCACCACGCATGACAACAAAGCGGCTGCCGGTAATTTTACTTGCCGTAGAAAAATCGAGGCCATTGTTTAAGCGTTCGCCCACGTCTACATGGTCACTTACTTCAAAATCAAACGTTCTTGGCTGGCCCCAGCGTGATATCTCTACATTGTGATCTTCGTTCTCACCTTGCGGCACAGACTCGTCAGGCAAATTAGGTATGCCTTGAGTCATCACTGTAATTTCATCTAACAATGCAGTTAATTCAGCTTTTGCTGAATCAAGCTCATCACCGAGCTTACCAACTTCAGCTAACAAAGGCGCAATGTCTTCGCCCTGTGCTTTCGCTTTGCCAATAGACTTACTGCGCACGTTTCGCTCGTTCTGCAGATCCTGAGTTCTGGATTGAAGTGTTTTTCTTTTTTCTTCAAGCGAACTAAATGCTGCCACATCAAGCTTAAAACCACGGGCAGCCAAACGTTCGGCAGTTTGTTCTATATCGCTTCGCAAACACTTTGGATCTAACATGCGTTCCTACTTATCCTTTCATCAATTCAATTGCCAGCCACCCTGCTATTAAGCAAGCGCCGACATTAAGAAATACGTTAGCTACGGCCTTCAGCCACAGCCCATTTTCTAACAACGTTAGCGTTTCAATGGAAAACGTTGAGAATGTTGTAAATGCACCTAGTAACCCCACACCTAGTAGTGCGCGGTATGGCGAATCGCTCAAATCGTGACGTTCTATCAAGCCATAAAGAAGCGCCAGCGCAAATGAGCCGATTACATTTACCGTTAGTGTACCAAACGGCATGTTTTTTCCAAACCAAGAATCTACCGTTGTGGTAACAAAATAGCGTAAACATGCACCTGTCGCGCCACCCGCGGCGATAAAACAGTACAATGTTAAGCTGTGTGATACGCCAAATGACACGCTAATACCCCTTTACCGTTTGTTTTTACTCTGTGAATTTAAGCTGTCTAAGAAATCTCGCTTCGCTTTAAGTGCCTTTTCTAAGCCTCGTTCGCTTGGCTCATAAAATCGCGTTCCCACAATACTCTCTGGCAAATAAGTCTCGCCTGCTGCAAAAGCATTTGGCTCATTATGTGCGTAGCGATAACCATCGCCATGTCCAAGATCTTTCATTAACGATGTGGGAGCGTTACGTAAATGCATAGGCACTGGCGCATCAGATGTTTTTCTCGCTAATGCCTTTGCCGCACTAAATGCCATGTAAACCGCATTGCTCTTTGCTGCCAATGCACAATAAACGGTAGCCTGCGCAATAGCCCGTTCGCCTTCAGCTGGGCCTACGCGATGAAATGTGTCCCAAGCATTAATGCAAAGCTGCATGGCCCGCGGATCAGCATTGCCAATATCCTCTGAAGCGATGGCTAGCAAACGCCTGCCAACGTAAAGGGCATCGCCACCACCGTCTAAAATACGGGCATACCAGTATAGCGCTGCATCGGGGTCTGAACCTCTTACCGATTTGTGAAAGGCAGAAATAAGGTCGTAAAACGTATCGCCTTTATTATCGTAGCTCGCCACCTTTTGACCAACGGCTTGCTCAATGTCACCAATAGCAATTTCATCATTACTGGTAAAGTCGGCAGATAACTCTAAATAGGTGAGAAGGCGTCTGGCATCACCACTGCTTAAGTCGATAAGGGCTTGTTTTGCTGGCGCTGAAATTTTTAAATGTCGTTCGCCCAGCCCTTTTTGCTCATTGACTAAGGCCCGTTCTACTAACTCGGCTAAAGCATCATTTTCAAGTGGCTTAAGTACGTAAACTCTTACCCGAGATAACAACGCATTATTGAGCTCAAAAGACGGGTTTTGTGTGGTTGCACCGATAAAAGTCACAACACCGGATTCAACGAACGGTAAAAACGCGTCCTGCTGACTTTTATTAAAACGATGCACTTCATCAACAAATAACAGCGTACGCTGATTGTAGCGTGCGTTATCTTGGGCGCTGTCCATGGCCGCACGAATCTCTTTTACCCCAGACGTCACCGCTGAAATACGAAGCACTGTAGCATTAGTGTATTCGGCGATGAGCTCTGCTAGGGTTGTCTTTCCTGTTCCAGGAGGCCCCCACAAAATCATCGAATGACAGTGACCCGCCTCTAGCATTTTACGAAGGGGCTTGTCAGGGCCTAAAAGGTGAGATTGACCGCTGTATTCTTCAATGGTTGTGGGCCGCATCCGCGCGGCCAGTGGGACGAATGCCTGATTAACGTTGGTCATCGATAATAAAACTGTCTGGCACTTCAACTTCAAACGTATCAGCAGCAAGTGGGAAAGTGGTTTCTATATCACTGAAGGTCAGTGTGCTTATTTGTTGTTGAGCATCTAACATAGTTAACGCTGCGAGTTCGTTGTGGCTGTTGAACGTAAGGGTAAGCGTTAATATTTGTCCGCCCTGCTGCTTAGGTGTTATTTGAAAGCTGCGCAAACTCGACGTGTTTTCTTGTCCTGACCTGCTTTTTTGCCCTAATTTGTTTTTTTGTCCTGACAGCTTCGATAACGCATTATCAAGCTGGCTAATTGAAAACATCGACCACGTGCTGTCATCATTCGAGGTGAGTAACATAACAGGGTTGTCTTTAATGGCGTTAGCCTGAGATAGCACAGTAACCTGCTCTACAAATGTGTCTACATTCCACACGGCCTCGCCGTCGGCTATCAGTAGCGTCTCATCTGGAAAAGTGGTTTCCCAACGTAGCTTGTCAGGACGGGTCATCGTAAGTACGCCCTGTGCTTCGTGTACTACATTTTGTTGGGCATCCACAACGGTTTGGGCAAAGTTAGCCCGAAACTGACGCATATCACTAAGCAGTGCTTTTAATGCCGAAGTGTCGTTAGTATCAATATCGCTCGTTGATTCAGGTGCGGCCATTGATTCAGGAGCCGCTTCGGCTGAGGCCTGTATTTGGGCATTTAACACAAAACTTGTGGCGCCAGCAGCGACCAAAAGCACACTGCATACAAGGTACATTGCTTTGTTCTTCATATCATTATTCCTTTATTGGGGGCGGCGCTATCACTTCGCGATTTCCGTTGTGCCCCTGTGCACTTACGACCCCACTGGCTTCCATTTGTTCAACTAAACGCGCTGCTCGATTGTAACCAATTCTGAATTTACGCTGCACGCTAGACACACTTGCACGGCGTGTTTCAGTAACAAATGCGACGGCATCATCGTAGAATGCATCAAACTCTTGCTCTTCACCTTCAGGTTGTTCACCCGGCAATAGTACTTCAGCAGACGCTTCACCATTTAGAATTTCATCGATGTACTCGGGTTCGCCACGTTTCTGCCAATCGGCAACCACTGCATGCACTTCATGATCGTCTACAAACGCACCATGTACTCGCGTAGGCACCGGGCTTCCTGGCGGTAGGTAAAGCATGTCACCCATACCAAGCAGTGTTTCAGCACCCTGCTGGTCTAATATGGTGCGCGAATCTATTTTGCTTGATACCTGAAACGCGATACGAGTAGGGATGTTTGCTTTGATTAATCCTGTAATAACATCTACCGACGGTCTTTGCGTGGCCAAAATAAGGTGTATGCCGGCGGCTCGCGCTTTTTGTGCAATTCGGGCAATCAATTCCTCTACTTTCTTACCAACAATCATCATCATGTCAGCAAATTCGTCTACCACAACCACAATGGCAGGTAATTTATCTAAATCTGGCGCTTCGGTTTCCATGCTCTCTTCATTTTTCCAGAGCGGATCTTTTATCGGCGTTCCATTAGCTTTAGCCTCTTCAACTTTGACGTTGTAGCCTTTGAGGTTCCTCACACCAAGTGCACTCATTAATCGATATCGGCGCTCCATTTCGCCCACACACCAGCGAAGGGCATTTGCCGCCTCTTTCATATCGGTAACCACTTCAGACAGCAAGTGAGGAATACCTTCATATACCGATAGTTCGAGCATTTTAGGATCTATCATGATCATGCGAACGTCTTCAGGCGTGCTTTTATACAGCAAGCTCAAAATCATCACGTTCACACCTACCGATTTACCCGAGCCTGTCGTACCCGCAACGAGTACATGAGGCATTTTTGCTAAATCTACAATAACTGGCTTACCGGATATATCAGCGCCAAGTACCATGGTAAGCGCCGATTTATTCGATTGAAACGTGTCGCAACTGATGACTTCGCTCAAGCGAACCATTTCTCGCTGCTTATTCGGCAGCTCTAACCCAATAACCGATTTACCAGGGATAACTTCAACAACGCGCACCGACATGGCAGACATCGCTCGCGCCAAATCTTTCGACAAACCGGTAATTTTACTTACCTTAACTCCCGGCGCTAAATCAAGCTCAAAGCGCGTAATAACAGGCCCTGGATAAACACCCACTACTGTGGCTTCAATATTAAAGTCGGCTAACTTTTCCTCAACCAAACGAGATATACCCTCAATCTCTTCTTGGGTAAGGGGGTTTTCGTGTTTATCGGCTCGCTCTAGCAAATCAAAGGATGGCATAGGTGCCATATTTTCATCAATTTCCTGTCTTGGCTTAATAGGCTTAGCACCCACTGCCGCTGGTGAAAACGGTTGTTGTACAGAGGTATCTACCGTTTTCTGAGCCAATGCTGGCTCAACAGGTGGTTGATTATGCGAGCTGGGTGCGTCTTCTTCATCGCTAGCGTAAGGCATGTCTGCGTTAAACTCATCAAACTCGTCAAAGTCACCGATGGTTGGCTCAGCTTTTATTGTGCTTACATCTGAAACGGCATCTTCACTCTCAGCATCGTTTACGCTTGATGTAGCTGAATTTCCAGACTCACCGAGCCCCACTTTATCCTTAACGGCCGCGCGCATGCCTGATAAAGAGAATGGGGACTTTTTCGGTTCTTTTTCGATATCTTGAGAATACGCTGATGGCTCTTCTGTACCGTCGCTGTGAGAATAAAATGGCGGTTCGCTCTCTTCATTTGACTGGCTGGTATGGCGAGCAGTGTCTACCGTAAACCTCGGCTCCATTCTCTCAGAGGAGGAATGACGCTGATTTGCCGCACTATCATCGTGTGCATCGTGTGCATTGTGTGAAGGCGCAGATGGTTGCGCTCCCCTCTCCTGCCCCTCCTCAGAATTGGAGCCAGAATCAGAGTCAGATTCATAAGCAGGCTCAGCGCGCATGGTTGTAATATCAAGCTCACCTGATGAAGCGGTATTACTCTTAACATTGCTGGTTAGCGCTAAGCGCGGCATCTCAAAAGACAGTAACCGCTGGGGCGCAGCAATCGTTTTTCTAGTAAGCCACAAAGCGCCCTCGCCTATTTTGTCAATGATCGAAAGCCAGCTCACGCCGGTCAGCAAAGTAAACCCAGTACAAAAGAAACAGAGTAAAAGGAGGATTGTACCTGCGGTATTAAAATAGGGAACTAACGCGGAGCTTATAACGTCTCCAACAAAGCCCCCAGCAGAAAAGTTATAGATATCGTCAAAGTTGATACTCGCGATACCTGTTGCGCCCAGTGCCATAAGTAAACCGCCAATAATGCGAAGACCTATGGTTAAGTAGTCAAATTCATCAAGCTCTTTAATATGCTGAAAAAGAAACCAACCTAAGAACGCTGCACCAAAAGGCAGTAAATAGGCAAGGAAACCGAAAGAAAATAGCAATAAATCGGCAACCCACGCGCCAGTAGCTCCCACCCAATTGTGTACATCGAGCTGCAGCCCTGCTTGGCTCCATCCAGGATCGCCAGGATGAAAAGATGCTAGTGCCAGCAATAAGAAAAAGGCGAAAACGCAAGCGACTATCATGCCTGCTTCCCACACTCGCTGAACCCCTGTTAATCGCGCCATAACGTTTATAAAACCTTTAAATTATCTGCCACTACTATTTGTGTAATGAGCTATAAGTACAAGAAACCCGTTTTTGTTTCCCGCAATCCATTCTCTGTAACCGCCTCAAACCTTCTGTAACCGATATGTATTGGTTCTGTAAGGTATTGAAAGCGCGCGAGTATTAAAGCACTGTATTTTTGCACAGCCTACCATAAAAGCAACATTCTGAGCCATGCTTTCATTACTTCAAATTAATGCGCAAAGAAGACGTACTTTTGACTTCTTCCATAACCACATAGGTTCTAGACTCACTGACGCCCGGCAAGCGCAGTAATGTGTCTCCTAATAGCTTTCGATAGCTAGACATATCTGCTACTCTTGCCTTTAACAGAAAATCAAAGTCGCCTGAGACAAGGTGGCATTCTTGTATATCGTCATGCAGTTTTACCGCAGCAGAAAATTCTGCAAAGATATCCACGGAAGTTTTCGTTAATGTTATCTCCACAAACACCAACATTGCGGCGCCAAGTTTTTCGGGATCCACAATGGCGTGGTAGCCTTTTATATAGCCTTGGCTTTCCAGTCGCTTAACCCGCTCAAGACAAGGGCTGGGGCTCAGACCCACTTCCTTAGCCAGTTCTACATTAGAAACCCGTCCATTTTTTTGTAACTGAACTAGGATATTCCTGTCTATTCGGTCAAGGTGTTTTGGGGTTTTTACTAACATATTATATTTTTCAAAAGCAATGAATAGCCATACTATATGCTAGTAACTGCTATTTTTCAGCACATAGTTCGCTTTTTATTAACGTATACTCGCCAAAATAAACACACAGTTATTTTTAAAGCCGAGCCACCCCGTGCTCATCAGTAATAAGAGGACCTAGTATGTTAGTTGGTGTACCAAAAGAAATTAAAAACCACGAGTATCGTGTTGGCCTAACGCCAGCTGCAGTGAAAGAATTCACAAGCAACGGTCACTCTGTGCTAGTGCAAACATTAGCAGGCGACGCCATTGGTTTTACTGACGAAATGTACGTAGCCGCTGGCGCTACTATTGCGCCAACAGCTGAGCAAGTTTTCGCAGAGGCGGAAATGATCGTAAAGGTAAAAGAGCCTCAGCCTAACGAATGTAAAATGCTTCGCAAAGGCCAGACTTTATATACTTATCTTCACCTTGCACCAGACCCAACGCAGACTAAACTTCTCGTTGAATCTGGAGCAACATGTATTGCTTATGAAACAGTCACTGACGACCGTGGAGGCCTCCCTCTTCTTGCTCCTATGAGTGAAGTTGCCGGTCGTATGTCTGTACAAGCAGGTGCGCATTACCTAGAAAAAGCCCACGGTGGTAGTGGCACATTGCTTGGCGGTGTACCGGGTGTGGCACCTGGTAAAGTACTGGTTATTGGTGGTGGCGTTGTAGGAACAAATGCGGCGAAAATGGCCCTTGGTTTAGGCGCTGAAGTGGTTATTCTTGACCGCTCTCTTCCTCGCTTACGTCAAATTGACGATATTTTTAATGGCCAAGTGAAGACAGTTTATTCTACTGTTGACGCGATCGAGCACTACTCATCAAAAGCTGACCTAGTGGTAGGCGCGGTGTTAATCCCTGGCGCAGCAGCACCTAAGTTACTTAATCGTGAACAAATTGCTGCAATGAAACCTGGTTCTGTTTTGGTAGATGTTGCCATCGATCAAGGCGGTTGTTTTGAAACTTCAAAAGCAACGACACACCAAGACCCTGTGTATATCATTGATGACGTTGTGCACTATTGTGTTGCTAACATGCCAGGTGGTGTTGCGCGTACATCAACGATGGCGCTAAACAATGCAACTCTGCCCTTTGGCCTTGCTTTGGCAAACAAAGGTCCTGTTCAAGCCATGCTAGATGACAAGCATTTACTTGCGGGCTTGAACACCCACGAAGGAAAAGTCACTTATAAGGCGGTTGTTGATGCGTTGGGTGAAGAACTTGGCCTAACCTATACGCCAGCAGAAGTAGCGCTTAACGGTCTATAATCTAGAAGCTATTGCTTCGGGTTAGTCGCACTTAATAAAAAAGCTCGATGTCTGTAATAAGACATCGAGCTTTTTTGTGTGTATTCGATTAATAAAACAAAAACTAACTTACTGTTCAACGAATAGATTCATTAACCTCTGTTAACACTGCCATGGGATCTGATGCCTGTGTGATAGGTCGCCCCATCACTAAATAGCTCACGCCAGAATTAATAGCGTCAGGCGGCGTCATTACTCGCTTCTGGTCACCAGCTTGGCTTCCACTAGGCCTTATGCCAGGTGTTACCAGTAAAAAATCATCGTTATGACGTTTGCGCAGAGCAGCTGCTTCTTGCGCTGAGCAAACGATACCGTCTAAGCCGGCTTTTTCCGTTAACTCTGCCAGTCGCAATACCTGCTGCTCAGGGGTAACGTCATCAATAACACCTGAAAGCTGCTCTTGATCCATACTGGTTAGCACAGTAACGGCAATCAGTTTAGTGTTAGGGTTGCTGCTATTTTCAATGGCAAGCTTTGCTGCCTGCATCATGGGCAGCCCACCAGAGGCATGAACATTTACCATCCAAACGCCAAGTTCAGCAGCAGCTTTACACGCTTTGGCCACGGTATTGGGGATATCGTGAAATTTTAGATCTAAGAAAACGTCAAACCCTTTACCCACTAAACTCTTAACAAACTCTGGCCCGAATAAAGTAAACATTTCTTTGCCTACTTTGAGTTTACACAAGCTGGGACTTAGTTTATCGACAAACGCTAATGCGGTGTCTTTGTCGTCATAATCAAGCGCTACAATAACGCGGGGGCCTTGAATAGCTTCATTGGGAATAGCTTCATTGAGAATAGCTTTGGGCATAAATCATTACTCTCCATCTAACCCTTTTATGGGTTTTACTACACCCCATTTCTTACACGATGGGCATAGCCAATACAATTTTCTTCCGGAAAAACCGCAGCTATTACAGCGATATTTGGGGCGCTGAAGCATTTGTTTTTCAACTAACTCTTTTAATAATCGTAAACTGTCGGCAGTATTCTTATCGCTGAGCTGGTCGATATAAAGGCCCATTAAGGTTTTAAAACCTCGCATGGTAGGACGCTTTCTAAGCTGCTCAATTAAGTACTCACTGGCTTGCGATATCTCACCTTTTTTCAGCAAAACATCAACCATGGCTAGGTATGACGTAGCACATTCTTGCCAGTGTGCTTCTAAGTTCTTTTCGAAGCTCTCCCACTCACCAGTATCTTCGGCAATTTTTTCTAAACTCGGCACGGCTTCACTAAACCAATTAATATCTCGCTCAGCTACCTGAACAAAATAAGCAGTGGCGTCGGTGTATCGTTTTTGATTAAGTGCTAGCTCGCCCAGCATCAGCCAAGGACGCACAGCGTGAGCATCGGCATTAACCGCTTTTTGAAGTAACGTAAGGGCTGCACCCTGACTGTCATTTTTAAGCTCAACCGTTGCCTGCTCACAATAAAAGTGGGCAAGTCGCTCGCACACATCATCGTTATCGCCGTGACATTCAACCATACGCTCAGCAAGCTCAATTGCTCGCTGCCACTCTTTGGTTGTTTGATAAATACTGAAAAGTTGTTGCTGGGCTATGAGGTAGTGTTTTTCACTGTTGAGTAACTGGAGAAACGCATTTTCTGCCCGTTCTAAAAAGCCTGCCTGAGTGTAATCCTGCCCTAGTTCCCGCAACGCGTTTTCCCGCTGTGCAGGCTGAAGCTCATCACGACTCACTAGGTTTTGGTGCACCTTAATTGCGCGGTCTATCTCGCCTCGGTGACGAAAAAAACTGCCCATAGCAATGTGGGTTTCTACCGTGTCGCTATTCACGTTAATCATTTTAATTAACGTATCAACGGCTTTGTCAGGTTGGTCTGAAAGAAGGAAGTTAAGACCTTTGTAATAATGCTTAGACAGTATGCTCGACTGCTTTCTTTGTGCCTGGCGAACGCTATTGCGCCCCATTATCCAGCCATAACCTGCCGCGACAGGTAAAAGTAAAAACAGCAGCTCTAGCATTAGTGGTCTTTTTCCAAATGCTGCATCTTAGATTGCGCCGACATGAGCTGCACTTTTAAACGCAACCAACTCGCTAGCATAATCAAGATACCAACAATAACTCCTATAGAGAGCGAAATAGCGATAAGGGTAGATAACCTAATGTTTGCTTGAGCAATAAGATAATTTACCGTCACTACTCCTTCGTTTTGCGACCCAATAACGAACGCCACCGTTAGCAGCGCAAGAATGATCAAAAATGATACGATCCCTTTCAACACAAAACCCTTTAATTTGATTTATTGGTAAGAATAGCAAAATGGGAAAAAAGATAACACAAAAAAGCATTACCCAATGCAGATAGCAGCGCGGTTTATCGATTAAGCAGGAACAGAATCAGGCTCTTTCAACTCCCGTTTTGCAATTAGGTTGTCGATAACGAGATCGTGATGCAGCGCCGACATATTAGTAATAAAAATACAGTGGGTGTACCCTGCTTGCATCGTCTCTAATTTATCGTACATCGCTTTATCGAGTTTTGATAATTGTGCCAACCGTTTCTTGGTTAACGGCGTGATAGCACCGTGACAGCGAATTGCCGTTACGTCAGTGGAACTCAGCTGAATTTTTCCTTCATCCAGCTGCTCTTTAATTTGGGTGCGAAGTTTGGAGTACAAAAAGTCTCGCTCTCTAATAAAAACAAGTCTGTTGTCACTTTTGCGAACGCAATGTACTACCAAATGCTGCTGTATTGACTCTTTAAACATTGCCTCTAGAATTAAAGACTTAGGTTTGGCTTGCCCTTTGTCAGCAAAGAACCCGTGCAAAGGAATAATATTTTGGGTACGAGAAAAAGGAAATAAGTCATCCGAGTTATCGCTTTGATACACGGTTTTGAGTCTGTCGAACGTAAAGCGATTCATTACACACAGCACTGCCAGAGAAGGCATATGCCTTACCGCCAACTCCCATATAAACCGATGTGTTAAACGCTGAATACGAGCAATGTCCCTTACTTTAAAATACGCCGTATTTTCTTCTACAATAGTGTCTACATTGGCACTAACCTTGGTTTTTCGACCGGCTTCAGCCAAACATAACCTGATAACGCCAGAGGCAGGCTCAAAATGCACAACCTTATATTTTTCATTTTTGATTTTAAGGTCTGGCACAGAAACCCGAATTTCTTTTTGTAATTCGCTGTTTGGCGCAACAATAAGCCGCATACCGCTGGCAGACAAATCGGCAACCCGTGCCTCTAAAGACGATAGCAGCCCAATTTTAATTGAGGCTGCTTTATCGATGACGTAACGTGTTTCGTTACGTCTGTCTAAATCCTCTTCCATCACATAATCAATATGCCAATTGTCACCGCTGGCTTTAAGATCGCTTGATAGTGGTTTGAAGCTACATTTCGCACTTAAGGTTAAATTACCAATATAACCAGAGACATCTTTACAATAGAGGACATGAGAAATGTTATCGAGCTGCTCAAATTCTTTGCTGGCAATATCATGTATGGCGAAGGCTTTTTGCTTATCTGTTCGCGTCACAACATCAAGGCGGCAGTGACTGCATATGAAATCATCGTTCTTCGCCAACAGGTAAAGCAGCGCGTTTAACTGGCCCATTTCCACCAGTTGCCTATGGGTGGCTGTAATTTTTACCGTGGCATTTTTGATTTTTATTGTACCGTGAAAGACGAACGCTTCATTGTATTTCAATAGCTCCTTGGCAAGAGCATCAAAAAACGGTTTATCTTGTAAGCTGCTAAGTAACTTTTCAGCTTTGTTGTGCTCAACATTGGCTTTTGTAAAAAGCGCTATTGTTGGCTTAAGTGACTTTTTATGGGCAGATAAGTAAACGGGTAGCCAGGGGCTATTTTCCAAAATTCTATCGCGCTCTAATTCTTGCATGGCGCGCTCTATCTCTAAATCCCTTTGCAAAGGCTGCCTGTAAGCGGTGACCTTCACATAGCGTCTTAGATTAGTTAAGAACTCAGGCTCGATATCATCGGGAAATACAAAGAATGACTCATATTTCCCAAGGTGCTTATTATATTTTACCGCTTGAAGGTTAAACGCTATGTCTGTGGGTTCTTTGGTTAAGCCAGCTACTTCAGGTAACGTAAACGTTATAGTATCGCCTGTGGTTACGTTTGGAGGGCGCTTCGTTTCTACCACCATACCAAGGTGAGAAAAAGCACTCACACTGCAGTGCCTTCCCTTTTCAAATTCTGGAGAGCTTACGGTAAAATTAGGTCTTATTGCGATGTCGTCACCAAAATCGATGTCAGTAAAAGACTGACTCTCAATATTGAAAGCATCCACGATTTTTTTAAACTGGTCTTTCTTAATCTGGTTCTGATAGAAATCAGAGTTCATTACCGATTCAAAGACGCCGACGGTGTATCTGTCTTGATAAAGCGAGGTTTCGCTTTTGAGGATCTTTGCCCCCACTTTATCTAAACGCATTTGAATGCCGAAGTGTTTAAACTTCATCACCGGAAAGTGTGCAAAGGCGGAATTATCAGCGGGCGCGTCTGTAAGAGAGGTAAGCCTAACGACTTCCTCCTTTACTACTTTTCGAACAGCACTTGGTAAGCGTTTGGAAAACTTATTAATTCCCTCTAACAAACGATTTTGCTGTTCATAGGGGATAAGTGCACGAATTAGCGGCTGGTATTGTTTTATTATTGCTTGTTCTTCGCCGGCTGACATTACTTCAATTAAAACCGTTTATTCTTATAACGACAATATATAACTGTCTTTAAGTAAGGGTCAATAGTTATTAGCGGCAAGTACTACGTATAAAAAAATATACGTATTAATTATGAGATTTTAACGGAATGTTATAGAGAATTGGGAAAGCAGACACAAAAAAGCCGCTAAAAAAGCGGCTTTTATAATTTATGCTATTGAGGCATCAACTCGTTCGCGAAGTTCTTTTCCTGGCTTAAAGTGCGGTACATATTTACCGTCTAGCTTCACAGTTTCGCCCGTTTTAGGATTTCTACCTACGCGTGGTGCGCGATAGTGCAGTGAGAAACTGCCAAAACCTCGAATTTCTATACGCTCGCCCTTTTGAAGGGTTTGTGCCATTTGTTCGAGAAGCTCTTTGATAGCCAGTTCTAGTTTTTTCGCTGGAACCTGACGCGCTTGATCCGCGAGCCGTTCAATTAATTCAGACTTGGTCATACTTAACCTCGTTGTCACTATTATTGTTTAAACAGCTATCGCGAATTGGGTGCGCCTAAGCACACCCACAAAAACATTACTCGCCTTTAGCAGCTTTGAATGCTTCTGCCATCGCGCTAGCAAAACCAGCATCATCTTGCTGATTAACCTTCTCGATAGCTTCTTTTTCGTCAGCCTGATCTTTCGCTCTTACAGATAGGTTAACAGTACGGTTCTTACGGTCAACGCCCATAAATTTCGCTTCAATGCTATCACCAACTTTCGCTACTTCAGTTGCGTCTTCTACACGCTCAACAGCAATATCTGCAACGCGGATATAACCGTCAACTTCTTCAGCTAGGTTTACAGTAACGCCTTTCGCTTCAACTTCAGTTACTGTACCAACAACGATAGCACCTTTCTTGTTATCTGTCAGATACTTGTTGAACGGGTCTTCTTCAATTTGCTTAACGCCTAGAGAGATACGCTCACGCTCTGGGTCAACCTGAAGAACAACAGCAGAGATTTCGTCGCCTTTCTTATAGTCACGAACTGCGTCTTCACCAGACTTGTTCCAGCTAATGTCAGAAAGGTGAACTAGACCGTCGATGCCGCCGTCAAGACCGATGAAGATACCGAAGTCAGTGATAGACTTGATCTTACCAGATACTTTGTCGCCTTTTTCGTGCGATTCCGCAAACGTTTCCCAAGGATTAGCAATACATTGCTTAAGACCTAGAGAAATACGACGACGCTCTTC
>CENT01033050.1_pt1 | contig 18156 bp, 25 predicted proteins | sample 530141 | NCBI WGS metagenome assembly CENT01 (sample SAMEA2591074, study PRJEB7988) | marine metagenome | isolation source: saline water (ENVO:00002010), including | reverse complement strand
GTGGTGACCTTTCCATTACTAACTCAAACTCTAACTTCGGAAATACATCGCTGCGAAGCAAAGGTTTCAAAGCAGCATCATTTACTAAGGATAAAGCTGGGCAAATTACCCATGTTATTCCTCCCAAGTCGCTGTCAGATGTTGATGAAATTTCAATCAACTGGGTCACAATTGATATTAACAAGACCAGATCTGTAGCAGACCCAACAAAACTATTCCTTTACGGATATTCAGTAGAAACTGGAAGACCACCAAGTAAGGTCCAAGGTTATACTGTTGGTGCGAGAAGAGATGATGTTAATACTCCTGACCGTCTATATGTCCTCTTGCTTGCATCTGGCGCGTCTGAACCCACTGCACATTATGCAGACATCAATCCCTCTGGTAAGGAAGTAACTGGCACCCGTGCTGGTGATGATGACTCACCACTTAAATGGGATAGTAGCAACAACCATTGGTATATTCAGGTTGATGGTAATGCAGCGCAGAATACTATCTACACTACATTACAAGCAAACTCACTTTATCAAAACCTTGGATTCACACCTACGACCTATATTCGTCGTGTGCCTGATGCTCGTAACTTGGTTGACAGAGTATATCGTTATCGCTATGTGTTGGATAAAGATTCATTCCCAGTGCCTAGAGAACCCATCACTGGTTTTGTTATTCAACCTAGATCTAGTGAGACAAACTCACCCTCATATGCTAAGTCGTATTATGTTTATGCTACTGAAACATATCAAACGTTTGAGAGGGGTGTTACCGATGGTATCTACTATCTGACACTATTGAATGCGTCAGTATCACCATCTACCTCTAACTTTAACGACTTCTTCTTCTCACAGCAGACAGTTGATCTATATCCAGCATTCGACAGAGATAATCCTGTCGCTGATCCTGCAGCATCTGTGTCTATTGCTGATAACGAAACTTTAGGTCTAGTTACTACAACTGATGGTGCATCTCCTGTCCCTAATGAAGACACAGAGAGATCTATTACGAAGGAGACATCACAATTCTTCTTACTTGAGACTGAGAATAACTTAGGTTATAACACCACATCTAACGTGCTGAATGGTATTTCTGTCACTGCACGCTTGGGTGAGGCAGAAGATCGTAAGATCCCATTGAAACTTAACGCTGATAATAGTGTCCAACCTATTCTTTGTGAGCTGAGAAGATACTCTATTCTTAGAGCATCTGGTCACACGTTTGAGTATCTTGGATTTGGTCCTGGTAACTACTCAACTGCATTCCCATCTACACAGGTTGAGGTGTTAACACCGAAAGCGGTGAGACTATCTCAGTCATTGAAAGAAGCAGCAGGTGTTGCATACTATTCAGGTGTTAACTCTGATGGTGAGTTGTTTGTTGGTAACCAGGTTATTAACCCAGTTACAGGTCAGATTACTAACGAAGATATTGCACAACTTAACGTGTTGGGTGAAGAAGGCACAACCATTGAGACCTTCTCTGAGTTGGTGCTAACTGATAAACTGACTGTTATTGGTGGTGCATCTAACCAATTGGAATCAGTATTCTCTGGTCCTGTTACTTTCCAGAAGAAAATAACATCACAGGATACTATCCAAACTCTTAACTTCACATTATCTAATGATGATGGCACGGTGTTGAGAAATATCCTCATGGCAGAAGAGGATTCTTCAGGTAATCCCGAAGTTGATGCTACTGAAGCATACAACAGCGGTGATATCTGCTATAACATTGACTGGACTCCTGGTAATGCTTTGGGTTGGATTTACGACTCAGGCACATGGTATAAGTTTGGTCTAAGTGATACTACACCTATTACATCTAATAGGTTCAGTGGTGAAACACATTATGGTATTGGCATCGCACCTGATGCATCCAATCGCATGAAGATTGCTGGTAACGTAATGGTTAGCGGTGACATTGATGTTACTGGTAAATATGGTTGCGCTGATAAATACTCTCTGGCGACTGGAATTAATAATGGAAACAACGGCGTAATGTATACGGGTAATGGATCCACATCATCCTTTGCAATTTCGCCTGGTCATAATGCATATTCGTTACTTGTATTCTTGAATGGTGTTTGTCAACGTCCTGGAACTGACTACACAGTCACTGCTAACGCTGTAGATTTCTCAGTTGGCACTATTCCACAAACTGGAGACGCTATTCAAATCCGTGAATTGGTTATCTAAAGTTACACTAATCGGGGTCTAGAATGTCCACAAAGATTATAGGAAACCAGATTGATCAGGTTACCCGTGCCATTATTGAGGCATTACAGGTAACTGAGCAGGTCAATCTTCCTGCACTCAACCAATCCGCTGTTAATGCCTTAGGTACTCCTGCCTACGGCACTTTGGTGTATAACAGCACCGAAGATATGGCGCAGATCTATAAGGCAGATGCTGCCCAAGGTGTGCCTGGTTGGGATGATGTTGGTGGTGGCGGTCCTTCACTGGGTGAAGACTCTATCATTAGGACAAACGGAAAGAATATTCAAGAGAATATTACTGTTGGCGCAACTGCTAACGGTGGTCCTGAATTTGCCAACGGTGCCACAATTGGTCCCGTGCAGATTGATAATGGATTCACAGTTACCGTTGAGAATGGTGCTGCCTGGAACATTATTGGTGAGGAAGACTCCAGCACTGCAGAATTTGTAGAGATTACATCTGGACATATTACTAGCACAGGGACTCTACACTTCTCTGAAACAAAAGAAAGTCTAACTTTCTACAACACCAGTGGTAATATCACTCACGATTTTAACAACAATAATGCTATCTTTGTAGAAAAGACTGGTGGTGGTAATTTTACCCTAAGTATTAATAATATGCCCACAGACTCTGCGGCATATACAATTACTGTTGTTATTAACGACGCTGGTGGTACTGGTGTCCCAACTACAGTCAATGTAGATGGTCAAGCGCAAACAATTAAATGGGCAGGTGGTAGTGCTCCTGGTCATAGTGGTGGTGCTGTTTGTGTGGTATCTTTCTCATTCATTGCATTCAACACTGGTAGCACAGGTCAGTATACAGTATTAGGTAGTGGAGGAAACTACGAGTCATGAGTATTGGTTTTAGTGGTAAGTTTTCGGCACTTGGTGCAACTATTGCAACCAAGGGCGGTGGTGGCGCTGGAGGCGGTGGAGGCGGCGGTGGTCCTGCTGCAGTATTCTCTGGTCAATATAATGCGGATGGTACAGGTGGCACTACCGTTACAATCAATGCTGAATCAAATGGTGGCACAGGATATGATGATATTACGCTAACTATCAATTCGACCATTACTGCCACAATGTATATGTGGGGAGCAGGTGGTGGCGGCACTAAAAGATCTGGTGGTCAGACAGGTGGAGGTGGTGGATATTCCACGGGACAATATACCTTCCAACCTGGCACATATAAAGTTATGGTAGGTGGAGCAGGTGAAGGTGGATCTCAGTCTCCTTCTCCCAATGATGCATATAGAGGAAACAATACTGGCGGTGGTGACTCTGGTGCTAACACTGGAGGCAACGGCGACGGTGGTGGAGGCGGTGGTTTAACTGGTGTCTTCTCATCCTCGTATTCATATAGCAATGCAATCATCGTCTCTGGTGGCGGTGGCGGTGGGTCAGGTGACACTGCTAATGGTGGCGGTGGCGGTGGGTCATCAGGCAATAATGCTGGTAACTGCTGCTCTCGTGGTGGCGGTGGAGCATCACAGAATGGTGGTGGATCTGCTGGTAACGCTGGTGCTAATGGCAGCACAGGTACTCAACTCAATGGTGGCAACGGTGGTAGCACTGGTGCTGGCGGCGGTGGAGGTTACTGGGGCGGTGGCGGCGGTGGTTCGTCAGGTCCAGGTGCTGGTGGCGGTGGATCAGGTTACATCGGTGGAGTCAGTGGTGGATCTATGTCTAATGGATCTACTGGTGGAAACTCTGCCACTGGATCTAACAGACCATCTAGCTCTGTTGGACGTGGTGGCAACTCTGGGGGTCGTGGCGGCGGTGGAGCGATCGTCTTTGTATTCTCATAAATAAAACGTAGGAATTAAAGTAGCATGGCACAGCTAAATGTAAACGCTATTAAGGACTTGGGTGGAATCGGTGGATTTACCTTGTCGAGTGGTGGATTGACGGCTAACGGCACATTGACCGTTACTAATCTCTCTGTAGAGGGGACCATTGCTGGATCTTCTTCTTATATTATTCCTAACCCCTCGTCAAATCAGGGTCAATTCTTGACCACTAATGGATCATCACTTTCTTGGGGTGACTTAAGTAGTGCTGCTGGCGTAAGATCCATGCAAGTATGGACTTCTAATGGCACTTGGAGCAGACCATCTGGTGTTAAAACTATCATGGTCACTGTAACAGGTGCAGGTGGTGGAGGTAGCGGACACTGTGAATCTGGGGGTGCTGGTGGTACTTCACAGAGACAAGTTGACGTGACCAATGTATCATCAGTTTCAGTCACTATTGGTAATCCTGGTGGAGGCACTAATTACGCTGGTTGTGGTGGAAGTGGCAACTCTTCTTCCTTTGGATCCTATTGTAGTGCAGGTGGTGGACTCGGTGCAAACTGTAGTCAACAGCACGCAGGTGGATACGGTGGTAACGGAAGTGGTGGATCCCTCAACATCTACGGTGGTGGAGGTAACGGGCACGGATCACACTATTCGTATGGTAACCACACCGCAGGAGTAAGTTACTTCGGTGGATCTCAACCATCATCTCACGGTCAATCAAACTATTCTCACAGACATCAGTCTCATGCTGCATGGGGTGCTGGTGGTAACGGATCTCAGCATGGTAACCGAGGTGCTAGAGGACGTGAGGGTGTGGTCGTAGTCCATGAATTCTACGGATAAATACTAAAAAAGAGACTATTATGTCACAGATTAGAGTATCATCTATTAAAGATCTTTCTGATACCGCTGGGTTTCTCCTTTCTACAGGTAAAATCCACGCTATCGGGACGTTGACTGTCTCTAATATCGTCATCAACGGTAAGATCTCTGGTAACAGTGATTATATTATCCCTAATATGTCTGGTAACGCAGGCAAATACCTGAGAGCAGGTGCATCTGGTCTGGAATGGGCAGGTGCTGGTGGTGGATCTGGTATTAGATCTATGCAAGTGTGGACATCTAATGGCACATGGACTAGACCTACTAACTGTAAATCTATCATCGTGACTGTTACTGGAGCAGGTGGTGGTGGATCTGGGCACTGTGAATCAGCAGGTGCAGGTGGCACCTCTGAAAGAGTTATTGATGTGACTAATGTGTCCTCAGTTTCTGTTACTATCGGTAACCCTGGTGGTGGCACAAACTATGCAGGATGTGGTGGTAACGGCAACTCTTCATCGTTTGGTAGTTATTGCTCAGCATCTGGTGGATATGGCGCTAACTGTCGTCAACAGCACGCAGGTGGCATTGGTGGTAATGGATCAGGTGGCACCCTAAATGTATACGGTGGCGGTGGTAATGGTCATGGATCACACTATTCCTATGGTAATCATTCCTCTGGTAGATCATACTATGGTGGTGGACAACCAGGATCTCATGGTCAATCAAACTATTCTCATAGACACCAATCTCACGCCGCGTGGGGTGCTGGTGGCAATGGATCTCAGCATGGTAACCGAGGTGCTAGAGGTCGTGAGGGTGTAGTTGTAGTCCAAGAATTCTTCGGATAAATACTAAGTCAGGCATTACGAAATGAGCGTCTTAAAAGTTACTACAGTACAAGATCCTTCTGGTGTTGGTGGTTTTACCCTCAACAGTGGATCTATTACTGCGAACGGTGAATTAAAGGTCACCAACCTAAACGTCAACGGCAGCATTTCTGGGGCGTCTACTTATGTGATTCCGTCCTTTTCAGGACAAAGTGGTGCTTATCTATCTAATGATGGTAGTAATCTAAACTGGTCAGCAGTTTCTGCTACTGGTGGATTCAGATCCATGCAAGTATGGACTTCTAATGGTACTTGGTCTAGACCGAGTGGTGTTGCATCAATTAAAGTAATTGTAGTTGGTGCTGGTGGCGGGGGATCAGGTTATACTGAATCAGCAGGTGCTGGTGGTTGCTCACAAAGAGTTATTGATGTAACTAATACATCAAGTGTTTCAGTTACTATTGGTAATCCTGGTGGTGGTACTAACTACTCTGGATGTGGTGGTAATGGTAACTCATCAAGTTTTGGATCATTCTGCTCAGCATCGGGCGGATATGGTGCCAACTGTCGTCAACAACATGCTGGTGGAATTGGCGGCAATGGATCAGGTGGTAACTTGAATGTTTATGGTGGAGGTGGTAACGGTCACGGATCTAATCACTCTTATGGTAACCATGCTGCTGGATCTTCATACTTTGGAGGATCACAACCATCATCACACAACCAATCAAACTATTCTCACAGACACCAATCTCATGCAGCGTGGGGTGCAGGTGGTAATGGATCAAGAAACAGTAACCGAGGAGCGAGAGGTCGCGAAGGTGTTGTAGTAGTTTACGAATACTACAGCTGATAAATAACAACGAAGGAGTTTTAATCTATCATGGCTAAATGGGCAATCTGCGACGCAGTAACAGGTCAACTAAACGACATCTGCGATGAAGAAGATAAGTTTGAGATCCACGAGGGTCCAGACTCTAATATGAAGTGGGTGCCAGTCCCTGATGATTGCACCTATGAGCACACTATGATCAATGGGGTTGCAGTCCATAGAGATGATCTTGAGGATCATAGAGAGCGTGCAACTGTTACTCGTGTGCTGGCATATGGCACTATTGGTGAGCAACTAGACATGCAATATGCAGACGCTGCTGATAATGGCACACGTTGGAAAGATCATATTGCTAATGTAAAAGCAACTACAACTGCACCTAGTAGTGTTCCTGAGTTTGTCCCTAATCCTAAGCATACGCAACTCGAAGGACGTAATGCATGGGATGCTTGGGTTGACAATTGGACACCGCCAGTATAGACTAACAAAACAACTACATAGAGCAGAATACCTGCTCTTTTTTTATGCGTGTCGAGTCTATTGTTATTGTTGGAGGTGGTAGCAGTGGTTGGATGGCAGCAGCAATGCTATCCAAAACATTTCCTAAGATGCAGATTGGTCTGATTGAGAGTGAGCAGGGACCAATTGGTGTTGGTGAATCTACTCTCGGACATTTCAACCGATTCCTGAAACGATTGGGGTTGAAGGATAAGGACTGGATGTCATATTGTAATGCAACTTATAAGACATCAATTGCATTTAAGAATTTCAGGCATGGTGAGGGAGAGAGATTTCAATATCCATTTGGTGAGTTTGATCTATTTGATTACAAAGACACACTGCAAAGATATTTTGAGTTGGGTTGTAAGTATGGTGTGGATAAGTATCCACCAGATGAGTTTGCAAACTTCGCTAACAATCAAACATACCTAGCAGATCAGTGTAAGATCTCTGCTGATCCTATTCCTGAGTGTACCTACGATATGGATAGGGACACTGCATATCATTTTGATGCAGGATTATTTGGTAATTATTTGAGAGACCACCATTGTATTCCCAATGGTGTGATGCATCTCAAGGGTGAGATTGAGAAGGTGATGAAGAATCCTGATGGTAGTATTGACTCATTGGTTACTACACAGGATGGTCTAATCAAAGCAGATTTATATATTGACTGCACAGGTTTTAAGTCACTGTTACTTGAGCAGCATATGGGTAGTGAGTTTATCTCATTCAAAGATAAACTATTCAATGACACAGCACTAGCAACACAGATTCCATACTCTGATCGTGAGAATCAGATGGAAACATATACTGATTGTGTTGCAATGAATGCAGGATGGGTATGGAATATCCCACTGTGGCATCGTGTTGGCACAGGATATGTTTACTCATCAGATTATATCAATGAGTGTGAGGCAGAGGTAGAGTTTAGGAAGTATTTGAGTGAGCGATATACGCCCGAAATTGCTCAAGATGCTAAACTACGCAAGATCAATATTAAACATGGTAAGCATGAAAAGGCATGGGTTAAGAATGTTGTAGGTATTGGATTGGCATATGGTTTCTTAGAACCACTGGAGTCCACGGGACTGATGACAACTCATGAAAATATCCTGTTGTTATGTGATACGTTGCAACGTCGTCAGGGTTTCTATTCTAGATTTGAGCAGGACTCATTTAACTACAACTGTGACAATATGATTGAGTCAATGAAGAATTTCGTTGCACTTCACTATGCACTCAGTCAACGTGATGACAACAAATACTGGAGAGACTGCACTAACATTAACTTCGATATTGATCCTCTATGGAAACAATCGACTAGAGTTGCCCATAGTAATGTGGTGACAATGCTTGACAATTTAGAGGATGCATTTTATAATCTAGAGCAGCATAGTGGGTCAATCTACATTGCTGCTGGTCAGGGTTATCGCCCCTTCTCAGAAGGAATGTTTGAGGAGAGAATGAGTGCTGATAAGGAATCTGATGAGTGGTCAAGTATCCTTGAAGAGATACATACTAAATATCAACAAGACCGAAAAATTATGATGGAATGGGTTGACAAACTCCCATCACACTATGAGTACCTGAGGGACAACATTTATGATCTTCAAGAAGAAGAAACCGTGGGTTAGATTCTATTCCGTAGATCCAGGAGTTGCTGAATTGCAACCATGGATCCCTGCAGCAAAACTGCATCGCAAGTGGCGGACAGCAGCATTAAAAAATACTGCTAGTAAAGAGAAACGCTGCCCTGTAATGAGAGTTACTAAACTCTGGGAGAGAATGTCTGCCGAATTAAATGGTGACGACAGCATTCCTGAGTTATACGAACATGCCGTAACATGCCCTGCATTGCGTGATGTTATGGACTCAGGTTATGTGTTAAAATGTCCTGCAGATATTCTGATTAAAACTGATGGCACTGGGATAAACTTCCAGTGGTTGTCGCAAATGAGATTCTGTACTCAGACTGGTCCTGGTAAATATGTGTCAGCACATATCCCTCAACAAACTGAGGGTATGCGTCACCTAGTTGATCAGAATAAAGATGTACTTGACTGGACAATTAAACTAGAGTTGCCATGGAGAGTGCAGGCACATCCTGATCTGGTGTTTATTCAAATGCCTATTCCTTACTGGGATGAGGATAGATTCTCACCACCTACAGGTGTGGTTGATCCATCGTATTCATACGAGATTAACTTACAACTATTCTGGCATAAAGTTGAGGAGGGTGAGTATCTACTTAAAGCAGGCACTCCACTCTGCCAATGGGTGCCAGTGCATAGAAGTTACCTAAGTAATAGGAACATTGATTTTCATTGTGAAACTGCCAATGAGGCAGACTTTGAAAACAATGCTATAATGGAGTACCAACGCCATAAATCTTTTATGGAAATGGAAACTCTTAAGGAGCGTATTATGTCACACAAGGTAATACTTGCACTAAATAAAAACATCAAGAGGTTTATGTAACTATGGCACAAGAAGATGCACAAATTGTTGTACCACAACAAGACGTGATTGAAGTAGATCTTGCCACACAGGCAGGAGTTACTACTGAAGAAGAGAAACGTGGGGCATTAAATCCCATTGAAGGACTTATCTCTTTTGATCAACTCGTTATGAATTTCATCCAACAGTATGATGATGTCAAAGAAGAGTATTTGAAACTGCAGGAAGCACTTGATAATATGCATTATACTTCTACGATCACAAAGATCTCTCTAGAAGAATTGCAGGTTAAAAGAGATTTAATGAATAAACTCTCTGGTGCTGTTGAAGCATTGTCTCTTTATAAGAAGCATGTTGATCCAACAGTTACTGAGCGGGAGTTTACCTTTGCTGATGATGCTGAAGTAACTAATGGAGATTCTTGATAAGTTTTTGCCCTATAGAATGTGGGATGAGGTCTATCAGACCTTTCTAGGTAATAATTTCCCATGGTATTATTACCCATTTGTTACTGATTCATCAGAAGATCAAGAGGTAAATAAGTTTCAATTTGTGCATGTTATTAGTGACTTGAATAAAGGATATATCAGCAGCACTGCTGAAGAAGTCGTCAAGATCTTTAATGATAGACTCAATGCTTATGTTATTCTTAGGATCAAAGCAAACCTAACAACATATCAAGATCCTCCTTATGTGCCACCATATCATACTGATTTGGTTGGTCATTTGAAGGATATAACTAAGACTGCCATTTATTATATGAATGATACAAATGGTGGCACTGAGTTAGAAGATGGTACATTCATTGAAGGTAAAGGTAACCGACTGGTTATCCTTCCAGGTAATGTTAAACATCGTGGTGTTGGTCAGACTGACAACTCAGCAAGATGTGTAATTAACTTTAACTATGTTGAAAAATGAAGACTGAATTGATATTTCCAACACCAGTTTGGAAGTTTGATAATGTAGGTATAGACAGAGAATCTCTCACTGATTTTGTATATTATGTGAAGAAAGAAGATCCCGAGGGTCGCAAACAATCCAACAGTGGGGGATGGCAATCACAAGACTTTATTGATAGTGTCATGGATAACAATCCATTGAAATCTATCAGAGATGCTATCATGGAGCGAGCATATGCTGCTGCTGATGAGTTTGGATTCAATGATTACTCATTGAAAATGATCAACATGTGGATCAATATCAATGGTAAAGGTGCATCTAATCATCTTCACACACACCCAGGCGGTGTGTTGTCTGGTGTATATTATTTGAAACTACCTGACTGTTGTTATGGTAACCTCTCATTCATTCGTGACCTTAATTATTCACAGATGAAAGAATATTGGGGTGATGGTGACAACGTGCATCGATGGGAGCATATGAATGAGACAGAGCATGATGTATTCCCAGAAGAGGATCAACTCGTAATCTTTCCAGCATGGTTACAACACGCCGTGGGCACATCTGCTGGTGAAGGTGATAGAATCTCTATCTCATTTAATATAACTGCATTTTCTAATCATTATCATGAAATATATCCAAGTAGATGATCTACTAACACCTAGTTATCTTCAGAGGTTATATAAGTTGACATCAGGGATGAATGGATTCCCATGGTTTTTTCTATCTGAGGATATTAGTTACACACCAACCGCTGCACAGTTTGGTGATGTGCCATTAGGTGATATCCCAGAGGAGCAAAAGACTCTGGGATTTACTCATGTACTGTTAGATCAAGAGGGAGTGGAGAGTCCATTTTTGCCTATGTTTCAACCACTACTAGATAGTGTGAGTGATGCATTACCTTATCCTGTTGAATTCTTTCGTGCTAGGTTGGCATTACAACTAGCAAACGGCAAAGACTCACACAACGGACCACATACTGATCATGAGAGTGATCATTACGCAGCATTGTTTTACTTACATGACAGCAGTGGTGACACTGTATTCTTTCATGAGTATGATAATCCAATATATGGTGATGTTGATCAACGTTGGCAGAAAGCAAGACTACAATCATATCATGAGTGCTTCAGATGTAGACCCGAAGCAAATAAACTATTTGCATTTGATGGTCATCAATTCCACTCATCATCCAACCCAACAACTAATCCATTCAGGGTTATATTGAATCTTAATTTTTATTGTGATCATGATCTATTCGATTTTACAAAGTCTTGATAAAGACTGGAGCACTGATGACACACCACACTATTGGGAGGGTATAGTTAAAGACCCTGAGAATTATGCAACATATAAAGATGTGGAGCATTGTCTCAACAATCCACAATTCTTTGATCTTCAATTTATTGATAGGGTTAGTAATACTTTTATACCATTACCAGTGCATGAGAGATGTTGGTCACGTCCACACATGGAGCAACGTGATGTAGTTGAGTGTTGGTATGATGGTCATAATGTTATTATCAATAACTTTGATCAGATTGATAGGAGACGCCAGCAGATCATGCAGGGTGTTGAAGAAACATTCCCACAGATTAGAGCATCGATGCACATATATGCAGGCACGAGAGATTGTAAATCATTCAAGATCCATGAGGATTTTGCTAACAACTTCATCATTCAGGTAGATGGAGAGACACACTGGCGTGTATATAATAACCGAGCATCTAATATAGTAGGGCAAGTACATGAGTGGAGTCTCACACATGATGACTTAGATTGTGCTATTGATGTTACAATGAAACCAGGAGATATGTTATACATCCCTGCTAGATGTTATCATCATGCACAACCCTCAGGTAAACGCCTAAGTGTAAGTATACCAATGCAACATGGATATCCCCATCTTAAACAACGTGATAGAAAATGGTATGAAATCGTATAATCCATTCCCCATCATTCATCGATGTAAATATGATTTTGGGTTTCAAGATTCAAAACTAAAAGCAAGGACCATGGGTCATCTTGAAGCAGCAAGAGGTATTATTCAAGAGAATAAGTATGACACACATGAGAAGGGTGGGGGCACAACAAGTGTCGTAATAAGTAAAGAGATACCACCTCATGTATGGGAAGAGTTTGAAGATTTTATGCCATGGTTTTATGAGCGTATCAATAGAATCTGGGACCTATGGCACCTTGCTAACATGCAGAAACACCTATCAGATTCATGGATTAATGTACATCCCAAGGGTGCATGGACAGCAGAGCATCATCATCAAAATGTCACAGTTGCTTGTGCTGCCTATCTATCAGTGCCTGAGGGTAGTGGTAGATTTATGGTAAAGAATCCATACTGTCAATATAAACTATCAGAACCTCTTGATTATAATTATTATGATGAAGGTATGGATTGGGAGTATATTGATGTGCAAACTAATGATGTGTTATTCTTTCCAGGATGGTTGACACATAAGACTGAAGTTAATAATACAAATAACGATAGATATGTTATGTCCTTGAATGTGATGGGTAATTATGTCAATTAAAGTATTTGATACAAACTTAGTAACTGAGGAGTTGTTTGGTCAAGTAGTGCATCTCCCTTACTTCTATACTAGAGTTGATGTGCCACCCACACAATCACAACCTGAATTAGATATTGCTGGTATGTATTGGACACACCAGTTTTATAATTATTGTCCTATTGATGATCCAAAAGAGTTTGACTCACCAGGATTACATGGTAGTGATAATCCATTATGGAAAGATATGTTGTCATATCTTGAAGCGACGGTGCCTGATATGCCACCACGCGAAGAATGTTACTCAGCATATATCAACGTGCTGAAGTATAATGACAATCCTGGAATTCATTGTGATGCACCATATTTTGTAGATGATAATAAGACTGTGCTGGTATATCTTAATGCAGAATGGCACCCAAACTGGGGTGGTGAAACTATATTCTATGATAATCAATTAGAACCACAACGTATTGTGCAACCCAAACCTGGACGTGTTGTTATATTTGACGGTAGGATCCCACACACAGGTAGACCACCAACACCCAAGTTTATGTTTAATAGATATATCTTGGCATTCAAATACATGGATAAAGAAACAAGGCATAACCTATTCGTTGATCATGAGATAAATAATATGCCACCCGTTGAAGATCAAGGTATCGCTGGACTAAATGTTGAAACTGTGAAAAACATTTGGAAATCTATGGACAACCGATCCTAATACGTTAACATACTCATGTCGGAGTATCACTCATGTTTAACAAGTCTGCCATCCTCTCACAGCAGGAAAAGTCCATCATAAAACACGCTCTCTTCTTATATCAGAAGAATGAATATGAAAGACATGGATCTATGACATCCGTGCAAAATGAATCACTTAAACACATTGTTGACGCCCTGCATTTGTAATGGAAATTCTGCCTCTCTTCTCACAACCAGTTTATATTGACGTTGTTAATTTAGATCCTGATGTATTGAGGAGAGCAGAGAAGACACCCATGCAAGATATGTCACTTGATAGTGCATATAAAAAGAATGGGTTTATGTCACAAGACACACAGTGGTTATCTAATCACTTAGATGTCAAAGATATTGTTGATCAACACATGGACATATATGTGCATGAAGCATTAACAATCAGTCGTAAACACAGATTACAACATCAATCATCATGGATTAATTACCATGGTATTGGTGACAGTGCCGCTGAGCATACTCATGTTAATAGTATGTTTAGCGGTTGTTTGTATATTAAGGTACCTGAGAATTGTGGTGAGTTTCGACTGAGGATGCCAACCATGTTTCCGACTTACTTGACAAGCACAGTGCAACCTGATATTATGGAGAGCAACTACCTGAATCAACGGGAGTTTCCGATCGAACCATGTGAAGGGACCATTATCATCTTCCCATCTCACTTGCCTCACTATGTGTCACCTAGCGAGACTGATAAAGATCGCTATTCATGTGCCTTTAATTATTTCCTTAAAGGTCCATTTGGTTATGAAGACACTGCATTAACTCTATGACTATCCCGCTCTTTATTTCCGAATCTGTGCCTAAAGAAGTATCTAACATTTTACGATCCCTTGAAGTTGGAATGCCTGCAAGGTATAAAGATTATGAAGGGACGATTGAGTTTGTTGATGATGCATACATCACTCTATGCATAACAAAGAAACCTAATCCACCAGGATTTAGACAACCTTACAACAAATGTTGTCTGCTCATCTTTCCTTATCAATGGGACGATCTAGAGATTGAGGATGAGCACTTCTACGATCACAAAGCATTTAGAGGCAAAACTAACGATCATCCAGGAAACGAGATGCTACCCGATATCAACGAGAGGTAGTGTGCCAGTTGGGTAAACTGTCCACCAAAGTTGACGTGCATCATTTTTTGGTCTATTATAAGGAAGTTGAGGGGGCAATAAGACAACCCCGCCGCTGATCACCGATCACATTGGCAATCATGCTAGCGGCAAACTCAACACCTTAATACCGAGAAACACGACAATGACAAGCAACACACAACTCGCTGATGCCCTCTTCCGCATCATCCCTAAAGCACTCTCACTGAGCACACAACGCCTTCAGAAGGGTCTCTCAGTCATCTCAGGCGGTCGTTTCAACGACCTTGATGAGTATTTCGGAGACAACACTGTTGACAAGACTAAACTGCTTGCCAACATCTTCAACCCTGCACTAGAGGACGCTGCTAAGAATTTTGGCGTTGACTACATCACCGAGGAGACTGTAGGTTACGATGCTATTCTTCTCGAAGAAGAAATCGAGAATAAGTTGACACTGGGCAACAGCACTTCTTCCTTCGCTACTGGTAACAACCACAGCAAGACTAAGGTTGATAAGATCTTCGTCTGCAAACTGCAGCAGAATGGTAATGACTTCCCTGAAGTATTCGCTGCTATTGTTGACCTGTCACTCGCTTCTAATCCTGCCACTGGTTGGTCTGATAGCGTGACAGCAACAGGCAAGAATAACAACGGATTCAGCACTCTGAAGATCCACAAAGAGGATGCATTGTGCATCACTCCAATCTATGGTAAAATCAGAAAGACTACTAAGTACATCCACACCGAGTATGAAACTGTCGCTTAATGAAACTCACCTCATGAATTGCATCGATGGTATGCAACTCATGGATGAGGAGAGTGTTGACCTAGTTGTCACCTCTCCTCCCTACGATGACCTGCGGACGTATAACGACAGCAGTAAATGGGATCATGAGGTATTCAAAAGCGTCGCAGATAACCTCACTCGTGTACTCAAGACGGGTGGAGTTATCATGTGGAATGTTAACGACTCAACAGTCAAAGGATCAGAGACTGGCAGCAGTTTCCGTCAATGTCTATATTTTATGGATCAATGTGGTCTCAAACTACATGACACCATGATATATGAGAAGACTGGGACTGCCTTTGCCTCTGGTCCTAAGAGTGTGAGATATACTCAGATCTTTGAGTATTGTTTTATACTCTCCAAGGGTAAACCCAAGACCATTAATCTTATCCAAGATAAGAAGAATGCATGGGCAGGTTATACGAGTTTCGGCAATGCTAAGACTCGTAAGAAGGATGGCACCATGAATGATCCAGGCAAGAAGTCTAAAGTTATTCGTGAGTATGGTGTCAGGACTAACATTTGGAAGATCAAAAACTCAGGAGGTTTCGGTCAATCATCTAAGGCAAGTTACAAACACCCTGCAACTATGCCTGAAGAGTTAGCACGAGGGCATGTACTTACATGGTCTGATGTTAATGACACAATTCTCGATCCTTTCATGGGAGCAGGCACCACCGCTCAGGTGTGCCTTGAAGAGAATCGCAATTTTATCGGTTTTGAGATCGATGAAACATACCATCAAATGTGCATGGAGCGTGTGCTACCATGGACAGACAACGTATTCACTCGTTTATCATGATTCTTCCCGAGAGTTTCACACACAAACCACCTAAAGGATTTCACTATGAAATACAACCCTTTAAGCGTAATGTGCTTTCTATTTGGTTACACCATCCCGATCGTTACACTTATACTAGCGATCCTGTTGCTACGATCTGGGGATTCTACAACACCAAGAAATGCCAGTATTATGCGCCAAGAAATTGTAAATCAGTGGGTGACCCCGTAGATTTCAATGACACACGCAATCACACTGCTATGCAACTCGATCTCGGTCCACTTGCAGGTATTCTATGTTAAGAGGTAAATGTAAAGTCACACCCAAAAGTGACAAGGCAAAGGACATCTTTGCCAATTATCTAAACTCTAAATCACTGGTCTATATTGAGCACAAACGTGCTGATCGATGGTTTTTCAGTGCCATTGATAATGTAGATTTTTGGTTTTGGGTAGACTATCCACATGATAATAACTGGGACTATCATGAAATCAACTAATGAAACTCCACCCTATTTCACACAGACCAGTGATGCCCCTTATGACCGTCACCGTTATAAGATATGGTGCAAAGATGACAGTGTGAAGATTGTATCATCATGGGAGGAAGCACAAACAGCGTGGTGGAATTATCACCAATTTATCAAAACTATTGAGGTAATCGATGCTAAACAACAACCCAAAGGATTTTAATGATGTCGATGGACTCAATATTATTGAGAATCCTGATGGCACATTTCAAGTGGAATGGGATGAGAATGATCCCAGATACAGTATGTTTAAGGGTCTAACTGAGGAGCAAATCCAACACATGATCACAGAAGGTTTACGAGAAATTATTAACAGAGAGGAGGACGACTCGATCTAATGGATCTCCAAACATTCAAAACAAAGTATTCTCTCATCAAGGCAAGAGGATTTATTAAGACTCATCGCAAAGGTAATACTGGTGTGGGTCATACTTTAGAGCAAGAATTGGAGTTGACTGAGAATTGTATCTCTGGTCCTGATCTTGTAGGCAATGAGTTAAAAGCAGCGCGTAAAGGTGCTGGTGGTAAACAAACTCTATTCACAAAAGAGGGTGATTGGGTTGTACCCCAGAGAGATTATATTGAAACCTATGGTTTCCCTCACACCACAAAAATTGGTGAGTTGAGTGGACAATCTACTGTCACTAAAACTGTTAACAAGCGTGGTCTTTGTATTGTGACCACTGATGACTACTGCGCCATCTGTCATGATAATGTTATTATTGTTATGTGGGATTGGGACACATTGATTGATCAGTTTGCTAAGAAGTTTCCTGCATGTGTGAAAGTATTTGCTGACGTTGAGAAGCGTGGCGGTGTAGAATACTTTCACTATAATGAAGCATATCGTTTCATTGGCACTGATAAGAATCTATTTCGCACTGCCATTGAAAATGATATAATTGCCATTGATATCCGTATGAGGACACAGAATACAATTGGTAAAGGTATTCGTAACCGTGGCACTGCATTTCGTGTAAATCATGCTAAAATGGAAGCACTATTCGTAAAGGAGGCAATTTGAAAAATACTGTATTATTTGGTGATTGTCGTCAAACTCTCCAGGAGATTGCCCAAGATGGTGATAAGGCACGGATGTGTATTACATCCCCTCCTTACTATGGTCTACGCGATTATGGTAAAGAGGATGATCAAATAGGTCTAGAAGAGTCACCTGAGGAGTTTATTCAGCAGTTGGTGGAGGTGTTTCGTGGTGTCCGCGATTGCCTGACTGATGATGGCACTCTCTGGGTCAATATTGGTGATAGTTATTATAACTATCGTGGTGGTAAAGGACAGGCATTACCT
>CENT01005666.1_pt1 | contig 18233 bp, 30 predicted proteins | sample 530141 | NCBI WGS metagenome assembly CENT01 (sample SAMEA2591074, study PRJEB7988) | marine metagenome | isolation source: saline water (ENVO:00002010), including | reverse complement strand
TTTTTTTGGCCGCGGGCAGCCCGAGTCGATCGCCCGGCCGGGCCCAGGCCAGCCGCTGGTTCTAACTCAGACGCAAGGCGCAGGGCCTTGCGTCTGGATCAGGATTTGAGGCGCAAGGATAGGGCTTGACTTATCTATTGGAATATGTTCTATTGATGATGTTCTATCACTAAAGAGGAGAGATGTTATGGGACTAGACCAATACGCTTTTACGCGAAACAAAGAAAACTGTGTTGCTCAGTGGCGGAAACACGCCCGACTACAAGAGTTTATGGAACGCTTGTGGGTCGAGAAAACTGGCACACAAGCCCAAAACTTCGGAGGCGAAGGCGGGCTGAACAATGAATTTATGGAGCTTGACGAAGGCGACATTGAAAAGCTGGCACAGGCGATCGCTACTGATTACAACGAATACTTCTGCGAAGGTGGTTTTTTCTACGGCCATCAATTCCAAGAAGAATCCGTCCGAGAAAACAAAGAAGATGACTTGGCATTTGTTGAAAAAGCCAAGAAAGCTTTGGCCGACGGAGAGAAGGTTTATTATTCTTGCTGGTGGTAGGCAAAGAAGGAAAGGGGGCGGGCTTCGGCTCGCCCCCTTTTTTTATGCTTGACTCACCTGGCTGCCCGGCTCGATCCGCCGGGGCCAGGGCCCGCCTCCCCGGATCAGTCGCAAGGCGCAGGGCGGCTCAGTCGCAGGGCGCAAGGTTGACATTTCCCATAGAAAAGGTACAATTGAGCTATGACAAAAAATCTCGGAACATATAAAGGATCGGCCATCTTGTCTAACACAAGCAAGATGCCCGGCTATTCAATCTCTACTCCGGCCGCGGACTGCAAAACCGGATCAAAGCTTTCCCAGGTGCCCGGCTCCGTGTGTCACGGTTGCTATGCTTTAAAAGGATCTTATCGATACCCGGCCGTTAAGGAAGCTATGGCTAAACGCCAGGAGTTTATGACAACGCCTAAGTGGGTTGAGCTTATGGTTCAATCGATCAACCGGACTCGATCGCCATATTTCCGTTGGTTTGATTCCGGGGATCTACAAAGCGTCAAACAGGGTCACCAGATCCTGGAGGTTTGCGAGCTAACACCCGGCAAGTTTCATTGGATCCCGACTCGGGAAACAAAGCTCTGGAAGACCGTTCTTTTACAGCGGAAGACCTGGCTACCGAGTAACGTAGTCCTTCGCGCAAGCTCAACAATGGTTAACGACGGCCCGCTAAAAAGCTTTTACAACACGTCAACAGTCCACGAAAAGCACTACCAGGGGCCAGCACTCGGGCACATATGCCCGGCTTCGAAGCAAGACGGCAAGTGTGGCGATTGCCGCGCTTGTTGGAACCCTGAAGTTAAAAACGTTTCCTATCCCAAACATTGATTAGTAAGTACCCTAGAGTCCCCGGCCGATCCGCCCTGGCTGCCCGCGGGCGGATCCGGGCCAGGCGCAAGGCGCAGGGTGGGAGTCGCAAGGCGCAGGGCTGCCCGGATCACCGGGCCCAGGAACTAGCTCGATCGATCATGAAAGAGACGCAAGACGCAAGATCATCCCCGGCCCAGGACGGCCGGGCCGGGCTGCCGGATCCGAGGCCATCAGTCGCAAGGCGCAGGGCTTCACCCCCGTCAAATAAAAATAGACAAGGCGGCTTGACCCGTGAAACTAAGAAGAAGGAGATGCCACCAGCCGCAGAATACTGCATATTCCATGCAATCTGTGATGGTCTTATGGAGACTGTGTCTCCTTTTGTGCATTTTAATTCGACCCAAAAGGCGGTTTTTGCCACACAAAGGTGGACATCCGGCACACCTGTACCCGCCCTATTTTCAACCCGCGTCTTGTGCGTTCCTTTCGGAAGTTTGGTCTTCAATCTGTTCCAAAGGTTCTTCTCTGGTGTCGCCATGTTCTACAACCTCGTACTCTCCCTCGACAAACGCGGCAGGGTGTTCGTCTCTAAGCTGACCAAGCTGGGCAATGATTTCCTCACGGGTGAGTTGGTCATACGAATGGATGTGCTGGTTCTCTCGGCGGTCAACAGTAAGCCCACCCAAACTGGCACGAATTTTTTCTGCGTTGATGGCGGCAGAGAACTGTCCCTCGGACTCCGCGTTGTGCGACAGATCAGACAGTCTTTTGAGTTGGCCTATCAGCGTCACGCCATACTTGCGCTCGCGTTCTTGACGAAGCTCCGCGATGTGTTCGGGAACAAGCGGGAAGTCTTTGCCGTTCAAAAGTTTGTGCGCGTACTTCACAGCAACCTTCTGACTGTACCCTGCACGTCGGGCGCATTCGGCGTTACTGTAGATGCCGTCAACGATAAGTTTGGCAAATTCCTTTTGTCGGTTTGTCAGAAAACCAGACGTTTTTTCCTCTTCTACTTCAGGCTCCATGTTTCCTCGCGTGTTTGTAATGCTCCCAAGTTTTCATAAAGCTTCTGCGGAAGCCGTGCCATCTCAACGGATAATGCACCCAGCCTTTTCTCGGTTTACGCCAAACAAGACCAAAGCCCCACGAGGCTGTCGCTGTTTTGCTTTTCCAAAAGCTCAAACGTGGATTCATTTTCACCCCCTATATACTATTTTCCCTGAGATTATAATAACATACAACAAAGTCACAAGGCTGATTGGGCAGTACGAATGCACCCTGATACAGTTGATACAGTTGGTGTATCAGAAGTGTATCAGCTACAACCCTTACTCACAGCCAGTTACAGCCAATCTGATACAGTGATACAGTGATACAGCAATTTCACAGAAATTTGTTTTTAAAAAATCTCACAGAAATAACCTTTGTATCTGTCACAGTGTATCAGGCTACTTCGCTATGACCTTCAGCAACAGCCCGGCACCCGTTTCTTTGATGTACACCGACTCGTTTTTGCCGTGGATGTGTACTGAACGCCAGCCCATCTCGTACTCATTGCCGACAAGCAACGTCAATGGTTCTGCGTCTTCGGATACCATCGGCGGCTCGCCGTCAACCAGAGAAGTGATCGTTTGCATTGCTACATTCTCATTCAGTTTGCTTGACATTTCCATTAGATTTCCTTATATATTGGATATCACCATCTAACATGGTGAGTATATCAGAGAGGAAGGAAAATGGAACCATCAGATTTTGAACAACGAGTGTTCGAGATTGCTTTCGGTGACAACGCGATCAACCGCGGATTTACGAAGGAAGATGTCTTGCAACAGCTACGTTACTTTTCGGACAAGGCACTGATCTGGGAGAACAACCAAGCATGAGTAAAGATAAACAAGATACCAAGATCCAAGTTTCGGGAGTCGAGGCTCGTGCAGAGGTAGCCGAGCAACAGTCTTTTGATGCGTGGGTTACGGCCATGGAGATAGATTGGTTTAACGAACAGCGCGAGCTTGCTCGCATTGCTATTGAGCGTTCTCGCGCAGAACGGAGGAAAGCGTAATGGCGACACAAGTATATTTGATTGATCCGTTTGCCAAGACGGTGACGGAGACGAGTCTGGATCGTCGGCTAGGATTGAAGGACATTTATCGTTTGATGGAGTGTTCGACGATTGACGCGGTTCGGTTCCGTGATCGGAGCGATGTTATCTATGTAGATGACAATGGATTGTACGCGGATGATCAGCGGTTTTTCAAAGTTGAGGGCTATCCCCAGCCGCTAACTGGTAAAGCTTTGTACGTTGGCACGACGGAAGAGGGCGAAGATTGTGCCCCGACCCTGACGCTAGAACAGGTTCAGTACATGATCGAGTTTATGCCGAACAGCACCGAGGCTCCAGAGCCGAGTTTCGAGATCCGCACCTTCAACGAAGACTGGTTTCTTTCTGAAAAATCTTACGAAGAGTATTTTAATGAAGAGGAGATTAATTGATGGGAAAAAAATACAAGGTTCTAGCTGAACAAAGCATAGCCATGAAAGCTGAGTTCGATGAAAGCGACATACCGGAAGGCGTGAGTGCGTGGGAATACGCACGGGAACATCTTTGCGGCTCGGAGTTTGAGGAAGAGAAAAACGGCGGCGATTTATCGGTCTATGATTTGATAGAGGTCACTGATGAGTGAAGATATTACTTTGGAAGATTTTTATAAGTGGCTGGACACATACAAGGGTTCAGAATGGGAAGTTGTAGAGATCGCGGAAGGTGTACGCTGGGTGCGATTTATTGTGAAAGAGGATGAAGATGAGTAAATCATACAAGGTATCTTTTCGACCCAGTGACGCGGTTTACGTTTACTCGGTTGAAGCTGACGACGAGATTGAAGCCGAAGACAAGGCATTTGAATTGTTGCGAGAAACGATCGGATGGGATGCGGCAAAGGACTGGTATCTCGACGACACCAAAGAAGTGGAGAACAAGGAATGAAAAACTTTGAACGTTTATTTAACGAACTGAACGGGATCCAGAACGAGATCGAGCTAATGAAGCGCGAGATGTTGGATCAGCCTGTGGACGGGAATGCTTACGAAGCGTTGCGTCAGGTATCTATAGCTTTGAACGAAGCCGAAGATCTTTTGATACAGGCAGAGGATGGTAAGGTTGATGAAAAGATGAAAGAAGCTTGGGGCGAAGAGTATTCAAAGCGTTACGACAGCGTCATGAATGTTGCCGTCTCGGTTCGCCACAACGAACTGAACGGTGACGACCTACCCGTCTCTTACATCCGAAGCAAAGTGTACAGGCGTTTAACTAATGCCATCCAAGACGGTGGTTATCTGATGTGCTTTGGTTTGGAAGACACAATCGACACACACAAGGAGAAAGACAATGCAGAATAGAAAAACGGCGGCTGCGGATGAGCTTGAAGTGATCCCAGTCGCAAGGCTGAAAAGTCACGTCAAAAACTTCACCCCATCGGACGGTGCGTATTACGCCCGTCTGCACGGGTGCAGTTCAATTCTGGTTGACGGTTACTGGTACGACGACAAAGCCCGGCCATGGTGGACGGGGTCAGCAAAGTGAGGATACTTATGGACGACCAACAAAAAGCAACGATAGCCCGAGCCGCGGAGTTGGCTCGGGAGAACAGCAAAAAGTTACAACAGCCAATGCCCCACACGCTACGCAAACGAGCGAAGCTTGAGAAGCGGGCACGGAAATGAATGATCCGAACCTGATATCTGTGATCGATGCGAGAGAAGAAGCGTACCGGGAGTGGGTGGACTACTACTGGAGCGACCAGTCGCAAGACGCAAGGTACGAGTTTTTGTGGAACAGGTTTTTGAATCTGGATCGCAAAGCAAAAGAAGGGGTTCTGTGGGAGCCGAAGTTTTAATGGAATATATATTCATGGTTATGACGATAGTTGCCAGCAACGTGTACAGCGTTGAGGCGGCCAAGGTTCAAATGGAACGTGAAGCCTGTATGGATTTGGTGGAGATCTATAATGATGACCCACTACATAGGCAGACATTTGCTGTCTGCATGTCAGTCTCGAAAGGGGGACAAGATGGATGAAATGGATGAAGAAGAACACGTTATTGTACAGAAACGAAGTGTAATAATACTTGAGGAAGAACACGCCGATAAGTGGGATCTTCTTGTGAATGCTGTGAACTTTTACAGAGAGCATGGCATCACGGAAGGAGATTTGTATCACGACGAAGAGTGGCGTGAGTTGACAGACTATATGGGTGTCCTTGCCGGGATTATCTTTGGTTCTGATGGAGAATTAGATGGGTGAAGTAGTAGATTTTACACCGAACAAATCGATTGAAACAGAGATTGAAGACGCGGATTTGGTCTGCGTCTGTCTTTTAGATGCAGAGTTGTTGCCGACCAAAGACGAAAGTCAAAAGGTTTGGTTTGGCGTGGCGGGTATCTGGTTGGAAGAAGACGACGTGCAGATACGTTTGTACGCGGCGTTCACCGACAAAGGACATGCCAACAGGTTTGCCGTTCAGATATCAGACAGACCTGAAAAGGTTAAGTGGATGTCGGATGAAATGGTGGACATGATCAACGAGATGCTGGACGCGGCCATAGGCAAGATGCCCCAGCAAATAAGTCCAGAGGAACTGGAGCGTCGGGTTGTGTCCCGTGTTCTAGAAATTGTGAAGAAGGAGAAGGAAGATGAAGACCCGGAAATCCACTGACGTTTGTTACTTGCGCGATGGCATGAACCCTGAGATGTGCGTCTTGCAGGACGACAAGCTAATTGTGCACGAGTTAACGGAAGGTGAACTCAGCAACATTGTGATGCTGGGATCTCAATTGATGGCAAGAAGTATCAAGAGAAAAGCACAAGAGGAGTTTTTGAAGAATGTCTCAAAACACTAAGATGGGTAGACCCAAGAAATTTGATAACAGAACTACGATGTCCTTCGATCTAGACAAGGCAATGCTGAACGAGATAACATCTTGTGCTAGGGAGCGGGGTCAAACCAAAAGCGAGTTTGTACGTTTGGCGATCGCACATGAGTTGTTTAGACCAGCGAGGGTAGAAGATGAGTAGGGACGGTATAACCTGGACACCGTGGAAAGTCACGGCAAGTCTAATGCCAGCAAGAAGTAAAAAGAAATGCGAGTGCGGGGCGCAGCGAGACTGCGACCCCGTCACTTGTTCCGAGTGTCCAGGCGGAGACAGATGCTGCCAGGCACCTTACTCCGAGTCTTCATCAGAGACGCAAGAGTCGGACTTGGCTCGTCGGATAAGGAAACTTATCTGACGGGCTATGCTCCGCTCGTTTTCTTTGGCAAGTTCTTTTGCCATTTCGTATGCCTCTATCGGCAGGGCTACTGATTTAAATTTTGTCGTGTCCATCATGTTACTTTCAACCATTCTCGCATCTCTTCTCCAAGAGCCGCACCCGCCAACTTGATTTTGTTTTGCAGTGCCCGAACAATATGTTCGTCCACAGTACCTTCTGCTAACAAATCTATGTAAGTGACGGGATGTTTCTGACCGATCCTGTGGCACCGATCCTCTGATTGAGCACGAGTCTCAAGATTAAAGTCATTCGAGTAGTAGATCACTGTGTTGGCTGACACCAAGGTCAAACCATATCCGGCCGTTTGTGGGTTGCCCACAAAGAACCGAGTTTCGTGATCCGGGTCGCTAAAATTGCGAACCAGTTCTTCTCGAGCATCTTCGTTCGTGTCTCCATAATATGAACCGACAGAATGGAAGCCATACTTCTTGGCTAGTGCTTCTTCGATCCGTTGTATATCTTTTCGGAACCGCGCCCAGATAATGATCTTGCCGCTGGTTTCTTCGATCGTGTCCATGAGAGCATCGAGCCGACGTGTTGGAATATCGACAAGCGTACCTTCATCATCAATGGGCAGATACCCACACAGGATTTGTTGCAGACGCAGAAGCTGGGTCATTGCTTCTTGTGCAAAGATCGTTTCGTCCTCGAGGATAACGAGGGCGGCTTTCTGCATCGAGTGATAGTGCTGTGCTTGCTCCGGGTCGAGCGAGACATGACGCACGGTATATGTTTTGTCGGGCAGATCGAGGCAGTCTTTTTTCAAGACGCGACTGGAGAACGGCTTCAACATCTTCGCCAGTTCTTCCATGTTTCGGTAGCCGACAATCTTATTGAACGAATGTGCGCCCATGCTGATGCGCTTCATGATCGCGTACCGGGCTTGGAACTGATAGTAGTTGTCACAGCCAAGCAGATCAGGATCGAGAAAGGCACACTGAGAATACAGATCCATCGGGCTTTGTGTCACCGGAGAACCAGTCAGGATACGCCGATAGGCACAACGGTTTGCCAGTTTCGTTACGACCTTGGTTCGTTTGGCCTTGTGGTTTTTGATGGTGGTGCTTTCGTCCACGACGAACATGACGCGCTCGCCTTCCATAAAGTTTTCCACGAACTGCACACACTTCTTGCTGACGAATGCTTCGATGTTCACGACCAGGATGCGGAGTCCTTCGTGGTAAGACACAAGGTCAGACAGTTCTGCTTTTTGCTTCTTGGTCAGTGCAGACCGCCATGTGCCAACCTGATGCGGGATTCGATCCGGCATGTGTATGGGTATTTCTTTCAGCACCCAGTTTCGGTAAACGCCCTTCGGTGCCACAATTACGAGTGACGAGATACGCCCTGCCTCGTACAAATATGCAGCGTTGTCGATCAAAACTTTTGACTTGCCACACCCCATCTCCATGAAGTATGCGTAGTCCCGCTTGTCCGCGCTCGTTTCCAAGGCATCGCGCTGATGATCAAACGGTTCCGTTTTGTATGCGTAATTCACTGTGTGCAAATCTCCAAAATATGCTCTTGACATGAGATAGTATGTTTTATATATGTTGTCAAGTCGGGGTTTGATGACCGGGCAATGAGGTGTCCGAAAGTCTGCGACCAGTCCCGACACGACTTTGTCCTTTCAAAGCTGGCGTAGACACCCTCAACCAAGCTGTCGAGCTATAACCGCGTGAAGTGAAAACAGAAGGAGTGTCCGTATGAGTGGACTTTTCGAACAGATGGATGCCGACGCTAGTGCGTTCGCTGACATCAAGACCGAGGGCGGGTCTAAACTGTCCAGCCTTATTCATGAGGCGCAAAAGCAGAAAGAACTGCAAGAGCAACATGAACAAGCCGCGAAAGATGCAAAGAAAGAGTTTCTCCGCATCACCCGTGAGCTAATACCTTCCGAGATGCAAGAGATGGGACTAGAACGTATCGACGTTGACGGTAACTCCGTGACGTTGAACCAGTTCTGTTACGCCTCGATCCCGGCGGACAAGAAGGAGGAAGCGTTTAATTTTCTCCGTGAAATTGGTCAAGACGACCTCATCAAGAACGAAGTCAAAATTTCTTTCGGCAAAGGTCAGGACAACGAAGCGGGTGCATTCCTAGATGACTGCGCTCGTAAGGGACTCGACCCGGATCAAAAGACTAGCGTTCATCCGATGACGTTGTCGGCATGGATAAAAGACAGAATGGCAAGCGGTAAAGAGATTGACCTCGAACTGTTTGGCGCATTTGTCGGAACAGAAGCCAAGATTAGGAGAAAATAAATGGCTGAGAACCAAGTAGCAAAAGCAGAGGCTAAAAAGACTGCTGTCGCTGTACCAAAGAATATGTTGGACAGCATGATTCAAGATGCTGGTGCCGGAACTGAGAACATCACTTCCGACGACATGAAGATTCCTTTTCTTCGTGTCCTCCAGCCGCTGAGTCCTGAGTGTAGCAAAAGGGGCGAAGCCTACATCGAAGGTGCCGAAGCTGGATTGATCTTCAACACAGTGACGCGCCAGTTGTATGGTGAGAAGATCCAAGTCATCCCTTGCGCGTATCAAAAGAAGTACCTCGAGTTTGTTCCCCGTGACGAAGGTGGCGGGTTCAGAGGTGAGCTTGCAGCAAACAGTCCAGAAGTATTAGGCGCAGTCCGTAACGAGAAAAACAAAGACATTTTGCCGGGCGGTAATGAGCTTGTTATTTCTGCACAACACTACTGCAAGTTCCAAGATCCGAGTACCGGGTCTTGGCAATCAGCGATCATTGATATGAAGGCTACCAGCCTCAAGGTTTCACGTCAGTGGAACACAATGATCCAGATGCAAGAAGTCCAACACGAAGGTAAGAGCTACAAGCTCCCGACCTTTGGTGTGATTTGGGATCTTGTTACTGCTGATGCAGAGAACGATAAGGGTCGTTGGAATACCTGGAAGGTTGATGGTCGCCACGGTTATGTGGAAGATCAGGATCTATACCAGAATTGCAAAGACTTCTCGGAAATGGTTGCTGGTGGTTCAGTGCAAGCCGCCGAAGATCCAGACACAGTTGCACCCACGGGCGGTGGTGAGGAGGCTCCTCCGTTTTAGTGCAACTCGGGGGCGGGGTTCTTTCCTCCCTTTCGGCCTCGCCCCCACCATTTTTGAGGTATTGTCATGGACAACATACAAAGGTTCATGGCGGCTTTTTCAGGTTTTGAAACCGCGCATGGACAGACTATTATTAAAGGCACAAGAAAGAACGGCAAAGAAGAAGCCGATTCTCGTGTAATTAGGACACCACTAGATGAAACACATATCGAAAAACATTTTGAAGGAGCCGTGGGTGCAGGGGCTATTCCGATCACTTCTGACAACCGTTGCCGTTTCGGGTGCATTGATGTGGATGTTTATCCTCTTGATCATGGTGAGCTTGTCCGCGCTTGCGCTGGGCTTAATGTTCCTGCTGTGGTTTGTCGGTCTAAATCTGGCGGGGCGCACGTCTATTTCTTTATCGAAGGATGGATTGCCGCGTCGGATATGCGTGACAAGCTATCGGAGATTGCTGCGTCTCTTGGCTATGGTTCGGCGGAAATTTTTCCGAAGCAAGAGAAACTCCTAGTCGAACGCGGTGATGTAGGCAACTTCATCAACCTTCCATACTTTGATGTCAAACGAACGTTGCGTCCTGCATTCGGTAACGATGGCAGAGAACTGTCGCTCGAAGAGTTTCTAGACTTCGTTGATGAACAGACCACCAAGCCAGCTAAGTTCATGGACTTACAGCTTGGGTCGAAGACAGACTTCATGCCAGAGTGTCCACCCTGTTTGGTCACATTGACTACGAACGGGATTGGTGAGGGCGGCCGGAATGAAACGATGTTCAACATCGGGGTCATGTATCAGAAGATGGACGAGGACAATTGGCCTGACCTTTTGGAAAAACACAATCAACAATACTGTCAGCCACCACTACCAGCGTCTGAGATTGTTCTGATACAGGATCAACTTCGCAAAAAGGAATATCAGTACGGATGCAAGAAGTCTCCGTTGAAGGACTACTGCAACAAGTCATTGTGCCTGTCGCGTAAGTACGGGGTCGGCAACGGGGCGGGACGTAGTCTCGAGATTACAGGCATGAGTGTCGTGTTGTCGGAGCCACGAGTTTGGTTTGTTGACATCGCGGGTGAGCGTCTCGAGCTCAACAGTGAAGAAGTACAGATGCAGTTGAAGTTCGGCCGCGCTTGTTTGGAGCAATTGTCATGGTTGCCTCCGAGAGCGAAGGAAGACGATTGGAACGCCATGATGAACATGGCACTGCAAGACTGCATGAAGATCGAGGTGCCGCCGGAGCTTACAAACAAAGGGCAGTTCCAGGAGTTGCTTGAGTCCTTCTGCACGGGGCGGGTGCAAGCCATGAGCCCCGAAGAGTTGGTGCTCAATAAACCGTACACGGAAGAGGGGATAGTATTCTTCAAGCTCGATGCCTTGATGGATTTTCTGAAAGGCAAGGGCTTTACCCAGTACACCCGCGGTCAGGTGCAAGAGCGACTGAAAGAACTGAATAATGGTGAGTCGTCCAGCACGGTGAAAAACTTTTACGACAAAGCCAAGAAGCGCAAGAGCGTTCGTGTTTGGTCGGTGCCTGAGTTTGCAAGCGACATAGAAATACCTAACGCCAAAATTGTGGGAGAGGAGCCGCCGTTCTAATGACTGTATCAGCATACCTCGGACCGCCGGGGACAGGAAAAACATACACACTAATCAACATCGTTAAAGACGAACTGCAAAAAGGTGTGCCGCCGGAACGTATCGGCTTTGTCTCGTTCAGCAAGAAAGCGACAGAAGAAGCACGGACTCGTGCGTCGCGTGAGTTGATGTTGGACTACAAAAAGATGGTGAACTTTCGAACGCTGCATTCGTTGGCGTTCCGTCAGCTAGGTTTGACCACAGAGGCTGTCATGCGAAGCTCTGACTTCCAGCGTCTCGAAAAAGAGTTGGGCTTGCCCTTCACATCCTCGCAATCAATGAACGTTAATGATGGCGAGTTCTTTCGGTTGGGCGGTAAGGGCGACATGTACCTGTCGATATACAACATGGCGCGTGTGCGAAAGATACCGATGCAGCAACAGTTCAACGAAACAAATAACTGGAACCTCCATGTAAACGAGATGCAGCACACGATCCAAGCTTACAAGGATTACAAGCAAACCCTTGAAAAGATTGACTTTGTTGATATGATCGAATTGTTTTTAGAGGTTGGAGAAGTTCCGGTTTTGGAGTCGTTAATTGTCGATGAGGCGCAAGACCTTGTGCCGCTACAATGGGATATGGTTGATAGGCTTATCAGCCGCTCAAAGAACGTGTTCTATGCCGGGGACGATGACCAAGCTATTTACGAATGGATGGGTGTCGATGCTTCTGAGTTTATCAGTCGGTGTAAGTCGGCCGACAACTCTGTTGTGCTAGACAAAAGCTACCGAGTTCCAAGTTCCGTGCACCAGGAGGCGGCATCCATAATTAAAAATGTGTCGGGTCGTATTGATAAGGCATGGAGTCCTCGTGAAGAAGTTGGTGGCGTGTCGTATCACTACAAGTTGAACGAGCTTCCCTTACACGAGGGACAGTGGATGATACTGGCGCGTACCAATTACATCGCCAACAAGATTGCTGTTGATTTGAAGAACGACGGGTTTTTGTTTTGGCGTAACGGCAACGGGTGGAGCGTAGCCAAGTCAACGTTGGACATTGTGCGAGGCTTTACTTCTCTCACCAGGGGGCAAGAGATCGACAAGGATGACTTTGCAAAGGTATGGCGCAAGATCCGTGTTGATAGAAAAGTTCGTACTGCTGGCAACAGATTGCTCAAAGCTTCCGAAGAAGATTCTTTTAGCATCGAGTTTCTCGAGCAGTTAGTTCAGCGGCCGTTGCGGGACAAGAAATGGTTTGAGATACTGGAAGTCAGTGACCAGGAACGCATTTACATTACGTCAGTTCTTGAGTCGGGTGAAAAGTTTGACGAAGAAAACCCGCGGGTTGTTTTATCAACGATCCATAAGGCAAAGGGTGGCGAAGCAGATAACGTGGCGTTGTTGCTGGAGTCAACCAAAGCTTGTTGTACGCTAACAGAACCTGATGCTGAACGCCGTGTGTTCTATGTTGGTGCGACAAGAGCCAAAGAGAACTTGTTTGTTGTAGATGACCCCGAGTCCAAGTGGAGGTTTCAGTGGTGAAAGAAAAACAATTATCGTTTACCGAAAAAGATACCGACTGGAAGCTTCAGTCCAAAGAAATACCCGAAGAGGATATCCGTGAGGTAGCGTCGATTGCGCTCGATCAGGACTGGACTCCTCCGACTTCTTTTCCTGAACACTACAAAGACGCAAGCGTTATCTCGATTGACCTCGAGACACGCGACCCTAACCTGATGACACTTGGCCCGGGTTGGGCCCGGGATGATGGATACATCATTGGCTACGCTGTAGCGTTCAACGACTTCTGCGGCTACTACCCGGTGCGTCATGAGATTGGTGGCAACATGCCCGAGAAAGCTGTGCACGGTTACATCAAAGAAATGATGGAGTGTGACGTGCCGAAGGTCATGCACAACGCACAATACGATCTTGGATGGCTACGCTGGGCAGGGATTGAGGTCCGTGGTCCGGTGTACGACACCATGGTTGCCGCGGCCATGCTTGACGAGAACCGTCGTTGGTACAATCTAAACTCACTGGCATTTGATTATTTGCAAGAGCGTAAGAACGAACGTCTGCTCAAACTTGCGGCCGCTGATTATGGCGTAGATGCAAAGTCAGAGATGTGGAAACTACCCGCCAGGTTTGTCGGTCAGTATGCAGAACAAGACGCGGCTGTAACGCGGCGGCTGTGGGATCGACTGCAACCAGACATCATTAAGGAAGAGGTGAGCAGCATCTTCGAACTTGAGACAGCCCTCACTCCTATGCTTTTGGACATGCGGTGGCGTGGTGTACGGGTTGACGAAGAAGGTTCAATGAATGCTCGTAAGCTGCTGGAGCAACGCGAAAAAGAAATACGCATGGAGATCAAGACAGAGACAGGGCTTGATGTAGAGCCATGGAACGCGACATCTATTTCGAAAGTGTTCGATAAGCTTGAGCTTTTGTATCCAAGGACACCTAAGTCAGACGCGCCTTCTTTTACCAAACAATTCTTGGCATCTCATAGACACCCGATGGCGGAAAAGATCGTTAAACTACGAGAGCTCAACAAAGCGAATACTACATTTATTTCAAATATCCTGAAGTTCTCACATAAAGGCAGAATCCATGCAGAGTTTCATCCACTTCGTTCTGATGACGGGGGCACTGTCACTGGGCGTTTCTCTTCATCAAACCCAAATCTCCAGCAAATTCCAGCACGAGATCCACAGATCAAATCTATCATTCGCGGATTGTTCTTGCCGGAAGAAGGTGAGAAGTGGGCTAGTTTTGATTACGCCTCACAAGAGCCACGTTGGTTAGCGCACTACTGCGCTTCGATCACGGGTGTTCATCGGCACCCTGCGATTGATGATGTGGTCGAACAGTATGAAAACGACGACGCTGATTTCCATCAAATGGTGGCAGACATGGCTGGTATCTCACGCAAAGATGCCAAGACGGTAAACCTGGGCATCATGTATGGCATGGGTGTCAACAAGATGGCTGGTGTTCTTGACACGTCTGTTGATGAAGCCAAGGATCTGCTCAAAGAATATCATGACAAAGTTCCGTTCGTTAAAGGACTGGCAACGATGGTTTCCAATCATGCCGGGGAGAACGGCCAGATTAGAACGGTTCTAGGAAGGAAATGTCGCTTCCCACTATGGGAGCCAAAGACATTTGGTATTCACAAGGCATTGCCGCTAGAGGAAGCAGTTCGGGAACATGGCAGAAGCTCAATCAAACGAGCGTTTACATACAAAGCATTGAACAGATTGATCCAGGGTTCGAGTGCCGATCAAACAAAGAGAGCCATGCTTGATTGTTACAAAGCAGGGTATTTGCCCATGCTTCAGGTGCACGACGAATTGTGCTTCAGCATCGATGCAGATGAAGAGGGGAATCCAAATGAAGATCAGATTGTGGAGATTGCTCGGATCATGGAAGGATGCGTTGAAGCAAAAGTTCCTTTCAAAGTGGACTGCTGTATTGCAGACAACTGGGGGCAAGTGGATTAGATCCAAGTTTCAGTATCTGATGACAAAGCGTTGGTTTCGGATACTGTTGGGCTTGTATTTAATTCGCTGGATTATACGAATTGGAATTATTTTTTACGGAATGTGGTGGTACTTCTCATGATGAAACTTCCTGAACGATATGATGACTGTGTGATGGGCTATGGTTCCAAAGCGGGTGTAGAAGACTGTCTGATATATGACGTGGACTCTGTGCTTCAAGTTTTGACAGAGGACATGAGTTACGAAGAGGCATTTGAATACTTTGAATATAACATAGCTGGAGCCTATGTGGGCGAAACCACTCCCATCTTTCTGTGGCCTAAGACAATGAAGGAAATAGAAGATGAAATATGAAATCATTGACGATGCGTATTCGGCTCAAGACAGGGAGAATATATTTTCTTTCGTGCGGAGCAGTAAGTACGTCCTTGGGTGGGCAGATCAACACTGGGATGATGTAAATGGTCAACGCAGAATTTTATACAGTCACTATTCTTTAGAAGACGTTGAGAACATGGGCGTGTTTCGATTGCATAACAACCCCAGAATAGATGAGCTCATAAACGGCAGAACCCCAGTAAAACAAGTCATTAACTTGGCAGAACCCTCAAACACGTTCCTGCCTCATACTCATGTCAATGAAGAAGTCTTCATATATTACTGTAATCACAGGTGGAATCCCGAATGGGCTGGAGAAACAATAATATATTCTGAGCATGATTACGAAGCGGAACATGCGATTACGTTTAGACCCGGCAGAGTGTTGTGGTTAAAACGTGGGGTCATGCACAGCTTACGCCCGCCTAGTCAAGCAGCCCCTGAATACAGATTTACCTTTGCCGCGTTCTTTGCCTGTGACGAAGAAAGCAAATGACTGAAAGCAAAGTTCGAGTTCTAAAAGGTCGCATAGGAAAGCTACGACAAAAACTGATAAAAGAGTGGGGTACGGACGAGTACTTGTCTGATCAAGAGTTGCGGCGGAACGCCGAGGAGGAGAGCATTCCGCCGCGCTCCGGCCGAGCAAGTCGAGTATATCTCAGTCGCAAAAGGAATCATACAGGTGTTTCACCCACCAGTACAAAGAAGCTTCGTCAAGATCGTTTTTGATCAAATTAACACGCTGACAGACCAGTTGAATGTTGTCTGGAACGTACCCTTCCGTCGATCTAATCCTGTCTATCGAAGCATTTAGGTCTTTTCTTTCTCCACGATCCTGGTGATGTGTCATGTACACACCAGACAGAGCACATCGTCCTTCTTGCTGCTCCCAAAGGGCGAGAACATCATCGATTGTTATTGACCACTCAAACTTATCTTTGCGGCTGGACTTGTTCTTAGTGAACTGATCCTTCAAATAAATTTCTGTCGAAGAACTTTGCCGCTTCATTCGCTGACTGCTGACACAAACGTTGCACCTGTTGACGACACCAGTGCCGTCTTTGTTTTTGTGCCGCCGTGTTTTTGCCGTTGAACTAAATTCACTCAGCGGTTTTTCACGCTTACATATAATGCAAGTTTTGGTTTCCACCCTAGACTCCTGTTTGCGGAGTCTAGTATGACCAGAGAGTCGGTCTACTACCCCCTTCTAGGTCGTCTAGGTGGATAAATCTGGAGCCGAAGTCGCCTTTCTGAGCTATACCAACTCCTGTGAAGTCAGAAGATTCCAGAGCCAAGGTTAAAAGCTCAAGAGCCTGGTCGCCATGGATTGCAATGTCGGCAGCGCGACCAGATTCATGAGCCCCGGGCTTGGCTTTACGAGCTTCGATCGGATGATTTTTGCAGCGGTATCCGCTGCTGATGACCATGCTGTGACCGTAGTCGGTTCGAAGAGCCTGTAGCTTTTCGATAAAAGATTCTTTCATGCCGTGTTCGCCACAACATTGACAAGCAAACTCGTTGGCACCGAAGTTTGGAAACTTATCCCAATCAACCATAGTACAGACTCCGTGTGTGTTTATATATTCTTCGTGGGCACACGTCTTCTTCATAGATTTGGTGTGTTTTCTTTACTTTGTCAGAGCACTGATATGTACAGTGGCGCACGAGGACGTTGGGTTTTCTATCCATGTAAGCCATGGTAACGCCCTGTGTTGTCAGTTGACAGATGATTGCTGTAGCTTCAATTATCATTGCGGAGCCTTTGTGCTAGTTCCATGTTCCGAGCTACTTCCACCGGGTTATCACCCAAAAGTCCCGGTGAAACAGGGCCCGTAGCTTGCACAGGAGGTACAGGAGCCGGGGCAATCGATGTTCTAGGCGACGAGAGAGACAATCCTGAACCCTGATTTTGGGGTAAAACGCTCGTTTTTGGTGGTTCTGGCTCTTGCTGAAATTCTGGGAATGGTTGATCCAACCTCAGTCCTCTTAGTTCATCTCTTGCCAAGGTGTTCAATTCTCTTCCAAGCCTACGAAGATCTCTTGACGGTATTATGCGGCCTTCGCCCTCACGTTCTTCTTTACGAGCTTGTACAGAAAGCTCTGAACCAATCTTCAAAGGTTGAAACTCACCATCAAGAATTTGTCTTACATCAGACTTTCCGATTCCTCGACGCGAAGTGGCTCTTTTGAGAATATCCCTGTCGCTCATGCCCAGAGCTTTAGCTGCCTCAAAGTCTAAATACAGTTCTTGTTGAAGCCGGAACAAGTCTTGATTGGCATCAGTCCAACTCGCTACGATTCCGTCAAACGTTGCGTCGTTAGCTCGGAAAGCTCTACGGAGTTCAGCAGCAGGACCACTGTTTCTAAACTTAGCGTATGCAGAAGAACCAAACTCAATCTGTGTTTTAGCATCAAGTTCCATGCTTCGGGCACCAAGTGTATTCGCCATGACCTCTTCGTAAATATTAAAGTTCTGCCCGTATGCTCCGGGGATCTCTTCAGCGGCTCTCGTTATTCTGCCTGGAGTTAACCCTTTGCCTGGTCTAATTGTTACAAAGTTATCTACGATGGATGGATTCATGGCACCTAGAATATGTTCCATACTCTTGGTGAACTTTTCGCCAGGATTATCTGTATCGGCATAAATCTCTGCGCCTGTGCGACGACGGCCACCTCGTCCAAAGCCCGCTACACTTACAACGTCAGCAATACGCTCAGACAGCAATGCTTCCTCAACAAATGGTTGAGCCAGCTTGCCCATGAATGTAAAGCCACCATCAGCTATTTTTTGTAGCTCGCTTTTTCCAAGAGTCTCTCCTCTAGAATATGCTTCCAGGGCAGCTTTGGCAGGAGCTACGGCAGAGTCATACGGCGCGTAATAACTAATCGGCATGTACTGCATCTTGCCGTCTTTGGGTTTTGTCAGCGGAACCATAACCTGACCTTCGTAGAAGTACGGCTTCATTCTATCCAGCCCTTCGCGTTCCTCTGCTGTGAGCCCCAA
>CENT01021719.1_pt1 | contig 18346 bp, 11 predicted proteins | sample 530141 | NCBI WGS metagenome assembly CENT01 (sample SAMEA2591074, study PRJEB7988) | marine metagenome | isolation source: saline water (ENVO:00002010), including | reverse complement strand
GATCAAGCATGGGATGAACGCTCCGTTCCGCGACTTACTTGCGTCCTCCTTTCGGGGGATGAACGTATGAGTCTATTATAGACCACGCATAGTATATAGTCAAGTTTTTTTGTAATTTGTGTTACAATTTAAAAAAACCTTAAGGGGGAAAAATTTGCCGGGGTTTTTTCCGCCCTTTTTTGCAACTATTTACGCTTTTTGCTGTCAGGTGATTTATTCCCCCACATCTTTGGATTAGCTCTGCCCTCGGTTTGTGTCATGTTTTGTACATTTTTACCATACTTATCATAATAATGGTCAAAAATATCAACTTGTTTACCTGCACTAACGATATCAAATTTAGTTGCTTCTCCTTCAACATATTCAACTAAGTATGCATTGTATGGCAAAGTCTTATCTTCTGATAGAGATGCATCACAATCTTGATGAATTACTTTGATTCCTCCTTTAGCCATTAAGAACGACCTCCCCACTGAATATCGGAATATGCTTGAGATACGATCTCTTTTGTAATTTTATATTTGGTTTCTAATTGCTTATCTTTAACAAGACATAGAATTTCTGCTTCTAGAGGATGTAAACCTTCTAGAATATTGATAAACATAGTTTCTCTACGAATGGCATTGATACTGGGATTGCCACCCTTCACAAAGTGATAGAAGTTTCCAAACTCTCTACGAATAGTAGTATGCCCTTGCTTATCAGCACTTCCAAGAGAAAAGGAACCTGTTTCATGCATATTACGAACTTCATTTGTGATCTTAGTCGAAAGAGTTCCACTAGAAGTTGTTTGTTCAGCATAACCTGAATAAGGAACTGGTCCATCGGGTAGAACACTGACAATACTATCGTCAAAGTTCCAAATAAAAATTGCTTTTAAAGAAGGGTCTTCATACTTCTGAAGAACTTCCACTTTCTTTGCTTTTGATCTTTGTTTTGATGCGAGATCAAGAACTTCAAATGCAAATGGATTTCTTGGAAGTTCTTTAATCTTCGTCGTCGTTTTCTTCGCTGTCGTCATAATAGTTTTCAAAGTTAAATGCAATAACCTCATCAGGAATCAAGTTTCCCTGATTATCAAACATTTCGGGATGAGGTCTGGGTACTTCCCGATAGTTCATCATGTATTCTCTAGCAGTCCATCCTCCAATTAGTCCTACTACAAGAAACAGGACTGTCAAAAAAGAACCAAAAACTAAACTTGCTGCTAACATTTCTCTTACCTCGGGAACTAACGTTTCTTCCTCGCCGTCAAGGAAAATTCAAAATAGATAGTTACTTCCCGTCTGAAGAAGCAAGCCATCTTTTCAAAAATAATATGAAAATTTTTGGAATGCTTTCTTTTACCTCCATTAAGAATAAAATCAACGCCACGGTTAGGCACTGAATTATTTATATCCTCAGGTGAGGATCTTCTGTTCTCTGAGGAATTTGATTGTGTCAACGCAACCTCCTAACTTTTTATCATCATGTAAAACTTGTGGAAAAGTAGAATCTTCGCCAAATTTATCATAAAACTCTTGCTTTGTAAAGTCTCTATCAAGACTATACTCAACGAATCTATTTCCAGTCATTTCCATGACCTGTTTTACTTTATAGCAATAAGGACAATTTGATTTAGAATAAATTAAAAACATAATTATTTTTTTAATAGTATTTCAGGTGGTGGATCTACAGCATTTTCGCAGAACCTGCACATATCATAGCATGTATTGTTCTGTGGCATGATCTCCTCATACTCCTGTGTGAACAAGTTTCCTAGAATATGCTTTAGACCATAATCCATACAACATAGAGACACATCTCCATTAGGAAGCATAACGTTATGATAAAGTTTTTCAATACAACCACATGTTTTAGGACTTTCTCCATGATAAACAGATTTAAATTCATCTTTTCTATTCATCAATTCTGGTTTGATAATTGCTTCATGGAAAAGATTTCCTGCTCTAGACCACATCTCTGGTTGATGTGGTGTGCCCCATAAATGAGCAACTTTTTCATGAGGAGGACCCATAGACATTACATTAAAATTAGTTAGTTCACCTTTGAGCCAACAAATATACATGTACTCTATGAGTTCAACATATTTTTCTGTCACTGGATGCTTTGCTTTACGATCTGCATCAGGAATGTGTAGTGTGAATCCACCATTTGGTGCTCCTGCCCAAGGAATATGTTGAATTCTCTTGAAATCTTTTAGAGTCATACCAACAGCAGTGGTGAACATTGAAACTGGATGCCCCTTTTCATGAGCATACAGAATCATATCAGCACACTTTGGATTTAAGAATGGTTCTGTAAACCCAGCAAAAGTTACCCTAATTTCTTTTGGTAATTTATCTACAACACTTTTAAAGTTTTCTAGACTCAGAAATCTTTCACCCTTATATTTTTCCTGAAGAGTTCTTTGTGGACAGTATACACAATCAACAACACAACCATTTTTAACATCAATTGATGTAGTAAATTCCATGGTTGGAGCTATTGCTTTTTTCCAAGGTTGTTTCATATAGATTTAACCACTTTGATTTTATTTAGTATCGAAGAAGAACATTTGCCACAAACGTCCAGTTTGTAAATTATAACCAAAATATTCTGATGCTGCATGAATACATCTAGCATCAAAGATAATCAATCTATTATAGACATTGCCCATAACATCAACAGGTTCAAATTGTGTTCCATCACAATGTTCTCCACCATAATATGTTGCCTCACCTTTTTCTGGAGGAAGTCTCCATTCAACCTCATAATCTTTATCATTAAATGATCTTGCACGGTTTTGTTTATGTGCATACAAACTAGTTCCACATTTAAATGGAGGATCTGGACTCAAATATAGAAGTCCTCCCCATCTCTGAGCATCACAGTGCCAAGTAATTGGTTCTCCAGCAACACAGTTTTGAAATTTACCATTCTCGGTGTGAATTTCCCAGTCGGTGATTTCTTTACCCATGATGGTCTCAAACCTTTCTTTAAGACCAGAAAATAAAAATTGAGTATCAGTTCTTCTACCAATAAATCCTCTACCCCAACCACCTTCTATGAACTCCTGCTGAAGAGCAAACTCTCTAACTGAATCAGGATCCTCATAAAAATTATCTATAACCCATACAGTACCCTCTTGTTTCTCATTAATTTTAAAAATATCAGGTGAAGAATTTTCTAACTGTATGATTTCATTCTCTGATTTTTCAGGAATATCCTCAGGATTAATATTATCATTAAACATATACAGATAAGAATTAATAACTACATCCTGATCATTATAATCTGGAGTGGCATTATACGGACGGAAAATCATCTTCTCGATAATTAATGGATCAACAAGGTCTGGATGAACCCACCAATCTTCAAAAGGACATTTACCATCAGGGGACATATTACCAGCAACTAAAAAATATCCTTTACTACGAAGATATTCTCTAGAAGCAGAACGATATCTCTTATGCTCATCGGCATAATAATCATGCTCATATGTTATAACTCTTGCAGGAAATTCATCAAGAGGAAAATCCAAAAGACTTTGATATGTGTTCACTGGAGGATCAATATCAAATTGCAAATAATCAATTACGTTGTCTTTAATATTTTTATCACGCAAAATCTCCCAATCAAATGTTAAAACATCTTCAAGGTAATGCTCAATTTTTGGTCTTTCATCCCTATATTTTTTAGAAAGTTTTTCATCTTTATCAATTGCCACACCTTTCCAACCATAGTAGGTCTCTAAGATGGCAGTATTATTACCATAAAAAGGATTGCCACTTCCAATCTCAACAAAGTATCCATCTTTTTTACCATCCAACATGGTTAAAACAAACATATCTTGGTATATCTGAGAATAATTCATCTTAATTTTCTCAGCACCAGGAAACTTGTGCTTCAATTTTTCATACATCTTTGGAGTATACCATATTGGATCATGCCATGCTGGATGAAACTTAAATTTAGCTTCATACTTTTTACATATCCCCTGCTGATATTCTGTAAGATCATCCCAACGATCATTAAGCAACGTATCAAAACCCTCTTTACAGAATGGCAATCTACCCCACCACCAAGCAGAGACTGCTTTCTCAAAGATAAGAAAAGTTTTTAATTTATCATACTCAATATAATCAGAGTACTCCAATTTTTCACCATTAAAATCGCAAGATCTTAAACCAAGATCTGCAAGATGATGTGCCTCATCATACCTATTATGCCAATTATAAAATCTACACAAAAGATAATATGCCTCAGGTCTTGCAGGCATCATAACCATTGCCTTTCTAAATGTTTGACAAGTGCTGTATTCTCTATTTTGCATACGATCAAAACATATTCCCATATGAATCAAAGATTCATACTCAAAATTATTGTTTTTCGTTATCTCTGATGCCCTCAAAAAATATGAAATTGCTGCAGCATATTGCTCAAGTTTTTCATACTCTAGAGCAAGTTCAAAGTTTTTAACTGCATTTTCAGTGTCATCAACATAAGCATCAAGTTTCTCTTGCAATTCTGTTGTAATTAATTCAGTCATAGATAAATTTCTCCAAAGCGTCAGAGGTTACTTCTAAAATAAAGGCAGCGTTGTCTTGAAACCCAAATGTAATCAGGTAATTATCATTATGTTTACACATCCCACAAGAAAACTCAATAGCACCAGCAAGAAATGCAAATAACTGTGATCTTTTTATAACATTCCACTCCTTATCCCAATATGTAAATCTGTGTACATAATCCCCATCCTTTTTTCTACTCGTATTCTTTATAAAATATGTTACATGTTGTAGTCCCAAATACCCATCCTTAAATGGTATAACTTGCGATCCACCTCTTTCATCATGAGCACAACTAGAGTCAAACTTTCCATGATAAAGTTGATGTGTAGTATGAGTCTCTGGATCATATTTTACTATTTCAACAGGGTTTGACCATTTCATATACTCATATGGTCTATCCTCTATGGGCATCCAGTTCTTCTCACAATAAGTTGTTTTATCTGTTTGTTCAGTAGCAGGAACTCTTATCCTCTCCAACTCTTTTACTTTACCATCCTCATGACCGATGTGAGAAAGATCCATTCTACCAGCACCGACAGTATTCGTATCTCTACGAACACCAGTGCCAAACAACTTACCATTCCAATTTACTAATCTAATATCCTCTAAACCATGGAAGTCCCAAAGAGGTTCTTTGTCATTATCAGATGTATCTATCATCTGTTGCTCAACTATATTCAAATCATCATCTAAAATTGCAATGTAATTTTTAGTTGCTAGGCATCTATCATTTTCTTTATGAAGATAGACGAGTGGTCCCCATATATGCTCATGAATATTTTTCTCCGACTTATATAAAATATAATTCGTATGCCTTATATTGACAATAATGTTTCCGTTATGTTTACATACGGAAGGGTTCATTAATCCTGCACCCTTCCACCACATCTGCTCCGAAGGAACAATCAAAGGTTTTATTTTTCCACCATTATCAATAGCATATTTTGCAAAATTATCAAACATAAAATTACCAAACTATGATATATTATATCATATATATTTGAATTTTATGCCTGCGATTCTGCCCAAGAGATTCTGGATGCAACCTGGAATGATGATGTTTTATCAATTTCTGAAGTGTTAATAACTGAAGCAGCAATCGTAATAATATCAGGACCATTCGGGAATACACCATCACCACCAAGGATTGAGTTACCCAAATCAGTCAAAGTACTAAGATCGAATGCACTAGAAGCCGTCAAGCGTTTTCCGTTTGCATCCTCAGAACCACCCGATGCACGGAAAGAGTAGATCTCGGTTCCGTCTTGTACTGTATCTCCAGGTTCATGTGAAATATATTGAGATAGAGAAGGAGTTCCTACATTGGCATAAGTCAAATTATTTAACGAACCATTTAGAATAACACTGATCTTAGCATCATGAGATACTGAGATACCAAGTTCTTGCATCTTAAGTTGCATTCGGTTTACAATATCTCTTTCACCCAATTCACCAATAAGGTTGTTATCGGCAGAAGGAGCAAGTCTAATACTAATCAATGGAATATTACTTGTTAGATCAACACCGGAGGCACCAACTGTTGGAGCACCAATATTAACAGCGGTAGAATTTGCAACAATAGGATAAGATCCTGGTGAGGTATATCCTTGGGAGAGGAAAACGTAAACATAGAATACACCACTACCATATCCAGTATATGCCACCGTTTCTCCATTAAGTTGACCATCCTCAGTATATAAAGTAATACCCGTTGAGAACTTACCAGCATCAGTAGATGGGAAACTAAGTCTTAGATAATAATTTCTAAGTCTCCAACTAACTCTAGTTGAAGATAAAGCACCAGCAGCACTGGTGGTAGCAGTATCAGCGTCACCATTGGTGAAGGTTAATGTTTGACCAGATGCTGTGAACAAGTAACTGTCATCATCGTCAAATCCACCATCCATAATAACAGAAGTACCCCAGTGGAATAGAGATGGAACATAAGTTGGCAATCCAGTGTTGAATACTTCATATCTTGCTGGAACGTTACCAGATCTCATATATGCTTCATTCAATTTGTTGTTATGAATGAATTCATGCATATACTTAACATGTCCATAAGTATCCTTAAATCCAAAGCGAATCTTACCTGCACCATACCAGGAGTAATCCATGTATGCCATCTGAATCTTATTAATATCTAAGATATATCCAGAAGGACCTGTACCATCTGCTTTATCAATGTTCCAATCCTTTTGCCTTTCTTTAGTATCAACTGTCTTAGTAGCAACTGCTCCATTGGTAGTAGTTCCTCTATAAGATGGTTGTATATGAATTTCTGTTTGAGATTCTATACTCACAATCTTATATGTTTGACCGCGAACAACAATTAAATCTCTAACCTTCAATTGATCTTGGAATGCTGTGTTAGTGCCACCAATAACATTGGTATCATTTACACAGTTAACAGTTCCTGCAAGTTGTTGAACTGAAGATCTTCTTACACAAGCAAGATCCTTTCCATCATATTCAAAGAAGAATCCATTTTGGAAGTCAAACAATCCAGCACGAATACCAGCATTCTTATATCCAGAAATAACATAGTCAATAAATCCTTTAGCTTGTGCTACTGATACATTGGAAGAACTAGTGTATGAGAATGTAAAGTCAGTAGCAGCACTAACTGTATAAGTTCCATTATATGCGTTAGATGTATCAATATGTGTTACTCCATTTGTAGCAATAGCAGTAACATTATGTGAAGAAGTATTTGTAGAAGTTCCAACATCAACAACGAATGTGCTAGATGTTACGGATTTAACTATCAATCTCGTTTCTCTACCTGCTGGATCAGTAGTTCTTGGATATGGGTGATCAGTAGCATAACCATCTTTCGCACATTGAAGTGTAAATGCAGATTCAGCAAAGAAAACCTCTTCACCTTGCAGTATACCATGATTGGATAGTGTTACCGTGAATAATCCTGTTGTTGGATCATAAGAAGCACTAGTTGGAGTGATCTGTATATGTTCTTCTGCTCCACTAACCGTTACGGTATCACCTGCAGTAAGTCCATGTGGATACTCTGTTGTGAGTGTAATATTGTTTCCACTACCTGCGGCAAGTCTAGCAGGTCTTGCTGGATTGAAGTTAATTGCCATCGAGCATTGGATGCCCTTACCTGACTGATATCGGAAATACTTTCTGGTTTGACGAACAATTGTAGAATCTGGTGATTTTCCTGCAGTAATTTCTACACCACCATCAAATGGTCTGTGTAGGAATGTTCCATCTGCACGAACATTAACCGTTGTATCTACATAATGAGACACATCAGTAACAGCAACTCCAACTGTATTATCTAGAGCAAGTTGCGTATCACCAACAATAGATACGATTTTTGCTGTTTGAAAGTTTTTAACTGTATCATCACCAGATACAACAGCAAAGTTATCTCCAATTTTATATGTTGAAGAGAATCTTGTGTTTGTCCCATCAACAACATTAGAGTCTGCAGCAATAGTGACTGATCCTGGCGCAGATACTGTGCCGTTGATAGCAGGTACTGTGAGACTATAAGTTCCTGCACTTGCAGGCACCCCTGTTATCTCATTAGCCATACCCTGAGCACCAACATAATCTGATGCAAGTTGCATGTACTCATTATCAATAGGAATTGCATAGTATAATGTTCCATCTGATAGACCAGGAATAGCAGCACCAGAAGCAACAGCAAAAGTTGCTTTCTGTCCAAGCATACAAGCATGACCACCAACTATTCTGATGTAGTAACTACCATCATACGTAATTACTTCAGTATTTGTAAATTCTAAGAGTCTTGATTCAATAGTTGCACTTGCAGATATATTTAAAGTATTGTCAGTAACACTAGTGACTGGATAGTAATTATCAACAACACCTGCAATTTGCAATGTTGATATATCTACAGGTCCTGAACCAGAATTATTGAACTCATATTCTATTCCCCTTACACCTTTTTTAAGTTTAATTCTATCACTGTCTACAACTTCTGCATTTACTGCGTTTGATCCAGTAGGATTATCCCATTGTGGATTAGATAGACCTCCGATCATGCCGTTCAGCAGATCATATATAAATTTACCAGCAGTAATAATAGAACTATCTAATGATGCCGTTCCGTCTATAGCATGGTCATTTCTGTTAAAAATAGCAGTCTGACTAGCACCTCTATATGGAATCAAGATTCCTATCTCCCAGAAAGGACCCAGGGGTTGTCGCCAGTATGCGCTTAAGGTGTAGGTATTATTAAAGTAGTTACCACCATAACGGTTGCTATCCATAGATCCCGCCGTATAACTATTCTCAGCTGAGGTAACCCCAGGCCATCCTGTATTCCACAATCCTATAACAAATTTACTATACCCCAGATAACCATTAAAGAATGGATGGTAATCAGTCAAATGATACGCATACTTCCACCCATCACCAAGATCTGTTATCACAGGAGAAGTAGTTATGTAATCTCGATATCTATAATGATAAGACGATGCAGAACCTTTATGGTAGAATCTGTAATCTGTCGATGTCCAACTAGCAACTCCATAGTCATTGTTTGTATCACTATTGGGTTTAAGTTTAGTTAAATCATATTGCATTACGTCAATAATAAATGGCTCTAGCTGGTTAAAAACAAAAGGTGTGGCACACATTTTAATACAATCAGTACCTCCAACTGTAGTACCTTGACCTTCAGAATCCGTTCTTAGATTCATATCGCTCAAGCGGGTCGGCCACCTGCTGCTACCACCACCTTGAGTATAAACGCTACTTCTAGTGAAGTTAACAGCTAAATCTACAGGAGTTCCTATGTAATGATCGGTTGTCCTCTGTCTCCAGTTCCATACATAAGCAGCCATGTACTGGGAGTTGTTAGTTCCAATCTGTTTGCGAAGATAGAGTATATGGTATCTACCGTAATTAATTGGACCGTCATAGTAGAAAATTCTTTGGTACCATGCTCCTCCTGCATGAGAAAAAGTTCTGTAGGAGTAAGTATTATACCCCATACTACCACTACTGCTAGTGCTATTGGTATTATAAGTTAATACCCTAGCATCTCTAGACACTCCCTCCAAAGTACTTAGGAAAGTATCCATGTACTCTTTAGTTTTATCATAAACAATCTGTATACCAGCACTTCCACCTCTTGGTCCAATAAGTGCTGCCGGGAGAGTTGGTAGTGTAGTACCAGATCCAGCTTTTAAAATTAATTCTTGTCCAGAATATAAATTGTGATTCGGAATATAAAGAGTGTTATTTGTAGCATCAATTCCAGTTGCACCATCAGCTTGAACTGCAGAAATGTCCGCAATTGCAAAGGTCCTCTTACCTACAGTATTTCTAATATAAACACTCGTATTAGCAATGATTCCATGCTTATAATTAGTCGTAATCGTCAATGTAGAATTTGGTGAGACACCATTTGTAGAAATGCCTTCATCCTCGCTATATTTAATATCAGAACCAGCAAAAAATGAACCAGGAATAATTGTTGAATATGCTGTTTTTATAGATCTAGTGGCATTTTGTACACCCGATGCCCTGTAAATAAATTGAAAATCACTAGCAACAGCAGTTACGACATATTTTCCATTTGCACTTCTAGATGATGTTCCTTGAACTTCGATAGGATCACCTACTCCAAGATCATGATTAAGACCAGTTGTTACAGTTATACTGTCAGTGCCTTCAATCGTACTAATGTTCGTAATTAGTCCAATAGAAACACCAGAATCTCTTGTGTATACAGAAGGAATATTATCTACTAACTCAACAGTTTCCCACTTCGTTGGTTGCAGTCCATACTCAAAGTCAGTATCAATTAGGTTCTGAGGATTAGATACTCTAAACTTATGTACAGGATCGATTAAAGATTCGCCAGCATCAATCTTTGTATCGCCAGCATCATCAGCAAGGATTTGAAGTTCATCACCATCACTCATGGAAGTGGTGTCATACTCCAATGTTATAGTAGTTTTATCAGTAAAAGTATCATAATAAACCGTTGCACCCGCACTAGGTTCGGCAAAGTTATAAATGATTGCTCCATCAGTGGTATTGGTAATAAGGATCAATTTCCTTACACTATAATTACCACCAATTTTAATAGTTTTTGCCGAAGCATCAAACTCATAATTGTAAATAAGTTTCTTTGCCATCTTCTATCTCGATTCCTTATGTTTGTATTTAGTAGTAAAAAATCACGACCTTGAGAGGTAAAAAATTTACCGGGATTTTTTTCGCACTTTTTTGTAAATTTTTTTTTGAATTTACAATGCAGCAGCAAGTGCAACTGCTAGAGCACTTGTTACTCCACCAGCAGGTCCTGCGGTGCCCTGAGCACCTTGATTAGTAGCAGTACCAGAAATACCCTGTTCTCCAGGAGCACCTTGACTACCAAAACCTGGTGCTCCCTGAGTACCCTTATCACCTGTTTGTCCTTGATTATAAGATACGCCATCAATACCTTGAGTTCCCTGGAAACCAGCACCAGTAGTTCCTTGCTTACCATCAGTTCCCTGATCTCCTGTAGTACCTTGAGTACCATTAGTACCCTGATCTCCTGTCAAACCTTGGCGTCCATCTAAACCTTGAGTACCTGTTTGACCTTGGTTGTGAGATACACCATCTATACCTTGTCGTCCTTGATTACCCGTTATACCTCTTCGGCCTTGTCTTCCCTGTGATCCAGTAATTCCTTGATCACCTTTAGCACCCTGTCCAGCATAAGTTCCATCTAAACCTTGTGTTCCTTGATCACCATCAACACCGATACTACCAGCAGTGCCTTGATCACCTTTTATACCTTGGATACCTTGTCCAACGTAAGCGCCATCTGCACCTTGTATACCTTTAACACCTTGGCGACCGTATATACCTTGTTTTCCTTGTCTGCCTTGCCTACCTTGAGTTCCTTGAGTTCCTTGGTTACCAGCACCTGTTTGACCTTGATTACCTCCTACACCCTGTGTACCCTGATCACCTTTAATACCTTGAATACCTTGACCCGCATAGGCACCATCTGTACCTTGAATACCCTGAGTTCCTTGTAAACCTTGTCTACCTTGCAGTCCTTGTCTACCCAGTGTTCCTTGTATACCTTGATTACCAAAACCTGGAGTTCCTTGTTTTCCTTGGTCTCCAGTGTCACCTTTAATACCTTGAATACCTTGACCCGCATAGGCACCATCTAAACCTTGTGTTCCCTGAGTACCTTGTTTTCCTTGTCGTCCTTGTCGTCCTTGTGAACCACCTACACCCTGATCACCTTTAGTACCCTGGAAACCAGCACCTGTTTGTCCTTGAGTACCACCTACACCCTGGTCACCTTGGACACCCTGAATACCTTGTCCAGCATATTCGCCATCTAAACCTTGCGTTCCCTGAGTACCTTGTTTGCCTTGCTGTCCTTTGATTCCTTGTAAACCTTGTTTTCCTGTAGCACCTTGGAAACCAGCACCTGTTTGTCCTTGATTACCTCCTACACCCTGTCCACCTTGAACACCTTGAACACCTTGTCCAATAAAGGCACCATCTTTACCTTGATCTCCAGTATCACCATACTCACCCTGAGTACCTGTCAAACCTTGGCGTCCATCTAAACCTTGAGTACCAGTAGCACCTTGAGTACCAGAACCAGTTAATCCTTGTACACCCTGGTCACCCTTATTGCCCTGAATACCTTGGACACCTTGTCCAACAAAAGCACCATCTTCACCCTGAGTACCTTTAATACCTTGCAAACCTTGTTTTCCTTGTCGTCCTTGGGAACCACCAAGACCCTGATCACCTTTAGTACCTTGAGTACCAGCACCTGTTTGTCCTTGAGTACCACCTACACCCTGGTCACCTTGGACACCCTGAATACCTTGACCAGTAAAGGCACCATCTTCACCTTGTGTTCCCTGAGTACCAGTATTACCTTTTGTACCTTGGGTACCTTGAAAACCAGTACCACCCTTAGTACCCTGAGTGCCAGCACCTGTTTGTCCTTGATTACCTCCTACACCCTGGTCACCTTGGACACCTTTTGTACCTTGAACACCTTGACCAGCATAAGCACCGTCTTCACCTTGTAGTCCATTAATACCTTGTTTTCCTTGCGTGCCAAATACACCCTGGCGTCCATCTAAACCTTGAGTACCAGTAGTACCTTGGGAACCAAAACCTGGTACTCCTTGTTCACCTCCTACACCCTGGTTACCTTGAACACCTTGAACACCTTGACCAGCATATTCACCATCTGTACCTTGTATACCTTGATTACCATATACACCTTGTTTTCCTTGTCGTCCTTGAGAACCACCAAGACCCTGATCACCTTTAGTACCCTGGAAACCAGCACCAGTAGTTCCTTGTGTACCTCCTAGACCCTGGTCACCTTTAATACCTTGGACACCTTGTCCAACATAAGCACCGTCTTCACCTTGTGTTCCCTGATCACCTTGTTTTCCTTGCGTACCAAATGCACCTTGGGAACCACCTACACCCTGATCACCTTTAGTACCCTGGAAACCAGCACCTGTTTGTCCTTGAGTACCTCCCACACCCTGGTCACCTTGGATTCCCTGAACACCTTGACCAACATAAGCACCGTCTTCACCTTGTGTTCCCTGATCACCAGTGTTACCTTTAACACCTTGACGACCATCTAAACCTTGAGTACCTGTATCGCCCTTAATACCCTGGAAACCAGCACCAGTAGTTCCTTGTGTGCCTCCTAGACCCTGATCACCCTTTATACCCTGAGCACCTTGTCCAGCATATATACCATCAACACCTTGCGAACCTTTAATACCCTGTTTTCCTTGTTTTCCTTGGCGTCCTTGAGCACCTGTATCGCCCTTGATACCTTGGATACCTTGTCCAGCATAAGCACCATCTGTGCCCTGTTCACCATCAGTACCGATAGCACCAGCAGTACCCTGATCCCCTTTTACACCTTGACCAGCGTAGGCACCATCTGTACCTTGTACACCTTGTCTACCCTGGAGACCTGTGTTTCCCGTATTACCCTGAGTACCAAAAGTGCCCTGAGCACCCTTAGTGCCTTGAGCACCTTGACCAGCGTAGGCACCATCAGTACCTTGAGCACCCGTATCTCCATCAACACCAACAGATCCCGCAGTGCCTTGAGCACCATCTTTACCTTGATAGACAGCAGCACCATCTTTACCTTGAACACCTTGAGTTCCTTGACCACCTGTGTTTCCTGTATTACCCTGTCTTCCATCTAAACCTTGAGCACCAGTAACACCTTGGTTATATGACTGTCCATCTACACCTTGTCTACCTTGACCACCAGCACTACCAGGAGCTCCAGAAGTTCCTTGAGTACCAACAGCACCTTGCCCAGCAAATTCTCCAGACCTACCCTGAGTACCTGTGAGTCCTTTGGCACCTTGATTGCCCGTTCCACCTTGGATACCTTGACCAGCATAGGCACCATCTAAACCTTGTGTTCCTGTAGTTCCTTGGAAACCATCAACACCGTCTTTGCCCTGTACTCCCTGTGGTCCTGGTCCACCCTGAACACCTTGTCTTCCATCTATGCCTTGAGCACCGCCAGCTGGTCCTGTTGCACCCTGAGATCCAGGGTCTGGTATTCTAGCCCAGTAAGTTCCATTCCATTGCCAAATCCTCCCACTTTCAACATGGAAATCATTAGTATTAGGATTGCTGGGAAAATTAAGTGCCATCTTTTAGTGCTTCTCCGTAAATGTATTTATCCTCGTTAAGTCACTCTTTCAAAACTTCAGGATAGAAATCACCATTTTCATCACTCGTAGGAATTTTATTCTCTACACCATCTCTTCTAGTTCCAATTACCATCCAGTCAACCTTAGCATTACCAGGATACTCTGATTCAATGTTTAAAATATTACCCGTAACATAACCACGAATTGATGTCCAATCTGTAGTATTTGTTGTGAAGCACTTAACATTCTTACAAAGACTTTCAAATGTTCCTTCGGTTTGATTTGAATTGCTATCAATATTTATAGAAGCCTTTCCATCAACCAATTCAACTGTTCCATGATATAATAAATCTGCACTTGGACCCTCAGTAGAAATGTAAACAAGATCATGTGTCTCTTTCTTTTCTGGAAGAGGATGATCAATTTTAAATGCCTTGGCAGTAGCAGATACAGTGTATGTTGTCGTAATAGTATTAGTTCCAGAGTCTAAGGTCCACAAACCTCCACTACCACCAGTAGCAGAGACCCACTGTGCTGTAGTACCCTGATTATTTAATAGTTGTTCATCATCATAGTAGATAAGAAGATCACCATTAGTAGTATTCCACCAGAGTGAACCTTCTCTTACATCACTACCAGTTGGCACACTATTACTAACTGTTATCTTTGCTCCACCTGCTCCTTGCTCACCAATATATCTAGAACCAACAATGAAAACGCTACTGGTTATTGGTGGAGCAGTATCTCCAGTAAAGTTTAAAACTCCAGCAGCATAATCAAAAGTCCAGGGATAATTTTCATCATCTGGGAAGTATTCATTACCTATAGTGTCTACGATTATTCTTACACCGTAACTCGGTCCAAAATTTCCTGGATCAATCCAGTTATTTAATCTTGTTGATGTAGCATCATTATATGTTTCATAAGCAATCCATGTCATATTATCAGGAACCGTAGGATCCTTGGTCAACTTCGTCATTGCAGAAGTAGTAACGTTATAATTATGATTTTGAACAACACCGGCAGTTGAAGCAGGTCGTGGATCTGGAATTAGATCTGATTGTGTCCATACAGATCCTGAGGGAACAACTAAGGGTGAACTAATAGATTCCTGAGATGGTGTTTTCTTTAATCTATCTGTTGTAATCCCCGTTGATGCTGCAGTCTTTGCAACTGAATATCCAAGTTTTTTATATAAAAAATCAACCTTTTGTTCTAGTGTGTCAGACATTTTAAATTACTCTCCTTATGTTGATAGATATGGTTTTACTGCCAATCTTGTAATCGAGTGCCCCTGCGATAAAGAAAATCTTATAAAGACTGTTTTATTGCCTGTCGACCAAACAGTGCTTGAGGTTCCAAAATTAACATGAATAACCTCGGATGAATTTATTGCGCCAGTAGTTACATCAATTGCATTGTGATTTCCATCAGATTCACCACCTACTAATGCTGCACCCGTGCTTCCGTTACCTGGTCTTCCATATGCCAATGTCTGAGAACAATCTGCCCAACCAGTCCAACCAGCATCTCCTTGCATCCATCCAGTAGGACCACCACCCAAATTATTAGGCATTGCAACCCATAGACCCAAGAATGTGCCTGTTACAAGGAGATCAAATCCTTGAATACCTGCAGCAACAGAAGTGAATTCAAACTGACAGTATTGAGTATTGTTATGTGCCGAATAATTTGCAGTTGAAGTAGGGAAAAATCCGCTGGAATAATTACTTTTGTCAGCAGTTAGGGCACCACCAATTATTTTTGCTTCATAACTATCACTAATAATATTGTTAGGATTCCAAGCACCACCAGTTGTATTCATGGTAGGAGTATTACTATTAGCACCTGCAGCACATCTCTTAAAATTAGTTCCTACCAATGCATCAATGGTTGAATTCATCTCATCAGGTATGTTTGTTTGTGTACCACTATAAAGTAAGTAAGTTGTTGATCCAGATAAGGTATGATCAACTCCATTTAGTGCATATGGACTCTTAATTGTATGCGTTCCAAATGCAGTTGCTGCTGTAGCTTTTGCAAAAGTATTAGCTTTTACATCATTACTGAAAACGTAACTTATAGGAGCACTAACTCCCAGATTACCCCGTGGAACGGAAACACCATCAAAATTTGCATATGTAATAGAACTCTCTTCAGTAATAATACCTGTACTAATTCCTACTGGATCCACACCTGCAGAACCATAACCAGTATCACCAGCAATATTAAAATAAAGTTGTCCAGTAAGATTAGTTGCATTTACAGTATAAGAGAATGCCTGATTTGCTGGAACATGATCAACACCAGATGATTTTGCTGCTACAAATCCTGTAGGATTATTCACCGATCCAAAAGTAAGTGATGGATTTCCTGGTCCCGCATCTGCCTCATACCAAAAAGATCTACTTTTAATTACACCAGCAGAATGCTCACTAACTTCTAGTGTACCAATTCCAGTCTGATAATCAGTAGTCTTATGATGTACTTCAACATAATGAAATCCTGATGCTAAAGGTGTTATATTTCCAAACTGAAATTCAACATCATAAATGTCATGGAAATCTGCATTGATCACTCTACCATTCACAGATCTAGTAGCATCTGTTGGATCATTATAGTAGGTTGAAGCATCTACATTATTACTTATTTTAGTAATAGCATTTGCTTCTGTTGTGGTTTGCCCAGTCATTCCATAGTTTCCAGCATTATTTGAACTTGTAAAAGTAACAATGCCAAGATTGGAATTACCATTATTATGTTTGATATAAATATGACCACTATTTCCTGGTCCAATTTTAGTAACGACTAGATCATCATGGTAAGGTGATCCTAGATATTGATCCGATCCAGTATCAGTTTCTAATTTGACTTTTCCAGTGCTGCTTGGAAATCTTACTGCATAGTTGTTCCCTGCATCGGGAGTAGATGGAGTATTGCCACCAGGCCAATTCTTAACAATGGTATGCCCATTTCCTTCAGCACATAATGCAAATTTTCCATCAACACTATCAGAAGCAGTTGAAATTGCTACCATACCAGTTAGAGCTGGTGGTGGTGGTGGAACTAACTTACCTAATATATCATTTAATCCATCAATCCAAGCACTTATCTGAGAAGTTCCTGTTAGACCAGAATACGCAGCAACCTTGGTAGTTGCTCCATTAGTTGTTGGTGACCAATATCCAGAACTATATGCATAACCAGCAGCCTCTGCATAATCATCTGGTCCAAGTTCGCCAGCAGTTCCATCAAGATCATCACCAGGAATCCATTTACCAATAGAAGAACTATATTTTAATACTTGACCATCAGTAGCACTACTAATATTTTGTGTATCTGTTAGACCTGCTAAGGTGGCAGTGAAAGTTACATTATTGGTACTAGTACTAATAGTAACACCAGCACCTATCAAATTGACCGAAGCATATGTAGCAGAACTAACATTACCAATTGAAGCAAATCCACCACCTGCACTTTCAACACGAGCTCTGCCGCCCCCTAATGGAACAACATTAAATTGTGTATTTAAGAATGAAAGTTCATAAGTGCCAGACTGTGCATTAGTAGCAACATCAGTGCTACTTCTTTCATTAACAAGAAATCCTGACGGTGGTAAATTAGTTAAGTGAGCACCACTACCATGGAACTCATTGGCGGTTATAATACCAACATTATCAATGTTTAAATTTCTAGCATCAAGGTGATTGCCTAGTTCTGGACTAGTATCATCTCTTAAATCTGCTCTAAGTTCACCACCAAAAGCACCTGGTGCATAATAATTTTGCCAAACTGTTCCATCCCACTTGTAAGCAAACCCATTATCATGAGTGTATATTTGACCTGTTGTGGGATTACTTGGAAAATCTATTGCTGCCATGTTAACACACTACCTTCCCAAATTATTTAGAGTACTGGTCCATTATCACTATTTATCATTATTTCTCTCCAAGAATATCTAAGACCGATGCTTGAGGAGGGGTCAATAAAATTTTAATCTTAGCAGGTGTTGTTCCAATTTCAGATCCAACGATAAGAACACCAGATCTAAAATCTTTTGCTTCAAATCTACCACTGGTTCTCGCATATCCTGCAAGTACACCTTTAGTG
>CENT01071129.1_pt1 | contig 18358 bp, 18 predicted proteins | sample 530141 | NCBI WGS metagenome assembly CENT01 (sample SAMEA2591074, study PRJEB7988) | marine metagenome | isolation source: saline water (ENVO:00002010), including | reverse complement strand
CCCGCTGCCACCAGTGACTAATCCGCCGCCAGCCGGCGAGTTTAAAGACCACCCGCAGGGGATCTTCAACAGTGCTGGTACCATCAATATCAATAATCCAGGCGCTTTTGTATCTGAACATATTAATGGCTTACCTCATGTTTCCGGCACCCTGGTGAGATTAAGCTGGTCAGAAATAAATCCGGCTCCTGCAGAGTATGATTTTTCGGTAATAGAACGGGAACTACAGGAAGCAGAGGCGCTGGGTGACAGGGTGAACCTGGCCGTCATCGATAGCAAAGAAATGCCCCAATGGGTGCTGGATGAGTGCACAACCTTTGACTATTCGTTCAGGGGCAACCCGGCAGTAACCTGCTTACCCTGGGATTCCGCTTACCTCGACTATAAAGAAGCGCTGGTCAGCCAGCTTGGAGCTCAGTTTGATAGTCATGCCAGCCTGGCAGGTATATACGTTACCTACGCAGCGATGACCAATGGTGTGGAGATGCACTGGCGTGTGGATGAGCAAAGGTTTGCTGAGGCCGGCTACACCTTTTCACGCCTCAGCGATGCTTTCAATGGTGTCATTGATATGTACATGACCTATTTCCCTACCACGCCCATCATTATCGAGGCGCATACCGTTTTTGATAGTGCCGCTCTGGCGCAAACCGCTTACGATTACTGCTTTGACACCATAGGTGAGCGTTGCGGTGTGGCAATCTGGTGGTGTGCATCACGTATGGCAACTAACCCTCGTGAATCTGAATATCCGGTATTCAGCGTTGCACAGCAGGCGGCGAATAATGCTTTTGCTATTTGTCAGACCATCGCCAGTTTCACCGATGAACCTGAGCGTTTTGAGCCAGGCATTAGCACAGAGCAGGCGTTCAGAAATGAAATGGCGTTTTTCGTTGACGCCGGATTTAAAAACTTTGAATTCTGGACCAGCGATATTCAGAATGGCACTCTCACAGATATCCTTAACGCTGAATATCTGGCAGACATTGAAAACTAGGCCAGCGAGCGCTGGCGATTAAAAGCGGAATCAACATGACGTTACCTCGTAAAGCGTTTTTCCTCGACAGGGATGGTGTCATTAACATTGATCACGGCTATGTATGCGAGCCTGAGAGTTTTGAGTTTGCCCCCGGTGTGTTTGAAGCCTGTAAACGCATAGTGGATGAAGGCTTTGTCATCATTGTTGTTACCAATCAGGCGGGGATTGGCCGGGGATACTATACCGAGGAGAAATTTGCGGCACTTACCAAATGGATGTGTGAGCAATTTTCTCAACATGGGGTCGCCATTACCGATGTCAGGTTTTGCCCGCATCACGCTACTCACGGTCAGGGCGAATACCTTAAAGATTGTGATTTCCGTAAGCCAAATCCGGGCATGATCAACGCTGCTGCCACAGAACATCAGATTGACCTGGCAAGCTCAGTGATGATTGGCGACAAGATGTCAGACATACAGGCCGGACAAAGTGCCGGAATACAGCACTTATATCTGGTGGATTCGGAGTATGAAAGCGATGGTGTGGCCTCGGGCTACCAACGCTGTACCAGCCTGTTTGATGCGGTAACGAAGTACTTCAACGGTCAGTAGGTTGTTTCAAGGTCGGCACGAAAATTAAAATAGGAGTCATCCACCAGTGACTGGTACACGCCTTTTATATTGTCGGCCAGCCATTCGTTATACATTTTAAGATCGCTGAACTGCTCTAGTGTAATGCTTTGCTGTAATTCCGCTAAGGTTTTTCCGGCCAGCATGCCGTCTCTCACAGCAGTGTAAAGCGCTTCAAGGTACGCCAGATAATGTTCAATATCCGCACGAGTACCGATATCAGCATGGCCGCCTATAAACACCTCAAAGTCATAGCGGTTAAGTACCGCTTTGGTGGAGCTGATCATGCCCTGTATGTCATAACCCGGCAGGTCTTTATAGGGTAAGCGACCTACCACTATCCAGTCCACAACATGCAATACTCCGGCGGGCTGAATAAGATAGCTCACCGAGCCCTTGCCGTTGTTCTCGCCATGGTAAGCCAGCTGCACCTGCGTTGAGCCGGAAGTAACGGCTAGTTGGTCGTTAAAGGTAATGTCGGGTTGCCGGGTTGGCAGGCGGGTGAAGGCAATATCCCGGGCGGCCAGCTGGTGAGCAACCACCACCGTTTCACTACCGGCCAATTGTTCGCCACCACTAACATGATCGGTATGATTGTGGCTGTACAGCATATAACTTACTGGCAGTAGTTTCTTTTCGGAAAGGTATTGCCTGAGGTAAGTCGCCGCTTCAGCGCTGATAGGATCGGTAACAATAGTGCCCTGTTCCGTGGTAACAAATACTGAATGATAATTACCGGCGGTAAAGCGATAAACATTGTCCTTCACCTGCTCAATAGCATATTCAGCGGCGTGTGCAGAAAAAGAAACCAAACAGATAAAAGAAAAGAAAAACATCATTACCTTCATGAAAACTCCCTGGCAGAAACAAAGTATTAATGGGTTTACTACGCCAGGTATGCCGGTAAAGCTCAGAGTTTTCTGCCAATAACAAAAAGGGCACCGCTAAGGTGCCCTTTCAATGAAGTTGTACTGACTTACACGCGTTCAAATACGGTAGCGATACCCTGGCCTAAACCAATACACATAGTCGCCAGGCCGATTGACTTGTCATTGGCTTCCATCAGGTTAATCAGCGTGGTGCTGATACGTGAACCAGAGCAACCCAGAGGGTGACCAAGCGCAATGGCACCGCCGTTTAAGTTAACGCACTCGTCGTACTTATCCAGCCAGCCAAGTTGCTTGATACAGCTAAGCGCCTGGGCCGCAAAGGCTTCGTTGAACTCGGCAATCTCAATATCATCCATGGTTAAGCCCGCACGTTTGAGAGCTTTTTGAGTCGCAGGCACCGGGCCGTAACCCATGATCGCCGCGTCACAGCCAGCCACACCCATTGAGCGGATCTTAGCGCGTGGTGTCAGGCCCAGTTCTTTAGCACGATCGGCCGACATTAACAGCATTGCCGAAGCACCGTCTGAAATCGCCGAGGCAGATCCCGCGGTAACAGTACCGTTTACCGGATCAAATACCGGGCGTAGCGCAGCCATAGTTTCTGGCGTACTTTCCGGGCGGATAACTTCGTCAAAGTCGACCATCTTTAACACGCCGTCGGCATCATGGCCTTCGGTGGCTACAATCTCGCTAGCCCAGCGGCCTTCCAAATGTGCCTGATGTGCTTTCTGGTGTGAGCGGGCTGCGAAGGCATCTTGCATCTCACGGGTAATGCCGTTCTGACGGCCCAGCAGTTCTGCTGTCATGCCCATGTTACCAGACGCTTTGGCGGTATACTTTGCCAGGCCCGGATGGAAGTCGAGATTAAAGGTCATTGGAACATGGCCCATGTGCTCCACACCACCAATCATGTACACGTCGCCCTGACCTGTCATGATACCTTTAGTGGCATCATGCAGCGCCTGCATGGATGAACCACACAAACGGTTAACTGTTACCGCAGAAGTACTGCGTGGGATCTCGGTTAACAGCTGGGCATTCCGGGCCACGTTAAAGCCCTGCTCTTTGGTTTGCTGAACACAGCCCCAGATAATGTCTTCAATTTCTGCCGGATCCACATTGGGGTTTCTGGCAATCAGGGCACTCATTAAGTGCGCCGATAAACTCTCGGCACGAACGTTTCTGAATACGCCACCTTTGGAGCGACCCATGGGTGTGCGAATACAGTCAATAACTACTACATCTTTCATGATTATGTCTCCTAAGGTGATTAAGCGAAGTAAGATTTACCTTCAGCGGCCATTTGACGAACGCCGTCTGTAATTTGGTAAATCGGACCTAAATGGGCGTATTTGTCGGCAAGTTCGACAAAGTTCGCTAATCCCATAGTTTCGATGTAACGGAAAATACCACCACGGAACGGCGGGAAGCCAAGTCCGTAAATCAGGGCCATATCGGCTTCGGCAGCACTTGCCACGATGCCTTCCTCAAGACAACGAATCGCTTCGTTGGCCATCGGGATCATCAGACGGGCAATGATTTCTTCACTGCTAAATTCACTGGCTTCTGCCTGGTGAGGCTTAATCAGCTCATAAGCTTCAGGGGCCGCATCTTTCTTCGGCTTACCACGCTTATCTTTACTGAAGTTGTAGAAGCCTTTGGCATTCTTCTGACCTAAACGCTCTTCTTTGAACAACAGCGTTACCGGATCATTTTCGACTTTTGCCATACGCTCAGGAATACCTTCTGCCATAACCGAGGCGGCATGGTCTGCCGTGTCCATTCCTACCACGTCGAGCAGGTAAGCCGGGCCCATTGGCCAGCCAAACTGTTTTTCCATCACTTTATCAACGGCAACAAAGTCGGCACCATCGAGTACCAGTTTCGAGAAACCAGCAAAGTAAGGGAATAATACGCGGTTTACCAAAAAGCCCGGGCAGTCATTCACTACAATCGGCGTTTTGCCCATTTGCAGCGTGGTAGCCACTACCGCAGCAATCGTGTCGTCTGAGGTTTTCTCGCCGCGGATGATTTCGACCAGTGGCATGCGGTGCACCGGGTTAAAGAAGTGCATACCGCAGAAACGCTCTGGTTTTTCCAGACTTTCTGCCAGTTGGTTAATCGAAATAGTAGAGGTGTTTGAACACAGGATTGTATCGTCATCCACATTCTGTTCGGTTTCTTTCAGAACGATGCTCTTAACCTTCGGATTTTCAACCACCGCTTCAATGACCAGATCAACGTCCTTAATGGCGCTGTATTCCAGTGAAGGCGTAATGGCGTTGAGGGTTTTAGCCATTTTTTCGGGCGTAACTTTACCCAGCTGCATGCCCTTGTTAAGGATCTTAGCGGCTTCAGACAGGCCGAGGTCCAGAGCAGGCTGGTTAATGTCTTTCATTACTACTGGCAAGCCTTTCACGGCGCTCTGGTAAGCAATGCCGCCACCCATGATACCGGCACCCAGTACCGCATTCATCTTGACTGCTTTGCTGGCTGATTTGGCTAACTTCTTACCTTTGCCTTTCACCAACTGGTCGGCCATAAAAATGCCAATCTGTGCTTTCGCCGCGTCGGTTTTAGCCAGTTTGACAAAGCCCTGGTTTTCCAGCGCCAGCGCACCATCACGATCCAGTGAAGAAGCATTCTTAACCGTTTCTACCATCATGTGCGGAGCAGGGTAGTGTTTACCTGCTTTGGCAGCAACGAAAGCCTGGGCGGTAGAGAAGCTCATCATCGCTTCGTTGCTGTTTAATTTAAGTGGCGCTTTTTTGCTGGCCCGGCGAGCCTGCCAGTCAATTTTGCCAGCGGCGGCGTCCGTCACCATGCTAAGAGCGGCTTCAGCTAGCTTTTCAGGCGCGACAACGGCATCAACGGCGCCTTCATTAAGTGCCTGCTGGCCTTTTCTGTCTTTGCCCGTGGTCATCCACTCAAGGGCGTTATCCGAACCAATGAGACGTGGCAGGCGTACCGTACCACCAAAGCCTGGCATCAGACCTAATTTCACTTCTGGCAGACCGATAGAAGCCGTGGTATCCACAACGCGAAGATCACAGGCCAATGCCATCTCACAACCGCCACCCAGTGCAAAACCATTCACAGCAGCCACTGTGGGGACCGGCAGATCTTCGAAGCGGTCAAACACTTTTGACGTTTTGGCAACCCAGGCCAGAATTTCTTCTTCAGGCTGGGCAAACATGTCGGTAAATTCTGTGATATCAGCTCCAACGATAAAAGCCGGCTTGGCGCTGCGAACTACCACACCTTTTACGTCGCTGTTAGCGGCGATGGCCTGGGTAGCTTCGTCCAGGTCACTGATTGTCTGGCGGTCGAATTTATTTACTGAACCCTTGGCATCAAATACCAGTTCAGCAAAACCGTTATCCAACAGTGATACCGTTAGATTTTGGCCTTCGTAGATCATTGTTGTCTCCTTTCAGCGTTACGCGTGAAATTAATAAAATTGTAGGGAGGCGCGTTTTCTTTAAAACCCTGATTCTTTCCAATGCAGAGAAAAATATCAACAAAAATTCAAACAGGTGTTTCAATTATGTTGAGTCAATGGTGTCTAAGGTAACGTTTTCAAGCCCTTTAACGCATATTTAATTTATTTATAGTTGTGTATAGCCATTCGGTGTCGCTGCCATTTTTTGCCAATTTTGCTAAATTAGAAATACGGGCAGGCGATTCCGGCAATGCTGTTGTTGATGTTAGCACTGTTGGTTACTTTTTGCCCTGAAACTCGTACAAAAGCGAGTCATCGAATATCGCTGTCATCCCGGACGCAGAGTCTCTACACTACAAGACTCTGATATGGCCCGGGCAAAAAAGGAGATGTTGTGCAGGCATTGCGGTTAGTACTGCTGATCACGTTACTGAATTGGTTTGCTTCGCCGTATGCGGTGGCCGAAGACGGCAAACTGCGTGAACAGCAACGCGCACAATTTTTAAGCCTGGAGAAACAACTCAATACACTGCCGGTATCAAAACTACCCGCTATTCATAAAGACATTGAGGATCTGGCAAACTACCCGCTGGTGCCGTATTTAAAACTACGACTTGCCGAGCGCACCCTGGGGAGCCTGTCCGACACTACCGTAAATGAATTTCTCGCCCGCTATGCAGGTACGCCTCTGGCGACTCATTTGCGCAAGCGCTGGCTGGACTTACTCAGCGACCAGCAAAGAAAAGCGGCTTTCATTGAAGCCTATCAGCCGGGGCTTGGCACTAAATATACCTGCCGCTATCTGCACTATCAGCTACAGCAGTCCGACAACCCGGACTACTGGTTTGAGCAGGTCGATACGCTATGGTTGTCCGGACAGTCGCGTCCGGATGAGTGCGATCCGGTATTCAAACAGTGGCAACAGGCTGGCCATATGACCACAGACAGGGTGTTAGGTCGCATCGAGAAAGTGGTCAGAGGCGGCGATCGTAATTTGTTGGGTTATCTGCAGCGCAGGCTGCCTGCCTCGCATCATTATTTGGTGGATTTATGGCGGCAGACCCGTCGCTCATCGTCTACGGTACTGAAATACAGCTTGTTCCCGCGTAAGTATCCGGAGCAGGAAAAGGCCGTACTTTATTATGGCCTGATCCGGCTGGCTTGGCAGGCGCCAGCTAAAGCAATAAAAGCCTTTCAGTACTGGCAGGGCAAAATCGCATTCAGTGAAGCACAAATCAGACAAATTTATCGCGCCATTGCTATTAGTCTGGTGATTGAGGGTGACGATAATGCCAGTGAGTGGCTGGCGAAGGCAAATGTCCCTGATGCCGAAGAAGACGTCAGACACTGGCATCTTGCCTATATGCTGCGGCAAAATGACTGGCAGCAGGCTTTGCAAGTGATTCAGACCGCACCGGCAGAAGAACAGCGCCAGGACGCTTTTCGTTACTGGCGGGCACGTGGACTCTCAGAGCTTAGTGCTGAACAAGTTCCCCAACAACTTTACGGTGAACTGGCCAAAGAACGCCATTATTATGGTTTTCTGGCCAGCGCTCGTTTGCAACAGCCCCCGGAACTGGCCGATCAGCCCCTTGAAATGAGCGACTACACTCTGGCCAGAATGAGCACGGTGCCGGCAGTTCAGCGGGCCTATGAGTTATTTAAACTGGGCCGCTATGTGGAAGCCCGGCGTGAGTGGTATTACCTGAACCGGCGCCTGACCAACGAAGAAAAGCGCGCGGTAACGCTGCTTGCCAGTGATTGGGGGTGGCACGATCAGGCGATTATTGGCTTTGCTCAAACCGGTTATTTCAATGATGTGCGCCGCCGCTTTCCCATGGCATTTGCCGAAGAGTTTCAGCAGCAAGCGTCCCAGCACGAGGTTGACCCGGCGCTGGCTATGGCGATTGCCCGGCGGGAGAGCTCGTTTATGGTTGATGCCGTGTCACCGGCTGGTGCCCGGGGCCTGATGCAACTGATGCCGGGCACCGTGAATTACATCAGTAAGCAGCGGGTGGGTTATAGCACTCTGCTTCAGCCTGAGCAAAACCTGGAATTTGGAATTCAGTATCTGAAATACCTTAACGACAAGCTCAACCACAATCCGGTGCTGGTGTCGGCATCCTATAATGCTGGCTGGCAACGGGTAATGGAGTGGTTGCCAACCAGCGGGGAGCAGTCGCTGGATGTGTGGATTGAAAACATCCCTTACCGGGAAACCCGCCATTATGTCAAAGCGGTGATGGCTTACCGTTATATCTACCAGGTACAACTTGGCCAGCCGTCACATCTGTTTGATACTTTGAGTCGCATGAAACTCTCGGCAGACAGCCTGACTTTACCTTAGGCGCGTGGTAGTGTTATGCGCCATAATATAAGCATAAAAGATAACGACAGAGGCACTATGACAGAGCATCACGACCTGTATGCAGCGCATATTGAAACCCTTCAGCAACGTACTCGCGAAGCCGTGGAACGTGAAGGACTGGAAGGGTTGGTTATTCACTCAGGTCAAAGCAAGCGATTGTTTTTAGACGACAACCATTATCCTTTTAAGGTTAATCCACAGTTTAAGGCCTGGTTACCGGTTATCGATAACCCAAACTGCTGGCTGGTAGTTAACGGGTTGGATAAGCCTAAGCTGATTTTTTACCGGCCTACCGACTTCTGGCACAAGGTACCGCCCGAGCCCAACGAATACTGGACTGACTGTTTCGACGTCGTCATGCTTAAGCAGGCGGATATGGTGGAAAAGCATCTGCCATACGATAAACGCAATTTTGCCTATGTGGGTGAGTATATCGAGGTGGCCAGTGCGTTGGGCTTTAACAATGTGAATCCCGACCGGGCACTGCATTACTTACATTACCAGCGCGCTTATAAAACCGACTATGAGCTTGCCTGTATGCGCGAAGCTAATCGTATAGCGGTGGCTGGTCACCGGGCGGCGGCGCAGGCTTTCTTTGCCGGCGAAAGCGAGTTTAATATTAATCTTGCTTACAATGCTGCTACCCAGCAGGGGGACAACGATGTGCCCTACACCGGTATCATTGCCCTTAATGAGCATTGTTCGATTCTCCACTACATGGACTATGACACCGCTAAACCAGACCAGCATCGTTCCTTTCTGATTGATGCCGGGGCTAATTACAATGGTTATGCGGCAGACATAACCCGCACTTATACGGTGGGAGAAAATCCGTTTAAAGGGCTTATCAGCGAACTCGATAAACTCACCCTGTCACTGGCCGGAAGGTTAAAACCGGGCGTGGATTATGCCGATATTCACCTGGCGGCCCACGAAGGCATTGCCGATGTGCTGGTGCAGGCCGGACTGGTTAACATGAGTGCTGAAGACTGCCTGGCGCAGGGGATCACCCGTACTTTCTTCCCCCACGGGATTGGCCACTTCCTGGGGTTACAGGTTCATGATGTGGGCGGACTTGTAATGGACGATCGCGGCACCCCCAAGCCTGCGCCTGACGATCACCCGTTTTTACGCTGTACCCGTACGGTGGAAGCCCGTCAGGTCTTTACTATCGAACCGGGCCTGTATTTCATTGAGTCTCTGCTGGCCGATCTGAAAAGCAGCGAGTCTTCCAAATACATCAACTGGGATGTGGTCGATACTTATCGCCCCTACGGTGGAATTCGTATCGAAGATAACATTATCGTGCATCGCGACAGCAATGAAAATATGACCAGAGCAGCGGAGCGTCTGGCCGGGTAAGCTATATAGTACTTTCAGGGAGGAAGATTTGTGACAGATCCGTCAGTAATCTATGTCGTTGTCATTGCGCTGGTTGCGGGTCTGGCTATGCCCGCGGGCGCGCTGCTCGCCAGAGTTGAAGGCATTTTTCCGGCCTGGCTCGACGAAGAGTTGCGCCACAGCATTCTTGCCATGGGGGCGGGTGCTTTACTTTCGGCGGTGGCCCTGGTTTTGGTGCCTGACGGCATGCAAGACCTCGGTACTACGGCTTCATGTATCAGTTTCTTGCTTGGCGCATTTGCGTTTATGGGACTGGATATCTGGCTGGCACGAAATGATCTGCCAGCCAGTCAGCTGGCTTCTATGTTGTCGGATTTTGTTCCAGAATCCATTGCCCTTGGCACTACTGCAGCTTTGGGCGGAGGCAGCATTTTGCTTGGCTTGCTGGTTGCTGTACAAAACTTTCCCGAGGGATTTAATGCCTATCGTGAATTAAAAGCGGCAGGGCATTTCAGTTCACGCAAGATCCTGATGATGTTTTTACTGATGGCATTGCTCGGTCCGGTAATGGCTTTAACCGGTTATTTTCTGTTGGCACAATATAATCTGGTGGTTTCGGCCATCATGTTATTCGCAGCAGGGGGAATTCTGTATTCAGTACTACAGGACATCGCACCTCAGGTACGCATGGAAAACAGCTGGGCGCCACCGCTGGGCGGGATCCTGGGTTTTATGATAGGAATGCTGGGCTTTAGTCTTTAGCTATTGCGGTCAACAGCGATGTGCGCCAAAGCAATAAGCGCCTGCTTGTAATCGCTTTCTGGCAATACGTTGAGAGCGGATATTGCCATGTCAGCTTCTTCAAAAGCTTTCTGACGGGTGTAGTTTAGCGCACCGGTGTCGTTCATCACCGTGACTATACGCTGTAGATGCGGTAAACCGTTGGCTTTTTCGATGGCTTCGCGGATCAGTACTGCATCTTCATTACCGGCATGCCACATAGCGTAGAGCAATGGCAGGGTTGGCTTACCTTCGGCAAGGTCGTCACCAGCGTTCTTACCCATGGCATCGCTGTCTGATTCGTAGTCGAGAATATCATCGGCCAGCTGGAAAGCCGTGCCCAAGTGACGGCCATAGGCCTGCATAGCCTGTTCAATCTCAGCCGACTGGCCGGTGATTACCGCCGCTAACTGGGTAGCTGCTTCAAACAAACGGGCAGTTTTACCGTAGATAACGTCAAAATAGCTGGCTTCAGTTGTATCCGGATCGTTACAGTTCATCAACTGCTGCACTTCGCCCTGAGCAATACGGTTAGTGGAGTCTGACAGTATTTCCATCACCCGCATACTTTGCAGCTCAACCATCATCTGGAAACTGCGGGTATACAGGAAATCACCTACCAGAACGCTGGCCTGGTTACCGAACAGCGCATTGGCCGTTTCGCGGCCCCGGCGCATGGTTGATTCATCAACAACGTCATCGTGTAACAGCGTGGCGGTATGGATAAACTCAATGATTGCGGCCAGAGTGTGGTGCTGGCCTGATTCGATTTGCAGTGCTCTGGCTGCCAACACGGTTAATAACGGACGCAGGCGCTTGCCGCCACTGTTAACTATATAGAAGCCGAGTTGATTGATCAGGGCAACATCCGAATCAACCTGCTGCTGGATCAGTTGGTTAACTGCCTGCATGTCGGATTCGGCCAATGCTTTTATTTGATCAATATTCATAGCGTCTCGTAGTGTCCGGTACGTGTAAGCTGACTGGCAGCAGATTGTACATAAATATTACCGTCTATCCAGTGAATTAGATTAATTTCGCCATAATTAACAGCCGTACCGTGATAAACGACGCGTGATCCCAGGATCGGCGGTGGCGATCCCGGCGACTCTGGGACAAAAACAATCTCCAGCATTGCAACCTATGTTAATCGCATGAGCTTGAAATTGTTGGTAAATATCAATAAAAACAAGCGTTTTGGTTAGCCGCTAAACCTGTTAAAATAGTCCCTCTGACCTGGGATCGATAACTTCGCTCGAAAATTAAACTTTTTTCGCAATATGGGGTTGTGATCGAAAATTGATTCACGTACAATTCGCGCCCTGTTTTAGAATTGAAAGCGCAATAAATTTGGCGCAGAGCGGAGAAAGTTATGTACGCGGTTTTCCAAAGTGGTGGTAAACAACACCGTGTGGCCGAAGGTCAAACCGTTCGTCTCGAGAAGATCGAAGTCGCTCCAGGCGACAGTGTAGAGTTTGATAACGTATTAATGGTTAGCAATGGTGACGACGTTAAAATCGGCACACCATATGTTGCCGGTGGTAAAGTGACTGCTGAAGTTGTTACACACGGTCGTGGCGATAAAGTAAAAATCGTTAAGTTCCGTCGTCGTAAGCACTCGCGTAAGCAAGCGGGTCACCGTCAGTGGTTCACTGAAGTGAAAATCACTGGTATTAACGCATAATAGGAGCATAGACACATGGCACACAAAAAAGCTGGTGGTAGTACCAAAAACGGTCGCGACTCAGAAAGTAAACGCTTAGGTGTTAAGCGTTTTGGTGGTGAGTCTGTGCTGGCCGGTAACATCATTGTTAGACAGCGCGGCACTCGTTTCCACGCTGGCAACAACATGGGTATCGGTAAAGATCACACCCTGTTCGCATTAGCTGACGGTAAAGTTAAGTTCGAAGTTAAAGGACCTAACAACCGTAAGTTTGTGAGCATTGTTGCTGAATAAAGCGCAATCGTTTACTGATTCAAAAAACCCCGCGCTTGCGGGGTTTTTTATTGCAGGTAACATAGCAGTTTATAATTATCGGAGTGAAGAAACGGCCCTGGTGGCTATCCTCTTCGATAAAGTGAGTTACACTTAAAAGTTTAGGGTTCGGTCCGGGGTAAACATGAAATTTGTAGATGAAGCTGAAATTCGAGTTGAAGCAGGTGATGGCGGCAACGGTACCATTGGATTTCGTCGCGAAAAATATGTCCCCAAGGGTGGCCCGGACGGTGGTGACGGTGGCGACGGCGGTAGTGTGTACTTACAAGCGGACGAGAACCTCAACACCCTTATCGATTATCGTTTTGAGCGTTTCCACCGCGCGGAGCGTGGCCAGAACGGTATGGGTGGTAACTGTACGGGGAAGGCCGGTGAAGATCTTACCGTGATGGTACCCATCGGTACCCGTGCAACCGACGCCGATACGCAGGAAGTTCTGGGCGATTTAACCCGTCATGGTCAGCGTTTAAAAGTAGCGCAGGGCGGTTTCCATGGTCTTGGTAATGCTCGTTTTAAAAGCAGTACAAACCGCGCTCCACGCCAAAAAACCAACGGCACCCCGGGAGAAATTCGCAACCTTAAGCTGGAACTGATGTTGTTGGCTGACGTTGGTCTGTTAGGCTTACCGAATGCCGGTAAATCCACCTTTATTCGTTCGGTATCGGCGGCCAAGCCAAAGGTAGCGGATTATCCCTTTACTACCCTGGTACCTAACTTAGGCGTAGTCAGGCAGGATGCACAACGCAGCTTCGTTATTGCGGATATTCCTGGGTTAATCGAAGGCGCATCCGAGGGTGCGGGTTTAGGTATTCGCTTCCTTAAACACCTGGAGCGCTGCCGGGTACTGTTGCATCTGGTTGACCTGATGCCTGCCGATCAGTCTGATCCGGCTGAAAATGCCATTACGATCATTAATGAACTCGAGAAGTACAGCCCTAAGCTGGCCGGCAAACCGCGCTGGCTGGTATTTAATAAAATCGATCTGTTACTCGAGGAAGAAGCCGAAGAATTGTGCCAGCAAATTGTCGATAAGCTTGAATGGGACGGTCCGGTATTTTATATCTCTGCATTCCAGCGCATCGGTCTGGAGCCGCTGTGTCTTGAGATTATGAACTTTATTGAGAATCTGCCGGACGAACTCGAAGATGAGCAGGAAAAGCGTGAAGTTGAGTTTAAGTGGGATACTTATAACCCGGAGCCTGAAGCGGATGACGACTGGGACGATGATGATGACGACGACTACGACGTTGAAGTGATCTACCGTAAGTAATCCGGCTTTAGCAGTAAGGTGGCAGTAAATATGAAAATAGCGATGATTGCCGCAACGGCGAACAACCGGGTGATTGGCAAAGATAACGAGATGCCCTGGCACATGCCGGCCGATTTGGCCCATTTTAAACGCACCACGCTTGGCAAGCCTGTCATTATGGGGCGCAAGACCTACGAGTCGATTGGCAGAGCCTTACCGGGACGGCTGAACATCGTCATCACTACTGATAGCAGCTATCAACTGGCAGATGCTGTAGTGGTTAATTCTATCGAAGATGCTCTTAATCAGGCGCAACAGCAGGCGCCTGAAGAGGTGATGATTATTGGTGGTGGTAAAATTTACAGCAGCCTGCTTGGCAAAGCCGACCGCCTGTATCTTACACTCATAGATTTAGACACCGACGGTGATACCCATTTTCCGGATTATCAGGCCGACGGCGACTGGTTGCTGGTTGAAGAACAGGCATGTGAGCCAGACGAGAAAAACCCGTATCCTTACCGCTTTGTCACTCTGGACAGACAGTAAACACAAAAACGCCCCTCTTTGAGGGGCGTTTGTTTATCAGTTTAACTCAGGCGACTAAAGACGCTTTCTAAATCCAGCCCCTGGCTGCTGAGCATGTCTTTGAGACGACGCAAGCCTTCTACCTGAATCTGACGTACCCTTTCCCGGGTCAGGCCAATCTCAGCGCCTACGTCTTCCAGCGTAGATGGTTCGTAACCCATCAGACCAAACCGCCGTGCCAGAACTTCACGTTGCTTGGCGTTAAGCTCCTGTAACCAGGACACAATATTTTGTTTAATATTGCTATCCTGAAGTTCGTCTTCCGGACTGGATTCGTTATCATCGGCCAGAATATCCAGCAGTGCTTTGTCGTTTTCGCCACCGATGGGAGTATCAACGGAGCTGATACGTTCGTTAAGACGCAACATCTTGCTGACTTCATCAATAGGTTTATCGAGATGCAGAGCAATGTCTTCTGCCGTTGGTTCGTGATCAAGCTCCTGAGCCAGTTCACGCGCCGCACGCAGATAAACGTTCAATTCTTTCACCACATGAATTGGTAACCGAATAGTCCGGGTCTGGTTCATAATGGCTCGTTCAATCGTCTGACGAATCCACCATGTCGCGTAAGTTGAAAATCTGAATCCCCGTTCCGGATCAAACTTTTCCACCGCCCGAATCAATCCAAGATTGCCCTCCTCAATAAGATCCAGCAGTGCCAGGCCTCTATTATTGTAACGACGGGCAATTTTCACTACCAACCTGAGGTTGCTAACGATCATTCGTTTACGGGATGCTTCGCAGCCTTTCAGTGCTCTGCGCGCAAAATGCACTTCTTCTTCTGCGGTGAGCAGAGGTGAATAGCCAATTTCGCTCAGGTACAACTGAGTTGCATCCAGTGTTTTAGAGACCTCTTCCTGGTTTAACCATGTTTCGGTCTTGGTTTTTTCATTTTCTTCTAACAACCCGTCGTCTTTGATATTCTCATTAACTTCGATGTTGTCTACTTCGTCTTGGGGTGTTGCGTCGATGACAGCGATATTTTGTTGACCCACAACTGTATCTCCTGCGTTGTTTTACCTTACGACGTTCTCCTGATTTCTTAATTATTATTATTATTATTTATTGTTATTGTTTGATTGGTAAATATTTCATCGGTTCAACAGCTTTTCCCCGATAGCGTATTTCAAAATGGAGCTTTACTTTTGTTGTACCAGTATCGCCCATTTTCGCAATTTCCTGACCCGCGCTAACCCATTCCCGCTCACTAACCAGTATCCGGTCATTGTGGGCGTAAGCACTTAAAAACGATTCGGTATGTTTTATTATTATTAGGTTCCCGTATCCGCGCAGCGCGTTACCAGCGTATACAACTTTCCCTGAGGCAGCAGCAACGACTTCGCTGCCCTGATTTGAGTAAATGTCGACCCCTGTTTGAGTAGTCTGACCGTTACTGTTTGATAATTCGATTCGACCTTGCGCAGGCCAAATCCATCTTTCAACACGTTGTGGGAAACCATTTATCTTGGGTTTACTCACAACTCCTTTTGTGTTGTTAACATCTGGTTTACAATCACAATACGCCTGGCTATCTTTTTGGTCAATAGACATTTTTGGGTTTTGCTTACTGGTTTGACCAGTCATATTATTGACAGTGTGTGATTTTTTTGACACTCTTCGCGGTTGCTGTAAATTCAGTGTTTGACCGGGATAAATGTTGTAGGGTTCAGACAACGAATTCCATTTCGCTATATCCCGGTAATCGTTCCCTGTGTACCAGGCAATCGCATAGAGTGTGTCGCCGGCCTTTACCGTATAATTGGTTAGCTTTTCCTCGGCTTCAGGATAATGCTGACTATTGAGCACCACCACCGGTGCCGGACGCTCCGGACCAGCGCAGCTGACTAACGTTATGCTGGCAATCAGGCTAATGACAACGCGCATTACGCTAGTCCCGTTAAATTTCATCGTAGCATCAGATAAGCGACAATCGCCAGTCCAACCACTGCCCAACCGAGCACTTCTACGTACTTACGCAATTGCTCTTCCATTCTTGCGCCGCCCCACTTCATTAGTGATGCCACTAAAAAGAATCTCGCACCCCGGCCTATCGCTGAGGCGATTAAAAAGGGCAGAAAAGCCATCTGTAAGAAGCCGGCACTGATAGTAAAGACTTTATAGGGAATAGGCGAGAAACCGGCCAGAAAGACCACCCAGACGCCATAGGTTTCGAACCAGCCAATGGCCGTTTCCAGCTTATGCGCGTATCCCGATGATTCAATGAATGGCTGGAGTAACGTATCGAAAGCAAAGAAGCCTAACAGGTAACCGGCTACACCTCCTACAATAGAAGCCAGCGTGGTGATCAGGGCAAAATGCCAGGCCCGGGAGGGTTGTGAAAGTGACATAGGCGCCAGCATGACATCAGGCGGAATAGGAAAAATCACCGATTCGGCAAAACTCAGCAATGCCAGGTAATGACTGGCGGCCGGGTGTTTAGACCAGCGTAAGGCCAGGTCGTAACAAGGTTGGAATAGTTTCAAAGGAGGTCTCCGGCCACCAGGGGCACAAAACGAACGGCTTCCACTGTGGTGCTGTGCAGCTCGCCCTCAATTTTATCGATGCACAACAATTGTTGTTGATCGTCGCCCACCGGGATCACCAGCCGGCCGCCTTCATTAAGTTGATCGGTAAGAGCTTCTGGCACGCTGCTGGCAGCTGCAGTAACAATAATACAATCATAAGGCGCTTTACTGCTCCAGCCTTGCCAGCCGTCGCCGTGTTTCATTTTGATGTTATGTAAATCCAGTTGATTCATGCGCCGTTTAGCCTGAAATTGCAGGGCTTTGATGCGCTCTACCGAGAATACCTGGGGAAACAGCAGCGCCAGAATAGCAGTCTGGTAACCTGAGCCGGTACCAATTTCCAGTACTGAACTGGCGGAATTGGGGGCTGCCAGCAGCAGCTCACTCATTTTGGCAACAATATAAGGTTGCGAGATGGTTTGTCCCTGACCAATGGGTAAAGCCGTATTCTGATAGGCTTTATGCTGCAATGCATCCGGCAGAAAGCGTTCGCGGGGAACACTGGCTATTGCATTGAGCACCTTTTGATTCGAAATCCCTTCGTCGCACAACAATTGTGCCAGTGCATCGCCTTTTCTTGTTGTTCTCATGTGTCATTAATTCTTGTTACGGGTTATTTTTCTTATCGGGCTTACATTTCAAGCCATTTTTCCATTTCTGCAATACTATCGCGAGCTGTCATATCCACACTTAAAGGCGTGACAGAACAATAGCCATGAGCGATAGCGTGAAAATCCGTTCCCGGTCCGGCATCCTGCTCTGCGCCGGCCGGTCCGTACCAGTAAATTGGCCGTCCAAAAGCGTCTTTGGCTTTTACCATGGACTCGGCGCGATGGCGTCGCCCCTGACGGGTAACCTTCACACCTGCTAATTCTTCATAAGGGAGATCAGGCACGTTAATATTCAGGATCTGATTAGCAGGCAGCGGGTGAGTGATTAATTTTTCAATCACTTCTACTACCACCCGGGCCGCGGTTTCAAAATGCCCGCCGTCGTAGTTACACAGCGACACCGCAATGGCTGGCAGACCCATGTAACGTCCTTCAGTGGCGGCGGCTACAGTTCCGGAATATATAACGTCGTCACCCAGATTAGCGCCATGATTGATGCCCGAGACCACCAGTTCAGGATCTTCTTCCAGAAAACTGTTAACGCCCAGATGGACGCAATCGGAAGGCGTGCCGTTTACGGCAAAAAAGCCACTGTCCATCTTCTGAATGCGCAGTGGCTGATGCAATGACAAGGCATTACTCGCGCCGCTGCAGTTGCGGTCGGGAGCAATGACCGTTACATCATGCTGTTTTGCCAGCGCGGCATACATGGTGGCAATGCCCTTGGCAAAAACGCTGTCGTCATTACTGAGTAGTATTTTCATAAGCTGTTAACGTATACCGATTGTATCTACAGGAAATGTGTTCCATCAGGCTAATTCGGTGGTAAGCAGACATTCTCTTAAAACCGTGGTAGCAAAACAGCCTGAGGGCAGGAAAAACCGAATGATTAATGTATCACCTTGCTGACTGCATTCAAGCCGTTGGGGCCAAATAATCGCCGCGCGGCGTTCCATACTGAGT
>CENT01197577.1_pt1 | contig 18392 bp, 22 predicted proteins | sample 530141 | NCBI WGS metagenome assembly CENT01 (sample SAMEA2591074, study PRJEB7988) | marine metagenome | isolation source: saline water (ENVO:00002010), including | reverse complement strand
TCGGATTGAACCGAAATGGGTGATCGGAATGGGCCGGAACATGCACCAGTCTAGGTTGAAATGATTCCACCGTCAATTAATTGTTTAAAAATTGTTCGGTTTTCGAGAAGTAGAAAAAGCACCCCTCGTGGGGTGCTCAATATTATTTACTCTCCAATGTTCGCATACAAAAATACGCAGCTAGTGAAAAAATAACCCCTATTCCCACGCATCCAAACGAAATCAAAAATAACCTATATGACAATGCCTCGAAAGCAATGAAGTCGGGATAATCTAGCAATAGAAACAGTGTGTTCCAAAGTGTATTAATAATTGCGACATAGCTTACTGAATTAGCAAGTGATATCCATTTTCCAGAGAGTTTAATGCAAGCGTCGAAAACGCTTTCGTAGTTAGGCCTCATAATAAATTCCTCAGTTAGTCCTATGATTAACTAAGTTCTGCTCATGAGAACTCTGCTAGATAAACGGGATATTTTTACTTTAATTTGCGCAATGACTGCCTTCCGTACAGCAAGACAACAGTTTCAGTGTAGAAAAACGAGATGCTGATTTTACAAACGTTCGACTATTCAAGAGGGCGCGGGAAGACCTCGAAGTGATTCGATACAATCAAACTATAAATTAAAAAGGACGGTACGCCTTAGGGGATAAAGCAAACACTTTATCTATATGCCGAGGTTGTAAGACGCCTCCGCATCGTCTAGCCCACTAATTCATGGCAAGAGCCAACGCCAATCTACCAGGTAGGTTTAAGTCATATTAAGTCTCCTGTTGTATGAAGGGGGAGTTAATGGCGTACCGTCAAACCTGTTACCAGACTAATGCGTCGCGCTCACATTAATCAGTAACTATATTCAGTTTACTTCAATCGAAATTTCCATTGTCATGTAAATTATGCTGAAAATTTTTCGTAATCGGAGACTATGTAGTAATAGCTGAGCCGCAACCTTTCATAAACTCAATCTGCTTGAGTCTCATGAACTCGGGTGGGAACACTACTGATAGCACAGTAAACCTCGACAGTGCAATCCTCCTGCTGGCTCGACGCACATAGAGGTATGTGCGTTAAAGATGCTTTGTCTATCAACACGATATTCAATAATTCTTGAAGCTATCGTAAGCCATAAAAAAAGGGAGCGAACCGCTCCCTGAGGACAAGTCTACAACTAATTCAACAGCCCTAAAGCTCTTCCTCCGTCACGAAAACCTTCTAACCTTATTTCCACTATTCTGTCATTACTGCTTTTTGCGAGCGCTTCCAGTTTAGCGAGTTCGTTGAAAAACGCATCTCTGGAAATAGACTGTGACTTGTCATCTCCTAACGGTCTTTTACTGTTAAACATTAATTCGTATATGACATCACATTGGTTGTGCTGAAACTTGATTTGGCTCGTTAGTGTCGCTTGCTCACTTTCAGTAAAAGAAGAGCGGGTATTTGCGAATAGACGAGCGTGGGCCTTCTCAATCTGAGTAAGAAAACGCTGGCGGTGACTATACATGTATACAAATTCATATAGCCCGTTGGCACTTTCAAATTCCTGTAGATATTTGCTAAGTATTTTTGCGCGAAGGTCGCCATTAGATTTATTCTTGGCATTAGATGTTTCCATCTCAATAGCGATACGACAGCCAGTATTTGCATCCACGACCAGAGCATCAACCAGTCGAGGGTCATTTGCTCTATTCTCTAACTGAATAGCAATATCGCGCTCAGAAGCAAACCCCGTAATTTTCTTAGCCTTCACCAAGTCGAGAATCACAATTTGTGCCGAGAGATCATGCAACAAATTTCGTTCGTTCACTCTGCTAGCATCTGAGCGCAGGTGTAGTTCTCTGTTGAGCAAAAATTCCGCCTCCCGAATACCTGGGTTGGTTAGAACTATGAAGTTCCTGTCTTGGTTGGCAAAAGTAGGGTGTATAGCTACGATTTGTTTCTTTTTGAGTCTATTTACAAGTTTATTTACGGCTTCTCTAGATAGCTCTAGATGACGCTGAATTACGGTTTTACAGGTAACGCCAAATATTCCTGTTATCGCTATTGCGGCATTCTCTCGCTGTATGCCAAGTGACGCTGGGTCACTCTTATTAGCAATATATAGGTTGCGTGTAGAAGACTCGATTGCACGGTCTATGTAGTTCATTTCATTCTCCTGTTTTTAAATCATAACTACATAGAATCAAGCTCGGGAGAATCTTCGAATGAGCGCACAATGCTTTGCATTATGCTTAAGCTTCGCTCCGCTAAGCATACTGCTTAGCTACAACATTTTTTATTCTTAAAATGTTGTCTACTGCGTAGAAGTAAACCTTCTGCAAAGCAGAGCTGACGCGACTCGTCGCTGCTCTGCTACTTGTCACGTTGTGACTGCGGCAGAAGTTTTACTCGGAGTCAGCTACCGCTGATTTAGCCACATTCCACCAGGCTCTACTCAGGGAAAGCTGCGCTTTGAATACCCCATCGCAGAGTTCACACCGTTGGTGTTTCAGTTGCCTGCAATTACTTCGTAATTACAAGCAATTTTGCTTATGCAAAATGAAATCTGGCTAAATCTGCGATGCTGCCTCCGGCTCCGATAATTGTTCTGTTTCACAAAACTATTATCTGCGCAGTCGTTATTGAGCTTTGCTCAAGCTTTTTCACATAATCGTACCGATTACGTTGTTAACATCTTCGATAAGAGCGAAAAGCAAGTTGCGGGTGGCAATGGGCAAATAATTAGAAGAAAAAAGAGCACCCAGCGGGTGCTCCAAGATAGTTCTATTTTTTTCGCAACCTTGCACTTTGTAAGTGACAAGCAAGTGATAATAAATAGATAAGTAAAATTAGCAAATAGCCTTTCATTCCGGTAAACGGATAACTCTCTGCAACTTCGAATTGAGTTATTAGTTGCACAACAAAAATCACAAACAGAATGTCTCCGATAATCATAAGTTGTGAGCTAAGTACGTCAAATAATGCAATAAAAAATTGCCGCTTACATTTCATGAAGTTCTCCTTTTATGTCTTCAGCCTTAACAAGGGTCGCTCGTGGAGAACTTTCGGGATTGACGACGTAGGTGTAGATCTCAGTAGCCTTTCAAAATGACATTTGCTTTGCATTCTGGTACTTTTACAACTGACTAAGGCCGCGACCAGGCTCGATAAAAGAACAATAAATTAAGGATTGATAGTTCATACGTAAAGGACACGTGTTCCCACCTAGTTTAGATAAGTCTGAGCTAGTCCTTGGTATGAGTAGCATCGAGGTAACCATGAGTTCAGCGAACAAAAAAGCGCTATCAGGAACGGACATCATTTCTAAGTTCATTATGCCTACTGTGTCTACTCCATGTGATCAGCTGAGACTCGAAGGTATTAATGCAAAATACATCCAGCACTCCATAGCAGATCTAATCTCGTACTCGTTGGAGAGTTAACAGTGCTAACCAAAACGGACTTCCAAACAGCCAGAGTTTGCATAAAAAGACTATGGCATGAGAAAAAAGGAATCTGGACAAAGGAGCCGTCTGTCTCGGATTTAAAAAATTCGTTTGAAGGTAATCGTTTTAGTGAAGAGGTCAGGCAGTTTTACCCCCATGGAAAAATGATAGGCTGGCAACAAGGTAGTCTTGATGAAGTAATAGCCAAAACTAAACATGAGTTAGAAGTTTCTAATGTTACTTTGTTTGAAGCAGCCTTTGAGCACAAAGGTCTACTGTGCCTAGCCGATGTTGTCATCAAAGAAAACGGAACTCTAACTTTAATTGAAGCGAAATCTTCAAACTCCCCAAAGGTGTTGAAAAAAGACAACTATGAGCATGTTTACGATGCCGCATTCCAGCATTATGTGATGGGTAAATGTGGCTACACACCTGACAAAGTGCAATTGATGCATAGTAACGGGAACTGTATTTGGCCTGATAGACAAAACCTATTTTCATTTGAAGATATTACAGATTTGGTAAATGAGCGGCTAGGAGAGATAGCCGATGCTTCGCGCTTCTTTATGAAAAAGCTTGAACGTGATGTTGCCCCTTCTGTGCAAATTGGTAAGTTTTGTAAGAAGCCTAAAGACAAAGCTTGTCCACATATCAACGAGTGCTGGCTGAAGCAAACTGAAAAGACTATTTTTGACTTGCCAAGATTACCTATCAAGACAGAAGAACTTCTTCGAGGTAATGATATTCACCTAATTGAAGACATTCCCAGTCATATTGAGTTACCAGAGTCATTGCGACGTAAAGTTGAGCTTATCCAAAATAAAACGGAATATATCGATAAAACAAAAGCAAAAGACATACTGAAATCATTAGAGTACCCCATTCACTTCTTTGACTTCGAAACTTACAACCCAGCCGTTCCAATGTGGGATAATTCAAGACCTTGGCAACAAGTCCCTTTCCAATACTCGTTACATATCTTGTATGAAGATGGGAACTTAGTTCACCATGAATATATACATGAGAGTCTAGATGAACCAAGAGAGCCTTTAATAAATGGGATGAAGCGACACTTTGAAAGCAGTGGCAGTATTGTTGTTTATTATGAGCCGTTTGAAAAATCTAGGTTAGAAGAAATGGGTAAAGACTTTCCACAGCACCAAAAATTTTTGAACGCTGTGAGTGACAGAATTTGGGATCAAATGCAAATTTTTAAGACATGCTTTGAAGATCATCGACTAGCTTTATCGACTTCAATAAAAGTTGTTTTACCAGCATTCGTGCCAAGTCTATCTTACAATAACTTGGCCGTGCAGAGAGGCGACCAAGCACAATTAGAATGGAGAAGAATGATAGACATAAAGTGTGAACTGACTAAGCGAGAAAAAATCACTGAATTAAGAACTTATTGCAAGTTTGATACTTTAGCGATGGCAAAGCTACATGAATACGTTACAAATGCTGTGACGAACAAGTAACAATAAAAGAGACGAGTAGATTATGTTTGAAAAGGGAAAACTGTCATTTTGGGATATTGGAACCTATTTAACCGTAGGCTGCTTTGCATCTTTCGTCGCCGCATTTTATCTATTTTATGGTTTTTCTTTTCCTTTTCCCAACTGGGCAAAAAACCTAAAAGATTTTTCTGGAAGCCTAGTAATTGTCGTTCCGATAGTATTCTTGTTAGTTGGTATGATTATTGAACCAATTGCAAATTGGTTAGTTAAGTATGTCGAAAAGCTTGGTTGGCTTAAGCCACGTGAAATAAGACACAAAGAATCTTTAGTTAATATAGTTAAAAAATACCTTCCTAATGATGAAATCGAATCAGCTAACGTGTATAGGTTTTGCAAAGCAGTTGTTGAGCTTAAATTTGAAAACTCAAATCATGATATATTTTTAGCTAGATTTGGCTTTTACCGAAGTATGTGTGTGTTACTGGCACTGATATTTATAGTTAACTTTTTTGTTTTTAAATGTAATGCTATAAATATCTTATTTAATGCTTTATTAGGCTTTTTCGCCTATAAATTTTTAAAGCGCTCCCAAGTGTTTAAAAACCATATGGAGGAGGCTGTTTACTATAACTATTTAGCATTAGCGGTGTCGAAGGACGAGCAAAAAAATAGAAATAAAGGGACTTTACATGTTGGATCAATCGATCTCTGAAAAAGCAATAAAGCTTTTGGGTATTAATACTTGGAAAAAATTTCAACCTGGTACTGAATATAACAACTTTGTTGCTGATACATATGAGAAAATAGAAGGGAAATTGACTTTCGACGACTACAAATTTTCTCAGTTCGTAAAAAAATCATTTAAGGGTAAAGATGGTTGGGCATTTGCGAGCGCCGCTGATGAACTAGTCGCTAAAAAGCTAAATGACAATATTCGCCGACTTTTTAAGGTTAGGCCATCTGATCGACATGCCATAGTAAAACAGACAATAGCTTTAGCTAAAGACTCTCAACCAATAACCATTGCTCGACTTGACATTAAAGACTTTTATGAATCATTGGATCGAACGTCCATTGTTAAATTCATTACTGAAGAGTGGCTGCTATCACACCAAAACAGAATGGTACTCAAACAATGGGATAAACAGCTTGCTAGTCAAGGAATTCAAGGGTTACCCAGAGGGATGTCACTTAGTTCCACACTATCTGAGGTTAGGATTCGTCATTTTGATAAGCAAATGAAGCTTGATAGCAAAGTTTACTTTTATGCTAGGTATGTTGACGACATCATAGTCTTTTATTCAGGTGAACAAGCTCAGCTTGAGTCTGTGATGAAGGAAAGGTTAAAGGCTTCTGCGAAAGAGCTTACACTAAACACGGATAAAAGTTTTTACACTGTACTTAATGACCCTACCAATGGAGCGTCAGCTGATATTGATTATCTTGGCTACAAATTAAGGATACAAAATTGCTCTTCTAAGCCTGGAATCGAAAGAAAAGTTCAAGTATTCATTAGTAATAAAAAAGTGAACAAAGTAAAAGATCGAGTTCGCAGAGCCTTTCGCGCCTATTCCAAAGATAGAAAATACAACCTTCTGTTAGCAAGACTGAAGTTTTTAAGCGCAAACCAATATATTATCGGTGATATTGAAAGAACTAAATTAAAATCTGGTATTTACTATAATTATCCGTTAATAAATTGCCATTCTCAGTTGAAAGAACTTGACGCTTTTTATCAGAAGTTTATTAATTCAAGAAAAGAGCCTGCTTATTCAGCAATGAAATTAATTAAAAATCACGGTGGTAATATCAGCGACGCTAGGCTCAGACAAATTCAAGCAATATCTTTTCAATTTGGCTTTAGAAAAAGAGTGATGAATAGTTTTACCAATGACCTAAATAAAAAAATAAAGAGGTGTTGGTAATGGGTAAAATTAAAATTGATAAACATGACCACCTTAGAGTTGTGCTGACAGAGACTTTACCATATGAAGTTCCTATAAATTTTCTAAATGAAGGTGTCTATCATTATTTGAAAAGCCAAGAGCTTTCTTCATCTAAAGTCAATAAACCAATCGCTGACTTTATAAATAAATTTTTCAACTATGATGGTTATACAAAGCCTTATAATTATAGAATCCATAAAAACTCGAAGAGTAAAAGGCTATTGTCTGTACCGCATCCTTCCGTTCAACTTGAAATTTCAAATGTATACAGAGACTATGACTCATTAATTACAGAGCTTTGTTCGCGAAGCCCCATTAGCTTAAGAGCGCCCAGTCGAGTTGCATCGAGATTTTACGAAAAGGAATTCGTCAACTATTCAGAACCGGAAACCCGCGAAGGTGTTGAGGTTGAGAGAGAGGGATTCGAGAATGAAACTAATTTCGCTAGCTCTTATTTTACCTATAAAAAATACAATTTTTTATATAAGTTTTATGATTCTTATGAATCTCACAGGATCGAAAAAAAGTTTGAGCATTTGACGCGCTTTGATATCTCTAAGTGCTTCCATAACATCTTTGTTCCGAGCTTTGGTTGGGCAGTAAAGGGAAGAGAGTTTGCAAAGAGATATTCCGATTATTTTTCAGTAGAGTCTAAGTTTGAAAGTCTTATGCTCAAAGCTAATGAAAATGAAGATAGTGGAATTATAATTGGCCCTGAGTTTTCAAGGATATTCGCGGAAGTAATTTTACAACGTATTGATCTTAGTATAATCGATAAAGTCAAGAATAAGTTAAAGCTTCGATTCGACAGTGACTATACAATAAGACGCTATGTAGATGATTATTTTTTATACACGAAAAACTTAGTTACGGCAAAGAAAATCTTAGATGTTGTTCTGGCTGAATTGGAAGATTTTAAGTTATTTGTTAATGAATCAAAAACTGAGTTTGTTGAAGTGCCATTTATAACGGGGCTAACTATTGCAAAAATGGATGCAAAAGATTTAGTTTCTGACACATTCAAAAACCTCTTAAAGGATGATCATGATAAAAATGAAAATGTTTCATTCATTAAGTCAATTAACTCATCCAGAGAAGCAAACCGATTTATCAAAAACTTGAAGAGACTAGTTAAAGACAACGGAGTGAGTTACGAAAGCCTAAGTGGTTACACTCTCGGAGAAATAAGGCGAAAGCTCTATCGAATACTAGAGGACGAGAGTGTTAAGTCTTCAATAACTGAAAATAAGACTGATCAGTTACTCAAGTTGTTGTTATTTGTGTTGGAAGTTTCATTTTTTATATACAGTATGGATATCAGAGTTAGAACAACTTACATTATCACTCAGATTGTTGTTAGGTTGAATACTATTACCGAAGTGTCTCATGCGTCGTTTAAGGATAATGTTCGTAAAAAAATATATGATGAATCTGTACTATTACTTTCGAAAATGAAAGATAAGGGTAAGGCTAATTCAATAGAAACCTTAAATTTGTTAGTTTCAATAAGAACTAATTTTGATGATTACCCTATATCAGAGGGTCAACTTATTGATTTGTTTGATCTAGAAAGAACTGATAAGGATGACCCAATAGTAAAGAAGGATGGTGCACAGCTTGGCTATTTTCAATTGATGGTTTTGTCGAGTTTTATTGAGGATAAAGAGGAGCATAAGGATATAAATGCTTTTATTGAGAATGAAATATCACGTTTGTTTTCAGTTAGAGATGGTGAGCAAATAAGAAATTCGACAGAAATGACATGTTTGATGTTTGATAGCCTAGCTAATCCATATTTTAGTAAAGATTTCAAGCAATCTTTATTTACTGATATATGTTCAAAGTTGGAATTATTGCCGTCGGTAGATTTGGTATTGGAATTCATCAAAAACAGAGAATGGTTCTTTACTTGGCAAAGAGATAATTTGGCTCAAATACTAATGAAAAAGGAATTGCGAAGCCCTTACTAAATAGCATATTATTGACTTTCAGGTTACTCACATCGCATACTTTTGAGTATCACTGTTTGAGACATTCTTTGATGTTTTCAAATACCTTCCGCCAGGAGCGGATCACACGCTAAGGTGTGAGTGACCTGAAACCTATGAGCTGATTGCATCAGCATCCTGCCACTCTCAGTAGCTTTCGTCTTCTGCACTATATATCGGTTATTGATTCGACGGGGTCAAATAGGGGTCAAAGGTTAAGTAATAATGAGCAATGAAAACCATGTCCAAAACGCTACATCCCGCTAAATATAAAACATCAGCACTCATCAGCAACGAAGCCTCATTTGGCTTCAAAATGCCGTTTTATATATTTCCAAAACGTTGTCATTAGGTCTTATTCTTTTACTACCTGACATATTGAGGATATTAAAATGGTCTAGTAAGGTTCCCCAATTTTTTGGACTCTTTTAACTTATAACGTTTATGATATCAATGGTCTTTTGAGGCTGTAGCACGGGTAATTTGTTATTGCTTGCAATCACTAATCGTCTCAAAAAAGCTCAATCTTCAACAAATTAACTAAACTATAAGTCCGCTAGAAAAAATCAAAAAACACGTTGTAAATGGAGAAACGCAGTATGGTAAAGGATTACGACTCTCAGCCTAGTTTTGATAATATTAAACAAGAACCACCTGGAGCGAGAACTGATAATAACGAAGCCAAGATTTCACAAAACCAAAACGAGCAGGAACTTAAGACCTTTAAACTGAGTGATTTAGAATCTAAATTCATTCTGAAAGCCAGAAAAAAAATAAGGTTGTTTGACCCCGAAGGTATCTATCAATTTAAAGGAAGCGCGATACCTTATTATCACTCTTTTCTTCACCTGATTTCGCTGCTGGTCTCGTTATATTTAATCGCCTATTACTTCGCGGTTATTGTATTTTCAGAGCTTGAGCATCTGGATGGAGTGGGTAACACATCTAATTTAACAGCGATAGACAAGCTATTCATGATAGCCCTCGCAGCGCTAACCGTCTTGAAGCTAAAGAAACTGATAGCTGTGAAGGTTACTCACTATGACGTCAGATATAAATTGGCGCTAGCGGCTAACGGGTTCAATCGCATCGTTATAAATTTAGTAAAGTTCTCAATTTACTTTTTAGCACTCGCTTTATTCATAATAGGTTTAGACCACCCAAATGAAACAATATTAGGCGCTTTCGAGAGGCTAGAAAACGGTGTGATGGCAGATTCACTCGCGTTTTTTTCATGGATAGTGACAGCGCTTATTTTTGTGAAAGCGTTTAAGCGTTTTGGCAAGGAGTAAGCCGATGAAGTATCTTATTATATTAGCCATTTTAGTTTTCTCTTCACAATCTTTTGCGAAAGAACGTTTACCTTCCAACTGTTCCCACCTAAGTGAAGTGTCAAAGGCTTCCTTTGTAGTATTCAACAAGAAAGAATTTATGCAACTAGGAGAGTGCTTAGCAATCGCAGCGCTTAAAAACCAAAAGAAGCTTGACCTTGTGCGATCTTGCAATGAAGTAGATGAGGATAGACGGAACTTTTTAGGGATACTTTCTCTGTCTAAGCTGGAGTCAATTCTGCTAGGGCAATGTATGGGAACAATCAACTATATCTATGAACACTATAATAAAGAAAGAGTAAGTGACAATAGGTATCGTTCAAGTAACCGCATAGTTTACCGCTGCAACAAAGGTGTGAAAGCGGTAGATATTCTTAGGAATATTAAGACGGAAGAAATAGGGCGGGAGGATATACGTGAGCTACTTTGTGACGAGGTGTATTACTGATGGAAAACGTAGAAGTTCAATCGTTCCTAGAGTTAGCTCGCATCTGCCTGAAAACTAGGGATTTACCAGATAGTATTCGAATTCCATTGAATACCATATTTGCTAAAAAAAGAGGTGCAAACCTATATAGACCGAAAATAGTTTGCGAAAAAACAGAAGGTATTCCACAAAACAAACATCCTATTCTTAAAGGTAGGCGAAACTCTGTTAGGAATATTCTGTGTATTTGGTATCTATTAAATGGAGATACCAAAAAGACGAAGGAATTTCTGCAAAGCTATGCGAAGTCAGGGATGACTGAAAAATACGACCAAGAGTTGTTAGAGCTTGCTAATCAGCAGTATTTAGAGTTTTTTTGCCTAGGCGTAGTTAGAGAAAATGTCTATGAAATTATTGAAGCGCTTAATTCATCTGAGTTCGATTTGTTCAGGGATAAACTGCCATCCCCGTTTTTTTCTAATCAGAATGATCCTTCTGACATATCGCCAATTTTAACAGCGTATTCTCAAGTCATTCCCTGGGAAGATTACATGGGACGATATGAGGAAGCAGAACGTTTCTTTGGTGACAAGCAGTATGAAAAAGCTAAAGAGGTACTGCAAAAACTTGAAGAAGACGCTGTCATTCGCCTACCCGTTGTAGAAGCACTGAATAAAAAAATAAAGGCTATCGAGGCAGAAGCAAACGAAGCCTGGGAATATTTTCAAAAAATGTTGAATTAATGCTTGTTTGTGCCGAGCACAAATAAAAACTGGCTATCGTCGAAACAAAGGAGATAGCCATGACAACATTACGCAAACTTTTCAAGCAATACGAATCGGCTGAGTGCCGTAAGTACATTTCTAAAGCTGAGCAGATAGAGGAAGGCCTTAAGTCTGGTAAAAGCTATGCCGAACTTGGCGGACGTCAATTGAGCTTAGCGAAAGGCTTGATACGATTTAAACTAGGCAACTACCGCCTTATATTCAAAAAAGCTCGTGAAGAGTTCATTCCTGACAGTCTAATTCAACGAAAGCACTTAGAGCGTTTCCTTAAGCGAAGGTGATACGTGTTTGTATCGCACTTTCAACTTTTAAAAAGGAAACAAAGATATGTCTCAAAAGAAAAAAATTAAGCCAACGGACAATTCTGCAAACCAGAAAAATCCTAACAAAGGAACACCTGGAACTAACAAGCAGTATGACCAGAAACACGGCAATCGTAGTAAGCAAATTCAACAGGGAGGTAAATAATATGAATACTGTAATGGCACAAGTTGTAAATAAGGCGTTCGAACAAAACATAGGGGCTGATGTCGGCAAGTACAGTGAGCAGCGCGTGGCAATAAATTCGCTAAACTTGGATAAGTTGAAATGGAAGCTATCAAAGTCATCTGAGGCAACATGGACTGAAGAGTTGATAGACTTCGCAGAGGAAGAATACAAAAAGTTTCTTTTCTTGAAGCTGATTTATCCTAAAGTTGCCTTAGTGCCTAATAAGCTTGTAGACAAGTTTTGGCATGAGCATATCCTTGATACGGTGGCGTACCAAAAGGATTGCGAAGCAATATTTGGCTACTTCATTCACCATTACCCGTACTTTGGTATTTACGGTGATGACGACCAACGTTCATTGCAAAACGCCTTTGACGAAACTGTTGCGTTGTATGAAAAGCACTTTGGAAAATATCCAACAGATGTGCTTTACGGTGTGAACAATAACAAAGCTGCGCGTTGTGGGGATGAACATGCGTGTCACGCACCATCTTCATGTGCCTGTCGTGTACCTGGTGCATGTAAATAGTCGCTCGTATCAGGAAGACGTTAGAGCACCCTAGGGTGCTCTAATCATCATACTGAATAAGGAATTTTTTTCGCAAAACTTCGCAATTTAACGCTGTAGCTTAAAGCAAAAAAATAATAGCCTAGCCTTTCAAGCCCACAAATGGATAAGAGTTGTGGACTTCAAACTGCGTTATAAATTGTATGAGCCATACGGCAAACAAAACATCTCCAAGCATCATTCCCCATTCCGTCACCCAAAACAACGCTGAGTAGAGCGCACGGCGACTACCTTTCATATTTCACCTTCATAATTTTTCTGAATTGACCTCTGAAGTAATAGGGATCTTAATTAGGAAATTTATTAGGGATAGGGGGATTAGCGCTAATATCTCGGAAAAACTGAACGTTTTTATATGAACTTGATGTCACTTAGGAGGCAATTACATTGTTGCTGACTATGCAGTCAATGAAATTGAAAATGCCATAAATTTCATTAAATTTCTAGTGACCAAATCAAGATTTCAGGAATTAATATGACATTGTTAAGCCATAAACTATTTGATCACTGCGACATCTCGCTTGAGACCTCTGAATCATCTACCGAGATAGTAGAGACACCGCATGTAAACCCTGGCTCAGGCCTTCCATTGATGAAAAATAGCAGTATTGATATTGGAGGATATGTTATTGGTGATGGCCCACTCACTCATGAAGACAGCGCTTCGTTATCTGAGGTAGACGCAAGCATTGATATTTTTGAGTCACCACTTGAGATGGAATGTTTCTCCGACTCAGTTTCATTGATTGACTGTGATGATTTTATCATCGATGACCTCTGTAGTTTCGATGACGACTGGCTTTGAAAGGTAAGTCTGGCGTAAGAAATCAATGTGATTATTGAACACTCAGCGATGCATTAATCGCAAAAGTACCGTCTCATTAGTTTCATTAAAGAGCTTGTTGCTAATGACTAGCCGAGGTGTGACAGCGTTAAATGGGATAATTGTGCTATTACGCCTTGCTACGCTAACAACCTTCTGTCTTTGTTCATTATAAACTGCATTCCTTGGTCAAAAATTAGACTTTCTTATTTACACCGAAAAGTCATTCAAACAATTTTTATGACGAAAAATAAAGTTCTGAAAAACTTTTGAATTATTTTTTCCAGCATATTCATGTAGATAGCTTTCCAATACACAAAAGCACGTAAATTTGCATCGGATTTTTTAAGTTTTTTTATAGCATTCCCTTATTGCCACAGCACAGAGAGAGAGCGATTCAACAGCTGCTTACAACGATAGTCATTTTTTAAGAGTTATCATGGCGGATAACATCGTACGAGTATAGGGAAACTAATAGTAACAGTCAGTTCGATAAGATTTTTAGGCTGGCTGACAGAATATAAAGGTTAAAGAGACATATGTTAACAACGGTTCCATTAAGCCAGTATTGCGTTATTTCTGGAGAGTCGATTAAGGCAGTTGAGCGCCGTATAGAGCGTGGTTATTGGGTGAAGGGTAGTCATTATTTTACTCCAGCAAATGTTCGCGAACGCTGGGTAGATCTTGTGGCGATAAGTGACTGGGCGCGTAATAGCGGTTCTAATTCTTAAATAGGAAAAATTAAATATGTTGTTAAAGAAAAATGCTGAGAAACTGAAAACAGTGCGCGGTGTGTCAATTCGTTATGATAAGCACGAGCGTGCAACGGGTATCCAACTGGCGTTTACCTACAAGAATATTCAGTGTCGTGAGCCTGCTGGCTATGAAATTACACAGGCAGGCCTCAATGCGGCAGCTAATAAATTGGGAACCATCAAGCATGAAATCGCTAAAGGAACGTTTTTCTACGCCGATTTTTTCCCTAAATCTACAAAGCTAAAGTTGTTTGGTGGGGCAACGAAGTCAATTACGGTTAAAACTTATTTAGACAGGTATATTGATAAAGCAGAGGAGCGAGGACTTTCCATATCTACAATCGTTGGCTACAAAAAAGACGTGAAAGGTCTTGAGCCATTGTGGAGCATACCTGTAGCAGAACTGGAGCGTATAACTATTGTCAACTTCGTTGAGAATGCTACCGTTTCTTCAAAAACGTTAGGTAATCGGCTATCAGTTTTACGGTCTGCCCTAAATGCAGCAATCACTGATAAGGTGATCAGACTGAACCCACTTATCGGCTTTAAGTTAAAAGAACATATTAAGATCGCAAAGAAAACCGATAACAGGAAAAAGCATAAAGATGTTCTACCTTTTACTCCGAACGAATTGACTAAAATCATAAAAGAGACCGAGGGCACCGAAAAAGCCATTGTGACTTTTTGGAGCGAGACAGGGGTGAGACCTAGTGAATGGATTGCTCTTAAGAAGGAAGATGTTTGCCTCATAACACTAGAAGTTACTATATACGATGCTGTAGTGCATAAAGTGACGAAGAGTACGAAAACTGTTGCTGGTCAACGCACTATACCCATATCCCAAGAACTCGCCGACTTACTAGAGCTTGAAATGAATAAGCATGATGAGGAGTACGTATTTGTTAATGACCAAGGAAAACGGTGGATCGCTGAGTCTTTCAGAAAACACAGATGGTCAAAAATCATTAAACGGGCGGGGGTAGGATATCGCTATCCTTATCAACTTCGACACACCTTCGCCACAAAGCTAATATCTCAAGGTGAAAACTTTTGGAAAATATCGAAGCTAATGGGACACAAAAGCCCCCAGCAACTGTTTGAACACTATGGTAACTATATTGAAGCTTTTGAAAAGCAGTCTAAACGACAGGAAGTTCGTAGCCGATAGCTAAGTAATAGCAGCATTCAGAAAGCCAAAAGCCACTGACTAATTTAGACAGTGGCTTTTGGCTTTCTGATTTAAAATACCTATAAATAAGATACTTTAGTTTTAGCGCGACATTGCTAAGATAGAGAAATAAAGTAATACGAACGCTTTTAAAGCGTTAAAAGCCTGTCTAATAGGGAAAAATGGAATTTTCAAAACGCTATAAATTTTCTGAATGGCCTAACTCTGATATACCCAAGATATCTGCTGGGATTTATGCAATATGGAAGAGTGACGAACTTCTTTATTGCGGCATGTCAGGTCGTCAAATTGAAAATCACAAATCTGACAGAAAGTTTGGGCTGATAACAAGACTTAATAGCCATGCATCGGGTCGGTTGAGTGGAGACCAGTTTTGCGTTTACGTTGCAAACAGGCTCGTTATCCCTTCACTACGAGCTGACGACCTGCCTAAATTTGCTAGCGGTGAACTAAAGCTAGATACAATGACAAAGCGCTATATTCATGAACACTTAGACTACCAGTATATCTTGGTAAATAGTAGTTCTGAGGCCTATAAGGCTGAAGTAAATGCTCGAAATGGTAGTCTTTTGGGAAAGAAGCCTCTTCTGAATCCGCTTTAGAGATTTTAGCTATAACTCGATAGCATGATCTATATTTTTACTAACTGACCGACTCATAATACAAAACTGGAGCTATTTAGTGAAAGAAGCAAACAAGAAAATTTTAAGAAACAGCAAATTCTTAAAAGAAACTATTGAAGAGCTTTGTTCATACAGATTAAACGAAAAAGCTCACTCATTTCCTACATATGGCCCAATAAGCATCGGAGAATCAGTAGAAAGATCTTTAGATAGTTTCAAAAGTAGGCGAGGAAAAAATGCTGCAATTACTCTTTTATCAGTAATACTCGCTGCCAACAGAAACTATAACAAGGTCGTAGAACCTAATATTAAGAGAATCAAGAATGAATATCCAAAACTCAAGTCATTAGAAGACCTTCAAGAACTCGTTAAAAAAATGAGTAAAAGGGAGTTTTTCTCATTCTGGGGGCACAAAGATAAGAAAAAGTATGCAACTCTTAAATTAGTTCTCAATGCATATTCGGAATTGAAAAAAATCTACTCAGCAAAAAATAGTTTTTCGATAATGCGTAAGTGGGCTGAAAATGCGGATGTTGAGCACTTGAGCGATGATATAATTGGACGTATTCCAAATATTGGTATTGCTACTTTCCAACATCTGCGAATGGCTTATGGTGTCGATACGGTTAAACCTGACTTGAGAGTTAAGCAAGTGCTAAGAAAGAGATTTGGCTTTCAAAAAGTAACAGACAAAAACGCAATCAGGATCGTTGAAGAAATGTCTAAAAACACTCGCTGGAGTGTTTTTGAACTAGACCAGATTTTTGTTAGATACGGCTCAGGATACATAGATGGTGGCAAAAAAATTGAATTCCCTAATCAATTCGACCAAAAAAATATCATCAGACGCCTTTTAGCCGAAGGTGTAAAAAGAGATGTAATCAGCAGAGTATTTGAGATAGACGTTGATGTGATCGAAGCAAAGTAAGAACTCCATTTTTTGATGTAAGCTAAATCTGTAGCTGTAGATCGCTATTGCCAAGAAGATTGCGGTTCAGCACTGTCTCATTAAAGAGGAAGTGGACACTGGCACGGCCATCCACGCAATGTGAAGTAAGATTAAATGCCGACTTATTGTTTTTGTTATACTAGAAACTTTTTAATATAGGCATATAGATCGACGCCTTTCTTTAATAATTTCCAACAATTTCTATTGTCATTATGCAGGGATAAGGCAGCGTACAAGCCGGAAGGGTTTTTGAGATTCTCGTCTTTTATTTTTGATAAAGCACTACAAGAAAATTCTAGTTGCTCTCTTATTGAACTGTATGCACTATCTTTACTAGTATCGTCGAGTTTTAGCTCTATTTTTAAAAACTTGCCGTCAAACTCAGTAAACAGTAATAACATCGGGATATTTTTGGTGTCTTCGAGTTCAAACAATTCTATCAGCTTTTTATTCTCGGCAGGCTCTTGCCATATTTCAACCATGAGTCCGAAGGAACCACTTGGGAACGATGGAAGTTCATACTTTCCTTTTGCAGGTTTCACCGAAAATACACAAAACCGATCACCTGTAATTTCATCCAAAGACTTCCAATAATCATCATCTCTTAAGGCTTTTTTTAAATGAGGATGTTCATCAGTATAAAGCAAAACCCCAAATAGCTGAGCTACACCTTCTTTACCTTTGTACTCTTCAACTAATGTTCGAAACGAATCCAAAGCAAACTCCTTCTTGCTATAACACTAAATTTTATGACCCAACTATGGGGCTGAAATCTGGAAGTGGTCCTTTCTTCTCGCCCTTAAGGTAACACAATATTTGAGGGTGAAAGTTAAAACAATCATCACCACTTGTGGCGGAATCAAATAAGCCTGTATATTTAACCTACTAAAACAAAGATAAAGCAGTTTCGTGCGAAATGCTAGATGTATTTAAAAGGGGGAAATAGATTTTAATGGGTGAATCTAGAAAACAAGGAATATTGAGTGATTACTTGACAAAAATAAACTTTTTTGTTCGATCCATTCAAAAAATTAAGAGATATTTCTTATGCTTGAAATTTTTCCAATAGCACGGAGAGCTGCAAGTGAAAAGTAAGACTAACACACCAGAAGGGTACTTATACTATATTCGGTTAAAGACTGAAAAATGTACGTTTTATAAGATAGGTTATACAAAAAAGAAAAGTGTTAAAGAACGATTTTCATGTGGGGGATCATTAAATTACAAATTGATAGATAAGATTTTAGTTTTCAAACCTCACGTTGTTAATGGGCTTTTAATTTAAATTACTGCTAATCAGTTCTGACAGCACTAATAACTGCTTCACGTTTAAAACAGCTTCATATTGCAGTATGCCTTAGGCTCAGTTCTAGATACAAAAACTACACATAGAGAAAAAGTTTCACCCCTAACCCAAAAGGAAATTCGAAAAAATCTACGTGTAGTAATGGTGTATTTTTATCTTAATTCAAATAAAAGCCGAAAACTTCAAATTAGCCTGAAACCCTTTAAATACAGTGCGTGCAGAACAAGTGTACTTTGTTGTTGGTTGCTAGTGGGCTATTAGTGGGGGATTCCGCTACAGCCCCCGTCGTAGTGGGGCTGTAGCGGTTTTAAAGTGGTGGAGCTGGCGGGATTTG
>CENT01049255.1_pt1 | contig 18406 bp, 15 predicted proteins | sample 530141 | NCBI WGS metagenome assembly CENT01 (sample SAMEA2591074, study PRJEB7988) | marine metagenome | isolation source: saline water (ENVO:00002010), including | reverse complement strand
GAGCCGTTAAATGTGGCCGTAAGCCACCTTTTTGCTTTGCAGGAACTCAGCCTGTTTAGTCGCGAGCAGCGGGAAGACCTGGCAAACCGCAGCGCAGAGTTAATCGAAAATACTATCAGTGCACTGTATAACGCCGGTGACTGGGATATGCTCGCGCTATTCTTAGAGCCGTTATTTCAGCTCAACAGTAGCGACCAGGTGCTCACCCTTAAACTGGCTGAAGCCTACGCCAGACAACAAAAATTTACTCTGATGGAAGACGTGCTGGCTAATTTAAGTGCCAATAATGCCGGTGCCCGCAGTTTGCGTCAGCGGTTTGTACCAGGCCAGGCTCCTTCTTTAGAAAGAAACGTGGAAAAGCCTGCTGATGCACAACAGACACCGATAACACGACTAGCCCTGACCCGCTATGGCGACCAGTATATCGCTGAAACTGAAATCCTTAGCCGCCCGGCAGCGCTGCTTTTAGATACGGGAGCAAGCAGCACTGCTATCAGTTTTGAACTGTACAAAGCACTCAGACGATTTAATAAGATCCCGGTCATTGGCCTTTTCGATGTGCGCACTGCCGGCGGTCCGATTCGCTCCCCCCTGGTTCAAATAGATAACATGACCCTTGGCCCCTATAAACTAAGTAACATAGGCGTGTTTGTTATGCCCGAAGCCGCCATGCAGCAAGCCGACGGGTTACTGGGCATGAACGTGTTAAAACAGTTTCATTTTCAGCTTGATCAAACCAACGCAGAGCTGTTGTTAACTCCGCGCCAATAAGGTATTACTCCCGCCCATAGCGCCGGCAGTAGCCGCTGTAATCGGCCAGGCCATTGCCCTGGGTATCAAAACCTGTGCCGGTAACAGTGAGCCGGCACTGTGTTCTTTCGCCAGTGAGGGTACGGGTAAGAAACACTTTACCATGCGTGTCGCCGTTATTCAGATCCACGGTGAATATAAAATTATCATCCAACAGCAACACAGGCTCCCCGCCCGACACCGTCCCGGAGAAAACCTGATGCCCGGTATTCACCAGCGTGCCAGCGGCATAATCAAACTCTGATGTAACGTGATAAACAATACGGCCAGTGAGATCGCCGGTAAGATCAATGGTGTCTGTGCTTCGCTCAATTTTACCCGCTTGCGTTTCCCGGGATGAATGCAGGATAGTATTAGGGAAATAGTGCACGGCCTGACCAGAAACCCGCTGCCAGCGCTTGTCATTAACTGGCGCTTCACTCGCAAAGTGGTCTCTGGCAATAGCCGTAGAAGCCTGAAAGATAGCAGGTAACAACAACACTAATACACTTAATTTACACTTTTTCATGATATTCCTTGCAGTTTAATGACCTGCAAACGACTATAGAAAATGGTGCTGCATGGCGAAACGGACACAAGCGGTCACAGACGGTCATAACAGGTAGTCTCCGGCCACAACTCAGGAAAAAGGATGATTAACGCTAGTTTTCCCATATCAGTATGACGACAAAAAAACAGAAACCCGAAACCTTTCACTCCTGGAAAGCCATTGCCAATTACTTTGATTGCAGCGAACGCACAGTGCGACGCTGGGAATCCGCAGAGGGCATGCCTGTGCATCGCCACCAGCACCAAACGGCGGCTCGTATCTTTGCCTATCAGCAGGAACTGGACGACTGGTTTGCCTCACGGGCTGACAAACCTAAAACTGTACAGAGCGATGTAAATAAGCCAATTCGCCTGGCGCTGATACCCTTTGCTTTTCTTGGCGAGGCGCAGGATAAAGCCTATCTGGCTGATGCACTGGGTGACGATATTGTCGCCGACCTATCAACCCTGCCTTCGTTGATGGTGATAAGTTTCTCTTCTATGCGACAGCTTGCTGCGCAGCAAGCAGATTTTAGTGACCAAATAAAGACATTAGCGCCGGACTACCTGATAGAAGGTAGTCTGCGGCTCGAGGGTGATCGCGCGCGTCTGAATGTTCGTCTGGTCAGTACCCGCGACCAGAGTGTTGTGTGGAGTACTCGATATAATGAAGCCCAACCAAACTGGCAGGATTTACAGCAAAAAATAGTGGCACAACTGGTGACCAGCCTGCCTTTGTCCAATATAGAAGCAGTGCTGGCGCCCTCCCAACGAACCATTCTTACCAATCAAACCGCCTGGGAGTATCTGCATCAGGCCCGAATTGCATCACTGAAATGGCAACCGCAAAGCATTGCCAAAGCAAAGGAGTTGCTTAATGCAGCTAATCAGATGGTGCCGGACAACGCGCTTATTCTGGCCAGCTTAGGCCGGGTTTATTTGCAGTTGCGAGAATCAGGCACAGATTGCTCTGAAACTCCTATGGAAAAAGTAAAAGGCATTCTTAACTTTCTGAACCAACACCATTCGGATGCTTTTTATACGCTGTCTTTACAGGCATGGTTTTGCTATTTACAAGGAGACATCAACACCGCTATTGCAGCATTAAAACGGGCACTGGAGTATCAGCCAAATGATGCCGACAGCCTCGCCCTGCTGGCGAATTGTTACCTGCTATCCGGATTACCGGCCCTCGCCTTACCACCAATTCAAACCTTGCAGATTATCGACCCGTTAACACCACTGAGCCGGTGTATGCCCGGCTACTACCAGCTAATGAGTGGTAATTTGCCACAGGCAATTGGCCCTTATCAGGAAATGCTATCCCTTGATCCCAACAACCCGCTGGCACGCCTGTTTATGGTTTGGGTGTTGGCACTCAATGACGAACCAGCCTGTGCTGAAACTGTTTGTGCTGGTTTCAACACGGTAGGAGCCGAGCCGTTAATTGTCCAAATTGCTTGTGCATTGCGGGATAACCTGCTTGACCAGCCAGTAAACTTTTCGCTTAATGCTGCTCAGGAAAAGGTGGTTGAGGTTAATGGGATGCTGGCCAGATTTACCGCTTACGGATATGCCGCCAGCGGCAATAAAAGCCGCGCTGTGCACTGGTTGCACCGTGCATTTGAACTGGGGTTCCGGGCTTATCCTTTTATTAGTCTGTACGACCCTTTCTTCAGACCATTTAAAGACTACCTGCCTATGCAAAAGTTGCTGACTAACATGGCCGCTGAGTGGCATAGCGCTGCTGAATTTAATAGCCAGTTGTAGCAGTTAAGGCTATCTGTTAGCAGTTATTTTTATTTTCTGTTGCGCTGCTTTGCGATTTATCATTTACTGATAAATTGATGAAGGTTTATAGCACCTTCTGGCTAACTCAAAATAATCCTTACACTTTTTCTGCTTTATAGAGAATTCATGATGATGAAAGACACCCGACAGCAATTTAGTAAAATCACCATTTCACTGCACTGGTCAGTGGCGCTGCTGATGATTGCCTTGCTGGCCGTTGGCATTTACATGACCGAAAACAAAGACTACAGCCTGTATGGCCTGCATAAATCCTTTGGCGTTATCGTGCTGGTGTTGGCCCTGGGCCGGGTATTCTGGCGGATGAAAAACGGCTGGCCACTGGCCGCCGGCAACTATAAAGGCTGGGAGCATAAACTGGCTCATGCGGTGCATTGGGTACTGATTCTGGGCACGCTGATTATGCCTGTTTCCGGTGTCATTATGTCGTCCATGGGCGGTCATAATATCCCGCTGTTTGGTATCGATTTGATCCCGGGTAATCACGATCCGGCTAACCCGCAGGATGTGATCCCGCGCAACGTCGAGCTGGGTGAAATGGCAGAAGAAATACACGAATTCGTGGGTTATCTGCTGATAGCCTGCATTTTGCTGCATATTGCCGGCGCGCTTAAGCACCATATTATAGATAAAGACGGCACGTTAATGCGTATGAAAGGGAAGCGAATAGACGTAGAGTAACCATCAGGGAATAATAATGGGGTCAGAGAACATTACCGTTGATAATGTTCTCTGACCCCATTAATTTTAGAGGGCCATTGCTACTTTGGTGCCCTGTTCAATGGCCCGTTTGGCATCAAGCTCAAGTGCTTCATCGGCGCCACCAATAAGGTGATAAGGCAAGGAAAGCCCCTCTACTAGTGCCCGCTGAGGCTCCTGACCAGCACAAATGATCACGTTATCCACGTCGAGCACCTGCTGCTCCTCGCCAACCGTGATATGCAAACCGTTATCATCGATTTTGTGGTACTGCACGCCCGGGATCATTTTCACCCCTTTCATTTGCAAACCTAAGCGGTGCGCCCAGCCGGTAGTTTTACCCAGGCCAGCGCCCACCTTGCTGGATTTACGTTGCAGCAGAACTATTTTTCTGGGTGACTGCTCAGGCTGTGGCTGCATGCCTTCCACCCCGCCACGGGCAGAGAAAGTCATATCAATTCCCCACTCGCGCATAAAGGCGGCGATATCCTGACTTGGTACAGACTTTCCGTGGCTTAAATATTCAGCGGTATCAAAGCCAATGCCGCCGGCGCCAATAATCGCTACTTTAGCGCCTACCGGTTTTTTATCCCGTAGTACGTCCAGGTAGGTCATTACTTTACTGTGATCGATACCTTCGATAGCAGGTATACGCGGCACAATTCCGGTAGCCAGTAATACTTCGTCAAAGCCGTGTTCGTTTAACGTTTGTGCGGTGACAGGAGTATTCAGCTTAACTTCGACATTAAGCAGCTCCAACTGGCGCTTAAAATACCGCAGGGTTTCGTAAAACTCCTCTTTACCAGGGATCTGTTTGGCAATATTAAACTGCCCGCCGATTTCTGCTGCAGCATCAAACAGTACTACGCTATGACCGCGTTTAGCCGCTGTAGTAGCCGCTGCCAATCCGGCCGGGCCCGCTCCAACAACCGCCACCTTTTTGGGCGATTCGGCCAGAGTCATCTTGTACATCAGCTCATGACAGGCAAAGGGATTAACCAGACAACTGGTGAGTTTGCCTGCAAAAATATGATCAAGACAAGCCTGGTTACAGCCAATACAGGTGTTAATTTCATCGCTGCGCTGGGTTTGCGCTTTATTGACAAACTCAGGATCGGCCAGGAATGGCCGGGCCATCGAGACCATATCGGCATCGCCGCGAGCCAGCACCGATTCGGCCACTTCCGGCGTATTGATCCGGTTAGAGGTGATCACCGGCACACTCAGTGCCTGGCGGAATTTCGCTGTCACCCAGGTAAATGCCGCTCGTGGCACTTTAGTGGCAATAGTCGGGATGCGCGCCTCATGCCAGCCGATGCCGGTATTAATGATGCTGGCACCCGCTTTTTCAATGGCTTTACCCAGCGTGACCACTTCATCATAAGTTGACCCCCCCTCAACGAGATCCAGCATTGATAAGCGGTAAATAATGATGAATTCTTCACCCACTGCCTCGCGAACACGACGTACTACTTCTACCGGCAATTTGATGCGGTTTTGGTAGTCACCGCCCCATTCATCGCTACGATGATTGGTTCGTGCTGCAATAAACTGATTGAGGAAGTAACCCTCAGACCCCATGATTTCAACGCCATCATAGCCTGCCGCATGGGCCCGTTTTGCCGTTTCGACAAAGTCGTTAATCTGCCCTTCGATTTCTTTGCTGGTTAGCTCACGAGGTTTAAACTGATTAATAGGTGCCTGTAACGCTGAAGGCGCTACCAGATTAGGGTTATAAGCATAACGACCGGTATGCAGAATCTGCATACAAATTTTGCCGCCATGGGCATGCACGGCATCGGTAACCATCTTGTGATGCGCTACCGCTTCGTCGCTGTCGAGCATCTTCGTTTTAATGTGTACGCCGCCCTCCTGGTTAGGCCCGATACCGCCGGTAACCATCAACGCCACACCGCCCCTGGCGCGGGTAGCATAGAACTCAGCCATGTGAACGTGTCCGTTAGGCATCTCTTCCAAACCGGTATGCATGGAGCCCATAACAATACGATTTTTTAGCTGAGTGAAACCTAAATCCAGTGGCTCGAATAAGTGCGGATACGACTGGTTTTGATTTGCAGCGGTTGCCTGCGACATGTGTGCCCCTTTTATTAACCTTTTATTAAACTGAACAGTGTCAAGATAGGCGCATAATTTGACACTGTCAAGATAAAGATTATGCTAGTCAGCAATTGTGACATTTTTAGGAAGTACCATGCCGTCATCCGGCACACAAACCTACCATCATGGTGACTTGCGCTCAGCGTTGTTAGATGCAGCAGCCAACCGTATTGAAAATCAGGGCATCGAGGGGCTTTCGTTACGCAAGCTAGCCGACGATGTGGGGGTATCCCGCTCAGCGCTGTACCATCATTTTCGTGATAAGAACGCGCTGCTTAACGCGGTAGCTGCTAACGGTTTCGCCAATTGGATTGCAATGACCTCTGAATCCGGCGGCGATGAATCCGTTCCTGCGCCAGTTCGGATGAAACAGTTTGTGTATGGGTATGTGCACTGGGCTGTGGAACATCCACAGCTGTACGATCTTATGTTTGGCCGCCCTATCTGGAAAAACGATCTAGCCGACGATGAACTGAAAGACGTGGCCTACCCGGCGTTTCAATATATGCTGAGCTTAATTACCCACTGGCAGCAGCAAGGCTTGTTGTTGCCCGATAAACCAGCATTGCGTCAGACGCAGGTCATCTGGGCGACCCTGCACGGCCTGGCAAAACTCGTCACCGACGGTGTATATGCTGACTCCAGCCATATCGATGAAATGTGCGACTGCGCGGTAAACATGCTACTACCCAAGCAATAATGAAAATAAAGGGGTCAGAGTCTGAGGCATCCCCACAAATAATATAGCTATATCAACAAGATAAAAAAGAAGGGAACATTCATGATGTTTGGTGATCAGATCAATCGCCAAAAATCACTGAGACCAAACAACCATGAATGCCCTATCTATTGTGAACAAAGTCGTATCGCTTGTCAGCTATAAAATGCATCAAGCGCGACTAAACGCGGTAACGGCGTGCGTGAAAAGCCTTCTTAATGGAAGCGCAGCAACCGTAACGAGCATAGGTCGTGGAATTAACACTAAAGCCTTTGAAAAACATCGAATTAAACGCGCAGACAGGCTGCTCTCAAACCCTCACCTACGCAACGAGGCACCATCAATTTATGCCGCTATTTGTCAGCTGTTTTGTGGTGGCACTTCACGTCCTGTCATCTCAATCGACTGGTCAGATTTAGATGACCGTAAAGCTCACTTTCTTTTACGCGCGGCATTATCTCTAGAAGGTAGGCCCATCACACTTTATCAAGAAGTACACTGCAACAAGACCAAAGAGAAACCGGCTACGCACAGGGCATTCTTGAAGGCGTTGCACGCCATATTACCTTCACACTGTCGACCCATTATCGTGACTGACGCGGGGTATAAATCGCCCTGGTTCAGAGAGGTACTAGCGCTAGAGTGGGACATTGTCGGTCGCATTCGAAAACCGCATATGTACTCAATTGACAGCGAGAAGACCTGGCAGTGTATTCGTCACCTTTATGACCAGGCAACCTGTCGACCTAAGCGCTTTGATAATAGCCACATCGTAAGAGGTAACCCTTTTGCTTGTACACTTGTTTTGTTTAAACAAAAAGCTAAAGCGCGTCACGCTATCAATCCGGATGGCACACGCAAGGCCTCAAAACGCTCGAAAGTCCATGCACAAGGAGCAAAGGACCCTTGGTAGTTAGCTACATCACTGAAAACTCACCGACATTTATCAAAACAAGTTGTGGCGATTTATCGGCAGCGTATGCAGATTGAAGAAGGCTTTAGGGATATGAAAAGCACTAAGTTCGGTCTTGGCTATGAACAGAACAAAAGCGTGAAACAGCAGCGCCTAACGATACTGGTATTGCTGGCTACGTTAGCATCATTGGTTGCTATTTTACTGGGTATGGTGCTCGTTTCTTCGAACAAGCACCGGCGATTCCAAGCCAATACAGAGACAAGACGCACACTCTCATTCCACTACCTTGGCCTCAGAGGTATCGCTTGTCGAATACGGTTTACCATAAGACAGTGGAAAGCTGCACTCAGGTGGTGCAGCTCCCTAATAGAAGAAGCCTGGGCTGCAAGCGTATGAAATTAAAATCGTGGGGATCCCTCAGACTCTGACCCCTTTATTTTACTCTGACCCCTTTATTTTAATTCTGCTCGTTGCGGATCCATTCTGCTGCACGTTCGGCAATCATAATGGTTGGGGCATTGGTATTGCCGCCCACCAGGGACGGCATAACCGACGCATCAACCACTCTTAAACCTGCCACATTGCGTACCCGCAGTTTGCTGTCTACCACTGCCATGGGGTCATCATCGGCGCCCATTTTACAGGTGCCCACCGGGTGGTAGATGGTTTCGGCTCGCTCCCGAATAAAGGCAGCAATATCTTCGTCGGAGTCCAGGCGGTGTTCGCCGATACTCAGGTAGCCCTCGTACTGTGCAAAAGCTTCGCTGGTAAGTATCTTTTGTGCCCATTTAACTGCGTCGATCATCACTTTGAGATCGTCGTCCTCGGCCAGGTAATTGGGCTGAATAGCGGGATGATCGGCCGGGTGATTACTTTGCAGGGTAATTTCGCCACGGCTTTTAGGGTATAACGCGCAAACGTGCAAGCCATAGCCAAAGCCATGCACGAAACGCCGGCCGTGGTCCTGCAAAATAGCCGGTAAAAAATGGAACTGAATATCCGGCGATGCCTGCGCCAGTGACGAGCGCACAAAGCCGCCGCCCTCAGCCACGTTGGAAGAAAAGATATAATCCCGTTTAAATAAATAGCGACATGCCGCTTTGATATAGCGTGGCAACATTCTGGCCGCAATGGGATAACCCAGGGGCTGCTTACTGCGGTATTGAACAATGGCATCAAGGTGGTCCTGCAGGTTTTTGCCCACGCCGGGTAAATCCTGCTGCACGTATATGCCTTTGTCTTCCAGTTCGCTGGCCGGGCCGATCCCTGATAACATCAGCAAGTGGGGCGAATTGATTGCACCGGCGCTAAGAATGACCTCGCGAGACGCCATTAACCGCATAGCCTTTCCTTTACACCTCACCTGCACACCGGTGGCCCGTTGTTGCTTTATGAGCACCCGTTCAGCCAGAGCTGAGGTAATGATTGTAAGGTTACCGCGCTGACGGGCATCTGTGAGATAAGCTTTCGCGGTAGAACAGCGCTGGCCGTTGCGCTGCGTAACCTGGTAGTAACCCAGCCCCTCACGGTCACGACGATTGAAGTCTTCACGCACGGGCAGATCAACGTATTTAGCGGCGTTTACGAAGGCATCGGACACTTCAGCGGTATGACGCAGGTTATTTACATCCAGCGGGCCGCCTACACCGTGGTATTCATCGGCACCGCCACAGTAATTCTCTGCGCGCTTAAAAAATGGCAGAACTGACTCGAAATCCCATCCATCAGCCCCCTGCGCTGCCCAGCGGTCATAATCCTCGGCCTGGCCACGGATATAACACATAGCATTAATTGAGCTTGATCCGCCGAGCGTTTTGCCCCTAGGCCAGAATAGCTCTCTGTCGTTCAGTGCCGTTTGTGGTTCGGTGTTATATCCCCAGCCAATGCTGTCGAATCGAGCCAGTAGTGATAAACCAAAGGGGATATGAATAAACGGGTTACGATCGCTGCTGCCCGCTTCAACCAGACAGACCCGAATCATTGGGTTTTCGGTTAAACGCGCCGCCAGCACGGCACCGGCAGAACCGCCACCGATGATCACGTAGTCGAATTGTTGAACAGGAATATGCATCGTTCACCCGCTGTTGATTGGTTGAGCCCGTTTGGTTATTCTCGCCTTTACCAACTGATTGTACCAGTTGAATCTACGCTACGCCATTGTCGCCAGCGACGCAAAAAATTTTAAGCCTTGAGCCAGTGTAAACAGCACTGTTATGATTTACCGCAACAATGGGGTTGCCCCTCTTTACAATGCAAGGATTGATGTTTGTTACCTCCATTAAGCTGGCGCGACAGAATGCATGCCCTGGTAGGCTATTGCCTGATTAAAAGCGGCCGCCTGCAGTACGAGATATTTACCGAACAAGAGCTTAATGAACTCATCGCCCCACATTTCCCCTTTACCGAACCGTTAGCAGTGCCGATTGGCGAAGGTCATTTTACCTGCCTGGAAGCACAGCTCAGTATGCCCACATCCACTAATCGACTTACCGTGCAGATCCTCTGTGCCATTGAAGTAAAAGTAATGGGCTCACGCATATATAAGGCCCATGCGGCTGCAGGCATTAGCGCCCTGCCCAATTACTATCCGGCCAGTCGCTCATTGCACCTTACCGACACGCGGGTGGATTTTATTCATTTACTCAATGACCAATACTCACTGGTAAAAGACACTCAGTTTATTATTGACAAATTACTGCCTTTGCCGCTATCCGGGCTTGGTTCCTTACTGGGCCAGCCGTTACGCTCGGCACTGAGTCTGGTGTCGGCGGGCTCTACCGATCAGGAACTGGATTATCTGAAACTCTATTTACACGGCAACACCCAACGAATACTGGATTACCACAAGCCCAGATTGGCCAAGGAACTACTCTCAAGGCTCGATGAGCGCGCACTGGAATACACCATGGATGACAACCACTGGCGGGAATTCCTATTTGGCCGCTATGGCAAACGGGTAGCCGTAGAAGAAAACCAGCTCCGGTTTTTCTTTACCGAACAGCCCTGAGCGGATGAGGAAAGTCCTGAGTGCATAAAGTCAACACTGACCCAGTGCACACGGATGCCTATTAGGCTATACTCCATAACGTTGAATAACGGTTAGGAGATTATTGATGATTGTCGTCACCCTGACCGGGCTATGGGCTAACTAAACCGCCCTTTTACCGCCCGGTACTAATGCCGGGGCCTTTCGCCCCCTTAATGAAAACATTAACGTTAGTTAAGGGTTAATTATGACTAATTTTCAACGTCTCTCCGCCATGGGCTGGCGGCCTTTTTTCCAGCAACAACTGACTCTTGAAGAATGGGATCAAATAATCCCTGTCAGGGTCACTGAACAACATAAATCTGAGCTGACAGTAGTAGCAGATCTGCACACCTTTAATTTGCCAATTACTCCCGCCATGCCACCTTTGGTAGTTGGCGACTGGGTATTGCTGAATGAAAATAAACAGTTTGTACGCTTGCTCGAGCGATACAGCTGCTTTAAACGCAAATCAGCCGGCACCGGTATTGAATGGCAGTTAATTGCAGCCAATGTCGACACCGCATTTATCGTTTGTTCGATGAACGAAGACTTTAACCCCAGCCGCATTGAGCGCTACCTGGCACTCGCACAAGCGGCCGACGCAGAACCGGTGGTGGTGTTAACCAAAGCTGACCTTACCGATGAGCCCGAAAGCTGGCGCGACAATGTCCGCCGCATCGATAAACAGTTGCAGGTTGTCACCGTTAACGCACTGGAGAATAGCTGTAGGGATGCTTTACGTGACTGGCTGACCCCCGGTAATACAGTGGTCATGCTTGGCTCTTCCGGGGTAGGTAAATCAACGCTTACCAATACCTTACTGGGTGAATCCCGTCAGTCTACGCAGGGTATTCGTGAGGATGATGCTAAAGGGCGTCATACCACTACCGGGCGATCATTGTATCCGTTACCTCAGGGCGGACTCACTCTCGACACTCCGGGTATGCGGGAATTACAGTTAGCCGATTGTCATGATGGGATTGTCTCGGCATTTGCCGATATCCAACGCTTAGCTGAAACATGCCGATTTGCCGACTGTCAGCACGATCAGGAGCCAGGCTGTGCAGTGCAGGCCGCGGTGGGGCAAGGTTCACTGGACTCACGGCGATTGTCCAACTACCAGAAGTTGCTCCGCGAAGATGCGCTTAACTCCGCCTCACTCGCTCAGAAAAGGGCTAAGGATAAAGCCTTTACCCGGTTTGTGAACTTTTCGCAAAAAGAGTCGCGAAAGTTTAAAGGCCGCTAAAGCTGGCTGAAGACTTTGGTTAGTCGTATGCATCGGTCGTTCAGCACTGATGACTGATGCATTTTCTCTGTTAAGCATACCAGCCACGGTATCAATATCTCTAAAGAAAACATTGATTTGTTCAATCGGTGAGCATAACGTAAATCAGGATAACCAGAATAAGGATAAATAATGCGGTTACTAACGACACTAACTTTATTAGCCGGCCTGCTCACTAGCATGCCATCACAGGCAGAAAATATCGCCCTGGTGGGTGGCAGACTCATCGATGGCACAGCCGAACGCCCGCTACACAATAGCGTGATACTGGTAAAAGACGGCATCATTGAAAAGGTCGGCACGGTGGATTCGCTAACCGTGCCCGCGGGCTATCGGGTAGTCTCCACCGAAGGGCACGACGTGCTGCCCGGTTTATGGGAAAGTCATGCCCACATAATGCTTACCGGTCACGCCAATTATACGCACTGGCAAAAAGCGTATCGCGACCGTCAGGTGGATGAGATTATGCCGGCCTCACTGGTACAGTTGCTGCTTGCGGGCATCACCAGTGTTCGCGATCTGGGCGCGCCCCTTGAGGACTCTGTCGCCATTAAGCAAAAACTCGCTAACGGCGAGATCCCCGGCCCCACCCTGTATACCTCAGGGCCATTCTTACAGGCAGAAGTCCTGGACTGGCAAAAACACTATCGATGGGAAGTCACCACCGAGAGCGAAGCAAAAGCCGCGGTCAAACGCTTGCACGACGCCGGCATGGAAATCGTTAAGCTCATCGACCATGACGATATGCCACGTCCGGTAGCCCAGACCATTGTAGATGAGGCGCATCGACTCAACATGAAAGTAGTGGCTCATGCGCATAAGCCCGATGAAATTCGCGTGGGCGTAGAAATCGGCATTGATAATTTTGAACATACCGGGCTTACCACCGCGCCGGGATACCCACAGGACGTACTGGATACGCTGGTAGAGCGCACCGCCACCGGGATTTTCGACGGATTATTGTTCTGGACGCCTACCATGGAAGGATTATTTACCTATCCCGATTTGGTAGCTAACCCGGAAGAACTGGACGATGCCTGCTGGAAGCGTGGCTTAAAGGACGACACCATTGCCGATATTAAGCAATCGATTGCCAAACCCGGGCACCTTAATTACATGCAACTAACGCCGCTCAGAACCCCAACCATTAAGAATAAAATCAATCAGTTAAAGCAAACGGGTGTGATGATGCTGGTAGGTACGGATTCCGGGATCCCAATGAAATTTCATTGTCAGTCTACCTGGCAGGAAATGGCAGTCTGGGTGCATGACATGGGATTTGACGCCATGGACACACTACGGGCAGCGACTTACTGGCCTGCGGTGATGATGGGCGTACAGGATCGTTATGGGTCAGTAACACCGGGTAAGGTAGCCGATATCATCGCTGTGCGTGGCAATGTGCTTAAATATATGAATTTAGTGCGCGATGTCGACATGGTCATGAAAGATGGCGTTATTTTTAAGCATAATGGCGTAATCGACGAGGCCTTACTCAGCGACTTTGGCAAACGCTAGCCTCACTCCTGATACCTGAGTAAATCAACGATAGTTATCGGCCTAACCTTCACAGCCTGGTCGATAACCTTTCTACTTATTAAAGCTGTGCTTAAAACTGAACGCAAAGTCACTTTCTCCATGCTCACGAAGATGAACTAAGCGTTCCTCGGCTTCAGCCACCGTCGGAATATGCCCTTCTTCTATCCACCACATCACGTAAGACGCACTATCGAGAGGCACAAACCATTCTTTTTTGCGTTTCAGAAAATCGATATGGTGGGTTTTAAACATAAACTGCTTTAACGAGGCTATGTCCTGCCATACCGACATATTGACGATTAGCTCGGGATCATTAAACACAGGGATACTGGTAGCGTTACCGGAATCGTCTTTTAAGCGCCAGATAAACCCCGGGCTGCTTTCAGCAACGGTGTTTATCGGCTCGAGATTATTGACAAAATCAGCCATCCCTATGGAATCCAAAGGAAATTTTGGCCTGGCGATATTGAGCTGAGCGAGATGCATGGGTTTTCCTTAACTTACTGGCACCTCTTTACTATGTGGGTTGGTATCTGATTTCGCAATATACAGAGCACACAAATTTTTAGTTTAACTGTGCTCCCGTTGCCAGGCGTGAATAACAAAATCCGCTTCCACCTGCTTTATATCAGCAAACCGTGCCTGGGCTTCCGCCTGCGGTAAACGCCAGTAATAAGGGGTCATCTCCAGCAATCCCTGTTGGGTTTGCGGGTCGGTTAAATCCACCGTAAAACTCAACCGTTGCTCAATGAGCTGGCTAAATCCGCCGCGTTCGGCGAATTCCACCTTGTGCTGGCGGGGGTTATCGTAAATAGCTTGTTTTATTGACCATAAGTGATTTTCGGCCGGATCTACCGCAATCAGCAGACCCCCCGGGGCAATCACCCTTTGGTATTCGGTATCACTGCCCGGCGCAAATACCTGCAACACCACATCCTGCGAATTATCCTCAAGCGGCAAATGGGCACTGCTGGCTACCGCAAAATGACAATTTTTATAGCGTTTAGCCGCCAGATCGACAGCATGTTTGGCAATATCGCAGCCAGATGCGTTCACTTTACGCTCTGCATCCTGTAGCGCCTGTGCGATATAGCCAAGATAACTGCCCTCGCCACAACCGGCATCAAACAGGCGCACAGCAGACGGCCCTGCATAGTGCTTCTGAATAACCTCTACCAGCGCTGCCATCAGTGGCTGATAGCCTGTTGCATCATGAAACTGGCGACGCGCATTAACCATAGTTTTGTCATCACCGGGCTGTTTGGACTTTTTATTCTGCACCGGCAGTAAGTTTAGATAGCCGGATTTGGCCTCATCAAAGGCATGACGATTTTCACACCGCCAGGTGCGCATCGATTGCTGTAATGGTTGCTGACAAAGCGGACAACGCCACATGGGAATACCTCGGTAAAACAGAAGCGGCAATGCTACTAGTGATCGCTGACAATGGAAAGTGGCACCTCGTCGCTGTGTTCACCAATGTCGTCGATACTCAGGCCCGGATCGTCAATACTCGCTTCCAGCATTTCAAAAGCTTCGCGGCAGTACTCCGCCAACGGTTGCAACGATTTAATCTGCTGATTACAACACACCATACCAATATTGGCCGTGCCGTTATAGGTCATTAGGGTGATGTTAACGCCGCCCCCCGGGGTTTGGGTAGAAATAGGGTAACAGGCAAGCAATTTGCTGTCTTTAAAGTACTTTTGCTGTTTCGGCCCGGGGATATTGGATACCAGCACATTGGCAATGGGCTTTACCCAGTCTGAAATATGCAGCCACTCAAATACCAGCGCGATGGCCTGGATAACAATGGTATATCCGCTGAAAGCAGAAGGCCGGGCCCGCTGGGCGGCCTGCTTAACAATGCGATGATGATAAATAATCTGTCGCAGGCGCAGATATGGATCGCTTTCATCGTGGGCTAACTGGACCGGTACAATGGCAATGCGATTACCGGTAGTTTTTTCGCCGGGTTTTCTTAAATTGATGGGCATATTGGTATACAACGCACGGGTAAATACATGACCGTGATCCTGTAACAAGCGGTGAACGCCAATATCAAACGCGGTGAGTAATACTTCGTTAGCCGAAGCTCTGGTGCGCCGTGCCAGCGCCCGCACACGGGCAAAATCCAAATCAAAGGTTGCCACTGCCCGCCCCGCTTTAACCTGACCGGTAAGCACGGTACGGGTACCGGTAAAGGGCACCGGCATATAATGACGGTTAATCCGGATCAGGCGCAGCAGTAAACGGGTAAAAATTACCAGTAAATCCTTACCAGTAAGGAGCATTTCCCACAGATTTATCCAGAAACGTTTCATGCGCTTATACTGTGGGCGTTTTTGGTGCCTAAGCCGTTTTAACGCCCATATCGGCACAAAGCCGGTACTGTGAGGCTCATCCATGTAACCGGCCTGAAACCAGCGCACCAGGGTAGTGCCATCACCATACAGATGATGGACCCGCGCATAAATAGCAAATACCTGCTGGGAAGGAGAATATAAAAAATGATACTGCCAGAGCGGCTTGTCGGGGTCGAGCCGGGTTTCATGCATACGGGCAATAAACTCGTCCAATGCCGGACGGTCGTGTACATCCTTTACCTGATGCAGTTGAACGTGATAATCCATTTGCATGTGCTTCACCGGCTGTAAACCCAGCGGCCAGATAGCCACGGCTTTCACCCGACAGTTAAACGGTGGGCAGGCCCGGGCATAGCCTTGCATTTCTTCATGTAGCGCGCTCACGTAAGCTTTCGGATCGCTGCCCTCTGGCATTTCAAGCAATTGCAGGCAACCTACATGCTTGGGATTCGCTTTAGACTCAGTGATCCAGAACGAACGGTCCAGGAAAGACAGTTTCTGGCTCATATATCCCCCCTGACAGTCGGTAACGTCAGATTCGCCATGGAGTGATGCTCAATAGCTTTGCGTAGCTGAGCCACGGTTGTTTCCTGCAGGCGAAAGCGCGGCAGTAGTGCTGTCATCATCAGGCTCAGAGCGTGAAACTTTTGCGCCTTGGGGTCATCATTATTACGCAGGTCGTCATACTGATTTGCCTGAGTCAGGATCATTATAATTAAATCCACCATTAAGCGCTGTTCGGCGGGGCTGGCCAGCAATGCCTCCTGCGCCGCAAAGCGCAATAATAACTGGCTTAAACTTGACTCCATTTGCCTGATCTGCTGTTTATGCCAGTGTTTTACTTTGGGGTATTTCTCGGCCAGATCGGCCGGGCTGCGATACATAAAGCGAAACAGCTGTTGTTTATCCAGCACAATAGCAATGAAATAAAAGAAATCTTCCGCCTGCACTTTTTCCAGTGTAGCCGGGCGCAACAAGGTTTGCATGGCTTCGCTGAACCAGTGTACCAGGCCATCAATAATTTGCTCTTTGCCCTTAAAGTGGTAGTACAGATTACCGGGACTGATATCCAGCTCCATGGCAATATCTACCGAGGTAACGGCATTTTCGCCCTGTTCGTTAAACAGAGTTAGTGCGGCGGCGAGGATACGTTCTGCGGTTTTACTGGCCATAACGCGCTACCCTAGCCCATCATCAGCAGGTAGAGTTGTGCAACACCCGCGGCCATGCCAAGCAATGCCCCGGTAACGATCAGTTTCCACTCATCCTGTTGGTAGGCCGGTCGCAGTACCCCTTCAAATTCTTCTGAACGCAAAGCTTGCAAACGCTCGCATAAATCATCCCCGACGCGCAAGGCCTGGTTGGCATAATCAAAGGCATACAGCAGATATTTATCGGTATCTTCAAATAACCGCCGAACCGCCATGGATTTCATTTTGAAGTAGTTTTCGGAACCGACGCCCAAAGCAAAATACGGCTGCGCGATGGCAACATAGCGTTCTATTGCGTCGTTCACGTGTAACTCTATCAATTCCAGCAGCTGTGCTGATCCGGAGCCATGCAAAATCATATGGGTGATATTTTTTGAGTTGATCAACTTAGTTTCAATAATGTCGGCATATACCCGCGACACCTCTTTCTGGCGTTTAAGAAACATGCCCTGAATGGTAAAGCCCATAAAACGCACCGGGCGCTTGGGTTCAAAAATGATTTTAATGGCGATCCAGTTAGTGGCGTAGCCCACCAGCAAACCGCCTAACGGCAGGATCCACCAGGCCTGATACAAATACCATAGGGCCATAGTCGGCAGGCCAAATAAGAAGCCGAAATAAAAGCCGGAGCGCACTATAAACGGAAACTCCTGTTCACCGGAACGTAAAAAGATTTCGTTGATCAATTCCGGCGAATTGACTAACTGTTCAACCACCAGTTCTTTAATATCGAGGATTTCATTAACGTTATGCTGAAAATCCTCCACCATTTTGCTGACTACATAAGGGATGTCGTCTTCAATACGGCGGTACACCAGGTTTTTCCCCTGTACCGGCAGAGCTGCCCATAACTGCGGCGCGGATTCCTCCATCACCTCGTTAACGATTTTACGCACCACCTGCTGCAAACGGTGTTCAATGGCTTTGGTGAGTTCCTGTGGGTCGAGCCGGCTGGCGAGCTCTTCAACGCTGAGTAACTTACCAAGCACCAGCTCAACCTCAATTTCGGCCATTTGTCGTCGTTTGGCTGGTATCAGGCCTTGCCAGCCAAAAATTGGCGGGATCCCTACAAACTCAAGCGGATAAAACATCATTTTTACCGCCAGATAGTTGGTGATCCATCCTACTAACGCGCTAATTAGCGGGATCGACAGCAAACTTAAGGTTTGTACATTCCATTCCATGTTGGTGCTACAAGGCTATTGTTATCATTGTCAGTGCTCAGGCTACTTTGTGGTGCAGTATTGGTCAAATTAACTTTGTTTATACATCGGCTTAGATCAACTAAAAGCAAATCACTCGGCAATTAACAAACGCTGACGTAAATTCTTTAGGCTATGTTCTGCTAAATTGTTGCTATACTGTATATGGATACAGTT
>CENT01014415.1_pt1 | contig 18502 bp, 13 predicted proteins | sample 530141 | NCBI WGS metagenome assembly CENT01 (sample SAMEA2591074, study PRJEB7988) | marine metagenome | isolation source: saline water (ENVO:00002010), including | reverse complement strand
TTCTTCGGGAGGTGGCAAAGGTTATTGACGAGGACGACTGCCGTGGTATTGCGTCTTCGACAGTCGAATCGCAGCAAGAGATTATTGATTCAGTTGCCCGGCGTAACGTTGTTCGGGTTGTTCGAAAACTGCTCGAGGGGAGTAAGGCACTTACAGGCCAGGTACAAGAGCAGCGGCTTGGTGTTGTCGGAATGATGTATGACGTAGTAAGCGGCGAGGTGCATGTTATTGATGAGACACGTCATGGCGTCTAGCGTACTGGTTGCTTTTTTCGATAAATATTAGGACGGGCATCTAACTCAAGATTAGCAATATCATTGCGCTCAATATGCTCCCAGGCAATTGCACCCATTGCGGCGTTATCGGTGCAAAGGTTCATTGGAGGAATAAGAATCGTCGCACGATGTCGTTTTCCTAGATCTTCAAGGGCACTCCGCAGTACTTTGTTTGCTGTCACACCACCTCCAACGGTGACAACACGGCAGCCTGTCTTCTGGATGGCTAAACCCACTTTGGCAACAACAGATTCGACAGCTGCTTGCTGAAAAGAGGCCGCGAGATCAGCGCGTTCCTGGTCCGTTAAACTTCGTGCATGTTGAGCCTGGGGCGGCCATACCCGGTAGCGAACAGCCGTTTTGAGACCACTGAAACTAAAATCAAGGCGAGAGGAGTCGTTCGCAAGTGGCCGTGGCAATCGGTGAGACCGCGGATTGCCATTCTGCGCTAGTTGTTCAATCTGTGGTCCGCCAGGATATCCGAGTCCAAGCAGGCTTGCGACTTTATCAAACGCTTCGCCAACGGCATCATCGATAGTGCCTCCGAGAGCCTGGAGGGCAATTGGACTATGCTGTTGAAAGAGCGAGGTATGGCCTCCACTGGCTACGAGTCCAATCGCAGGATACTGCAGTTCTTCACCGAACGCTAATCGGCAGGCGTAGAGGTGAGCAGCAAGATGGTCATATCCAATGAGTGGTACTTGTAGCGATGAAGCTATCGCTTTTGCGGCCGAAAGACCAATAAGAAGAGAGCCGATTAATCCTGGGCGAATAGCCACTGCAACTGCTTCGATTTGCGATTGTTGAATACCAGCCTCATTGGTTGCCTGATCAATGATTGGAATAATTCGTTCAACATGTGCCCGTGAGGCAATTTCCGGTACGACACCCCGCCAGCGAGCATGTAGCTCATCTTGGCTTGCTACAACGCTAGAAAGAATCCGTCTCTCTTGCGAAATGATTGCAGCAGCTGTTTCATCACAGGTTGTCTCAATAGCGAGAAGTGGCATGGGCCAAGTTTATCCCATCAGTTCGCCTGTACCTACGGACTTAGATCACGCGCAGCGAATAACGATTAATAGTCATACCACATGCCAATGCCAGCACGATTCTGATTCAATGCAGTAATCTTCCCGGTAGTGGGATTGGTCTCTGTAAATTCATACTGTGGGTCAGAGCCGTAAAGATATTCAAAGCCAATCCGAAGCAGTTTTTCACTTTGATAGCCTCGCCACGCCCATCCAATTTGAGTACATACGTTCCCTCCCCAATTGAGTTCCTGGCGAGTCATTCCATTCACTGCAAAAAATGGTGCTCCCCGAATTCCTGTCGGTCGAGCCTGAATTAATTCAGTACCAAATTGAAACTCCCACGGTTTCGATCCGCCAGCATTGAAGAATGACCAACCGGCTTCTCCGTAAATCCGGAGCCAGTCGTACATGTAGTATGAATTTCCCAGAACAATAACGTCACGGACATAGTTCACACGATCAAATCCCAGAGGATGATACTTTTTATAGAACTCATCGCCGATATGCGCACTATTGTGATAGTACGCAAGCTTCGTCTGCCAGCGACCAATACCGTAGACCAATGGAATACCAAAGCGGTAATCAGCGGACCGAAGGTCACGATCATCTTCAGGGTCCAGCCTTATGAAGGCTGCCCCTTCTAACTGCACCTCGAAACCCTGTGGGTGCAATTCCGTATTGGAGCCGTATCGAAGAACGGAAACTCTTCCACCGAGGGTTGAGTCCCAGAGCCAGCCGTTTTGTTCTCCACGACGACCAGGGATAGGTGAGGGACCCGTGTCGTCGTACCAAACCGTTGCGAGCCGAGGTTCTTTGGGGCCTGCAAGGTAACTCGTGTAGATCAAATTATTTGGAAGTAACTGCCAACACCAGGGACGTGGTGCCCATAGATTATCAAAGCAATCACCGTAGTTATTTCCTGGGATTGCACAGCTTTCACAACCCGGCATGCCGTTGTACGGCATGTCCAAAATAACTGGTCCATGAGGTTCAACTGGAGGTAGAACGTGAATGGGTTGCCCGTCTGCCGGTATTGTGGGCATGAACTCCTGTTCATAGACTTCGTTGTAGAAACCATTGGCATGTTCAGGCTCTGACAGTATTGAGCCTAACTGAATGAATTTTAGTTCCTGTTTCTGACCACTGCTGTTGTTTTCAGAGGAAGCCTTCGACCATTGCCTTGAGTCCTGTCCATGTGGTTTGGCAAGTACAATATTGACATGCCAGGAAAACAGTAGCAGTGCCGTAAATGTGCCAATCAATGGGAAGCACGCGAGAGCATTTCGCGCACTTGCCGAAGTGCTCTCGCGAATGGTGGGTGTGTTTTCTGGCGACATGTGATGGTGTGATGACAAGATTTGAACGTACTGTTTTGTCGCGTCAAGAAAATTTTTATGATTTTCACACACTCGTGTGACAACATTACTTTAGAGTCTTTTTCGTCTGGAACCATCGTCGGTTTCACACAGTTTTTGAGCATCTAGTGATTTTTCCTAGATGCTCTTGGGTGGGCGGATCCCCTTGTCTATGTTGTTTTCCTGGTTTCTGTGGCGGAGGTACGAGATTGTGCAAACTGAGTGTCAGAGTGTTCCTCTCGTTCGCCAAAATTACCCAGTTTTCAAAAGTTAGAGTATTTCCTGTTATTATTTCCAAAATCGATTGTTTCTAAAAAGTGAGACAATGTTTATGGGGAAGGAGTTCCTACATGTCAGACAGTGATTCTTTGAAAGGTTCTACTGAGGCAATTGGTTCAATTCTTGGGCGAATTCCAGGTGGCCTTTTTGTCGTTACGTGGCAAGAAGAGGCAGTTGATAAGACCATGCTGACAAGTTGGCTCATGCAAGCAGGATTCGATCCGCCAGCGATATCTATTGCTGTAGGAACTGGGCGACGGTTTCTCTCATCGATTAGCGACGGAAATTTCCGGTTTGTTGTAAATATACTTTCTGAAAATCAGCGAAGACTCCTTGGTAAATTTGGTAAACCACCAGCGATAGAAGGTGAGCCGTTCGCTGGTATCAACATTCGGAGATCTCCTTGTGGGGCCGGAATACTTCAGGATTCGGTGGGCTGGATGGAGTGCAAGGCAAGGCCTGTTTTTTTGCCGGCCGGCCCTGAACAAAGCAGTGGAGACCACGCTATCGTCGTGGCTGACATCCTTGCTGGAGAAATAAGTTCTGCAGATCAGCCGATAGTGCATCTTCGGAAAAGTGGCTTACACTATTAGGCCAGCGAGGGCGGGTAGCAGTAGGTTGTGATAGCGATTCGTGACATACATGCTTCAATGCCATGCGTCATAACTAAAACCAAGCAAAGAGAATAGAAGTCATGCTATTTGTTTCCTTACGATCCATGCGTCCCTGTTATCTTGTTTTGCTTGTTCTTGTTGGACTTGGCGTGACTGGTTGCAACGAATCGAATGTCAACTCGCCAGCCGATGTGAAAAAAGCTGCAGAAGGACCCCAACGTTTTATTTTTATTACGAATGGAGATGATCCGTATTTCGATGTATTAAATGCCGGGCTGCAAGTTGGAGCAGAAAAGTTTTCTCTTGCCGATAAAAGCCTCGAAGTTGTGATGGAGAAAAACAACGCGACGGCTCAAGGACAGATTGATCGTCTTAGGCAACTCGTCACGCAAGCAGATGTAGCGGGAGTAGCTATTTCTGTTATTCAGGCAGAAAATGTTGCCATCGTCGAAGAGATGAAGCGGTTGACTGAAAAAGGTGTACCAGTAATTACCGTCGACGGAGATATTAACCAGAAGCTTTTCTCGGATGGACGTCCGTACTACATAGGAACAGATAATTCGATCGCTGGGCGTCTGTTGGGGACAGCAGGGAGAAAAGTCTTGGAGTCTCGTGGCGTGACTGAGGGTGGTTTTATTCAGTTCACGGGATTCACGGATAACGATAATGCCAGGGCCAGAATGAATGGCTGTCGTGAAGCGATTGGAGAAAACTACAGTGAGGTTGACCGAATGGCTGATTCATTTGACCATTCACGAGCCAGAGATAATGTGCGAACGGCTCTTGTGAATCATCCAGATGTGAAAGCTCTTGTCGGAATCTGGGCTTACAATGCACCGGCAATCGCTGAAGTCGTAGCGGAACGTGGGGTTCGTGACCAGGTTTCAATCTTTACATTTGATGCAGCGGCTCAAGCTATCGAGCATATGGCGAACGGAAACATCGACTGTATGATCGTCCAAAATCCATTTGAGATGGGTGTTCAAACTGTTCGCCTGTTGCTCGCAATGCACGACGGGCAGGATGCTGTCCTTACGGAGATGTTTCCAGAGTTTGGTCAGCCTGAAGGAGATAAATTTACGACTGGCTTGCGTCTGATTATTCCTGATGCTTGGGAGAATGATGAAGATGCGCCCATATCAAAAAAGGATCTCGAGTCTGCAGTTTCAGCAGGAACCCTTGAGGTTTTGTCCCTGTCCGTCTTTCGGGAATGGTTGAAGAAATATGGCTTGTCAAGTTCCTGATTCTATGGCTACCCAGATGAAATGTGGCTGAAAGGTTGCCCTGATGAAATTATGGAGCCCATTTCCGCTTGTTGCCCTGAGGAGATGGTGGCCCTCGCAGAATGAGTGGTCGTTACTTGTGGCAATTGTACTGGCGATTGTCCTTACGGCACTTGTTGATTCTAACCACACCTATTTTTTTCGGCCGTTTGAAAGCCTGCGAGATATAGCTCGTAATAGCGCAATGCTCGGGATTTTTTCACTGGGTGCCGCGGTAGTCATCATTGCCGGCGGGATCGATCTTTCGAGTGGTTCCATGATCGCATTGTCCGGGACGGTTTGTTCTGTGACCATGTTGGCACTTGCCCCCACTGAAATGATGGCATTTAAGCCAGTTGGTTCGGTGGTGGTGCTCATTGCAGTTCTGGCGAGCCTTTTGACTGGTTTTTTTGTTGGGACATTGCATACCTGGCTTATTACTGTTGTTCGTCTTCCCCCATTTATTGCGACACTTGCAACACTTGTAGGCCTGCGGAGTTTTGCGAGGGCACTCTGCGAAAGTAGTACAGCGGTTCTTACACCCACTAAAAGTGCACTCATTAATGTTGCCGACCCAGCGTTCAAGGTCGTACGAGATAATGTCTGGTTTTCGGTTGTGACATTCTTGGTCTTGGCATTTTTTACATGGCTCATGCTTTCTCGAACGGTGCTTGGTCGCCATCTCAAAGCACTTGGAGGAAACGAGCAAGCCGCCCGCCTTGCGGGTATACATACTGAGAATGTGAAATGGTTTGCGTATTGTTTTGGAGCGATGACAGCTGCCCTTGCAGGACTTTTCTATATTGCAAATGAATCTGTTGCTGCTCCCGTCAATCAGGGAAGAGGGCACGAACTCAACGCTATCGCTGCTGCCGTTGTTGGTGGTTGTTCGCTCTCTGGTGGTATGGGTACAGTTCAGGGGACGGTTCTCGGAGCATTTTTTCTGCGAGTTGTTATCGATGCAGTATCAAAAATCATAAAGACTGGTGCTGACGTCTACGAGGGATTGATTGTAGGAGTCGTCGTTGTTCTTGCGGTCACATTTGCTCAAGGGGTGAATGGTCTGCGGCACGATCGTCGTATTTTGCCAGGGTCTCTGGGGCTCTGTACGATCCCTGTGCTTGCCTTGCTTGCGGGAAGTCTTGCGTCCATGACGACCGGTGCAGCTAGCGGTGTGGCAGCGGGCTTCACTGCTTTCATCGCGTTAGTTGCCTTGCGGATCTGGGAGAATCGACGTCATGATAAAAAGGCGCAGGTTAGCAATTCACAATGAACAAACAGGCGGAAGTTGCTGTTGCGATGAGGGGAATTACAAAGCAATTTCCTGGAGTAGTAGCACTTGATGACGTGACCCTGCAGGTGCGACGTGGTGAGGTTCACGCTATTTGTGGTGAAAACGGAGCTGGTAAAAGTACGCTGATGAAGATTTTGTCAGGAGTTCATCAGCCGGACGCTGGTGAACTTGAGATAGCCGGTCAAAGCGTGCAATTTCACAGTACTCGTGATGCCGAAAATGCTGGTGTTGCAATCATTCATCAGGAGCTAGAGCTCGTAGAAGAGTTGACGGTCGCTGCCAATATTTTTCTTGGGCGGGAGCCAAGAACACGGTTCGGCTTTTTGAACGATGCTATTGCGAAAAGAAAAGCACAAGAGTTACTAGGTTTACTTGATGCATCCATATCACCAGAAGAAATGACAAGCGGATTACGAGTTGGCGATCAGCAGCTTGTTGAAATTGCGAAAGCCCTTTCATTGCAGGCATCAATTATCGTCATGGATGAACCAACAAGTGCGCTCACGGATGCGGAAACGGAGCGACTCGAACGAACTATTGCCACATTACGTCTGCAGGGCTGCACAATCCTTTATATCTCACACAAAATGGATGAAGTGTTTCGATTGGCTGATCGGATTACGATTCTGCGAGATGGTCATCATGTTTGTACTGTTAATAAAACAGAAACGACAGCCTCTGAGGTGACAGGTTGGATGGTTGGTCGTGAGATTTCAGAGCACCGTTTTCGTAGTCAGCAAACGGTCGGAAAGTGCCTGCTTGAAGTTAAAGATTTGTGTGTAGCCTCACAAGACTCAAGTCAAAGCGTGCAATTGCACAATGTGTCATTTCGTGTTCACGCTGGTGAAGTTCTTGGTATTGCAGGTCTCATGGGGGCCGGTCGTACCGAAGTACTCGAAGCCATTTTTGGAGCATCTAATAGTCAGTGGCAGGGAACAATTTCACTCGGTGGGCAGGCTGTCAGCTTTGCTCATCCGTCAGACGCCTGTAAAGCCGGTTTGGTAATGGTGCCAGAGGACCGAAAGCGGCTGGGGATTTTTTTGAATCTGAATGTGACAGAAAATATAAGCATCTGTAGCTTATTTCATGCGATTCGGAATGGACTTCTAAGCAAGAAGGCAGAAGAGGGCATTGTTGCCAAGCCGATGAATCAGATTGGCATCAAGACCCCCTCATTAACAGCAAGCATATCGGAGCTGTCCGGCGGGAACCAGCAGAAATGTATCATTAGTCGTTGGTTGCTTACGAAGCCTCACGTGCTCTTGCTGGATGACCCAACCCGTGGCATAGATGTCGGTGCAAAAGCTGAGTTGTACGAACTCATTGACACATTATGTCAGAGTGGTTTGGCAGTCGTACTAACATCTAGTGAATTACCAGAATTACTGACGCTTTCAGATCGAATCATTGTCATGGCTGAAGGAAGGGTTACTGCTGAATTTTCTCGAGATGAGGCTAATGAGAAAAAAATAATGACTGCAGCAACTTTGGCTTAGAGAGCGGGTTACATTCCAACGCATTTGGACACAATGGCACGGGCCTGGGAAGGATCGCGTGTCCCAGTAACGATAAGCCGACCATCAGCAAAAACAGATACGACGATTCCGGGTTCCACTTCCGTCCGTACGAGCCATTTATTTTCAGTCACATTTCCAAAACAACTGAGGTTCTTTGCAATATTGCAAAGGTCAGGTGTTTTGCCAGGATGGTGGAATTGTACTGCATCTTGCCCACAGAGAATGGCTGTCTGGTACCGAGACGTGTCAAGCCATTCATAGTCATCCCCTTGGCAACTTAAGCAACCAGCTTCTGAAAGTGATCGAAGATCAATAGTCTTCCATGTAGAATCCCAAAGATCGAATACGAACAGTTTACTCTCCGTATCTTGTTCACGATTGACGATGACCTTGATCGTTTCTGCTGTCTGGATTCCAGCAACGACCATTACCGCAGCTCCTAGCACGCCGGCTGTATCGCATGTTGGTAGGCTGCCAGGAGTTGGTAGGTCAGGAATGAGGCATCGCAAGCATGCCGTTTTACCAGGAATGACCGTCATGACTCTCCCCTCTGCACCAATGACACCGCCGTAGATCCAAGGAATATTCTCGCGGCAGGCAAAGTCATTCATCAGAAACCGGGTCTCGAAGTTATCTGTGCCGTCAACAATAATATCAACCGATGCAAGCAGGTCGGAGATGTTGTGAGCAGTTAGATCAGCCACGTGGGGTATCACGTGTACATTACTGTCGATCTCCCTCAGTCTTTGCTCTGCAATAATCGCTTTTGGTAATCCATCGCGAACGTCTTTCTCGGTATAGAGAAGTTGCCTTGGTAGATTACTCCACTCTGGTATATCCCGATCAATGATTGTGAGAGTGCCTATCCCAGCTCGTGTCAGTGATACTGCCGTTGCACTTCCGAGTGCGCCACACCCAACAATTCCTACGTGTGCCTGTGAAAGCTTTTGTTGCCCTTCGGCTCCGAGTTGTTGGTATCGTATTTGACGAACAAAACGCGACTCATCGAAGTGTTTTTCAGTTTGCATTTGACGAACTTGTTTAAGTTTGGTGGTGAATCATTTCGTCGCCAGCGAGAAACCCAGCCCAATCCCAGGAAGATGGCGGACTTTTTGAAGTAGTTCTCCAGTTGGCGAGCAAAGCCTGAAGCCGATCGCATTCCTGCCGTTGCGAAGGCACTCCTGTCTGCCATGCAATGACTGGATATGGCGGAGGAGTTTTCCACGAGGACTCGGGCACTGTCTGAGAGAGCCGAACAATGGCAAGGTCAACGCCGTTTGGTAATTCCGGAGGAGGTGCAAGTTCAGCAGAAACTTCTGTCGCAAAGAGCATCGTGCCCTTATATGCGGAAATTTTCGGCACCTCTTGCAGCAAGGTGTTTGGAATGACTGTTAGCAACACGGCAGGATGATTTGTGAGAGTGCAGATTACAGCAGGAATGGAACATGGTTGACTTTTAGGGTGTAGACGAACAATTATTGGTCTTCCATCTTCATCAGCAGATTTGAGGTTCTCGTCTAGTTTGAGTCGCTGGGAGTCGGTTTCAGAGGAAACTCCTGGAGACAAATCAATAATTTCTGCAGTCTTATAGTCTTTCAGAGGGGTGGGCCGTTGTTCTGTTGATTTGTTGTCTCTGTCACTACACGTGACGCCACGTATCACGAATCGATGACCCTCAAGCCAAAGAGAATGGTTACGAATACCAAGACGACGAAGACCGACAGTCTCACTCAGTAAAGCTACGTCTTGACCGGCAGAAGTGAATCTACATTTTACGGAGTAGAGCATTGGCACGTTTGGTGTCCAAAATGCAGGCTCTGTGAGAATAGAATGCCCAAGGATTTCAATGCCATTATCAACAATTTGTTGCGAGTGAATTCTGATCTTCTGGCGAATAGGAAGTGTGCTTGCACGTGTTGATAGTGGGCCAGTTAGAAGCCCTTCAAGTGTTAGGGAAGGCTCAGTCTCCTTTGAAAACGGTATCCTCATTTGAAAGAAGACATCGGCTTTGAGATCGTCAGCTCTTCCGAGAATTGTCCTAAATTGCACGTGCTGAGGAAGATTGTGGCAGCTTGCACTATTCGGTGTCTGAGTTGTCACAAAAAAGTCCTTTTGCAATTTCGTTTATTTTTCGCAAATCAAGTTTTCCTGAACCGAGAACAGGTAATTCTTCTATTTTGGTAAAGCTGTCGGACGATGGAATCCATAGATTCGGAAGTCCAGACTGGGCAAGTTCGCGACAGATTTTTTGTGGGTTAGCTAAATGTTCCATAGATAAAACAACAAGGCGTTCACCTTTTGCTGCATGAGGCACTGCGGTGACCACGGCAAGGAGTTCACCATCGGTTGCACCAAGAATCGTATTAACAGCTTCTTCAATCAGCATATGGGGGACCATTTCACCACCAATCTTCGAAAATCGGCTTTGTCGACCGGTTATTGTGATGAATCCATCAGTGTCTAGTTTTGCAATGTCACCGGTGCGATACCAGCCCTCATGAATGACCTGCTTGGTAAGGTCGTCACGATCAAGGTAGCCCTGCATGACATTGGGTCCATGAATCCATAAAAGTCCTTCTTCGCCGATGGGTAGTTCATCAAACCCCTCTCGCTCCGTAATCTTTGCGGTGCAGCCAAGTATTGGTTTTCCAACCGTCCCTTCTCGGGCGTCGATTGCCCTACCTGGAACATGGCGAGAGGGCGGTACGTTTGCTGCTACCAAAGGAGAGAGTTCCGTTGCACCGTACGCTTCACGGGGCCGGACGCCAAATTTCTCTTCGAATGCGTCTGTGACATCTGTTGTCAGTTTTTCAGCAGCACCAAAAACAACTTCAAGTGTTGAAAAGTCGTCCGGCTCCGTACGGCGAATATACGTTCTTAAGAATGTAGGCGTCGCCATTAAAACAGTTGCGTGATAGTCCCTTGCAAGTTTGCCAACAACTTTTGCATCAAGGGGATTAGTGTGATAGACAACCGCAGGCTCAAGCATGAGTGGTACCCATAGGGCGGTTGTGTAGCCGTATGAGTGAAAGAAAGGTAGTACGCCGAGTGCGGTGTCAGCTGGAGAAAGGTGGAGTAAATCAGAAATTGCCCGAACATTACTCCCAACATTTTCAATGCTAAGAACAACACCTTTTGGGTCACCTGTTGAGCCCGAGGTGAAGATAATCGTCAGAACATCATCAGGCTGAATGGTCCCTAGGCCGAGGTGCCGTTCGAGAAGTGATAGTGGCATAAGGGTTGCTTCTGACCAGGCCTGGATCTTTTGCAGGGTCGTAAGTCTTTTGCGTAGATCAGCAGCATCAAGAAGAAAATCCCCGACATCCAGTTCGATCCGAGATAAAAATGTTGGACTGGATATCACGTGTCGAATCCCGGCGCGTTCAATACATGTTTCAAGTATTGATTGGGAAGATGTGTAGTTCAGATTTACAGCGACGCGGCCCATAAGCGCAAGTGCGGCGTTTACGATTGCAGCGCCAGCAGTAGGAGGGAGCAGAATGCCGACCCGCTTTTCGGAAGGATCAAGAGTTTTTTCGAGAACAAGTCTCGCGGCGAGAATCCGAGTAAGAAGTTGACGGCCGTTGAGTCGTGTCCCAAGCGAGTCTGCCATTTTAAGCCGCCGGCCGGCATCTCGCAGGCTTTTCAGAAGCTGATGGTGGGGCGTCGAAGAGATCTCGCACGCAGGAATATGGAAGTGTTTCCCAGGTTCAACAGGATGTGTCTCTCGATTCAAAAGTCTGGCCCCCTTGAGTGAACGAATTGCTGAAGATCTTGGGTTTTATCGCCGTACCCGTGGCTCTTGCCGAAGCGTTGTCGGAACTTTCCGGTCTATTAGACTCAACAAATTGTAGCGTCCAATCATCATACATCCCTTAAACCGATAGCGTTGACCGACTAATGCCAAAATACAACCCGTCTGTCATAGAACCGAAATGGCAAATTTGGTGGGCTGAGCAGAAAACATTTCGTTCACCCCGTCTTCCGAGCGGTAAAAAGGCATATATTCTCGATATGTTTCCGTATCCGAGTGGTGACGGCTTGCACGTTGGTCATCCGGAGGGTTACACCGCGACAGATATTGTGAGTCGTTTTGAACGCATGCGGGGTACAAGCGTTATTCATCCAATGGGTTTCGATGCCTTTGGGTTACCGGCTGAAGAGCATGCAATACGCACGGGCACTCCGCCACGAGAAAGCACAGAGCGAAATATCGCTACGTTCAGGCGGCAGTTACAAATGCTTGGGTTCAGCTATGACTGGGAGCGTGAGACCTCCACTACAGATCCAGAGTTTGTTCGTTGGACACAATGGATTTTTCTGCTTTTGTACGACACGTGGTTTGATGCTGATCGACAACAGGGCCGACCGATCTCAGACCTTCCGATTCCTGAGGATATTCAGGAATCAGGTGAAGAAGCAGTGAATTCCTACCGCGATGACCACCGCCTTGCATACCAGTCGGAAGCACCTGTTAACTGGTGCCCGGAACTTGGAACGGTACTTGCTAATGAAGAAGTTATAGGTGGGCTCAGTGAGCGTGGCGGTCATCCGGTTGTCCGGTTACCACTACGGCAATGGATGTTGCGAATCACAGCATACGCTGATCGCCTTGGGACAGAGTTAGACGGTCTTGATTGGCCAGAGAGTATTAAAAAACTTCAGAGAGACTGGATTGGTCGAAGCACGGGTGCAGAAGTAGATTTTTTTCTTCCACCACAAGGCTCGTCAGAAAAAGATTCAAAAGATGCTTTTCTTGTCTGGAAGAGTTCGCGTGAAAGCAATGAATACCCGGTGAAAGCACCGAGTGATTGTCTTCGGATTTACACAACAAGACCAGATACCTTGTTCGGAGTGAGTTGCTTGGTCATCGCACCAGAGCATCCGCTGCGAAATCAAGTAACTATTCCTGCTGAAGCAGACGTGGTGAATGCGTATTGTGAGGCGGCATGTCATAAGAGTGATCTCGATCGAACAGATTTAGCGCAGGAAAAAACAGGTGTCTTCACAGGCTCATACTGCATCCATCCATTGACCGGTGAATCGGTGCCAATCTGGGTGGCTGATTATGTGCTCGCTTCATACGGCACAGGAGCAATTATGTCAGTGCCAGCCCACGACAGCAGGGATTTTGAATTTGCTCAGATATTCAATTTGAAGATCGTTTCGGTTGTTGAGCCAATAGATGACGCTACTGAGGACACCGAAATATTTACTGGCTATGGCAGATCAGTCGATTCTGGTCAGTATACAGGTATGCGCAGTGAAGCCTTTATTGAAAAAGTGGCTGCAGACTTACTTGATAGAGGGCTTGGGAGGCCCGCAACGAACTATAAATTGCGTGATTGGCTCTTTAGTCGTCAGCGATTCTGGGGTGAGCCATTTCCTATCTTGCACGAGATTGATGAGTCAGGTCAGCCAACAGGTGTTGTTCGGCCACTTGATCCACACGAGTTGCCGGTACCACTTCCTGAGCTCGATGACTTTCGGCCAGGAAAAACACCTAATCCGCCACTCTCTCGAGCCAATGATGCTTGGCTGTACGTTGAACGAGACGGTAAAAGATACCGTCGAGAAACAAATACAATGCCTCAATGGGCTGGTTCGTGCTGGTATTACCTGAGATTTCTTGATCCCACGAATCATGAACAGTTCATTGATCCAGAGATTGAGAAGGCCTGGATGCCTGTTGATCTGTATGTGGGTGGAGCTGAGCATGCTGTTCTTCATCTGCTCTACAGCCGCTTCTGGCACAAAGTGCTTTATGACCGGGGGTACGTTTCTGCAGTTGAACCCTTTGCTCGACTGGTGAATCAAGGAATGATTCTTGGTGAGGTTGAGTTTACTGGGTATCGGGGAAGTTCAGGTGGTTGGGTGTCAGCGGGCCAGCAGAACAAGTCAGACGTTCCGACCAAGGTTGCTGCTGAGAATGTAGAAAAGCAAGGCGAGCACTTTGTGCTTCGGGATGCGCCGGAAGTACGTGTGGAGAGCCGAGCCTATAAGATGTCCAAAAGTCGTGGAAACGTCGTGAATCCGGACAAAATTGTCCGAGAGTTTGGTGCTGATGCATTGCGACTGTACGAGATGTTTATGGGGCCTCTTGAGGCAACGAAGCCATGGAGCACCTCTGGTGTTGGAGGAGTCCGAAGCTTTCTTGATCGGTGCTGGCGACTCGTGGTTGACGAGGGAGCCGAAGATATTCAGCTTGCGCCACAAGTTACAGACAAAGAGCCTACTGATGAACAGATGCGAGTGGCACATCGCATGCTTGACAAAGTAACGTCGGATATTGAATCACTCTCATTCAATACCGCGATAGCGAAGATGATGGAATTTGTAAACTTTGCCACACCACTTCAAGAGCGACCGCGGGAGATGCTTTCTCTTTTCGTGTCGGTACTTTCTCCTTTTGCACCTCATCTTGCAGAGGAGCTTTGGACTATCTTGGGGAATAAAAGCCCTGTCTCGCTGGCTGCCTGGCCTCCTGTAGAAGAACGTTGGCTTCAGGACGACATTCTAGAAATTCCAGTACAGGTTCAAGGTAAACTTCGTGCACGTATCACTGTGGCTACGGGTACAGATGCCGCGGGGCTAGAAGCTGCTGCAGTGGCAGAGCCAAAAATTGCGGCGATACTCGCGGGAAAGACGGTTGTGAAAGTAGTTGCTGTACCAGGTCGGATGGTGAACTTTGTTCTCAAGAAATGACCGGGCCGTCATGAATGTATCGAGGAGATAAATGGTACAGGTGTGGTGTTCGGAAAAATTGGTGTGGAATGACCTGTTCCACGAGACTGTTTGTCAGTTTTCAATGAGGGTTACTTGGTCCTGAGGCCGGAGCAACGTAGCATGTACAAGAGGGGATTTGTGGTGCCACATATCCACTTTGTAATTTTGTTGAGGCACCCTCAACGCGGAGAATCATTGGATGAGTGTGAGTAATGTATTGGCTTTGGTGCTTGGCGGAGGTCGTGGGACGCGGCTTTATCCTCTGACACGAGACCGTTCAAAGCCTGCGGTTCCTCTTGCTGGTAAATATCGCATCATCGACGTACCGCTATCGAACTGTATCAATAGTGGTGTGCAACGAATCTATGTAATGACCCAATTTAATTCAGTGAGCCTGCATAGGCATATTCGTCGCACATACAGATTCGACGCCTTCAGTGGTGGCTATGTCGAAATATTGGCTGCACAGCAAACCAATGAAGCTATGGCATGGTATCAAGGGACGGCTGATGCTGTTCGGCAGCACATCAAGTTGCTTCAAGATTCTGATATTAAACAGGTATTGGTGCTTTCCGGTGACCAGCTGTATCGAATGAATTATGCCGATCTTTTAGCAACCCATGAGGCAAATAACGCGGATGTGACAATCGCTGGAATTCCTGTCGCCGATGATGTTTCGTCGTCATTTGGAATTATGCGATTTGATTCAACAGGCCGTGTGGAGGGGTTTCTAGAAAAACCTAAAACGGCTGCTGAGCTCGATTTAGTTCGGACTGATCCCGCATGGATCGAACAGGCGGGCATTCAAGCAGCGGGCCGAAGCCTCATGGCTAGCATGGGAATATATCTATTTGATCGCGACTGTTTGTTGGATCTATTACTCAAAACCGATTATCAAGATTTTGGTAAGGAGGTTTTCCCGGCTGCAATTCGTGCAAAGCGTGTTCAGCTCCACCCTTTTGATGGGTACTGGGAAGATATCGGAACGATCCGCTCATACTATCAGTGCAACATCGATCTCGCGTCATCAAAACCACCGTTTGAATTAGCCGCACCACACGCGCCCATCTACTCACGAGCCCGATTTTTGCCACCTTCTCGAGTGGATGGGGCTCGTGTGCAAGGGAGCCTCATTTCAGATGGTTGTACTATCGGTGCGGGCACCGTCATTGAGAATAGCATCATAGGTTTGCGGTGCCAGATTGGCAAAGACGTAGTTATCCGTAACTCAGTTATTCTAGGAAACGACTACTACGAGACACCAGAACATCTGAAAGTTGACTTGTCCCAAAATGTTCCGCCTCTAGGAATCGGTGACGGAACCATCATTGAGAAGGCAATTATTGATAAAAACGTGCGAATTGGAAGTCGGGCCAAAATCATTAATGATCGTGGACTGACGGAACTGCCTGAGAGCACGCAGTTTACGATTCGAGATGGCGTGATTGTCGTGCCGAAAAATGCGGTGTTACAAAATGACTGGAAGCCAGACTTGCGTTCCACTTGAGATCAATATTAAGCCGAAATGTGGTTCGCTCATTCTTTTTGTTTTTTGCTAAGAACCTCCAGGCGACAGTGAGTCGGCACTTTCGGTAGTTGTTTCAGAAGAATTAGAATTATTTTTCTCAGTCTGTTCGTCCTCGTCTAGAGGTATTGCTTGGAGTGAGTGTTCCATAAGAATGGAACTATTTCTTCGGATGGTTGGCACTTCTTCGGCATGTGATGCCACGATTACGCGAGATACTGCTGGGGTGTCATCAGAACCATCACTGGCCGCTAAGTGAGGCTCTTCGGACTCCTGAGACACAACTGGAGGCCACGGTTTTGGTCGTCTCCAAATGGGAAGGATGCCATTTGCCCGTATTCGAAAATCGTTTTGATTTACAGAGCCGGGCACTGTGCCTGAATAATCAAAAGGTGATGGGCACATGGTGCATCCATTACTTACAAAAGTGATAATGGATGAAAAAAGTAGGCACAGAGAGAAACAGAGTTTTCGGTTTGGTCCCTTTTGAAGATACACCTATCTGCCTCCCATGCCTATTGATCCAAGGCGTAATCAAACACGGCGGCTGTTCCCCGCAATTCCCAAACAACCCGAATCTTTCTTCGGACCGTCAAAGGTGATACCTTCACAAAAATTTGGCCGAGATACCGAAAAAGAGCACTATTCTCGAACAAGCAATTGTGATCCTTGGCCAAGAATGCCGGCTAAATCGTTGAAGTCAGCGGATGATACGAGAAGTACATTGTCTTCTGGTGTTTTCATGACAAAGCCAGGATCGTCGGCTGGTTGAATACGTAACCCGCCATCGAGAATGATTACGGATCGACTTTTGGGATGATAGCCAACGGGAACTGTCTGGGTGGTTTGGATTTTCGTATCATCCTGAATATCAATCAATTTCACTGAGGTGCCTGTGCGGCTCACGAAACCGTTGCCAATGGCGGCGGGAAAGGTTCCTGCATAGCGACCACCGACTTGAAGACTTATTCTGCGTCTGGAAACACTTACAACACCATCGAATGGACCTCGCAAGACTTTGATCCGCTGGCCAGTTGTAAGTTCATTAGAAGCTATACCATTTATTCTCGAAAGAAGTTTCCAAGGGATATTGAGTGGCTTGGCAATAGTTTCAAGTGTCTCTCCAGCAGCTACCGTATGTGGTGGTAAAAGCATGTCTTGCGTTGAATAAATAACGGTACCAGCGAGTTGTCCGAGAATTCTTTCGAGTTGATGATTTTCTTCAGCGCTTAAGGAAAGATCGTCATACCACACCGAAAGAACAGCAAGCGCTTCGGCATACCGACCAGCCTCAAGTTTATTATGGGCATCCGTCCACGCCGCAGTAAAAGCCGCTGACTCTTTCTGTTCCGACATGTTTTCCGTAACTATGCCGGCCGTGTCATCAGGTGATTGTGACTGAGGAGGAACGGCAGGGACGGCATTAATGTACGTTGGTGGCATCTGCTCAGTACCTGGAGGCACAGATTGATTGGCTGCCAACGTCTGTGCGTTATGGCTCACCGAAGGAGGTGGTATTCGATTGGGTGGAAGATTCGTGAGCGCCTCAGGAGGACTCTGTAATTCCACTGAAGGTGGTGTGGATACTTGCGGCGTAGGTACTGATGGCTTGAATGGCGGCGCATCAGAAGTTGTGGCGTGGGTTGACCCCGGAGGTTGCCATTCCTGATTCGTTTCTTTGGGGCCTTTCTGAATAATTGAATAGGCACCATATAGAATCATGCCTAAGAGCCCCAGCACAATGAGTGGACGCAGGGCTTCTAGAGGATCGTTTTGCTGTTCTCTACGATGCTTTGATTTTGATCGACGTGCCATCGAACATGGCTCCTAATGCTGAGGAATTCGAACTACCTCGTAGACACTAAACAAGGGAGGAAATCTGTTCCAGATCGCTTCTGGCAAATGATTCATTCCGCACAGAATGTTCACAGTTTTCGAGAATTACTCATTCTTATTCTGTACGCGCCTGGGATTAGGCTGTCCCTAAGGGCTGCAAACTGCCCTATTTAACTCATGTCATATCCCGAGGCAGGTAGTCATTTGTTTTTTTGGAGGACCAGGCCGTACGGGCATTTTGTCTTCCACTATCTCATTTTTAGTAAAGCGGTTGTCATGATGGGCCATTTGCTGGTGAAATACAGTTATGCACCGGAGAAATCTTCTTATTGTTGCGATCGTTGTGCCAGGGTGCCTTCTCGCGTGCGCTGCTCAGGACCGAACTGGTCAGGGAAAGCGTTTTGCTGAAGTCATCCAACGTATTGATAAGGCGTATTTCCGAACGGTTGATTCAGAGCAACTCTTCCAAGCGGCAATGGAGGGTGTCTTTCGTAAACTCGACGATCGCTCTGAATTCATTGAGCCATCAAAGTTAAAAAACTATGAGAGAGACTTTAAGAAAGAGTTTGCGGGCATTGGTGTAGAACTGGATACCGAGCCATCCTCAGGAGATATTATCGTAGTTGCCCCCGTGTATGGCGGACCTGCTTGGCGGGCCGGTATTCGATCTGGCGATCGTATAATCAGTGTTGAGAATATTAAGACAAGCGGACGGACTCTTTCCGAAGTAGTTTCTCAGTTTCGCGGTGTAGTAGGAAGTAAGGTTGATCTTTGTATTAAAAAGCAAG
>CENT01012339.1_pt1 | contig 18622 bp, 11 predicted proteins | sample 530141 | NCBI WGS metagenome assembly CENT01 (sample SAMEA2591074, study PRJEB7988) | marine metagenome | isolation source: saline water (ENVO:00002010), including | reverse complement strand
ACTAAGAGATGGTTTTGAAGCTGTATTCAAAGACGAACGTCTTATATTGCTAGACCATCAAGGCTCTGTTGATGACAGCTCTTTGATAGATAAGATAGAGTACATGGCTCTTATGGGATGCAAATACTTATTTCTAGATCACATTACTATTGCTGTGTCTGAAGGCAGTGAAGGGCTGTCAGGCAATGAAGCAGTAGATAAGGTTATGAGTGACTTACTAAAGGTAGTAAAGAAGCATAACGTATGGCTAGGTATTGTAAGCCACTTACGTAAGTCAGGTGGTGGTGCATTCGAAGAAGGTAACATGGCTTCTATTGACGACATCAAAGGCAGCGGTAGTATCAAACAAATATCATTTGATATTATTGCTTTTTCAAGAAACTTAGTAGCTGTAAACGAGTCTGATCGTAATCAGATTAAGTTTTCAGTTCTTAAATCTAGGTATACCGGCTTAACAGGACCTGCTGGCAACAGTAAGTACAATCAAGCAACTGGCAGACTAGAGAAAGGAGATGGCTTTGAAATTATCTAAGGACGATGCGATGTACATGAACATTGCTAGAGTAGTAGCTCTTAGATCTCGTGACGAACAATTCAAGGTAGGTGCAGTAATAGCTAAGGGTAATAAGATCCTTAGCTACGGCTGGAATGGTACACCTCACGGTATGGATAACAATACACGAGACTCTAAAGGTAAAACTAAATGGGAACTAGTACACGCAGAAACAAACGCAATAACTAAATTAGCAGCGTCAACTTCTTCATCTGAGGGCGCTACGCTATACTTAACGCATTCACCTTGTAAAGACTGCACTAAACTTATATTACAAGCAGGTATAAAACGAATGATATATGCTGAAGTGTATAAGTCTAATAAGAACGGTAAACGAGTACCTGAGTTAGAAGCATTAAAGTTTTTATTAGACAATGGCGTGGAGGTGCATGAATGCGAAACATTGAAATAAGAGAGAATACTAACGAAGTTATTAGGTATCCTGAAGATATGTATTGTGTTTACTTTCATCAAGACCCAGACACTGACGAAGTAATCTATGTAGGTAAAGGTACATTACATAGAGCTTATCAAATAACAAACCGCAGTTATGATCATCATGTGTGGTTACTAGACAAGCTTGACACATACAAGATACAAGATATTGTAAAAATAAAAGGCGGTCAAATGACCGACAAAGAAGCGACTATTGTAGAAGCTCATGAAATAAAATGTTGCCTAAGAAAGGGATCTGACTTACTTAATGTAGCTCAGAATCCTTTTCGCAAAACAAGGAGAATGAATGCAGAATATAATAGACTATCTAGAGCAGAAGATACTCAGCACGCCTCAACGATGGGCAGTGAAGCTAGTACTCGAACACGAGCTACAGCCGAAACAACTGGTGTATGATGCATTAACTATACTACAATACCACTTTAGAAAGACATCTACGTCTGAGTCAGCTACGTGTAAACTTACTGCAGCTTCAGTTGCAATAGGTAAAAACGTACTACTCAGGCAAGGTGTAGAGCTAGGTTTTAGAGCCGATGTAACAGTCGGCGACCTAGTTCTAGAAGGTTTCTATGAATGTGGTTACATAAAAATATTTAGAGCTCCTACTGAAGCGCAAGTTGAGTGGGAGAAAAACCCGGTAGGTAAAAAGCCATTTAGCCGGGCACCTTATATGATTGAAACATCAGAAAAGTGGTTACAAATAGGATCATTACCTTCTGATGTAGTCAATGAACTAATACAAAATACCTCATTTACTAAAATTAATCGTGTCCATCATTTGTTTCAGGAGAATGGACATCCTGTTATTAAGCATTGGGGATATGATAAGGACCAAGACTTCAAGGATCTGTTAGATCAACCATTTGTTAATGCAATAAACAAGCTGCAACAAACAGCGTGGACTATTGATAACGACATCTTGGAAGCAGTAAAGAAAAACAAACGTAAGTTTGTAACTGAAACCTTAAAGGTATCAGATGAGACCGGTAAGAACTACCGTTACTGCATTTTTGGTAACAACGATGAGTTACAAGGCAAAGATTTATACTGGAATAATACCGTCTTTAAACCAGAGTTAGGCAATAAATCTTTGGAAAAGAAATATTACAGCGAGTTAAGACGTTTAACTAACAAGCTACGTAATAAGCCTAATAAAAAGCTATTGGAAAAAGCTCAGGCTAAGTATGATGAAGCTGCTACTCACTGGAATGCTAAGTTAGTATTACTTAAAAACCGTAGTAAGTTTGATGCATACAACATGACTATACAGAAAGCCGAAGCATTAACTGATAAAATCTTCTTTCAGTATGTAGATGCCGACTACCGTGGCAGACTATACTACCGTGAGTCATATCTAAACTATCAAGGTAAGGATATGGAACGTGGTCTACTTAAATTTGCTAACGCAAAACCAATGACTGAAGAAGGTTTATATTACTTTGCTGTACATACAGCGTGTACATACAACCAATCCTATACTATCGATAACATACCTGACTGGTGCGAAGCTGATTACAAGTCACATCTTGAAGATGAAGGACTTACAGACATATCAGTCGACAAAATGACTATCGATGATAGGGTAAAATGGGTAATTCATAATGAGGATTTCATTAGAAATACCTGGAATAACCGTACTATACACGACAAAGCAGAAAAAGGCGTAAGCTTTCTTGCTTGTTGTAAAGCATGGTGTGGTTTATGGGATCAAAAAGAGGAAAATGGTGTGTATTACTTAAGCCTACCTATTCCTATTGATGGTTCTAACAATGGTTGGCAACACCTTGCTGCTATATCTAAGGATAAAAAGGCAGGTGAGCTAGTAGGTTTAGTAAAAACTGATATACCTAAAGACTTTTATGTGCAAACAGCTAAAGCATTAATATCTCGCGTACCTGACTGGTTCGCGCAGAGAGACATGCCTATGAAACACATAAGGAAAGGTATATCGAAGCGTGGAGCGATGACTAGAGCGTACTCTGCGGGCCACTTAGCCATAGCTTTGAACATGTATGCTGACTGTTACGCTGAAGGATTCCATAGTAAGTACAATATTACTATGAGCGACTGTACCGACTTGTCATATAACTTAATAAAAGCTATAGATGAGGTGTGTCCGGGTCCGCTTGAGACTATGAGTTACCTACAGTCAATAGCAAATCATATAATATCTGACTTGAAAGAGCCAGTAGTCGAATGGACTACGCCTTCCGGCTTCCCAGTACGTTACGAAAACTACGTAATGGAAGACGTAAAGTGGAAAAGCTGGATCTCTGATATGAGGATACAACACGTAGGCAAAGAACATAGGCTAGTGTATGGTAAAAAGATACCTAGTCCTGGTGGCTTTGCATCAGGTATAAGCCCTAACTTCATACATAGTATGGATGCGGCTCATATGGCACTCATTATCCATCATTGGGACGGTGACTTTGCCGCGATTCATGATTCATTTTCTACTCACGCTTGTGATGTAGCTAGCTTATTAAGTTTAACTAAAGAAGTGTTCATTAAAATGTACAATCATAAGGATTTCTATAAGGATATAGCTGAAATGCTATTGCTAGAACCTGAAAACTTTAATTATAACTATAAACTAGGGGAATTAGATGTAGAAGCTATACAAGATAGCGACTACTTCTTTTCATAATCATGATCAAAATAAAAAGCAACAATCAAATAGGTATAGATGAAGAAGACATTGCTTTCATATACAAATATGGCATTGTGTTTCTTAATGGCAGTGAGATACATTACACTCAAAGCTTTATAAAGAAATACGTAGAGCAAAATGACTTATATCACCTATACCACTCTGATATATGTGGTTAATTACATATCTATTTGCAACTTACGGGAGTTCTTAGCAGCTCTCGTAAGTTTATTTTTAGCTTCACCGACATCTTTTATTGTTTTACGATTGCGTGCATCAAGGTTTAGGCCGTTAGGTCCTATGATATTTTCAAACAACCTTAACATTTGGTTACCAGTTAACTCATTTAACGTTCTTCCCTTAGCTTTTGCAGCATTAGGAAGTAATTTATCTGCAGCTCTTGAAGCTCTGGTTTTCTTAGAAGCCTCATAGTCTTTAACTGATACTCCTCGTTCTCTAGGAGGGTGCTCCATAGTATCATACAAAGTTTTTACAAGATTACCTCCATCAAAAACAGGAGGTGTCTTTTCAAGATCATGTAATAGAAAGAAAAATCCTCTATATTCATTATCCATACTTATTTGAACATTAGTATCCCCGATATTTTTGAGCTTGGTTCTAAACCTTTCTGTAGCTCCGGGTGTCCAGTCTCCCATGATACTGTCGACGTAAGAATACTCTTCAATAACATCCCACCAATTTTTATTAGCAAGCTCACGTACTTTTGCTGCTCCATCTAAGTCTGTCTTAACGGCATCCATAATAGGTAGCATGTAGTTACGTTTCAACTGGCTAAACGACTTACCAGTAAACATTCTGTTCATCCAGGCACCATCGATACCTTGGATAACAGCAGGTATAATTCTACCTCTACCCCAGCCGCCAGGTATACCTTCTCTTGCAGCACTACCTGAAGGCATACTTCTATATAAGGGTACGTTACCTGCTCTCTTTACATCAGATGTATCTCCGAATACTACACCAATATTTCCTTCTACATCTTTCATAACAGAGCTTTTAGCACCAATGTAGTTGTCAATACCTATAGCATTCTTAACTTTTATAACCTCATCAGATAACATAGCCACAACGTTGTTTGCTCTTAGCAATTGTCCTACTTGTACAACCCCTGGATCTAGCTCAGCATCAATAGAGTCTGCTAGTATATCATGTAAGAACTCAACTACCATATCTTCTCTGGACGGTATCATCATTCCGCCTTCTGTATCCATCTTTTGCTGTATCTTTTTATCTAATATAGAAGGTAAATCTGAGTTGCCGTTTATAATATTTCTTATTGCTACAGATTGAGGACCGGTAAACACTGTTTCGTATATAGCAGCGTCTAAGTTTTTAAGTAACTGACCATAAGCAAGTGTCATGGGTGGCTTTTTAAGGAAGTTGTCCCTATCTTTTAAAGCTAGTTTAAGTATACTAACTAAGTGAGCAGAAGCTGCGTTGTTAGGCAAAAAGTTTTGAGCATGTTTGTCACCATTCTCTTCCATAAAATACTTCATACCATCTCTGAGATCACCAGATTGAAGATCAGGGTCTGTCTGAGCTCCTTGATATAGTTCTCCTATACTTTTCTTAGGTATAGCATCTAAATTTTTAGTAGCTCCTTCTCTTCTTAAAACACCAGCTCTAAATGCAGCCTTCATAGATCCTAATTGCATTAGATTACTAGCAGGTCCATGAGTTTTACCATCTAGTTCTACAGATATATTACTCTTAAACGTTGTATTATTCTTTTGTGCCTTATCAAACTGATATAGCTCATGAGCAGCTTCAATTAAGTTTAAGCCTTCTAGTTCTTCACCAATAGCTTTACTTTTTAGTGAATCTCCAATTGTTAATCTTGGTATATTGGCTAACTCAGGAGGTACAGTAACTCCTTTTTCTGTTAACTTTATTTGTTTTAGCTTTGTTATAGCATCTTGATCTTGTTCAGGAGTTAGTAAACTATCTGCTATACCTTTTCCATCAGCAATAATATTAGCAAAAGCGCCATGGTTAGGGCTGTTCCATTCGGCATCAAAGGCAGCAACCCTGTTTTCAGGAAGTAACTTATCTCCACCTGGTAAAAAGTGTTTTGCCATTAACTCCTTAAACATTACTGTTGTATCAGTGTTAACATTAGGATCTACAGTAGGAGGTCTAATACCACCTGTCACAAATCTAATCCACGGAATTAGCTGAGGATTAAACCTTGTTTGAGTAGCATGCATACGACTTTGTAGTTCTTGCACTGCAAAATCTAAATGATTAGCTTTATTACTGTAAACACCGATAGTGTTTAAGGTTTCTATAAACTTAGTAACTTGCTTTTCCATTTCAAATGCAGGATTATAATCAGGATTAGGATCGTCTTGTTGCTTCTTAGCAAACTCTCCTTTAAATGCTATAAACTTAGCTGGACCTATCTTAAGTAAGTCGCCTAGTTCAGGTGGCCTAGTTCTATCTTTCATACCGGTAAGAACTTGTATGGCTATTTGTATATAAAGCTTTCTTCTAAGAGGATCTACACCATGAGCAACGCTATGCATATTCTCTGCAGCTTCCTCTATCTCTGCCATTTTACGATCTACAACAGAAGTAGTTTTAGTTTTTCTATACTTAGCTCCTTCTCCTAATCCAGATTCAGTAAGCGCTAACTTAGATCTAGGAGCAGACGAAGGTTTTATCTCATAACCAGTAAATATAGCAGGAGAAGCTTTTTCAGCAGCCTCCATAGCAGCAGCACCGGTAGTAGTAAGTTCGTATTCTACTGTTCTGTTAAAAGAATCTGATATTCTGTTATATAACTCAGGGTTAGCAGCATGATACATTTCTTTTGCAAGCGTACCTATTGTTTCAAACTGATCTCCGGTTACACCTTTCATAGTGTACTCATCAGAAGGTCTGCCTTGAGCTACGTTTTGTTCACGCTTCCAAGCTCTATATATTTCTCTACCTAACTGTTGGTTACCTAAACCACGTCTCATTTTACCTTCATCTGTTAGTTTTACTCGATCTGTTTCACGTAAAGTTGCTTCAGTAAAATCATCTGTATTATCTGTTTGCTGATCAGGTTTAGCATTGTATTGATTCTGATATATAAATCTTTCAGTCATAATAGACATAACTCTAGCAAATAATGGGTCTACTTGAGTTACATCATCACCTCTTATTTTACCTGCATTAAATCCTTTAGGATCAAACAAGATACCTTTAGTAGAGTTTACGTTTATGGGTTGACCAGAAGCTTTTCCGGCTTCTACAGGAGATAAACCTGCAGCTATAGGTAGTCCTTGAGCTGGTGATAAGTAAGCTCCTGTAACTGTAGCACCAGATTCTAGCTTATCATATAGTAGCTGAATGTATTTATCAGATCTCATTATAGATTCGCCAAAGCCATCATTTTCGTAAGCATCAAACTCCTTAACATCAGGCTCTATTTCGCTAATAGGCTTTACTCTTTCAGCTTCTCTTTGTAGCTCAGCCGTTTGAGCAAACCTAGCAGCATCTTGTTGTGCTACTTGTTGCGCAAACCTATCTCTAGCTGGTCTCTGATCTACTCTACCTTTCTGTTCTTCAGGTAAAACAAAAGGCGCTGGTGTAGGACGTATAGGTTGTGGTTTTACGGCTAAAGTTGCAGGGCCTTCCTGCTGTAAAGCTTCTACAGGTGTTTTATTTCTAAGTCTTTCATCTAAAACAGCTCCTGTAGCTTCTCGTTCTTTTACAAATTCCATTAAACCACTTTGTGGATTTATCCTTGTTGCCATATTATTCTCCAAAACCCCATTTATAAGCTTGTTTATCTATTTGTTGATAAGCAACTTGTGCTATCGGTGTAATTTTAACTATAGTTTCTGGTGGCTTTTCTCCTGTTATGACGTCAGCGGTTATATCACCTATTCTAAGTGCTTTACTTACACCCGCTGATTCACTAGCTATTGTACCAAAGAACCATTCTACATTTGAGCCATATCTTTTGTCATACATCGGGAAAACAAAGTCAATAACTCTTTCACTTGTACCTAGTAGTCCACTAGCTCCTACCCCTCTTCTAATATACTCCATACCTTTAAAGTAAGGTGTAGTTTCTCCGTACTTTAATAAGTCTTTTAGGTGTTGAGATACAAATCCTAATAATATCATTGTAGATACTGTAGCAAATATGTTGTATTTCATTGCTGGAGTACCACGTTTAGCTAACTGAGTATACATTTTAGGTATATGGTTAGCAGTAAACGTAGCTATAAAACCTTGGAACTGTGTAAACAAAGCAAACCTTGGATCTTGAAATATCAAAGGTCTATTTGCAGACTGTGGTAATGCAACAGCTTCATTTATAAAATTAAATGTAGCATCATTAATCATTTTTTCCCATCGTTCTCTTAGGTCTGCTTCAGGTAATACTGTTTGCTCGTCTCTAACAAAACCAGTATGGTATCTAGCTAAAAACTCTGTGTCTAATCCTAAGTTTCTTAGCCCCTCTTCTGCTTCTCGAGACTCGTTAGTTGTTACCTCTGCTTGTCTTGCAGCTACCATTATAGCTACCTTATCACTAATATAATCTAAAGCTATAGCAGCTCTTGCAGCACGTGCGGCGTTAGTCCATTGTTGTAATAAGATAGTCTTAAAGTACATATCAAGTATTCTTTGATGCCATCTACCTGTTTCACTAACACCAGTTGTATGAGCAGCACCAACTTCCCAATCAAAGAAACCTAGCTTCTTTAATATAGCATGACCAAACCTACCTCTTTTATGTGGTGTTGGTTGGTTAGCTATAGTACCATACAATCTATTAGCTGTATTTCCAAACTCATCTGCAAACGATCTAGCTATAGAGTTAATACTACCTTTCTCACCAAAGATTTGCTTTTGTGTTAGCCCAACACTAGTCAAACCTAGTTCAACAAAGTTAGATAATGTAGCTAGTGGCAGACCAGTAATAGTAGTTACAAATAATATATTCTTTTGTGCATGCCTAAGTATAGGTGGTATGTTTCTTTTATAGTTACCTGACTCAGCATCAAAGTAATTTTTAAGATCAAACGCAAGTTTGTTAACTCTAGCTCTTGCTTCATCAACGGTATACTTACCAGACTCTATAAGCTCTTCTTCTATCTTATTTAATCTATAATTAAGCTTAGCATTATTACTACCTACATACTCTTCTAATACTGTATATCTTACAGCAGACTTAGCAGCATTAGACACATTAGTAAATATATCTCTTTCCATAAACTGCTTAAACTCTGCTCTATCAGAAAGGTTTAATGTTCTACCTCTATGTGACTGTGGTCTAAACGTAGATCTGTCAGTAACAGAAAACCCACCATCAAGCGTAAAGTTAGAAGGAACATCAGCTCCATCTATTTGCAGTATTTGATCTGTAAGTTCTTTAGCTGCTTGTGCTGTAAGTACTTGTTGACCTTCTTCATTCATAATGTTAGTAAGCGCTAATTCAAACTCAGCTCTATTGTTTTCGATAGCTAGTTTATCTAATGACTTATATCTAGATAGATAATCATTTACATAGCCTAGTTCAGGATTATGAACTGCTTGCATATTATGTAGTCTATCACCTGTTTCTATAAGTTTATTATGAAAATTTCTAAAAGCATTAGCAAAGGGTTGTAAGTTTTCAGGTAAATCTATATCCCAGTTTATATCTCTATTTTCTCTAGCTGCTCTTTCTCTTGCAGCTTCATATAGTTCATAGTATTGCTCACTAAATTCTAATCTAGACTTACGTTTATCAGTTCTACCAAACGCAGCAAGTAACTCTGATACATCTCCTAATCTATATTTAATCTCAGAAATTAAGTTATGCTTCCTGTTTTCGTATGTTTCACCAGAAACAGACCGTTGTAAGTTAGATCCTACAGATTCGCCTAGTATTCTAGCGGTTACAGAGTCTTCTTGTATACCACCTTGGTTATCAAACATAAATCTAGTCATACCTCGCCATAAACCAGGTATACCTTTCCACCAGTCTTTAGCGATTTGACCTACAGCTCTATCTTGTTTAGCCGCTACGTGTGCATCAGCTCTATCGTTAAGGTCTGCGCCACCTAGCTCTGCTAACTCAGATTCTGCTTGTTGTCGTTCTCTTCTGTTTAATCGTCTATTTGATAGTCTTTGCTGTAATGCTTCTACTCTTTGATTAATATTATCTGTAGCAGCTTTTGTTCTTGCATTTTCTTGTTGTACATTATACTGTTGACCATTAGCTTCTATATCTTGTTGTGCTAATCTACCCATATCAGATGTTTGTCGACCTGTGTCTGGCCCAGTTCTGTATGCTACATCTACCCATGCACCATAATCATATATACCACCTGGTATTGATATAGCACCACCCAAAGATGTACCAGCAATAGTAGCATCTATAAGTCTATCTTTAAACTCATTAGCATCCCAGTCTCTAAAACCATTAGCAGTATGTGCAGCAGTGTAACCAATAGCTTCTTGTAAAGCTTCTGTTATACCTTCACCAGCGCCTGCTTTAGCAATACGAGTTAATTGATTTCTAGCTACGTTTCTAGCGGTAATCTGGTTTTTAGCAAACCTTGCAGCATCATCAGCGTATTTAGCTACCTCTTGTCTTGATAATGTTAGCAGCGCTTTTTTAGCAACAGCAGGATCTCTTATTTCTGTACCAAACAATGATCTATTTCTAACTTGTTGTGCATCACTTGTCATAGCTGTAACAGCTCTATCTCTGCCTTCTTTAGTTAACAATGCAGATGGATTTAAAAACTTAAGACCTAGTCTGTCTAATACAGATTGTGATACACCACCGGCTACAGCTAAGTAAGCATTTTTATTATCACCCTCTTGGTCATTCCATATAGTACCTGTATATAAAGCTACAGGAGATAACACAGCACCTGCAGCTGCAACACCTAACGCACTAACCCCTATATAGGGAGCAGCAACTGCACCAGCTATAGTAGCTGCCATGTAAGGTAAAGATATAGCACCATTGTTAGCAACGTATTGTAAAAATCCTTCTTTACCAAAGAACCCATCAATATCTTTATAACTAGTAACTACTTCAGGATTCTTTTGTAGCTTTTCTCTAGCTCTATATATACCAGCTTCACCTACATTTTTAGCCCAGTCCCAACCAGAAGTTTCTCCTATAAGTTCAACAGCACCATACAATCCTTCGATAGCTCCTGTAAGACCTATATCCCAAGCTGTAGAAAATGGACTCATAGCTTTGTTGTTAAAATCTCTAGATCGATCTCTAAACATAACGTTGTTAGAAGCGTATAAGCCACCAGTATATGCAAGCTGTGTTTCATCTATAGCTTTTTGTCTAAATCTTTGCTCATACTTTGTTTCATCAGCTATAGCTTCTGCAATAACGTTTCTTGCTAAGTCGTAGTTTTCTCCTAGACCGTCAGTACCTAGCGCTTGAGCTGCTTTGTAAGATCTTATTGCACCTTCAGAAGAATATCTAGTAGGATTTAATACACCAGTTCTTACTAACGTTTGTTCCCAACTTCTGCCTTTGTCGTCTTGTAAGTCGATTAACTCACGTCCTCTAGGATCAAACTTACCTGTACGAAATACGTTTGTAAAGCCTTCTTTCTTTGCTAACTGCATTAGCGCTTCATTAGCTTTGTCAGATCCTGCAGTTCCCATACTAACATTGTCAGCACCAAACACTCTTGTAACTTCCGGAGCATCTATACCTTTCATTCTAAATTTTAAAGGGTTACCATATTGGTCTACTTCGGTTTTAGAAGCCAAAGTATCTGCGTCAAGATAAGCGTAATCTTCGTTAAGGTCTTTATTTAACAACCGATCTGCTACTGCTTTTGATGATATTTCTGCCATTAATCTACCATTGTTTTAAGTACGTTATTTATTGAAGCTTTAGACCATTCCATAAAACCAGTTGTTGTTTCAGAAGACTTTGCGTTCCACTCATCTTTTTGTTTTCTAGTTAAAGTATTCCATTTAGCTACTAACTCTTTAAAAGCTCCCATAGATACTTGTGCATCCGGTATTCCAGCAACATCTGGTTCAGTAATTCTCATCCATCTAATAGCATTTTGCTTTAGTCTTTCAAATTCTTTAGCTTCAACTATTTTACCAAAACCTCTAGCTTTTTCGTTTTCCGAGTCAGGCGGTAATCTAAACAACTCATCTTCGTCCGTACCCTCTAATAAACTCTCTCTAATTTTAAGAGCATCTAAATAATTAACTATACTAGTAGCTTTATATCCTCTACCTGTATCTTCGAGCATATCATTATAAGCAAGACCAATTAAAGAACGCATTCTAGGTAAGTCTACTTTATTATCTAATGCCCAAGCTGCTACAGCTCCAGAATCAGCGGCAACATCAATATCGTCTCTGTATGTTTTCTTTCCTTTATCTATACCCATAAGAGATTTGCTTTCTCTAATACTATTCATAACACCTTCAAAATCATCAGTGTATGTTCTTAAAGCTTCTCTATGTTTAGGGCTTTTACTATTGTATACAGGATCTAACTCGTAGTCAAGAGGGTTATGCTCGTTACCAAACTTATCTAAAAATACTCTAGGAGCGTTATCTCCTGAACCCGCCTTATACTCCATAACCTGCACTTTAAAATCTTTGCCGTTTTTATTACCATAAAGAGTCATAGGGTTACCTGTAGATATAAGCTGTCTAGGTAACGGAATTAAATCTGTTATATCACCACTCTTTGCATACTTAGCTAGTGACTTAGCAGTATAAGCTTTAGCTGCACCCGCGCTTGTTGCAAACTTTACAGCAGCCTGTTCTTTAGCATCAACTCTTTGTAAGTAGTTTTTAACAGAAAAACTTAAACTACCACCATGACTATAGCCCATTAATCTAGAACCAAGATACATTACAGCCATACGCTTTAGTTCATCAGTATCAAACAAGCTACCAAACAAACCTTTTAGAAAACTAGTTGTTTTATTTTGTTCTGCAGCAGGAGCATTAGACCCTGTGTTCTTAACAGTATCAGGATCAGCATTATTACCTGGCTGATCTGGCCCAGGTCCTGTTTGATTTTTGTTTTGTTTCTCTATTTCTGTAGCAACTCTTTGCTTTTGATCATAGCCTTTCTCAATAGGCTCTAGTTTTTCCATTTTGGCTAGATCTTTTTGTGCCTTTTCTTCTTGTTTATCTGTAAGGCCTCTTTCGTTTCTAAACTCTTTAGGACTAACTAAATACTTACCAGCTTTTCTAGCAAATTCGTCAATGCTCTGGATTTCTTCACCAAGCTTTTTAGAGCTTTCTAGTTCCTCGTCACTTAAATACTGTGGCGCATTTTCCTTATTAAGAGTAGCTCGTAAGCTGTCAACCAGTCTTCCTTCTTCTGCAGGACTAAAGTTTTCCATAGTATCTTGAAGCTCTTTTTGTTTTTGTGCTTCAATATCTAGCTGGTTCTGTGTTTTTCCAGGCACATATATACCCATATCAGGAACACCAGGAAACTGAGTACCTTGATTTGTTGCTAACATACTAGCTGCATCATAAGGTTTAGGCTCAACAATGTCTGCCGCAGTAGGTAAGACTTGATTCGGAGGTGCTTGATTTACAGGCACTTTTAATCTACTACCAACAAAATCTTTAAACACTTGTGAGTCTGCACCTAATCCGCCCATATCGTTATCTTGCATTGCATCTAAATATTCAGGTGTCAAAGCTACGCGCTTACCACCAACTACTCCGGTAGGTATTGGTACGCCAGCTGGTTGATTTATATCTAACATTGGGTTTACACCAGGTATTTGTCTTGTATCTAGCGTAACGTTTGCTCTAGGTATAACTCCATCATTATTAAAATAGTCATCAGCACTTAATCTCATGTTTCTAAGGTAGTTAGTATAGTCATCTGATGGCTTTAAGTTACCCATAACCTGTGCTATTCTACCAGAACTCGGCCCTGGAATAGGCTCCATAGAGGCCATATCTTTTTGTGGTATAGTAACATTCACGGGTGGTACAAACTTCGCGTCAGTGGGCATCTGTGCGCCACTAGATGCAGGATCTGGTGCTACTGTCTGTACATTTACACCAGGTATTTTGTTTTTATTTATGTTTTGTAAAGAAGCCATAACTTTTCCAGGGTACTCTTGTGCCTCTGGTATGTAGCTAGTATCACCGCTTTTTACTTTATTTACAGTTCCTACTCCAGCGTTATAAGCTCTTAAAACATCTACCTTAGTAAAATTAGGATTTGCTTTTTGAATACCTTCAAGGTATGTTTTGGCCCAGTTTCTAGCAAACTCTGGATCTTTAGCTAGTTTTTCTGTAACTATAGGAGTTCCATAACCTGCTTTACCTAACGTTTTACTACCTTCCATTGCACCAAAATTACTTGGCATAATTTGATAGGGTCCTATAGCACCCTTAGGTGATACCATATCTTCAGGTTTTAAGTTACCTGTTTCTACAAACCGTAAAGCATCAAGCAAATCGTCTGTAATCCAGCTAGTATCAGCTACTAACTCGCCTTCTTGCGCATACATAGTTTTCTTTTCATTTTGCTTTTGTCGGCCTACATCATTCATCTTCTTTATTGTAGGTCCAAACATTTCTGTAGCTTCTTTGTTTACTACAAATTCACCGGGAGTAAGCCAAGCTGGCACAGTATCTGTACCTTTAGGATCGCCTGGATGGTCATACATAGGTATTGACTGCATAGCAGGTACATTGGCCTGTGGTACGTCAAATTCAAAAGACATCATATTCCCATGTCGGTCTTTTCTTGTAAACTTCTTAAGCTGCATTATTGTTTTCCTCCACCTGAAAAAACTCCACCTTCATCAAACACGCTTTGAGTAGGTTGACTATAATCAGGTATACTATTCATAGCTTCGGTACCAGGATCTACTGGAGCTCCTGTAAAATTTCCTGAACTATCAAATCCTGTAAAAGCTTCATGATAATTGTCAAACATATTTAGACCTTCACCCATAGGAACTTCAAATGCTAGTTTTTGTGTGTCTAATCTATTAGCTTCTATAGCCTTTAGTTGATCTCCAGTCATACCAGGTTTTATGCCTGACATAAATTTTTCTTGTGTATCAGAATAACCAGGAGCTAATTGGCTTAGTGGATATGTGTATTTTCCTGCAGGTTCAAACTCTCCTGTACCAGGATTATATACAAAGTTTTCAGTATCACTTAAATAATTTTCTATATCTTGATCTGTTAATGAATCTGTTGTAAAGTAGCTAGGAACTTCTGCTGACTCTCCACTAAAATTACCCAATGCTGGATCCATTCCCTGATATAAAGCATAGTCAATACCATCTATTCCACCACTTACTGGGTTATATGCTACAGGCTCGTAGCTCTGATTAAAAGCAGCAGCATTAAAAGCGTTGTTGCTTGGCGCACTTCCACCTCCGGTTAAGTCATTTGCAAAACCTGGTATAGAGTTTAATGCTCCTAATGGAACAATTGGCACATTAAAATAATCGCTATCAAAGTCTATACCACTACTAGATCCTCCTGATGAAGAGCTACCTCTAAAACCTACTGCCATATCAACGTCCTCTAAAATTGTTAAACATATTCTTTATACCAGTCATCATGTTTCTACTAGGATCTTTAGATATTTCGTATTCTAAAGTTAGGCTTCCACTACCTTTACCTACATCAGGTTTAACACTATATCCTGCTCCTAAAGGTAGCTTACCTGATTTCATTAATGAATTAAAATAATCTTCAGAATCTATACCCATAGGTGTCATACCTTTACCACTAAACATCATGCTTTCAGCAGACATAGGAGGGCCAGATACTCTGCCACCCATATCATATTTTTTAGCAAGATCAGGACTTATTTTTTGTTGCACAGCTTCAGGTAGTTTAGCGAAACCTTTAAACTTACTAGGTACTTTACCACCAGTTTCCATGCCTAACGGTCCTATATAACCGCCTCTTGCAAAGAATAAGCTTTTTAAAAATGGTGCAAGTAACTCACCACCTATCTCTCCTGCCATAGCACCTAATGGTCCACCCATAGCACCACCTGCAGCAGCAAGAGCTTTCTTTGCTCCTTCTTTTCCTACTTGTCCTAATGCATAATCTATAGCTTTAGTTTCTGCAATATCAGTAGCCACGCCTAAAGGTGAAGGTCCTCGCTTTTGTATTTGTGGTACTTGAGGATCTCTTCTTCTTTGCATAGGAGCCATACCCATGCCCATCATTGGTTGTGCAAGACTTATCATTTGCCACCTCCCGTTTGAGTAGTAGTAGTTGTCTGAGGCACGGCCTGTGATCCTAAATAGCCAAAGTATCTAGTAGCCATAGTATCATCAGCATCTAATAACTGTTGTTTGTAAGCTTGCTGTACGCTACCTACATCTCCTAACAAGTCTGACCCACCCAAGGCGGTTTGCTGTCTGTCTTTTGCAAACTCTAAAGATCTATCAGCTAATGCTTGATTCATAGCAGCCTGAGATCTAGCAGAACCTAGCATACCACCAGTAGCTGCTTGTCCCATAGCACCACCTAGTATACCTTTTAAGTCTGATTCTCTAGCTGCAGCAGTATCGAATAAACCGGTTCCTTGCATCATATCTTGAGCATAGCCTTTTTGTGCAGTTAGCGCATCTTTTTGCTCTTGAGTAAGACCTGCTACTACTGAATCAGCTCCTGCCAGTCTATCGGCTTCATACATATCAGTAACATCTGATAAAACTCTTTCTACGTAGGGAGCAAACTGACCAGCTATTCCTGAGTTTACTACCTGTTCAGTAGTGCCTCCGCCTCCACTTCCCATATTAATCTCCTATTTTTCCTCTAACAGAAATATATAAATTACCATTAAAACGTTTTTCTAAAAATTTACCATAACGTAAAGCATCGTCATATGGTTGTACTGAGTCTGCTCGCCAGTACTTACCACCATGTTCTTTAGTATGGTCTATCATATGAGTAAACAACTCATGTACTACTTTACCATTTAATCTATAGTTTTTATCTACAATACAATCGTTAACATCCATAACAGCTTTATTGTTATAATAGTTTACGTATGTTGATGCAGCCAAAAACCCTTTTAAATCGTTATCATAATATCCTAGTACTAAAGCATTAGGATCTTTTTTACTTTGTTTATCTACTAAATTACAAAAGAAACGTATCCAGGTATTTTGGTTACGCTCAATACCTTTATAGTCGTTTTGTTCATTAGATTTATTCATTAATAATATTGCTTCCAAAACATCATTTTGGCCTATAGCTCTTATCATTTCTTGTCTATCCTTTCCTTAAGGTCTGCAAGGCTAGTGGCAGCTCTAATGTCTGCCAATAGCTTTAAATGTTCTTCTTGTCTTTCGTTAAGTGCTCTAATTAACTCTAATAGCGTAAAGTCTAAATTAGCATCTCCTGTGCTAGGAGGATTACTAATACTCATTAGCGCTTACCTCCCTTCTTAACGTCTAGTTGTAAACCAGATACATTCCAAGCTTTATCGTTAGCTGCTGTGTTAGCATTAGCTGCTTGTGCATCATCGATTCTATAATTAATTAATCGACCAAACACTCGCATATCTGATTTATAATTACTAGCTACACTAAAGTCATTTATAACTAACTTATTAGCTTTAGCGTTGCTTTGAGCGTTATCTTCCGCTACAGTTAGGTAAGATAGTTGACCTGGATTGTTAGTAGCTCTAGCACGTATACGTAACGTAGCTCTTACAGGCTCACCACCTACAGTTTCAATACTACCACCATCAGCCCATAATGCCATGCTGTTTACTTGCTCAGTATCAAATGTAGGACTAATAGATAGTTCTGTTCTTTCAAAGTAAGATACATAGTTAGTACCAGCAAAAGTAAATCCTAAATCTGCAACACGTATCCTGTTAGTAATAGTACCATCAGAAGCAGTTTCAGATTGTAAAAGTATAGGATATATCTTAGTGGCATTTATTTTAGTTGCCTCCCATGGTCTTACAATATCAAATGTAGTGCTAATACTTGTACCACTTGTACTAAACGTAGGAGCAGCATCAGAAACATTAGTTCCTTCTGCAGCATTAGTAAGGTTTGTAGTTGTTGGTGCTACTCTACTTGTTACAACTTCTGTTACTGGTGCAAATGCGGTCACAAAGTTAGCTGTAGCACTAAACTGACTAGGACTAATAGCTATATTTGTAGGACTGCTAGAGCTGTCTGGTGTTAAGGATAGCAAAGTATTGTTAGTTAATGCAGCTAATATATCCAGCAATGCTTGCTGCATAGATTGTACACCACCATTAGGCTTAGCTAGTTCTGTACTGTTTTGTGTAGCATCAGTATTGTAGTAAGCAGCTAAATAGTTTACATTATTTGTATGGCTTGTTTGACCATAATCGCTATCATTTGCAGCTTTAACAAATGTAGGATCTAAGAGTCGTCCAGGCCCTTCACCATAATGCTTATCAAATAGCACGCTACTACCGCTAGCAGTATTTGCAGTAAGAGTAACACGGGTCCCTCTAGCATAGACAATATCTACCCCTTCAGTTGTGGCTATATTACTACCTGTAGAGTTAGTTATAAGCCCGGTTAGTAATGTACCTGTTCTACTAGTACCGTTAACTACTGTATAAGCAAAGTTACCTGTTATAACTTTTCTACTTGTAGCTAAAAATGTTAATACAGCTCCTGATCTAGAAACAGTAAAGTGCGTAGTATCTGTGTGAGCTGCCTCTAACGCTGCAGCTATCTGTTCAGCAGTTACTTCAGCTGTAGTCTGTGAACCATCAGGCTCATAAGCAGGGTAAGCAGATGTATCATTAAAGTTAACAGATATAGCATTACCTAAAGGAGGCGTTAATGTAACAGTATCTGTAGTGCTTGCAGGAGCCACACCAGCGCGCGTTTGTGCTCCGGTGAACGTACTATTAGTAAAGCCTGTTGGTAATGACCCAGCGCATGTTAGAGCCACACTGAAGTTGTTTGTGATTATACCTTCGGTTGCAGCTG
>CENT01095876.1_pt1 | contig 18626 bp, 19 predicted proteins | sample 530141 | NCBI WGS metagenome assembly CENT01 (sample SAMEA2591074, study PRJEB7988) | marine metagenome | isolation source: saline water (ENVO:00002010), including | reverse complement strand
GGGGTAGCCCGGCCGGTTGTTTGTTTAATGTAATAGTAGCCATGTTGCCAGATACCGAACAATGAGCGGACACTCTAAAATTGCCGCAACTTATTTGAAATACCGCCTGCGTCTGATGCGAGCGGTGGCAAATATTGTGGACGATAACGACGTTGAAGATATAGTGCAGGATGCCTTTGTTAAAAGTTATGAAGCTGAATTAAATCAGGAAATTCAGTACGAGCGGACTTACATGTTAAGAACGGTGCGTAATCTCGCCCTTAATCATGTGTCCCGGGCGGCGCATAAGCTGAATGACCAGGTTGAGAATATGGATCTGTTGTCACACAGCAATATGGATGCGTCACTGGAAAAACAGTTTGAAAGTAAACAGCGTTTTATTCATTTTTGCCAGGCAACGGAAAGTTTGCCGGCACAAGTTAAGCGCGTTTTTTTGCTGAAGAAAGTGTACGATATGAGTCAGCGCGATATCGCCGAGCTGCTGCAACTCAGTGAAAGTACAGTGGAAAAACATGTGGCTAAAGGGCTTATGCAATGCGCTCAGTTCCTGGCTCGCCAACAGCAGCCTCAGCGCGCTGACGACAGTCAGTCAAATCTGGGGTAGGTCAATAGTAGTTATGAGTAATGTAAGTCAATTTAACAGTAAAGAAACCATACAGGCTACCGCATGTGACTGGATAGCCGCTATTGATCGTGGGCTCACGGTGCAGGAAACCGAAGTACTGAAAGACTGGATCGCCAGCAATCCTTCTCATCAGAAAGTACTGGCAGAGATGGCAGCATTGTGGGATGAGATAAGTGTGATGAACACGGTACGGGAACTGGCACCGGTGCAAAAACCCACGAAATCATCACCATCCAGGCGCTGGCTTATCAGTGCTGCGGCTGTGTTTATGCTCAGCGGATTAATTAGCTGGCAGTGGCTGAGCAGCCCCGGTGAACCTGCGCAGCAGGTAATGCTAACGGAGCATAGCCAGACACTGGTAGGCGAACAGAAAACCGTTACTCTGGCTGATGGTTCAAGAGTCTATTTAAACACCGATACCGAAATTCATGTGGCCTTTTACGCCGACTCCCGTCAGGTAGCACTAATTAAAGGCGAGGCACATTTTGAGGTTGCCAAAGACCCGGCAAAACCTTTTACGGTATCAGCCGGTAACAATGCAGTAACGGCGGTAGGCACCGCGTTTAATATGCAGTTTACCCGAGCCAAGGCATTTGAACTGACTGTGACTGAAGGTAAAGTCAGGGTTTCCAGGCAGTCAAATGAGGCGGCTTCAGAGCAACAACCGCAACCGGTGTTCGCTCGGGAAGGCGTAATGGTGTTCGCCGGCGAAAAAGTGCTGGTCAGTGATAAAGTTTCGCCAAGAGAGTCGCTGACGCAATCAGAAATTGCCCAGAGTCTTGCCTGGCAAGATGGCCAGATTGTCTTTACCGGCGAGCAACTACCCCAGGCGTTACAGGAAATCAGCCGCTATACACAGGTTAAGTTTGTGATTGATGATGAAGCACTTAAGGCTACCCGGGTAGCGGGCTATTTCCGGGTAGGGGATATAAAAGGCTTGCTGGCCGCACTGGAAAATAGTTTTGCTATCAGCTCCTATGAAGGGTCTGATAAGACTATTCATCTGCATACCAAATCGGGGGCGTGATAAAAAAGTGCACGACCTGCCGCTTTGTGTAACTATTAGCGGAATTTTACCTAACTTTAACAAGTAACATTGCGCAAACGTTGTTCTCATTGTTGGCTTTTTACTTTTTTGCTGGTGGCTGCCTGGCCGGTACCACCCGTTTTGGGCGCTATTAAAGAATACTCAACAGCGCCACAGTATGACTTTTCAGTGAGGCCACAAACCGCCGATAAATCCCTTATCGAACTGGCCGGTCAGGCCAGAACGACGTTGTTGTTTCCCTTTGAGCTGGCCCAGCAGGTTGTGTTGCCGGGGATCCAGGGGCAATATACTCTGGAGGAAGCGCTTAACCTTTTATTAGAAAACTCTCCTCTCACCATTCATAGGGATAATAAAGGTTATCTGACCATTGTTCCCAGACAGACTGAGCCTCCAGTTAACGCGCTCCGCGAAGAAAGCTCCAAAATAACCATTGATGAAGGGCCCGTATACGAGCGTATTTCAGTGCTGGGTAACCGGGCATCAGCACGTGGAGCATACGATTCGGCGGTGCCACTGGATATTATTGCTACCGATAATCCTTTTTTTGCCGGCAGTCAGACCATGCTCGATGCGTTAACTCAGGTGCTCCCATCATTTAATGTCAGTGCGCAAACCACCAACGATGCGGCTATGTTGGTGCGACCGGCAAATCTTCGCGGGCTGGCATCTGATCACACGCTAACGCTGGTAAACGGTAAACGCCGCCACCGTTCGGCCGTGATCACATTTTTGGGCGGCGGTTTGTCTGATGGTGCCCAGGGGCCGGACATTTCGGTATTGCCGGTGAGTGCTATAGAACAGGCCGAAGTACTTCGCGATGGTGCAGCGGCCCAATATGGTTCTGATGCCATTGCCGGAGTGATGAACTTTAAACTGAAAAGTACGCCGGGGCAGGGCAGTATTTCATTCACTGGCGGTCAGTATTCAGCCGGTGATGGAGAGCAGGTCAGCGTGCAGGTAAGTCAGGGGCTGGCTATTGGCCAGAAGGGGGCTCTGCAGCTGAGTGCCGAGTATCAACAGCAAAATCCTACCGACCGCAGTGTTCAGCGCGAGGATGCCCAGGCACTGCTTGATGCCGGCAATAAAGTTATCGCGATACCCGCGCAAAAGTGGGGCAGTGCAGCCATGGATCGAGATGTTAAGCTAGCGGCAAATCTAGTTGTGCCTGTTTCCCGCCAGCATGAAGTATACGCTTTTGCGCTGGGCACCAGTCGGGATATGGAAGGGGAGTTTTATTTCCGCAATCCGCAGCGTCGGCAGGGCGTATTCGTCGCTGGTGCGAGCCAGCCTGGTGAACTGCTAATTGCCGACCTGGACGGCTTAGGTGAAGGCATTGAATGCCCAACCATTCTGTTAACGGGTGATAATGTACTGGCTAGTGCTACATACCAACAAATTGCCGATGAACAAAGTGCGGTGGGGCGTAACTGTTTTGCGTTTAACGAATGGTTTCCAGGCGGGTTTACGCCGCGCTTTGGTGGCCGGGTGAAAGATGGCACATTTTACGCCGGCAGTCGCGGTGAGTTTGGTGATGCCTGGCTGTACGATGTAAGTGTAGGAGCGGGCTATTCCGGTATTCGTTATTACATTAATAACACGGTTAACCCCTCGCTTGGGCCTGATTCGCCCACCACATTTCGGCCCGGAGGGGCTGCGCAAATTGAGCGTAATGCCAGTATCGGGCTCCTCAAAAGTCTGCCTACCGGCTTCTATGAGCCATTTACCCTGGCGTTGGGACTGGAATGGCGTAGCGAGCGTTACCGGCAAATTGCTGGCGAACAGGCTTCCTACGAGGTAGGACGTTTTGCGCAAAATCGCCAGGGGGTGAGCGCCGGGTTTTCGGTGGGCGCTAACGGCTTTCCGGGCTATCGACCAGAAACATCCGGTGAGTGGCAGCGAGAAACACGGGCTGTTTATGTAGATTTAACCATGCCTTTAAGTGATACCTGGTTCACTACGGCGGCGTTCAGAGCGGAAGACTTTTCTGATTTTGGTACTCACGTAGATGGTAAGCTAAGCCTTCGCTGGCAGGCCACTGAAACCCTTGCGTATCGTTCTTCGGTAAGTACCGGGTTTAAGGCACCTACTGTCGGGCAGAGCAATATCATTAATATCAGTACTAAATTTGGTCTTAATGGACTGGAAGATCAGATCACTTTACCACCTACCAACAGTGTGGCGGTAAAGCTGGGAGCCCGCGAATTAACGCCGGAAGAATCGGTTAATTTTAGTGTGGGCCTGATGGCCAGTCTGTCGCCTGCTGCGCAACTTACACTGGATTTCTATCAGATCTATTTAGCGGATCGTATTAGCACAACGTCGGCCATAGAACTGGATGAACAAACCGTCGGGCTATTACTTGAACAGGGGTTTGAAGAGGCTGAAACGTATCGCAGCGCGAAGTTTTTCACCAATGATTTTGATACCCGCACCCGGGGGCTGGACTTGGTGTTTAACTGGCAGTTCGACTGGCAGGGCTGGCAGCATCAGTTATTAGCCACGTTAAACTGGACTGATACCCAGGTGATCCGTGTGACCGCTCAGGATTACGAGCAGCGGGACGGCGCCGTAAATCTCACAACCCAGCGGATCAGAATGCTCGAGGACAACCTGCCAGCTTACCGGGCTAACATCAGCCTGACGCAATCATTCGGTGCGCACCAGTTAGCCTGGCAAGTTCATTATTTTGGTGCCTTTTATGAAGATCATCTCGACGCTTCGGCCGGCTACGATATCGAAGCGCCAGGGCGTTTCACTATGGATGCGCGATGGTCCTATAAACTTGCAGAAGACTGGAAGTTAACGATGGGGATCAATAATGTCTTTAATACCCAGCCTGAATTAAATCCACATCGCTTTGTTGCCGGAGCGAAATACCCGTCGACGAGTCCGGGGGGATTTGATGGGCGTTATGGGTTTATTGCGTTTATAGGGGGTTGGTAAAAATGTGGGACAAAAAAGGACGTTAGCCAACGTCCTTAAATAAACTTTCGTTAATGATTGTCGAGTCGATGACCTGTTGGGCCATTTGTATGCATTTGCCACATTGCGAGCCCAATTGCAGCTGTTCACGCAGATCACGTATATTGCCAACGCCACTGTCGGTTACCGCTTTGCGTATCGCGGTATCTGTTACACCGTAACACATGCAGACATACATAAAACATAAACTCCAATAACAATATGCAAATGATAATAATTGTTATTTGAGGTTATTGCAAATATTTTGTGCAGATTTATGATGGTTCGGTCACATATTGAGGAAATATACAGGCCATCTGGTCTGATGAGTTTAAAAAAGTCTGTAACGTCAATTGTATTTTCATTTATTGCACTCACTATATCAGGCAGCAGCAGATACTGATGTGATATAGATCACAACTACTGCCATTCACATAATGAAAATGGAGAATAGATATGAGCGTACTTGTTGGACGTCCAGCCCCGGATTTTACTGCAGCAGCCGTGTTAGGCAGTGGTGAAATTGTTGACAGCTTTACCCTGAGCGAAGCCATTAAAGGCAAAAAAGCAGTTGTCTTTTTCTATCCACTGGACTTTACCTTTGTATGTCCGTCAGAACTGATTGCTTTTGATAAGCGTTACGAAGAATTCACTAAGCGTGGCGTTGAGGTTATCGGTGTATCAATCGATTCTCAGTTCTCGCACAACGCATGGCGTAACACCCCTGTAAATGAAGGCGGTATCGGGCCGGTTAAATACACGCTGGTTGCTGACACCAAGCACGAAATTTGTCAGGCCTATGACGTTGAGCATCCGGAAGCAGGTGTTGCGTTCCGTGGTTCTTTCCTGATCGACAAAGAAGGTCAGGTACGCCATCAGGTAGTTAACGATCTGCCTTTAGGTCGTAATATCGATGAAATGTTACGTATGGTTGATGCGCTGGATTTCCACGAAGAGCACGGTGAAGTTTGCCCGGCTGGCTGGACTGAAGGTAAAGCGGGTATGGACGCAAGCCCTGCAGGTGTTGCTAAGTATCTGTCTGAGAAGTCAGAAGAACTTTAATCACGATTTAATTAACGAAAAGAGGCACTCCGGTGCCTCTTTTTTTTGCTTTGATTTTTTAGCTCAGACGATCCCTGACTTACGGCTATAGTGCTAATTACTAAACTTAGTTTTCGTCTGGTGCGGGTAATGGCCAGCCGCCCAGACTGGCATAGCGATTAAGGATATAGCAGAACAATTCGGCAGTTCTTTCGGCATCGTAAAGGGCGGAATGGGCTTCGTTCTGATCAAAGCTGATGCCGGCGGCCTGACAGGCCTTTACCAATACGGTTTGCCCTAAAGCAAGCCCGGCGAGTGTGGTGGTGTCAAATGAAACAAATGGGTGGAATGGCGTACGTTTAATATTGCAACGTGCAATCGCCGCATTCACAAAACCCTGATCGAACGTGGCATTATGCGCCACTATTACGCTGCGCTGGCAGTCCGCGGCTTTCTGCAGCTTGCGAACATGTTTGCATAAACCTTTCATCGCTTCATCTTCACTGATTGCGCCACGTAAAGCGCAGTCAGGATCGATGCCATTAAAATCGAGTGCAGCTTGTTCCAGGTTTGCCCCCTCAAACGGTGTAATGTGCGCATGAAAGGTTTCGGCTGGCGCTAACATGCCATTGCTGTCCATGCTCAGAGTCACGGCGGCAATTTCTAATAAGGCATCGGTGGTGGCGTTAAAGCCCGCAGTCTCGACATCAATGATAACCGGAAAGTAGCCTCTGAAGCGTTGTGACAAAGGGGGAATTGTTTGTGACATATCACTCTATATCTGGTGGTTGAATAGTAAACCTGACGGTAATGGCGGATGGACCCAGTGTTCGGATAATCAAACAAAGTTCTCATCAGGGGCGGAATTATGTCAATATTAGCGCTGACTATCTACCCGGTGCTAAACTTTTATTGTTCGTTGACGATAAGATAGAGACGAAGGTTAACAGGTTTATCGATTGCTGAGGCTATACATGTTGAAATCGGTTTCGCTTATTTCATTTTCCATTGGATTTTTGGGGATGGCTGCTACGCCTGTGCAGGCATCGCTGCGTCAGTACCATTCAACGGTAGAAAGCTCACAGTGGCAACTTAGTGAGCAAACCCGGCTAAGCTGCACTCTCAGTCATGCATTACCCGGATACGGTGAAGCCCAGTTTACCAGTGAAGCGTCCAAGCAGCTCAATATGGAGTTTGTGCTGGATATGAATCTGCTGCCTAAGAAATTTGGCACGGCCGCAGTTTATGCGGTGCCCCCGAAGTGGATGCCCGGCGTCAGGGCCCGGCAAATTGCCGATATGACCTTGCGCACCCAGTACGATGGTGACTTGCCCGAAGATACCGCCTGGACCATGCTTAGCGAGCTGGAAAAAGGGTTTTGGCCAACCATTTATTATCAGGACTGGTACAACCCGAATGATAAGGTTGCCGTAGGCCTTAACGCCAGTAACTTTGCGCCGGTGTATCAGGAGTTTGTCAGCTGTGTGGCCAATTTACTGCCATACAGTTTTGACGACATCAGCTACACAGTGCTGAGCTATGAGAAAAACTCTACCGAGTTGTCCAAATATTCCAAACGACGCCTGCAAATGATAGGCGACTATTTGCGTGAGGATAACGAACTGGAACTGGTGCTGCTTGATGGCTATACCGATAGCTACGGCGGCTCCTGGAATAACCAGCAGCTATCGGTAAAACGCGCTAACGAAGTAAAAAATTTCCTTACCGACTTAGGCGTAGGTGAGGATCGCATCGAAATAACCGGGCATGGTGAGAAACGGCATATTGCGCCCAATACCACCAGTCAGTCGCGGGCAACGAACCGCAGGGTAGTGGTCAGGATGGCAAAATCCTGAATCTGTTGAAGCATAAAAAAACCGCGATAACTTTCGCGGCTTTTTTACAGGGTCGTGGTTACTGGCTTTGTAAAAAGCGCTTTACCGGCGGAACCTGGTCGGTAAACAGCCCGTCAAACTGCCATTTTTTTATGATCAGCATCAGTAACTGATCTGCACTTATCCCTGGCGGTAAAGCATCTGTACGATAAGTATAGGGATGAATTAACAGGCCTTGTTGTTTTGCGGTTTCGATCCAGGGGGTTAACTCAGTCGTGGGTTTGCCACCCTCATACCGGGTGACATGACCAAGCCATGGTCCAATACCCTGAACATAACGGGATAACTCTTCGATACCTTCCTGTGTTTTTAATTTATCATAGTTTGTTGGGGTTTCGTTCCAGCTGTTCTCTGCCAACAGCTGTATTAGTTTTACCTCGGCCCCAAGTTCCTCTCTCAGACGTTTAATTTCAGCAAAATCAAAGCACTGAATGTAGATGTTGGCGCTGACATCATCGAGATGATGTTCACGTAATACCTCAAGCACCGCTTTACTGATATCCACGCCCTGTTCCCGATGCCAGGCAGGCGATTTGATTTCAGCGTACAAACCCACGGATCCACCGGTAGTAGCATTAAGAGAAAGGATAGTGCTGATATGTTCCTCAAACGTTGCAACAGTAAACTGACCATTGCCCTGATAACGATTTGAGTAGACCTGCTTACCCTTTGCATCGGTCCGTTCGTGGACGTTCAGTGACCTGAGTTCAGCCAGGGTAAAGTCCAGCGCATAATAACGCCCGTCCTCGCGGTGTCGGTTGGGGAAAACCGTTTCTACATTGGTGACCGTTTCCAGATGAATATCATGTAACATCACCAGGTGGCCATCGCCGGTCATCACCAGATCCTGCTCAATGTAGTCTGGTTGCTGGGCGTAAGCCATGGCCGTGGACGCCAGAGTATGCTCCGGCAGGTAACCTGACGCGCCGCGATGAGCAATAATATCGAACGCCATGGATTGAAATGACACCAGAGCAGTCAGTGACAGGATACGCAGTGTTTTTACAGAGAGGTTTAACACTAAAGGTTACTCAGGTTGGATTAATTCAATGGCATAACCGTCCGGATCGCGAACAAAGGCAATCACGGTTTTACCGCCTTTTACCGGCCCCGGTTTGCGATAAACATCTGCACCTTTTGTTTCCAGCTGTTCGCAAAAGGCGTAGATATCCTCAACTGCGAAGGCAACGTGACCATAGGCATTGCCCAGGTCATACTCGTTATCTCCCCAGTTGTAGGTTAATTCCAGGACTGCTTGCTCCGACTCATCGGCATAACCTACAAATGCCAGGGTATATTCGTATTCGGTATTCTCGCTTTTACGCAGTAACTTCATACCCATGGTATCAACATAAAACGCCAGGGAAGTATCCAGGTTTTTAACCCGTAACATGGTGTGTAACATTCGCATAAAAAGCTCCTTAATCAGGCAATATAATTCAGCTGTTTTTCAACAGTATGACAGTGGCAAAGTTTATTGTGGCACTGTAATTAATCTGCCTGGCAGATTAAAGTAAATTGTGACCAGCGGGCTAAATAGCTGGTTTGAAAGCCTGACTAAGTAAAAAGCGCGCATCGACATTATTTTTAATTATCTGTCACACTTTTGGTGGAAGCGGTTTCTTTAATTAACACGGTTAAATAAGGAAGATACTCTGATGAAGAAATCGCCGAGAAGGTTATGTAACAACACCCGTACCCGAACGCTTGGTGTAATTGTGGCTATTGTGGTGGCGATTTGGTCTGCCAATAGCAATGCTGCAGGCGGCGAATCGTTGCATAGTGGGCCCAATGAACAACAGCATGGAGCAAAAGAATGACTGCACAAAGCGTGATTTCAAGTGACGATGTGATTGCCGCGCAGCGCGGCGATGAATCGGCATTTAACCGGCTGGTGGCGGCCAGCCGTAATACCATAGCCAGCATTGCACTGTCGATAACCCGCGATCTTGATGCCAGCGAGGAAATTACCCAGCAGGTATTTATCAGTTGCTGGCAAAAGCTGCACACGCTCAAAAATGCGGCCAGTTTTTTACCCTGGGTCCGTCAGTCGGCGCGCTACGCGGCCTATAATTACCTGCGCGATAATCGCCTGGCAGACCGTGTGGGTGGTGAGGAGGCGGATGCCTTGTTCGCCGCTTATTGTGATGACGAATTGCCGCCAGAGACCAGCCTGAACCGCGAACAAACCGGATTGATCCTTAAACAAGTGGTCGATGAGCTGCCTGAAGAAAGTCGCGAAATGGTGTTGCTGTATTACCGGGAAGACCAGTCTGCCAGTCAGGTGGCTGAGTTACTCTCAGTGTCACCGGAGCTGGTTCGCCAGCGGCTAAGCCGGGCACGCAAAGCCTTAAAAGCCAGTTTGCTGGACCGCTATGGTCAGCTTATTTTAACCACCGCGCCGACGTTAACTATTACTTCCATATTACTGGCCGGAGCCAGTGTCAGCGCGCCTGCCCAGGCCTCTGGTGGAACCGTGTTAGCGAAATCTGGCGGTGCTGGTGTGATGAAAATACTGCTAAGCGGTGTTTTCTTTGCCTCTTTACTGGGGGCCTTGAGTGTGTTTTGGAGTACCCGGTTACCACTGAAGAATATGACCATCGAGAGTCAGAAAGTGCGCCTTAAACAGTTGCGCAAAATCACCGTCATCTGGGTACTGATAAGCGGCGTGTTACTGGCCGGGGCTTATGAGTTAACCACCGGTTGGGTGATGCCGGTGCTGGCTTATACTCTATTTGCGGGTGGTTTAAGTGTGCAGACCAAGAAAATGCAACGGGTTATAATGTATGACCTGTTCGGCAGTAAACCGCTATCCGCTGAATCAGAGCGTCAGGCCTTTTGGCAGCGTTGCTGGGGCAATATCGGGCTCTATGGCGCGCTGATAGTTGGCTTCACCGGTATGATAGCCGGGCTGATAGGTAGCGGCCGTTTGTAGGCGGCCGCTCGTAACAGGCTCAGAGCCAGAAGAGTGACCCCTTTTGAGTACAAACGAGGTGCCGGAACTAGTCGTCCACCTTGTCCTTAAATTCACACAAGTCTTCAATAATGCATGAGCCACAGCGAGGCTTGCGGGCGATACAGGTGTAGCGTCCGTGCAGGATAAGCCAGTGATGTACGTCGACCTTGAACTCTTTGGGTACCACTTTAAGCAGCTTCTCTTCTACTTTTTCTACCGTTTTGCCCATGGCAAATTTGGTGCGATTCGATACGCGATAAATGTGGGTGTCCACTGCAATGGTCGGCCAGCCAAACGCGGTGTTGAGCACCACATTAGCCGTTTTTCTGCCAACGCCGGGCAAGGCTTCGAGTGCCTCACGACTTTCCGGTACTTCACCACCATGTTGTTCAATCAGGATCTGGCAAAGCTTATGGACGTTTTGTGCTTTTGAATTAAACAGACCAATGGTTTTGATGTAATCTTTTAATCCTTCTACTCCCAGTGCATAAATGGCCTCTGGGGTATTGGCAACCGGGAAAAGTTTGTCAGTTGCTTTATTTACACTGACATCCGTTGCCTGTGCCGATAGCGTTACGGCCACGAGCAACTCAAAAGGGCTGGAGAAATTAAGCTCGGTGGTCGGGTGCGGATTGGCATCACGAAGACGGGTTAAAATTTCCAGTCGTTTGGCTTTATTCATGACTTCTAACTCTCTGCAGTGACCCGGGCACGGACAACGGTTTTGGTTTCACTGGCAGCGGCTTGCTCTGCCATTTTCTTATCGATAATGTTTTTAACAGCAATAAGCAGGCCCATACCTAAAAACGCGCCCGGCGGTAAGATGGCCAGTAAAAAGGGGTGTTCAGTGGTAAAAACAGTGACTTTCCAGCTTTCCGCTCCTGCCCCAAAAAGACGCTCTGCACCGTTTAACAGGGTGCCGTTACCCAGTAGTTCCCGGAGTCCACCGAGGACCACCAGAATAAACGTGAAACCTAAGCCCATCATCAGGCCATCAAATGCCGAAACCGGTAAAGGATTCTTTGATGCAAAGGCTTCGGCGCGGCCGATAATGGCACAGTTAGTTACGATAAGGGGGATAAATATCCCCAATGCCAGGTAAAGCTCATAGGTGAAAGCATTCATCAACAACTGAATAATAGTAACGAAGGCGGCGATGATCATCACAAATACCGGAATGCGTATTGCCGGGGTTACCCAATCGCGAATGATCGACACAGTTGCATTGGAACCGATAAGTACCAGCGCCGTAGCCAGACCCAGGCCCAGACCGTTAATAACGCTTGATGTAACTGCCAGCAGCGGGCAAAGCCCGAGAAGCTGAACCAGTGCAGGGTTGTTTTTCCATAAACCATCAATGGTGAGCTGCTTAAACATATTAATGCTGTCCTCCGGTCTGCGCTGCAGCCTGACAATTACTTGGCGTATTAAACAGCTGGTGTTGGTTAGCCTCAACATAAGCCAATGTGCGCGCTACACTGCCTACTACAGCTCTGGGGGTTATTGTTGCGCCGGTAAACTGGTCAAACTGACCGCCGTCCTTCTTTACCTGCCAGCGCTTGGCCTGGTCTTCATTGTATGATTTACCATTAAATGACAGCATCCAGTCACTGACGCTCATTTCAATTTTATCACCAAGCCCCGGAGTTTCCTGATGTGACAATACTCTCACGCCCAGTACTTCACCGTTGATAGCAACGCCTGCTATCAGATCGATATTACCGCTGTAACCATCGGGAGCTGTAAATTCCATCGCCAGGGCGGCGTCGTCACCGTTTTGGCGTGCGCGGTATACCGATTTGGGCTCATCGCCCAGAGCGCTGGCGTCTATAGTAATACAGTCCAGGTAAAGCTGATTATCATACAGGGCCGGCGGAACAACCTCGTTGAGGGTTGCCAGCTTCTTTTTAGCCCGCTGCTTATCAATACGCTGTTTGGTTCCGTCGAAAGTAATGGCAATCAGGGCAGTAGTCATTAAGGCAAAACCGGTAAGAATAAGGCCGTTTTTGGTAATGCTGTTTAACGGCATCAGGGCTCTCCTTGCGTTTGCTTAACTGGTTGCTGCTGGCCATAAACTTTGGGTTGCGTGTAATAATCGATCAGCGGTACCGCCATATTCATGATCACTACGCTAAACGCGATGGCGTCGGGATAGCCACCAAAAGTCCGGATAATAACCGTCCAGAAGCCGATGGCGGCGCCAAAAATAAGCCGACCGCGGGGCGTGGTGGATGCTGAAACCGGGTCGGTGGCAATGAAGAAAGCGCCAAATAATACAGCCCCGTTAATGCAGTGAAATAGTGCCGAGCCATAAACATCACCATTAATCATAGATAAAAAAGTGGCAGTGACGGCAACGCCAGCGATAAGCGAAGCAGGGATATGCCAACTGATGATCCGCTGCTGAATTAACACCAGACCGCCCAGCATATAGGCCAGCGCCACGGCGCTCCAACCCAGACTGGCAGATGACCATAAGCTGTCGGTAAATTGCCGGTGATTAATGGCCTCAGAATAAGTGTAACCCTGGCTCACCTGGGTTTTGACATAGTCCAGTGGGGTTGCCATAGTGACGCCGTCTATACCGGCTCTGAGTTGGTTAATATCATAACCGCTTTGACTAAACCCGGTAAAAATCACGCTGACAACATCGCCGAAGCTGACGGCATGAGCGGCCAATTCGCCGGGTGGCAACCAACTGCTCATCGCGGCCGGGAAAGAGATCAGCAGCATCACATAGGCTGCCATGGCCGGATTAAACAGGTTGAACCCAAGACCGCCGTATAGTTGTTTGACGACTGCAATTGCAAAAAACGTCCCGATAACGGTCATCCACCATGGTAACAACGGCGGCAAACTAACCGCTAAGAGCAGGGCGGTTACCACGGCACTATAATCTTGTAGCGCCTGACCAATCTGACGTTTTCGTAAGGCCACAATCGCACTTTCTGAAACCAAAGCGGTTACCAGAGCAATAAGCATCTGTATCAGCACGCCCCAGCCAAAAAAGTAAAGCTGGGCTATCACACCGGGCACCATGGCGTAGATGACCAGTCGCATAACCTGATCGGTACGGCGTCGCACATGCTGGTGAGGGGAGCTCGATAGTACTAACTTCATGATTATTCGTTATCCTCTGAGCCGCTTTGCTGGGCTTCTCGCTGCGCTTTTTTAGCTTTGGCGCGGGCAACCGCAGCGGCGATTTTGGCCTTGCGCTGTGCTTCTGGTGAGTCTTCGTCCTGCGCGCGCTCTGCCGGTTCATGTTCGGTTGCCTGAGGTTCGCTCCCGGCTTGCTCAGCCGCTTGCTTTTTAGCTTTTGCCTTGGCGACAGCAGCGGCGATTTTGGCTTTGCGCTGGGCTTCCGGCGAGTCATCTTCCTCCGCGGACTCTGCTGGTGCATGTTCTGGATTCTGCGGCTCGCCCCCGGCTTGCTCCGCCGCCTGCTTCTTAGCCTTTGCTTTGGCCACCGCAGCAGCAATTTTAGCTTTACGCTGAGCTTCCCGGCTATCGCTGTCATCGTCTGTTTCGGCAGTACTTTCTGTTGGCGCACCGGACGCTGCTTGTTTCTTCGCTTTTGCTTTGGCCACCGCTGCGGCTACCTTGGCTTTTCGTGCGTCTTCAGCGCTTTCTGCGGGTGCTGAGTCAGTTGCGTTTGCAGTGCTGTCCTGTTCTGTCTGCTGAGCGGCTTTCTTCGCTTTAGCTCTGGCCACTGCAGCGGCGACTTTTGCCTTGCGTTCGTCCTCAGCACTGTTCGTTGAATCAACTGCTGGTGCTTCGGTTTGTTGGGCTTTTTTAGCCTTTGCCCGGGCAATCGCGGCGGCGACTTTGGCTTTGTTGTCGTCAGGTTGAGTTTCGGCACTTACCGGATTTTCAGTTGTCTGCGCTTGCTCGGCCTTTTTCGCTTTTGCTCTGGCCAGGGCTGCCTCTACTTTGTCTTTCGCTCCGCCGTCTTCTCCAGAGGCCGATTGCGTGGCTTGCTTACGCGCAGCGGCGGCTTTTTTATGCTTGGCTTCACGCTCCTGCTTTTCTTTTTCAAGGCGGGCCTTGCGGGCTTCAAAACGCTGTTTGGATTTTTCTGCTTTGTCTTTATCGTCGCGTTGTATTCTGATTTGTGCTTTCGCCTTACGGTAGTAATGCACCAGCGGAATTTCACTGGGACAAACATAAGCGCAGGCACCGCATTCTATGCAGTCAAACAGGTTGTATTCTTCAGCTTTATCAAGCTCCAGCGCCTTACTGTGCCAGTACATTTGTTGTGGCAGCAGACTTACCGGGCAGGCATCGGCACAGGCACTACAGCGAATACACGCCAGCTCCCGCTGACTGAGGTTTAATTCCTTCTTGGCGGGGATCAGCAGGCAGTTGGTGATTTTTACTACGGGGACCTCAACGGTGGGCAGTGTAAAGCCCATCATCGGGCCGCCCATGATCACCGTGGGCAATTTTTGCTTTTTTAGCTGATACTGAGCCTGGCTGAGCAGGTGCTCTATGGGAGTTCCAATCAGTGCCCACACATTCTGTGGTTTTTGCACAGCCTCACCGGTTACGGTAACCACCCGCTGTATTAATGGCTTACCGTGTAAAATGGCATCGGCGATGGCGTAGCAGGTGCCCACGTTAAACATCATCACACCAATGTCTGCCGGCAGACCGGTTCTGGGCACTTCGCGCCCGGTCAACACCTGAATAAGTTGTTTCTCGCCTCCGGCCGGATATTTTGTGGGGATTTGCACAACGCGAATAGCAGGCGTGTCGTCACACACCTGCTGCATGGTTTTGAAAGCTTCAGGCTTATTATCCTCAATGGCAATGATCACCACCTTCGGCTCAATCAGGTGACTCAGAATGTCGATTCCCTGGCGAATTTGCCAGGCAAACTCACGCATTAAACGGTCGTCGGCAGTGATATACGGCTCGCATTCCACCCCGTTGATGATCAGGAACTCAACTTTTTTGCGCGCGGTGGATTTAATATGGGTGGGAAAGCCCGCGCCGCCCATGCCGGCAATACCGGCCTCGCAAATAGCGCTGATCAGCGATGATTTAGTCTGATGCTGGTAATCAGCGATAGGTTTGAGTGCTGTCCAGGTGTCGTTGCCGTCAGCTTCGATAACCACACAAAGCTCTGGCAGACCACTGGGATGAGCCGTGGTGCGCTCTTCAATTGCGGTGACCAATCCAGATGTCGGCGCATGTACCGGCACTGAAAAAGGATGCGGGCTGCTGGTAAGCGTTTGCCCTTTTAATACTCTATCGCCAACTGACACCAGACAAGCGCCTGCGGTGCCGATGTGCTGTTTTATCGGGATAACCAGCTGTTTGGGGACTGGCAACGTGTTGATTGCCGTTTGATTGGACAGGTGCTTACGCCCGTCCGGGTGTACACCACCGGGGAAGGCCCAGAATTTTTGCTGCTCGATGCGCTCGACTATCTGCTCAAAATCATACGGCATATCAGGAAATCACTTTAACCGGAATGTCGCCACGGGGTGTTTGATTAAAATCCCACTGCCAGGAGGCAGTAGTGGGGTCCACCGTGACCATATCTATACAATCTACCGGGCAGGGCTCCACGCAGAGATCGCAGCCCGTGCAGGCATCGGTTATTACCGTGTGCATTTGTTTTGCTGCGCCAACGATGGCATCTACCGGGCAAGCCTGAATACACTTGGTACAGCCGATACATTCGTCTTCCCGGATGTAGGCTACTTTAGGCGCGGCGTCTTCACCGTGCGCGGCATCCAGCGGTTTGGCTTCTACGCCCATCAGCTCAGCCAACTCCTTAATGGTGGATTCGCCGCCTGGCGGGCACTTGTTGATATCATCACCATTGGCAATGGCCTCTGCATAGGGACGACAGCCAGGGTAACCACACTGACCACACTGGGTCTGCGGAAGAATAGCATCGACCTGATCAACCAGCGGGTCGCCTTCCACTTTAAAGCGAACTGCTGCATAACCAAGGGCCAGCCCGAATGCCAACGCCAGGAGTCCCAGCGCAATTAATGAAGATAATAACATTACAACTTAACCAGTCCGCTAAAGCCCATAAAAGCTAATGACATTAATCCGGCCGTGATCATAGCGATAGAGGCGCCTTTAAATGGCGTAGGCACGTCGGCTGCTGCCAGCCTTTCGCGCATAGCGGCGAACAATATCATGGCCAGTGAAAACCCCACTGCGGCGCCGAAACCATAAACAATACTCTCTACCAGATTATGCTGTTCGGTGAGATTGAGCAGAGCCACCCCAAGTACTGCACAATTGGTGGTAATCAGAGGCAGGAAAATACCCAGCAACCGGTACAGCGTCGGGCTGGTTTTGTGAACGACCATTTCAGTAAACTGGACCACTACAGCAATAACCAGAATAAAGCTTAGTGTGCGCAAGAAACTGATGCCCAAAGGCTGCAGCAGGTAGGTTTCAACCAGGTAGCTGCACACGGATGCCAGGGTTAGCACGAAAGTGGTGGCCATTGACATGCCTATGGCGGTTTCGAGCTTACTGGACACACCCATAAACGGGCAGAGTCCGAGAAACTTCACCAGAACAAAGTTATTTACCAGGACTGTACTGATCAGTAACAGTAGAAATTCGGTCATCAGGTTTTGCTTACACCGTTATTCAGAATTTTGCCATCAGGGCCTGTTTGACTAAGATGCCGGACAGGTCATAAATATTAGCTCCGTATTATCTAATATTTTGCCTGCAATTAACAATGTTGTTCGACTTAGTTTTTGCTAGCTAACCGATTGGCTAACCGATTGATTGACGATGTATTACACCGATTGCGCCTTTGTATGCGGAACAGGCGGGTGAAGATCAGTCACTGGCTGACTGAAGTGATTTATCGCCGGTAAGAAAATTGAACAGAAGTTCAGTGACTGCATTTAATTGTGTTCGCAGTCGTCCGGGGTAAAGTTGATTTAATTTGTCCAGGCGATCAGCCTGGGTATGCCAGATATAACCCCACCGTTGTTCCTGTTCGGGATTACAGGCGGTTTTCTCACTACGGTCGAAGCAATCCCACAGTGATGGATGCAGTGCCTGTGAATAGCCGTCGTAACCATCACGCCCATTAATCGAAAAATTGGTGGCTTCAATATAACCGACAGGAATACCAGCACAGGCAAAAGGCGCATGATCTGACCATTCACCGGTCTCGCCTTCCCGATAACCAGGATAAGCAGGATGTAACCGAAATGGCAGGGAGTTGGCGCTGGCAACGCTCATCAATGCATCGCGCACCGACGCAGACGAATTATAGCTCTCGACTTTATCGCATCGTTTATAAACTTTCTTAGTCGGACTGTGGACATACAGGTAATCACCACCTGCGATAGTATCCAGGTTAATCATTGCAGTGGGGAAGGGAGCGCCGGTTAAGAAACGACGGTCGTTCTGCAGGGCTGTTGTAAAAGCTTGCGAACCAAACAAACCCACTTCTTCGGCACCAAACAGCACCAGAGTTACAGAGTCTTCAAGTTCCATGGTGCTGAGCTGTTGGCCAAGAGCTAACAGCAACGCTACGGCGATACCGTTATCTGTTACGCCCTGAGAACCTTCATCTTCTCCCGTAGAGTCGGCGTGAGCACCGATGACCAGATGCTCCCCTGATTTGCCTGGAAACGTGAGCCAAACATTCGCACTGCGCTTTTTGCTGCCCCGTACAGTAAACGTTACCGGCTGACTATTAACGGGAACTCCTGTGCTTTGGCTCCAGTACCGGTTGGTAAAGTCATGCAGCAACCTGCGTTCATTAGAACTGCCTGCAGGGCGGGCGCCAACGTCACTTACGATTTCCTGCAGAATCTGCCAGCTTTGCGCAGATACCTGGGCCGATGGCGACGGGGTGGATACGGTTTGTGCCAGGCTGAAACTGCTAAACAGCAGTTGAGTAACAACCAGGAGCTGAACAAGAAAAACAATGCGGGTCATAATTCGTTAGCAATCGAAATTGAAAAACACATATAACAAACATAACGCTACTATGCATTGAAATTAAGATTGTTTGGGTAATAGAGGGGATTGCTTAAATAGAGCTGGAGCCAGTAAGTTGGCTCCCCCTCCCCGACTCGAACGGGGGACCTGCGGATTAAC
>CENT01096944.1_pt1 | contig 18672 bp, 16 predicted proteins | sample 530141 | NCBI WGS metagenome assembly CENT01 (sample SAMEA2591074, study PRJEB7988) | marine metagenome | isolation source: saline water (ENVO:00002010), including | reverse complement strand
CTCTTGTTAACTCAGTTGGTCAATAAATGTTCGTGATCTTGCCCTGGCTACCTGCTTTAGTTTGGTTATACATTAATAAGCCAAGTACCACAGTTAAAATAATAGAACGGCTATAAGCCACCAATCGACTTTTGAAAAATAAACACTCATCTTAGTTTATTCCTTAACTGCCAAACTGAACTTAATCAGGCACGGGATGACTAGCGAAGTTACCTGCGCTCCATGAGTTACTAATTAACAATATCACCCTACATCGCGAAGTTGTTATGCTCAACATTTTTCGCAAGATGCTTGGTTGCAGGTTCGATAGGAAGCTAAATTTTACAGTGTAAGACGGTGTGAGTTGACGAATATACTAAACAAAAAAGAGCCGGACATTTGTCCGGCTCCTGCCCATGGTATTCAATAATTGGTGTGGGTCACCTAAATTGAAAACAACGATACTCCCATCATTGCAATTACCAGCCCAATAACTCTGTTTGCAGAAGGGATGTTGCGCGAGACCAGTTTCGACACAGCAAAGCCCGCCGCTACCAGTGTGGCGCTGGTAACGAGGAAACCTGAAGCAAACAGATAAGGGACGGAGCCGGCGGTCTCGAGACCATGAGCAAAACCGTGAAACATTGCAAAACAGGCCGCCAGGCTAACCGCCAGGCCCTGAGTTACGTTCTTACGTGTGGCTATAAGTAAGCCGGTAATTACGGATGTCAGGACGATGCCTGTTTCCATAAACGAAAAGCTGAAACCTGCTAAGCCTAATGAAAAACCACCAATCAATAATGCAAAAAATGCGGAAAGCATGGCCTTGCATTGTTTACCTGCAAAACCTGACGTCCAGTAGCCCATCGCTACCATGGCAATAAGGTGATCCATACCCATCATGGGGTGCGACAAACCAGCCAAAAAAGCATTCTGAACCGTCTCGTGACCGGTATGCGCAAAGGCCGGTGCGGTGGTAGCAAGTGTGAGTAGAAGGCCGCTGGATATTTTTTGTGTACGTGTCATGTTTTTACCTTACTGCGAAATCGAACAGTTATTAATGCGTTATTGCTTGTATAGCTGCTTAACAACAACTTTATTGTAATGGCTACTGCTTTAGCATTTCCTGAACTTGCAAAACGGGTGCCAAACTAAAATTTACCGATTAAATTGTCGTAAGTCTATGAAATTAAGTTGTTTTGTTGTTTTTGTGTCGAACAGGCGAAAGCAGGGTGACTGGTAACTTGCTTGCCAGTTAGCAGGCAATTGGCAACTTCCTGTGCGCAGCGTAAAGGACTGTTATTACTTATCTATTTTCCTGCGCCACTCTCTAATGGGCACACTGTCTAATAAATAAAGAGGATATCGCCAAGTTCTCCCTGCAAATAGCGTTTAAACTCCGCTGCTTTGCTGGCGGGAAAAACAAAGCCAGGCGGATTTCCCGGTGTTGTTGGATTATAGGGGAGGGAAAAATAGCAATGTTCCCTCGTGGTTTCTAATGCCACCCGTGTCACTTTGTGGACCGGAATTGAGGTTGAGCCAAACTGAATATGACCGTTGTTAAATGTTACGTAATTTACCGGATCCATTACCGTGGCGTCGGGCATGGTTTTATACCACTTCACTATCCAAACCAGGTTAAAAACACCGAGCATCAGCAACAGACTGACTTCTTGTCTCACTATCCAAAGTATTGAGCCCACACATAAAGCGGCCAGGGCACCATACATTAATGTTTCTTTATTGATGGGATTGGATGAGGTCATTGATAAAGTCCGTTTTCATACATGGCTGCGGGTTAATAGAGGCCTGCTCTGGCGCTACTGCAACACTTAGCTATACTTATACCGAATTGCAGACAGACTATGCAATCTTTTAATCTCAGATTATAAAGCTCCCCGACGGTTTCTTTGAGCACGCAGATTTTCGATGTTTGGAACTTAGCCAAAAGGATAAGACAATTCCCCTCTATGTGTGTACGAAATATCTTACAAAGTCGTGAGATATTGTAGACTCTTACCTATGCTAATGACGTCTATAAATTTCTAGTGTATTGAAAAATATAAATTAAATTTAATTTTGTCAGTTTTTACCGGTAACGTTGACGCAAAAATTTCCCAGAGTGGATTAGCATTCCTCAGTCATAAGCGTACTATGAATGTGTCACAAGGAAACACGACGAGTCAGGAAGACACACGGACGAACTTGGGATTGCTCAGGATGAGTAAGACAGGGTAAGGAACTCTGTTTAAGGATAAAGGACCGGTCGGGAAGGCCGAAAAGGACAACTCCGGGATGGAGAATGCTGTAGCAGGATGTACAGCTTATACAGGAATAATGGAAAGGGACCTGTTCAGGGAGAACAGCTCACGCAGGATGATGTGAGAAAAGAAGGAAAGGGGCGTATACGGATTTTAATCGGGAAGATTTTAGTCGCAAGGGATCGCTGAGAAGGAAACTCGAAATTCAGAGAAAACGATGACTTCGGTCATCGTTTTTTTATGCCTGCCGAAAATCGCCTGGTATTTATAACAGGCTGTCGAATTTTATAAGATACATAAAATCCGGTGTCTAACCCTGCCTGGTTATACTATCATCCCAGTTAAAGCCAACCGATATGAATCCTGACCATGGCAGACCGAGCAAAGACCGCTGAAGTATATCGCTACCAGACCGTCAGTGCACAGAAACTGGAAGAAGAGAGTGCGCTGCCAGCCGAATGTGCACTGGCTATTAGCTATAACGATATTAGTTATGCGGTAATGATGGTTAGCCCCGATGACGTTAAGGATTTCGTTGTCGGATTTAGCCTGACCCAGGGCGTTATTGATACACCGGGCCAATTTCGTAGTATCAGTGTGGCCTTTGAAGGTGAGCAGGGAGTTGCTGATGTGCAGCTCAGTCCACGTGCTCAGTGGCAACTGAAGTCCTATCAACGCCGCCTGGCCGGCAACTCAGGCTGCGGCATCTGTGGTACAGATGCCCTGAATTCTGCTTTACCTGAACTTTCTAAGTTACCGAATGCGTCATTGCCTGAAGTGTGCGCCTTCACCAATCTGCGTCATCGTATTCGCGAATACCAACAGGCTCTGCATTCAGGTGGCGCCCAGCATGCCGCATTTTTTGTGACTAACGAGGGTCGCATCACATTGTGCCGTGAAGATATTGGCCGCCACAACGCCATGGACAAACTGATTGGTGCGCTGGCCTTATCCGACACACCCTTAACAAATGGTTTTATGGTGCTGACCAGTCGTTGCGGGCTTGAGTTAGTGCAAAAGGCTATTCGGGTTGGTCTGCCAACCCTGGTTACCTTATCTGCGCCTACCACTATGGCTGTGGAGTGGGCTAAACGGTATCAGCTTAACTTAATCCACTTACCCCACCACAGCGCTCCCAGGGTGTATCATAGCTCAGGAGCCGGTAATGCAGGCTAGTTGTGAGAAACCGGGATGCGGTTATCAGGCTGTGCTTTTATCAGTTTAATAGCAATGTATTTGGAAGTAGGCGTGAATGACTCATCGCCATAACTTTCCAGCGGCACCAGACCGTTGGCTTCCGGAAAATAAGCCGCGGCCTGCCCCTGAGGAATATCATAAGCCACCAGGGTGAAACCTTCCACGCGACGCTCTCTGCCATCATGCCAAAGGGAAATCATGTCGACCTTATCGCCTTCGCTAAAGCCCAGCCGCTTAATGTCCTCTGGATTAACGAACACTACATAGCGCTGACCAAATACGCCTCGATAGCGGTCATCAAGGCCATAAACCGTGGTGTTGTACTGATCGTGTGAGCGCAATGTTTGCAGTATAAGATCCGGTGTTTCCCCGGCGGGTAATTGTGCAGAGAGTAATTGGCCCGGTAATGGATTAGCGGCAAATCCAGCTTTCTGGTTGACCGTGCGCCATGTCCTCTCAGCCGCCGGGTTAGGTAAATGAAATCCGCCTGGTTGGGATAGCTTCTCGTTAAAGCCGGTAAAGCCGGGGATGGTATCGGCAATCAACTCGCGGATGCGGCTGTAATCGTTGATTAGTGCGTCCCAGTCTACCGGATGATTACCTAATGTGGCTTTTGCCATTCCGGCTACAATCGCAGGCTCTGAGCGTAATAGCGCTGAGCCCGGAGGTAGTTGCCCATAGGAAATGTGTACCATCGAAAAGGTATCTTCTACCGTCACGCCTTGAGGCTGACCGTCCTGAATATCGGCTTCAGTGCGGCCCAGACAAGGCAGAATAAGCGCGGCTTTACCGGTAACCAAATGCGAGCGGTTGAGTTTGGTGCTAACGTGAACCGTAAGGTCGCACCGCTTAAGCGCTTCATGAGTACGCGGTGTGTCCGGGGTGGCCTGAGCAAAGTTGCCGCCCATGCCAATAAAGACTTTAGCGCGCCCTTGTTCCATGGCCTGAATAGCTTGCACCACGTTGTGACCAGGCTCTCGGGGGACTGAAAAGTTATAGCGTTCCTCCAGTGCATCGAGCAGCCATTGCGGTGGCTTTTCATCGATACCCATGGTTCTGTCGCCCTGCACGTTGCTGTGGCCTCGCACCGGTGATAATCCGGCACCCGGCTTACCCACATTGCCGCGCAGGAGTTGTACGTTAATAATCTCCTGGATAATAGCAACCGAGTGCTTATGCTGGGTGATCCCCATGGCCCAGCACATAATCACCCGTTCAGCCCGACAATACATGCTGGCCGCCAGGTAGATATCGTCTTTGCTGAGCCCCGACTGTTCAACGATGTCTTGCCAGGAAGTGGCATCAACCAGTGCCAGATAGTCATCAAGGCCGTTGGTATGACGGGCAATAAAATCGTGATCAAATATCGCCGGGCGGTTATTGGCCCGGGCTTCTCTTTCCCATTCCAGCATGCATTTGGCAATACCGCGCATTACCGCCATATCACCGCCTAACGCCGGGCGGAAATAAGCGGTGTTAGTGGGGGCATCACCATTGGTTAACATTTCCAGCGGATGTTGCGGATGCTGAAAACGTTCCAGACCACGCTCTTTAAGCGGATTAAAGCAAACCACCTGAGCGCCTCGCTCAACGGCTTCCCGTAACGGTTCGAGCATGCGTGGATGATTGGTGCCCGGGTTCTGGCCAAGAACAAAAATCGCATCGGCTTTGGCGAAGTCGTCGAATACCACGGTGCCTTTGCCTACGCCCACCGACTGTTTCATGGCGTGGCCACTGGCTTCATGACACATGTTGGAGCAGTCAGGAAAATTATTGGTACCCAAAGCGCGTACAAATAACTGATAAAGATAAGCCGCCTCATTACTGGTTCGTCCGGAGGTGTAAAACTCGGCCTCGTTGGGACTGGCCAGCTGGTTGAGATGTTGTGCAATTAATGCAAATGCATCATCCCAGCTGGTTTCTACATATTTGTCTGTAGCCGGATCGTATTGCATGGGGTGGGATAAACGGCCCTGGTCTTCCAGCCAGTAGTCGCTATGCTCTAAAAGCTTAGACACGGTGTAACGCTCAAAAAAAGCCGGGCCTACCTGGCGGCCTGAGGATTCCCAGTTAACCGCTTTAGCGCCGTTTTCGCAAAATTTCACCAGGCCATTTTCCGGTGATTCACCCCAGGCGCAGCCCGGGCAATCAAAACCATGGTCCTGATTGGTTTTGAGCATAGCGCGCAGGTTTTTCAGCGGCTTTTCGCTGGCGATCCAGCTTTTGGTGACGCTTTTTAATGCACCCCAGCCACCGGCAGGGGCGGTATATTTCTGAACAGACTTATCAGCCATTGCACTTCCTGATCCTGCCGGGTTCCAGGCCCGGCAGTTTTATTGTGTTTTATAGGGCACAGTAAAGCAGAAATTAACAATGGTAAGCAAACTTATATCCGTCAGTCCTGTATCTTTTTACGACCAGTGTCTTGCCATACCTTAAAAGAGGCTACTTGCTAAAAAGCTTGCAGCGACTGCTAGCCAGCCTCAATTTAGCTTCATCCAGTGGATAATGATTTTGTTAACGCCGATGGCGTACTCAAGATGCAACTGACCATTGTCCTCCAGATTCATTATCAGGGGAGAGCGCACTTCGCTGGGGATACTTGGGTCGTTAGTTTGTTTAATGGTGAAATAATACCCTTCATCGGCATGGGAAATTGTTCCTGCATAGAAATACTGTGACATATTGCCCCACATGTCTGTAGCAACAAATTCCATTCGCCAGGACACGCCGTTAGACGACTTAGCGCTAAAAGTGGCATTGGCTTCCACTGCCATGGAAATATCGACGCCATTTTGCGTATAGCCCACTAAATACCAGTCACCTTCGGGATAATACACCGAAGTTTGCACGGGGATGATGGGTTCTGGCCCGGGACCTGGACCAGGCCCGTCGATTGGGTCGGGCGGAATATAAGGATTAGAATCCGGGGTATTAGGTAAAAATTTGGGCAATAAGATAAGCCCGATACCAATGACAACCAGAATAATGGAAGGGTTACTGACATTAATTTTGATGCCAAAACCTTCCACATTGCTGTTGCGTGAGCCATCGCCCTGTTTACCAGAAATAAACAGGTAGAGCCCTACCAAAACCAGTGCTACACCTACCGCAACAATAAAAGTATCAAACGTGTCCATTGAATTCAGTCCCGAGTCCTTCGGTAAAAAGCCAGATTGTGTCAGACCATTCAGGTCAATGAATTGAAATATAGCTCACTGGTTAATAAATGACCATCCTGTATGGGTGAATAATCGGCTTATAATGCGGTTTAGTGCAGCCCCTCTTTAGTTAGCAACAGAGTTTATGTTCATAGCACCTGTAGCTTCAATGGCTTGCAGGACTAGTCGTTGCTCGTAAATGGGAAAAGACAGAATGACTTCGTCTACGCCGGTTGCTGCAACAAACTGGTTCAGCTGGGCCTCGGCACTTGCTTTATCGCCAACCAGAGCATAGCGCAGAGTACTGTTAATACCGCGAATTTCCATTTCGTTAAGCTCAAGGCGAATATCTTCCACCGGGGGCGGCATGGGGTTGTTGGCGTTACGACGCAGATTGGCAAACTGTTGCTGAACCGAGGTAAAGAGCTGGCGGGCATGATCAGCATTATCACCAATAACCGCCATTACTCCTGCCGACACATAAGGCTTGGCCAGTTGCGCAGAGGGTTTAAAGTTCGCCCGATAAATGCTGATTGCATCAGTGAGCATATCGGGAGCAAAATGTGATGCAAAGGAAAAGGGCAGACCCATATGGGCTGCCAGTTGAGCTGAATATAGACTGGAACCGAGTAACCAAATTGGCACATTGGTGCCGGCGCCGGGTACAGCAATAGGCTTTTGGCCTTCTTCAGGCGTGCCAAGCAGTCGCTGAAGCTCAGCGACATCCTCAGGATAGCGCTCAGCATCGCCCTGAATGTCGCGGCGCAGTGCTCTGGCGGTTGCCATATCGGTGCCTGGCGCGCGGCCAAGCCCCAGATCTATACGGTCGGGATAAAGCTCGGCAAGCGTGCCAAATTGTTCGGCAATCACCAAAGGTGCATGGTTGGGTAGCATAACGCCACCAGAGCCAATACGAATATGGTTGGTGATTGCGCCCACGCTAGATAACAACACCGCCGTCGCGGCACTGGCCACCGCCCGCATACCATGGTGTTCAGCCAGCCAGTAACGGGTATAACCCGCCTGCTCAGCGGTTTGGGCTATAGCCTGGCTGCGCAGCAGTGCCTCGCGTACGGAACAGCCTTGGGCTACATGGGCGAGGTCGAGAATCGACAGGGGCAAGGATTCAGTCATCATAATACCTGTTAGTTTGCATACCAAGCATTATTGGGGTGATGTAACGAATCAAAAGGGAGATTCGACTAGCTGCATAACATCGCGTTAGTTGTCAATTGAAGTCATGGATTTGGGTCGGCAGTTACATTCTGCAGGTTTCTGTAGGGTAAACCGCGCTTTCTTCATCACTGGCTAATGCCGGGAAAGCATCGACGATGTTGTCATAGGTTTGGCGAAACCTGAGCTTTAGCAACAGCATCTGGTTAAGGTGTGCCTGGGTGATGGTGGGCTGATAGCTCATTAGCTGTGAAACGATTTCATACGCGTTTTGCTCCTGTCCGCGAGTGGCGGCAAAGTAAAGCGCCTGATAGAGCGGATCCGGTGCATTATCGGGTTGATAATAGGGCACGTTTTGTTCGACCAGGAATGTCAGAGCTTCCAGGTTCATAGCCTGAATAGCAGTAAAAAACAAGCTGCGACCGTAGCGGTCTAACGTATGAAGATCTAATCCTGATGCGTGTAATTCATGCAAGGTAGAGGCAGTCAGGCCCCGGGTAATACCGTCATCAAAAAACAGGTAGTTTAAGTCATCGGAGATCAGACCCATGTTCACTAATTCAGGGTATCTTTTTGGCCAACGTTCCAACATACGATGAGTGAACAGTGGCAGCCATTCAGAGGCGGTATTTAATGCTGAAGCGACTGATGAGTAGTCATTGTTCATAGCTGAAGCCATGATCGCACGAAATTCTGACGTACGTCCTTCATTTTTTTCCTTAAAGTTCAGGTAGGAACGCCTGCAACTGACTAGCTCTGGAGCACGATTAAATAACGCTTTATCTGTTTCCTCAGACTCACTTACGTCTATAAGTTCAGGTTTCCAATATTGTTTTACGTTGGCTAGATAGTCTTCACATTGTGCTTGTATCTTATTGGCTGTGGCATAGCCGCTATCGCTAACATAGGCCTGCTGCTGAGCAGATAACTCATCCATCAATTGTGTTGTATTTGCAGTTTTGGTTGGTGGAATTGTCTTCGGTACGGTGAACAGGTTGTAACCGAAACGCTCCAGTATGGAAGAAGCCCCTTCAGGTTTAAAAAAGTAGGACGAGTGCCCGGAGTTGTTAACAAAATAACCATCTTCAGTAGGCGCAACAGTAGCCAGCTGCCCAAGCCCTATCAGATAATCTATGAAAGCTAACTGTCTGATTACATCTTCAGGCTCGCCTCCTGACCCTGTCATTCCCACCAGTTGGTGGAGGCGATCCAGTGCGTAATCCAGTGGACCACCGATAAAAGGATCAGATTGTAACGAAACACCTTGTTTCATCAGCCAGCGGGCCAGATCATTGCGGCCACTCCAGATGGCAGCATCCAGAATATTCAGGATCCCCAGAGCTTGCTCGTCTCCCAGTGAGGCGTTGATATCGTCCAGGGCTAAGGCAAATTGCCTTATGGTGTCATCACTAATTGATTGGTTTAATATTAGTGTTGCAACATCATCGGGGAGTAATGCATCAGGGAGTGTTCCTGCCGGCACTTCGCCTGCACGCGCTTTTTGCAACACCCAGCGCGTACGTGCGTCGCTCATGAATGGACTTTTTTTAAACCAGCCTTTGTTGGCTGACTCTATTTGCCCACCGTAGATTTTGTTAGCCTGATTAATCGGGCTGAAACGTTTGCGATAAGTGTCCCGCCACTCTGCAGCGCTTAACGGGGTATCCAGGGACAATATTGCTAATGTAATATCGTCAACGGAATAGCCTTTATCCAGATAAGGTGTGAAGTCGGCTTGTTCGAAAAATTTACTTTTTGTGTGATTTAAGTCGTAGCGAAATTGCGCACATTGGTTGGCTGTGGGGATAAATGTTTCTTCAGGCGTGTTTTCAGTCTTGCTAGCAGGTAGCGCACTTTCCTGTGGGGACGTATCAATGGCAACCTGGCCGGAAGCACTGTCAGTAGCAATAGCAGGATTATCAACTGGCTCCACTGTGGCATAAAACCAAAGCCCACTGGCAATCAGGGCAATCCCAATTACAACCACCATTCTTCGCAAGGATATTCCTTATCGCATGATTTATTGCTCTTATTTATTGCAACATTATCATGAATTTAGTCTGCAATTAAAGTGCCTGTAACCGGCATGTGATCGCGTTTCTGTTAAGCGTCGGCGTTAATTTTTGCCCTGATAAGTGAATCAGGTGAATTGAATCGCGAAGCAAAATCCCTTAAGTTATAATGCTGCGCTAATTTTACCGCACTAACTGCCCTGGCAGTTCTTAACATCAATCCTGATAGGTAAAATATGAAATATCCAAGCACCCTCCCCACAGCACATCAGCAGATGTTATCTGATATTATTCGTGTTTTTTCGGGCGATAAGCGTGTGAATGCTATTGGCGCGAGTGGCTCGTTCGCCAGCAATAACATGGATTTATACAGTGATTTGGATCTGGTTATCGCCATTGAGCCGGCGTTTATTGATGAAGTAATGGCCGAGCGGTTTAAACTGGTAAACACTGTACCGGGTTATGTTGAAGGCTTTACCGGCGAACATGTGGGGGAGCCAAGGCTGATTATCGCCCTGTATGAGTTGCCTCAAAGTAACCCATCGCTCGTGCACGTCGATTTTAAATTTGTGTCGCTAGCGGATGCCGCACAGCGGGTCGACAATACCCAGGTTATCTGGGAGCGGTCATCTTCGCTTTCGGATATTTATGCCAGCACTGAGTTCGCGTATCCGCAGCCGGATTGTCAGTGGATAGAAGATCGCTTTTGGATTTGGGTGCACTACGGCGCAGGCAAAATTGCCCGGGGGGAATATTTCGAAGCACTGGAGTTTTTGTCTTTCTTACGCACTGTGGTGTTATCGCCGCTGGCATTACAACAGGCCGGGCTCACTCCATCGGGAGTACGCACCATCGAAAAGCGTCTGCCGGCATTTGCCGCTGAGCTAAAGCAAACGGTTGCTACGGCTGAAAGAGATACCCTTATCCCGGCTTTAGAAGCCTGCATTGCCCTGTATATCCGGTTACGTGAGAAAACACCTGCAAAAGTAAACAACAAGGCTCAGCAGCTGGCTATCGGCTATTTTAACGATGAGCTTAAGGCCTGATTGACCATCAGGGAGATGATCACATCTCCCTGACGTTTCCGCTTTTCCATACGAATATTAATCATGTAGTACTATGTTGTTACCTGCCCGCGGTGTAACTGTGTTTGTATAAAAGCAGCATAAGTTAACTTACTATCGAGGTAACACTATGAGCAAGATCCTGATGATCACGGGTGATTTTGTAGAAGACTACGAAAACATGGTGCCATTTCAAACCTTGCTGGCTTGTGGCCATGAGGTTGATGCGGTGTGTCCGGATAAATCGGCAGGCGACACCATTAAAACGGCAATCCACGATTTTGAAGGCGATCAGACCTACACCGAAAAGCCGGGCCACAACTTTACGCTAAACGCGACTTTTGCAGAGGTTAAGGCCGAAGATTATGATGGTTTGTATATTCCCGGCGGCCGGGCGCCAGAGTATCTGCGGTTAAATGCGGATGTCATTGCGTTGGTGAAAGCGTTTTTTACCGCTGACAAACCGGTTAGCTCGATTTGTCATGGCCCTCAGTTACTGGCAGCGGCCGGTGTGCTGGAAGGTAAACAAGTGTCTGCATACCCGGCTTGCGAACCGGAAATTAAACTGGCAGGTGCCAGTTATGTTGCCGTGAATATGGATGAGGCCATAACTGATGGTAAGTTGGTGACAGGCCCGGCCTGGCCGGCTCATCCGGCTTTATTAAGTCAGTTTATGGCGTTGTTTTAAGTAAAGTAGAGGAAGAAGTCTGTGTGTGGATTATTCATTAATGCCGATCCGTCTTTGTGGACGAGTACTACCCGCTCAATGCGAATAGACGGCGTGGTGACCTCCATCCGCATGGAGACTTTTTTCTGGAATGTGCTGCAGGAAATCGCCAGCCGGGACGAACTGAGCGTGAGCCAGTTGATTTCAAAACTGTACCTGGAGTCACTCGATGCCGACCATGACGTTGGCAACTTCACCTCGTTTCTGCGGGTTTGCTGCGGCCGTTATTTGTCTATGATTACTGACGGCTATCTGAAGCGGGATACGCTTGAGCCTCTTAGTGATATTGATGCAGATCGTGTGATTAAGCAGGAAGCCGATTCAATGTCGACACGACTGAACCAACTGCCTGAGCAGCAATCATCCCGACAGGGCAATAAACATTAGCGGGCTGCCTTACTGATATTGATCTGCGGCAGCCGGGGCTCGAACAACGATGATTTAACGATGGAGGTGTTAGTATCGGCACATTCATGCAGCGGAAACATAATCTCATCGAGTTCTGCGATATCCCGCAAGGCAAGGCGTGCAATTAAGCAGTCCTCACCGGTTACCCGATCACAGGCCATAAAGCGGGGCTCGTCGCTAATCAGTTTTTCCACTTTTCTTATCTGCCCCGTCTTCGGCTTTATCCTTACCAGCGCCTGAATGCTATAACCCAGTGCTCGCATATCCAGCCTTACGCCAAAACCATCGATAACGCCTTTATGTCGCAACGCTTTCATTCGCTCGCCAACGGCGGGGCCAGACAAGCCCACTGCTTTACCTATTTCTGCCAGACTCAATCGGGCATTGTTATCCAGCACAGTTAAAATGGCTTTATCGAGGTGGTCAATCTGTTTTGTCATAACTGATTTTCAAATGAAAGGTTATTTATTAAATTTTCCTGTATATGAAAGGAAAAAGCTAGAATGCACCTATTGAATAGCAGTGAAGTAAGTATATTGCCAGTGATATTCTATAAAAAGTATCAGCTCGTTAATTTACCGTGTCAGGAACCGTTATGAACGTACAACGCATTGCCGCATTCAGCGATGGTAATAAAGGTGGCAACCCCGCCGGTGTGGTGTTACTTAAAGACCCAATGAAAGAAAGTGAGATGCGCAATATTGCAACGGAAGTGGGGTATTCAGAAACCGCTTTTGCTTATCCCCTTGCAGAGGATGAATCGGCCTGGCGGGTACGTTATTTTTCGCCTGAATCCGAGGTCCCATTTTGCGGCCATGCCACCATAGCGCTGGGCGCTGTGTTAGGTGAACATGCAGGAGCCGGCGAGTATAAACTCACTATCAACAGCGCAGAAATAGCCGTTAATACTATACAAACCGAGCAAGGAGTGGCGGCTACGCTAACTTCACCACCTACTCATAGTCGGCCGGTTACCAAAGATGAGCTCACACAGGCGCTAAACCTCTTCGGTTTTTCTGAACAGGATCTCGACGCACGATTATCTCCGGCTTATATCCATGGCGGTTCAAACCACATTGTATTGCCTCTGCAAAGCAGGCAAACCCTGGCCAGCATGGCTTACTCTCTAACGGCGGGCAAAGCTGTTATGGAGGCGCTGGGACTGGTAACCATCATGCTGGTGTATATTGAAAGTCCCCAGGTATTTGAGGTCAGAAACGCTTTTGCCTCGGGTGGGGTTATTGAAGATCCGGCTACCGGCGCTGCAGCGGCTGCTTTTGCCGGTTATCTGCGTGATGCTAACTGGCCCCACAATGGTCAGTTTACTATCCGTCAGGGCGAAGATATGGGAGCACCTTCAGTGATAAGAGTTAGTCTGTCTGAGGAAAAAGGCAGCCCTGTATCTGTGTCTGGAACAACCCGTAACATTTAACAGGTAGTAAAAAAGTACGTTAGCAGAATATAAAGCCAGATGACTATTGACCTGAAGTATGACTAAGGTTTTACGATGGCGTTAGTCAGGTTCTGGCTGTTAGCTAAGAATCCAGTCGGCAGTGCGGTAACATCCTTTTCAGCGTAGCATCTTTCAGAATGAAGTGATGATAGAGTGCCGCAGTGGCATGCAGCCCGATTAGTCCGTATCCCACTTTGGCCATCAAAATGTGAATTTGCGATAGCTCTTCTGCCATGACTTTATCCGGCTCGGCAATTTGCGGTAATTGCCAACCGAATAATGACACTGACACATCCCACATGCCAACATCTATCCAGCCGATCACCGGGACGATGATCATCAGGCCATAGAGCAGGGCAAATACCAGCCGGGCCACATTTTTTTGCAAACGACCATGGTCCTCTTTTTTAACCTGCTCACTACGCCACCAAAGTAATAGCCGCACCACAGCCAAAATTAGAATCACCAGGCCTAACAGATAATGGGTGGATAACATTACTGTTCTGCCCAGTGTGCCTTTGGGATAAAGGGTAATAAACTCCATTGCAAGGTATACCGTAGCTATCATAAGAGCCATCAACCAGTGTAACCAAACTAAAACCGGACGATAAGATTTGACCATAATAGAGCACCTGCTACGAAGATAAATATTGAATCTCTTGCTTATATTATGCTGTTTACAGCGCAGCATAGGTTGCTTTTTTATAGTGGTAAATCCGCATAAATTGAGCCTGATACCGCATAGTATTTGATGCCAGTTACACCATGTAAATCCTTCACACCCGTTGCAAAAGTCTCTTTTTTTATATTTGGTTAGCTAACGCTTAATCTTATTTTGTTTATAAAAATCATTAATTTGCTGATTGGTTTGGATTTTGCTTCCACCTCAATCACGCTAAATTAATTTGTCACAGGAGTGTTTAATATGAGCAATCAATTTAATTTGAAAGGTAAAAAGATAGCGATTCTGGCAACCAGTGGCTTTGAGCAGAGTGAACTGATTAAACCCAAAGAAATGCTCGCTGAGCAAGGGGCTGAGGTAGAGGTACTTTCTATTGACGATCAGGCAACAATAACCGGTTGGGACCAGGATAAATGGGGCGATGAAGTGGCTGTTGATGGACAGGTTGCCGCTGCTGCGCCAGGTGATTATGACGCGATAGTGTTGCCAGGCGGCCAGATTAACCCGGATATCCTACGTAACAACAAGCAGGCCGTTTCTTTCATTAAACGCGCACACGCAGAAACCCGTGTCCGGGCTATTGGCGCAATTTGTCATGGGCCCTGGTTACTTATTGAATCAGAATTAGCCCGGGACAGCAAAGTCACGTCGTTTCCAAGTATTAAAACCGATTTACTCAACGCCGGTGCAGCCTGGGAAGACAACGAGGTTGTTCACGACGGTAAACTCGTTACCAGTAGAAATCCAGACGACATTCCCGCGTTTGTTGGCAAAATCAGTGAGCTGGTAGCGTAATTCGAATTAGCAGGCAGGAGTCATAATGTCAGTAACACAACAAACCAAAACAAAAGTTATCGCCATTACCGGCGCATCAAGCGGAATCGGTGAGGCCACTGCACGGGCGCTGGTGGCTAAAGGCTATCAGGTTGCCTTGCTGGCCAGACGTCTGGATAAGCTTAAGGAACTGGTTAGTGAACTGGGCGAAGACAAGGCCTATGCATTAAAGGCGGATGTTAGCGACTTCGACACGTTAAATAATACATTTGCAGACATCCATAGCAAATTTGGCAGCATTGACGGTGTCTTTGCCAATGCCGGCACCGGCGTGAACTCCCCGGGTGTGGCAGAGGGCGACGTTAGAGAGTGGTCCACTATGTTGGGTGCCAACGTTAACGGCTTGCTGTATACGGCGAAAGCCAGTTTGCCTTATCTTAAAGACAGTGAAGGGCACTTTCTGTTAACCAGTTCTGCCGCAGGTCGTATGACACTTAAAGGTTCGGTATATGGCGCTACCAAATGGTTTGCCTACGGGTTTGGTATGAACCTGGCTGAAGAAATGCGTGAGTGGGGCGGTAAGTGCACCACCATCTGTCCGGGCATGGTTAACACACCATTTTTTGATGAACCGAAAGACGACAAAATTGCGCCAGAAGACATTGCTGAAGCTGTGCTTTATGCGTTGTCGAGCAGCAAAACAGCCTGTGTCAGAGAAGTATTTGTTATGCCTGCGGATAAACCGTAACGCAAGACCGGGCTAAGGGTGACAAACACTACCCTTAGCGTGTAAGACATTTCCTACAAAAGTGTACGAATAAGTGGTTTGTTTTGCCCGGCCTTACCTTACACTTTTGGCTAAGGTTATGAATAGTATAGATTATTAAATCTGTCACAGGCGAGTTGAATGAGAATCTGGTGGTTTAGCGTAATCCACCGGTGGCAGGTTTTTCTCAGAAGCGTATTCTAAACATGTCGCAAGGAGATGCGACAAGTCATGAAGACACTTATCAGGAAGATAGCGCGCAGGAAGCTGCAACAGGAACACGCGTCAGGATGACGATGTCAGGAAGATAAACGGAATCCGGTTTAACGGAATAAACCAATGGGATTTAAGGAAGAGGCTGGGATGCCAACAGGAATGGAATAAGCCAGGATGGCTAAGGACAACTCCAGGAGTGGAGACTACTTTACAGGATGTAAAGTTTAGAAGGAAAAATGGAAAGGGAAACACCACGGACAAGGTGGGCTGCTGCAAAGCAGACAAGAAGGATTTGCGTGCGGAGTTTCAGATAATATCCGAAACTGCACTAGCGCAGAGAAGGAGTTCTAAATTCTAGAAGAAAACGGTGGCCCAGGTCACCGTTTTTTTTGCAAATCAGTTATTCTACGAACATCACAATTTCATCATTTCACGCTTACGAGCGGCATTGTCGATAAGTTCAGGCTCTTTAGTCAACAGCAAATGTTAGAAAAGTGTAGAGCTCTCGTAGAAAATATCAGACCTCCGATAGAAGGCCTGATAGTTTAAGCGTCAGCTAAGACCTGCCTTTTGGCTGTTACTCATTCGGCGGACCCAAACAATCATCAGCAATACGATTAACTGCCAGAACATTACAATACCGCCTCCGGACGAGTTATTAGTGGTGTTATCAACCACCGGCTCAGGTGCATTTACGCCAAAAGTCAAATCGGTTGTTTCTTGCGACGTACCATCGGAGACAGTAAACGTTAATGTTACTGAATCGCCGGTAAAATCTGCCGGGATCATCACGTCATAAGCACCTTGAAGTGGCGGTGGTGTTAATACAGACGCAGGTAAAGTGTCCGAGCTCACGGCTAATGTTAATGGCTCCCTGTTTTTATCTGATGTTGTAATGTTTAACTGAATTAACTTCCCTTTTTCAACTGACGTGGCGTCAGACGTCACACTAACCGATGGTACTGATTCGACAGGTTCGATAAAAACCGCCAAATGCTTCACTGAAGTATTTACTGAGTCATTAGCAACAAAGCCTAATGTGACAATTGTCTCGGTATAGACTGTTGGACCGGTAATGAGAAGGGTACCTGGCTCTGTTTGTCTAAGTTCAACTTCCGGTCCGGTTACCTGCCTGTAATTAACTGACGCATTGTTGCCATCATCCTCTACATAAAAGCGGATTGAGGTTTGCTGACCTTCTGAAATTCGCTGCTCAGAGGCATAAGCTGTAATTTGAGGTGGGGCGTTGTTAGCATCAACAACAGGGAGACGCCAATGTTCTGCGGGATTGCCGATAGAGGAATAATCAAAAGTGCCTGGCCGATAACTGGGGTTTGCTATTGGAACGACTGCATTGGCTTCATCTAAATGTTGTTGTATCAACAGATCTAACTCATCAACTTTAGAGGGATATTCAGCCGCCAGGTTTGTGGTTTCACCAACATCATTTTCAAGATCATATAAATAATATAAGTGCCTTTCGGACTGGCCATATTCGAAACTTCGAATTAGTTTCCAGCCGTCATATTGTAAAGTCACCGACGGTGGCAGCCAGTCAGGCACCACTGCATTAACCGGGAAAAAGTTAATTAATGGGCGCGGGTCAGGCGAATTGCCTGTAAAGGTATTACTTATATCCTGACCGTCTATCGTTGACTGCGAAGGGAGCGGGATACCCAGCCCTTCGAGCAGTGTAGGCATGAAGTCTACAGATTGAATAGGCGTTGACGATATTGAATTAGGTGTCGTTTTGCCGGGCCAGTTGATAATGGTGGGGACACGAATGCCGCCATCAAAGTTAGTTGCTTTGCCACCGCGCAATGGAAAATTATTGGTGGCGCGAATATTGCCGAGCACACTATACATATTGCCGCCATTGTCAGAGCTGAAAATAATGATGGTGTCCTCAGTTAAATTTAATTCTTCCAGCTTATCCAGCAATGTTCCGATCGCGTTATCAAAATGCTTGACCATAGCAGCGTAAACGACACTGCGTTGAATATTATAGGGTGAGCGTTTCTCTACAAAATGCGCGACCAGATCGGGATCGGCGTTGAAAGGTGAATGAACGGAGAAGGCCCAGAAATTCAGGTAAAAAGGACCATCCTGGCTTACTTCAGCGATCCAGTTACCAGCTTCTGTGGCTAAACGCTCGTCGATATGCTCGCCGCGGGTCTGAGGCTGTAGATTTGGCGCAAAGTCCCATGGCGCTAAAAAACCTCCTGTCGGGCCTGCGCCATCAAAATGAGGAATATCAATATCAAAGCCATGCTCAAGCGGGCTGTATGGACTTGCTCCCAAATGCCATTTACCGAAGTGTGCAGTTTGATATCCATGTTGTTTTAATACAGATGAGAGGGTAGGAATAGACGTATCAAGACGGGTAACCGTGTGCGGCGCAATTGACATTCGATTACTGGCAGCCGAATGTGGCAGATCGGCAACCAACCTTACATTATCTAAATGATGCAATGGCTGGATTGAGCCATGCCTGGCGGGTGTCTGTCCGGTTAAAATTGATGCCCGGTTTGGTGAGCAAAGTGGGTTGTTTGTATAGGAGTGAGTATAAAGCATCCCCTGTTCGGCTAGTCTTTCCAGGTTAGGGGTTTCTAAAAACTGGTCGTTGCCAAACAATGTTGTGACATTCCAACCCAGATCATCGGCAAGGATCACAATCACATTTTTAGGCTCTGCGTGAGCTAGATGAGTAACGATAAAGGCGAGAAAGATAACGCCGAACTTCCATTTTGACATGGCTATGTTCTGCTAAATTGTTGCTACACTGTATATGAATACAGT
>CENT01197578.1_pt1 | contig 18766 bp, 11 predicted proteins | sample 530141 | NCBI WGS metagenome assembly CENT01 (sample SAMEA2591074, study PRJEB7988) | marine metagenome | isolation source: saline water (ENVO:00002010), including | reverse complement strand
ATACAAACGAACCGCTCATTATTTCAGTAGTGGGGAAGGGCGTATTTGATGCAACGGTAGATTGGGATACGTTAGGCGCACCCGGAAGCGGTGGAAACAGCTTTGAAGCCGGCCCAGTCGACATTACCGCCACGAACGCGCTAAGCGAAGGTACGGACTATATTAACCTTGCAAAAACGCCAGCCGGTCTTTCAGATTTAGACATGGTAGAAAGCGATGTGCTTACCTTTGAGAATGCAGAGGCGGCATTACAGCAAATTGACGACGCACTAGCGTATGTAAGCGAGAGCCGCGCTTTCTATGGCGCGAAAATGAATCAGATGGAGTCGGCGCTAAAACTCAATGACCGTATGCACGAAGGTTTAATCGCAGCCCGTTCTCAAATCCTTGATACGGACTTTGCAGAAGAAACTGCTAAATCGACACAGGCGCAAATCGTAGAGCAAGCCAGTATTTCCGTAAGGGCGCAGGCGAAATCTAGTGATGAGCAGGTTTTGGGTTTGTTAGGTGACAGTCTCGTCAACTAATTCTCATTTAACTGGTGAGGGTAATAAATATGGAACTATTAAGCCCAAAATTAGTTAAAGTATTTATTTAAAGCTGTGAGTTAATTCAGTGTGCCTTGCCGTCTTAAATGTTTTATTGAAGCCGTTAGTATCCAAACTTTGTGGTATATAACAAGACTGTTTTCGTGTATTATGCGCACGCTGAAGATGTTGAAAATTAGTGTTCCTATTAATCAGTATGAACGCATTTTAGTAGACGAAGATGGAATTAGGCTTAAGTTCTCTTGTTCAAAGCATACGCGATGTATGTCCTTTCATTTGTACGTTTATTTTTGTAAATTCCCATATCGGCTGTTGCATCTATCGCTCATGATTTTAGCTAGCAGAAGAGCATATGATTTGCTTTAAATGTATAGAAAGCATTGGGAACGAAGCAAAAGAAAGCAGAAACACAATCAAAGCCAAGTAGGCCTTCGGTTTCAGTCAAGAAACACGTATGTTCATAAATTAGAATTGGATTTTTCCACAAAAACACGCGCAGAATTAATATGCTTAAAAATAAATCGTTAAGGGAATTTGGATACAATTTTTTAGGGCCTATAATCGCTACATATGTTACTGAAGTTAACAAGCAATTACGCCAACTAGCATCTCAGAATAATATCAAAGTTTTCCATCTAGCTCGAGAAGGCTATGTTTTCGAAAAAGCATTCGATATCGTAAATAATGGATATGTAGCTTCCAGTTACTTGAACGTTTCTAGAACATTCCTGTTTAGAATTACGTGTGATATTGACGAGTCATGGAAATATAGTGTTAAGCATAGCTATAAGGGTACGTTGGGTGATTTTTTTAAATCTCGATTCGCTTTCACTAAAGAAAATGTTGAAGAGTTTCTGGATAGTGCAGATCTAGAGAATACAATCTCTTTACCTGAAGATTTCGAATATGTTTGTCGTATTCTCAAAGCGAATCAAGAAAGTATACGCAGAGTCACTTCTCCCACAAGAAAGGTATACTTAAATTATTTGAATAGCGTAGGTTTGACTGATAGCACTGTGACCCCAGTTGTTTTAGATGTTGGGTACTCGGGAACGATACAAAAATTGCTGACATTGTTATTGAAAAAAGATATCTCCGGTATTTATATGATAACTACAAAGTCAGGGCAAATTGAGATTGGTGATAATGTGGCGTCTATTAATCATGTATTTAAGACTGACGTCAAAATGGGGGGCGGCTATATGATGCTAGACCGATCAATGTTCCTAGAGTCGCTCTTAACTGCCCCAAATGGTCAATTTGTAGACATTCTGCAAAACATAAATAACGATAGTTTTCATTTTTGCTATGGCAAGCAGACATATACACAGGAAAACTTCACCGATCTTGCTACGGTTCAGGGTGGCGCTCTCTCTTGCGTTGGAGACTGTGTTAAACACAATATCCATTACTCGGTAGAAGAGATTGAAGAGCTAAATGAAGCCTTTGTAACGCATCGTAATTTACTGCCAAGAGCGACATGGCCTTTGTTTGTTTTGGACGATGCGATATCGGGCGAAGGAAACCTTAATCCACTTAGTTTCTTTGGGTTGTAGTATGAAGAGTAATGTAAAGAAGATAGTAAGACGAGCACAGCAATCGCTAGAATTGACTTCAAAGCCGAAGATAGCAAAGGCATTTAAGCTAGCAAAATCCGAAGGGCTGTTCGATTACAATTGGTACCAAGAGCATTATGGCCAATTTCCGCACGAGCTAGCAGCGTTTACAGATTATTTAGACAAATCGAAGTCGTCTAACGTAAATCCATCTGCACGCTTTGATACGGAATTTTATCAAAGATGTAATGTTGATATTTATCTAAATGGTATTAGCCCTCTTCTTCATTACATGTATCACGGGAGATATGAGGGTAGAGCATCAGCAGGAGTTTTCGACAGATGGTTACCCTCAGATGAATTATTAGCTAAAGACTCTTCAACGTGGAAGTCACAGAAAATCGCTATAGTTTTGCATATTTATTATCCAGATTTTGTTGATAAATTTGTCGACACAGTGCGATGTTTTCCTACGTCAGTCGATATTTTTGTGACCGCGGGAACAAGTGATATTGAGCAAGCATCTAAAAATAAGTTTAGTAAGCTCGATAACGTAAAATCTGTTAAAACAGCGATTTGTGAAAACCGAGGTAGGAACTTTGGCCCATTTTTAGTCAACTTTAGCAAAGAGTTGCTAGAATACGATTTAATGTGCCATTTACATTCGAAAAAGTCGCTTTATAGCGGGCGAGAACAGACACAATGGTTTGATTACTTGAACAACTTCTTGCTGAAGGACAAACACGTTGTCAAATCAGTGCTCCGCTTGTTCGATGGAAATGATGAGTTGGGTATTTATTACCCCACATCTTTTTGGATGATGCCAGCATGGGTAAATCATTGGACCTGCAATAAGGCTTTTGCAAAAGGATTTGAAGATGATTGGGGTATAGATATTTCGGATAATTTCGTCAACTACCCCGTAGGTGGTATGTTCTGGGCGCGGCCGAAAGCACTAAAACCGCTTCTTGATAGAAAATTTACTTATGATAATTTTCCAAGCGAACCATTACCCAATGATGGAAGTTGGTTACACGCGTTGGAACGAGTACTTGGATTGTTAGTTGAAAAGCAAGGATATAAACAATTCTTTTATTATCCTCCCCAAGGTAAGTTCACTACGGATAAATCTTCTATATCTGCGGCATACTTTAAATCGCCAGAATCTCTCTTGGGTGACATTCAAAACTTCGACATTATCTCGTTTGACATATTTGATACGGTGTTGCGCCGAGATTACACTGCACCGGATTATGCCAAATTTAAATTAGGTAAGGACTTGGTCAATGAAGGTTTCTTCCAAAGTCCTGAGGCATTTGTAGATCATCGTAATGCTGCAGAACTAGCCTGTCGAAAAAAACAAAATTTTGAGGGCGATGTTGATATATTTGAAACTTATCATGCTTTGGCAATTGAGAAAAAGATAGATCCGCTTATCGCTCAAAACTGGGCGGAGCGCGAGTTTGGTTACGATCTGGAAATGGCGCAGCCGAAAGACGAAATTGTTAAGATCGTACATGAACTAAATGCTAGAGGGCGTGATATTTGGTTTATCACAGACATCTATTATACCAAAGAGCAAATATCGAAAATGCTTCGCAAGATTGGTATATCGGTTCCTTACACGTTATTGGTCAGCTCTGATATTAAAAAGCGTAAAGACACCGGAACTATGTGGAAATACGTCAAGTCTAGAGTCGATAAGCTTGAAAAAAGCTTTATACACGTTGGAGATAACGTGCGCTCAGATGCACAAATCTGCGGTGACTTTGGTCTTCAAAATGTTCATATACTTAATCCGTTAGACAAGTGGCGTATTGCAAATCTTGCAGACTATAAATTAGATAACGAAGAAAACATATTTAAATGGGGAAAGCTTATCTCAAACTTTGGCCGCTACCCATTTTTTGGAGAATAGAAGATCAATGGAATTAGTTTTACACCCCGGACACTCCAAATGTGGCTCAACGACGATACAAGATTTTCTTTATCTAAATAGAGCAAAGTTCCGCGATAGAGAAGTAGTATTTCCCGATTGCAACTTTAAATTTCCTTATGAAAGCGATTATCAGTTCGATTTAACGCAAACTCCGCGAGATTATTTTGCAAAAATACAAAACGGAACTGTACCCCTCTCTGATTTAGAATTTAAGCTTGATGAGTTGATTGAAAAAGGAGAACACTTATATCGCAGAGTTATTATTTCAGCTGAAAACCTAATTAATGGTATTGCCAACACCATAACTAAAGACATACATGAATGCTTTGCCAAGCGGTTCTCTTCAGTAAGAGTGGTGTATTATGTTCGCAGGCAGGATGAATTTCTAATCTCATCTTGGCAGCAATGGTCTCATAAAACAGGACAGAGTTTAGATAGCTATTTAAATGAAAGCATAGAGACCGGGCTACCGAATTACAACGGTATTTCAAACGTACTGGCAAGAACTTATGGTAAAAAGAATTTACGGGTTGGGGTAATCTACCCTGAACATCTTCATCAGAATTCGTTAATGAACGACTTCTGTTTCAAAGCTTCTATAATGGAGCAGGGGTTAAACTTCGAGTTACCAAATAGTAACATTGGGTTGAGCACTGCGATATGTGAGTCATTAAGTCGAATATCGCGCGTGTACGAAGATATTCACGACCAAAATGTTAAAAACCTTCTTATCTCAAATGCAGAAAATTCTGTAGGTCTATTACGTAAAAAATACAATAATTTACCAAATAGAACAAGGCTACAGCTTTTCGAAAAATTTAATGCTCAGAATATTAAACTTCTAGCAAGACATATGCCTGGTATAGAGCCAAAAGACTCGGGTATGTTGTTCAGTGAAGTGCCCGAAGGTGGTATCACCGACTCAGAAAAAATAGACTTGCTAGCAGATGAAGTCGATAAACTACAAGATTTATGTGCGGTTCAGTTCGACATGCTAATTAAAGTTATAAAAGAATTGAGAGATTTGAAAGACTGATGAAAAACAAAGTAAAACTTGTAGCAATTGCTAAAGATGAAGGTGCCTATTTAGTTGATTGGATATTTCATCATTTATATTTTGGATTTTATGCGATTGATATCTATGTTAACCGTACTTCAGACAATACTTTTGAAATTGCAGACAAGCTAAAAAGCTTAGAGCAGGTTAGGTTCCTAGACGGTGACGCATTTCTTAAGCAAGATAACAAGAACTTTCAAACGGATGTCTATTTTTCTGCTTATCAAAATGAGGCAAACTCTGATATTTCTCACATATTGTTTCTGGACATCGATGAGTTTTGGACACCTGCAAACTTTAAAGATGAAATTAACACCTGCATTTCATCTTTAGGGGGCGATGTTATATCGTTTGAGTGGTTTGTGAAAACAGATGAAGAGACTCAATTTAAAGCTCCGTTTTCTACAAATAATTTTGGAAATCGTGGGCGTTTTGTTAAGTCGATTTCTTCATTAGGTTTACAAGCGCTTAGCGTGCAAGCTCACAATATACATGCTGATAATGCGGACTATCGTTTGGCAGATGGTACGCCTTTTAAGTTCAGCGGTTGGAAAAATGGTCGCGTTTCCGAAGCAGAGTTAAAGAGCCCGCTTAAAGATTATTTTGTAGTACATAGAATGTTTCGTTCCCAGATGGAGTATTTATCATTATTAGCTAGAGGAAGGCCTTCTAGCAATATGCGCTTTAAAGACAACCGCGCAGGCTATCCATCAAAAAATGCCAATGAGCAATGGGAAATCTCAGAAGAAACTCTTAGTTTATATAACCTACAAAGGTATGAGTTCATAGAGCGCTATCAGTTAAAAGCATCCATTGATTCTGCGAGAGAGTTTATAAAGCAAAGGTATAAAAACGTTCTACGACTTATTGAAACAGCAAGTCGTGAAGAGGCGGAATTTTTGGAGTCCGCTTTACAAAATATTGATATTTCTGAAGTTTTAACATCTTACGCTTCTGCATTAAAGGCATTGTCAGCTAAACCCGCCCTCAAGAGTAACGAAGTCGATACTTTGCGGAAGGTTGCTTTTACGATCTCTGAATCATATCCAAGGCAAGCACTGATGCTATTAGAGCTAGCTAAAAAGCAGCGGGAAAAAGCTCCGATAATTGATTCGAGGATAAAAGAGCTTAAAGCAAAATTAAATTTGAATGCTGATTAAGGAATTATTTTGAAGTTTACTATAGATCCCAAGCGCACTAATAGCTTGCCCGAACTTCAACATATCCAAGCGTCTACAGAAGATGCGATTTTACCTGTTTATGAAAGTGAATCACTTAGGTCGCAAGTAACTAAGTACAACAAAAAAATACCTGATATAGGTTATTTCGTTTTGCACGACGTATACGTTCTGGGGAATGGCTTTCTAATTGATACAAATGGACGGCGCATTCAATCTCGATATTTGCCATATACATTATTAAGTTCTAAAGAAGGTATAAAACGAAGCTCAGGACCAGTCTCCGAGTGTAGAGAAGGCTTTGTTACAACACCTCGTAAGGTTACAGAAGTAAATGAACCTGTAGCGCTTTTAACGCAACCAGGAGATAGAATCTTTGGCCACTGGATAGTTGATATGCTTCCAAAATTAGCGATGATCAATAGTTATGATCCAAGCATAAGGTGTATCATTAAGTCCGACGTTATCAATGGTAGTGCAATAAAGGATATCGATGCAGTCTTCGATATGATAGGTTTTGACAAAAATAGAGCGATTGGCATAAAGCCGGCGTCAGAAGCGATTTTATGCAAAAAGCTTATCGTGCCTAGCGTTGTAAGGTATGGGCAACAAATACACTCATTTGTTAAGAGTCTTTATGAGCCTTTTCGTCTTCCACCTTCAGGCCCGCAACCCAGTAAAAAGCTGTATTTTTCTAGAAGGTTATGGCAACCCTCCGGCTCACATAGAATATTAAGTAACGCTCAAGAAGTTGAGGAATATTATCGAGCAAACGGGTATGACGTTGTTTTCCCAGAAAGGTTAACCTTTAAAGAGAAGCTAACAAAGCTGGCTAATGCTTCGCACGTTGCAGGAGAGAAAGGCTCCGCGCTACATTTAAGTTTATTTTCTAGTTCAATTAAAGAAATGACAGTGCTGCTGAACCCATCAGAGCCTGAAAATGGCTTACCGCTATTACAAGCGGAAATTTGTCGGTTGCAGGGTATTAATTGTCATATCGTCATTGGTCAGCCTAGCCTTGATGATAGCGGCTATACGATAAAGTTACCTTGAGTTTATCAATGACACAAAATACTCCAATGAAAGTACGTCTTGTAGCAGTTGCCAAAGATGAGCTAGCTTATTTACCGGAATGGATTTTTCATCACCTATATTTTGGTATCGACGAGATTGATATCTATATTAATAATACTTCGGATGGGAGTGAAGTATTAGTATCTGCACTACAGCAATTGAAGAATGTACGATTTTTTAATGGCGACAAATATTTTCGAAGTACTAGAAACAATCCTCAAATAAAGATTTACGAAGAAGCGCTCAAAAAATCTAGGAAAGAAGGAGTAACGCATTTATTTTACTTAGACTTAGATGAATATTGGATACCTTCTAATCTAAAGTTGAATATAAAAGAATGTTTTAAAAATGCAGGTGGTGATGCAGTCTCTTTTGAGTGGGTGATAAATAAACAGGAAGAAGAGAGGTTTGCGCCTACTATTTCACAAAAGGGAATAAAAGCAACACGAGCTCAACATGTTAAAACAATGTTCTGTGTCGATATGGATATTAAAGCCATAAATCAACATAATATTATTGCCACAGGTTGTGACTACAAGTTATCAGATGGAAGACATTTCAAGTTTGAATCCAACGACTTTTTTAAAGTTCCGCTGCATTATTTAAAGCGCTCATTGCCTCCGGCATTTGTTCTACACCGCATGCATCGCAGTCAAATGGAGTACGTTTCATTGTTGGGTAGAGGCAGGCCTGTTTCATCTGATCGAAAAGCGCAGTTTAAAGATAATCGTGAAGGTTATTTTGATAGTACACATGATACAGTCGTAAACTTCTCTGATGGGGCGCTAACGCTTTACCTCAATAAAAAGTACGAATTTTATAAAAAATATGGTCTGGAACCTTTAATCGAAAAAGGGCAAGAGTTTGTACTTGAAAGGTTTTATCAAGTTTTGCATAAGATTGAGAATGCAAGTGTTGAGCAAGCAGGTTTGCTAGCAAAGTTAACGAAAAACATAACTTTGCCTGAGGTAGTACGTGCTTTTGATGGCTTCATTTACAACCATAACTTGCAATATCTTGCCAATAAAGATGCATATTTGTTCGAAGATTCGGAGTTTAAAGCAGTGAGAAAAGCTGCGTTTTTGCTTACTGAAAAGCATCCAGCCGTGGCTCTTGAGCTACTTTCGATATTAAAAAAGCAAAGGCCTAACGGACAGGTTGTTAACGATAAAATAGAAGAGTTAAAGAAAGTTCTTTCGATTAAGTAAATTATGTTAACAAAACTATATAAAATAATACGAAATAGTCAAAACGAAGTCTGTTGGCTCTCGCATCATATACCGAAGACAGCGGGTACGTCGTTAGCTAACACTTACGTTAATCAATTTGGTAAGAGAAACCTTTATCGTTTATATAATCCAGACAAGATTAAAGTATTTGAGCGAACGGGTAAAATTGAACAGTATACTAACGAATTGATCGTACATGGGCATTTCAAACCGAGGGTTTCTCAAAGCAATTTATCAAGAGATATTAAGCGCATTGTGTGGGTTAGGGATCCAGTGCAGAGAGCTTGGTCGATGCTGCATCATTTAGTCGCTGTACAAAAACATAAGGTCGAGTATCGAATTCTCAATGATTATTTTGGTGAACAACTAAATCAATTAAATGAGGATATCTTTTTATTTTATTTGACTGACCATCGATTAAAGCATCTAAACAGACCTTATTCTAATTATTTCTCGGAAGTTCCACTCATGGATTTTGACTTCGTTGGAAAAGTTGAGAATTATGATTCTGATTTGCTGAAACTTTCAGACTTAATGGGCGCTCAATTAGGAAAAGAGAAAAGAAACATTAGAAAAGGTAAGTTGAGCATAGACAGTCAAGACTTCAAGTGCCACTTGGAAAATGAATATGAAATAATGGCTAACTACTATTCTTATTGACCCTCGGTCAACTGATAACCTTTTTGTTGATTCCTCCCTGTCGCTCTGGGCTTGCTAGCGTAATCGCAAAAGTGTCTTTATGAGCATCTAGAGCCAAAATATAGTGTCGGTCCAGTAATTCTCACAGTCTATTCATAAGTTAGCTAAGGCATGGTACTCTTTTTGCTAATCTTTTTGCTAATCTTTTTGCTAATCTTTTTGCTAAGGAGAATAACCATGCAGAAACATCAACGAAGAGAAGTGCAAGACTGGCTTAATTTATTTGAGTAGCAAAAACAAAACGGACTCGCAGGACGTTTACTTTTTTTAAAGTATGTATAAAACTTAATTAATATTGCCCTAGTCGGAAATCTGTACTATTTTAGATTGATATTTCTTCAGATTAGGGATGATTAGATGAAAAAATCTACTCCAAAATGCCGTGTTTTTCTTACCACATGTCTTTCTTTATGTTTGCTCTTCAGTGTTGCTTCAGTCGCTCAAACTAACAACGAGCAGTTTTCTAAAAAACTAGCAGACTCCCCTTTACCCAAAGAACAAAAGGCAGTAATTGAACAAAACAGGGCGTTCCAGCTACAACGTCAAGCGTTGGAAAACCGCGTTAAGCGCGGTGAGTACGAGGCCTACAAAGAGCTAGGTGACTTATATAGTCGTCCCGGTCACTTTCAAAACAAATCTATCGCGCTAAATAATTATAAAAAAGCTCTTGAGCACAACATTCCCAATGTTAAGGCTCAAATTGAGAAGCTTACCCACCAATCTACCAAACACTAATTTGAATTTTAAAAGGAATCGACCATGAAAAGTCGAGTGTTTAAAAGGGCAGCTATGCTCTCGTCGCTGGCAGCTGTTTTCCCGATTTCGGTTCAGGCTGCTGAACTCAAAGGTCAAGTGTATTTCGATTATTATCCGTACACTGGCGCAGAATTAATATTCATACAAAATGGAGAGCAAGTTGCTGTTACGCAAACCGATGAATTTGGCAACTATCTTCTTCAAGATATTGACCCAGGGCGCTATCGAGTAAGGGTCCGCTCGTCCGATTTTAACACGTCACAGTCGTTTGCAGACGTGCAAGACGGAGCAAACATCCACAATGTATGGCTGTTAAATGAAGTCGATGTTCCAGTTTCGGCTAAGTATGAGTTATCTGGCCAGTTAACCGATTTAAACGGGAGAGTTTATCCCAACGCGGAAATCAGACTTAATAGCAATGATGGATTTGGCACTACATCAATCTACACCGACGAGGACGGCTATTATTCTTCATCGATTGAACAAGGTAGCTATAGTGTTGAATATAGCTTCTATGGCGATGTTGATATTGATGGTGACGGTGAGCTCGATCAGTATCTAAATTTAAATGAAAATGGAGAGCAGTTAAATTTATCAGCACCAACTACAAGAGATTTTGTTTTTCAGGTCAAAGAAGTTGATATAAAAGCTGTTTATGACGGGCAGAGTTTTAGTGCTTGGCTGGTAAGTAATCAGAGCTACTCTTATAGTTTAGATAATGACTTTATCAGCGGATACGTTTATTCGTATGTTTACGACACGATTGATACGCATGCAATCTTGCCCGCAGGGCAGGTTATAAGTGGTAGTTTAACACCATTTGATGATTCCCTTTTTGTGACTTCACTAGGTGCATTGGTAACTACTTCGGATGCGACGTTAGACTCATTTGAGGTTGAATTAGAAGATACTGGTTATATTGTTGATGTTGCGATTACCGATATTGATGGTGAGCCATTATTAGGGGCATGTGCAAGCTTACGCAACTATGATTCTACAATAAACATCTACCAGTGTGCTAATGACCAAGAGAATATTGCTACTTTCCACGTTCCAAGTGCGAATTATACTATTAATTCTTCGAATTACAGACGAGACTGGATGGCGAGTAATGCGGATTACTCACATCTAAATTTGAACACTATTGGTGTGCTCGACTTATCAGAACAGCCAAATGAAAATGTTAGCCTTTCTCACGATCTAGCGCTTCCAATTTACAAACAGCGAGGTCGAGTTGTAGATGAAGAAGGCAATAGAATTGAAGGCGCACAAATTTCTTACGACGTTTATTCGTGGTTTGAATACAATGGTTTTGATAGTTATGTGAATGCTCGATTGGATGGTCTATCGACCAATGCGAACGGTATTTTTGAAGTATATGTGCCATTTGAACTAGATGAAATGTATGTTTCCGCACCATCTGACTCGGGTCTGATGGGCGGCTACTTTGAATATTCATCATCACGGAAAGATAAGCTTTTCAATATTGTTTTATCTGAGAGTGGAAGTGAAGAGCCAGATCCCGAACCTGGTGAAGGTGTTTTTGTAAGTGGTAAAGTCACTAACATTCTAGGTGAACCCCTTTCAATGAATGTTAATGTTTACGATATCAACTATGACATTGTTAATTCTACGACGTCAGACAGCAACGGAAATTATAGTGTCTCTGTTCCAGATAATAGTGAATATCGTATAGATGTTAGTTATAAAAACTACTGGACCGCTGCAAGCGCTTACTCGTCTAACTATGTTAATTCTAGAAGCGAACTGTTTACAGTATCGGGTGATTCAAAGCAGGATATTGTTATTCCAGTGCTTTCAAGCTCATTCAGAGTAGTGGGGGCCGATGGCGTTGCCATACCTGGTATGCAAATAGAGGTAAGAGGGAATTCTTACCCTTCAGGAATCGATTATTCTTATTCTCGACATACGGGTGTAACTAACAACGAAGGTTTAGTCACAATTGCAGCACCTATTCAGTACGTGTCTACTACAATAAATAATGGCCCTTTGCCTGTGTATGAAGACATGTATCGAGAGAGCGAGGAGTCTACAAATACACACACCGATATTATTTATTTGGGCACATTCGTCGTGCTAGATTCTGACGAAGACGGCATTCCTGATTTCTATGAAGAACGCTTTGGCTACGACGATGCGTCTTTCGATTACGATGGCGATGGCCTTACTTTTCTTGAAGAATATCAGAACATGTCATCCCCTTTCTCTGCGGATACAGATACCGATGGCATCCTAGATGTTGATGATACTAATTCGCAACTGTTCAAAGGTATTGGTGATGTTGATACGTCATTAGATTCTGACAATGATGGCTGGGGCGATGTCTATGAAATTATGCAAGGCCTTGATCCATTCGACGAAAATATCAAGCCTCTTTTACTTAGCAACCTAGATTTAAACAATGAAGGTCTCGAAAGTTGTTTAATCGATAGTATCGACGAGTGGAATAATAGAGATGCTGTTTACGCCCATGAAATAGGTAGTTTGAGCTGTTGGGACTTCGATTTATCGTCGTTAAGTGGAATCGAAAATTTCGTAAATTTATCAACTCTTCGGCTGTCGTATGATAGCGAAATTGAAGACTTTAGTGCGCTCTCAAAATTAAAGAGATTAGTTTCGCTTTCTATTACCCAACCTGGACTAAGTTCCTTGGATTTCTTATCAGAACTTAAAGCGCTGAATGATCTCAATATTACCCTAGATGAATATGCTGGAGATTTGTCAGGGCTCGCTGAGCTAAACAATCTGCAGTTTTTAGCTATTACCCTTGGCTCCTATGATGGCGATCTCAGTGTTATTGGAACACTAGGCCAACTCTATGATCTTAGACTGGCGGATGGATACAACGTAGAAAAGATAGACTTCCTATTCAATCTGACAGAATTAAAATCACTAACTTTACAGAACTTCCCTCTAATCAGTGAAGAGCTAGAAAAGCTGGCGTCTCTCGAAAAATTAGAAAACCTTATGTTAGGAAGCACACCTGTAACGAGTCTTGATTGGATAGTGGCGTTACAGAATTTACGTTCATTTGATGTTTGTTGTCAGAGTGGCGTCGATTTCTCCGTTTTATCACAATTGCCAAGCTTAAAGTGGTTATATATCTCTAATTCAGGGCTTACAGATATTAGTTTCCTTCAAGGTATGGAGTTAGAAGGTTTAGGGTTGTGGGATAACGAAATTGTTGACCTGAGTCCCCTCGCAGGGATGGAATCGCTCCTTTATATATATCTTGGTGGTAATAGTGACCTTACTTGTTTAGAAGACGCTGACTGGGAATTAAATTACTTTTCTTTGGAGTTGTACTGTCCATTTACTGAATTAGACACAGACGGAGATGGTCTTGCAGATTCAATAGATGAAGATGACGACAATGATGGTATTCCAGACATTGATGACATTAATCCGCTTGATTTTGATGCTTCAATTATAGACTCAATACACTTAAGTCATGTTTCTGATATGACTGAAGACAGAATAGCGGTTATCAAGCAGGTCAGCATGGAAGGTGAATTGCAAGTTGATATTTACGATAGATATATGGACGAAAAGCTTAGTGCGGTTAGTTGGCCAATTGTTTACGCCGACCAACAAGTCATTAGCTTCGATGATATAGATGGTGATGGTTACCCTGAACTAGGCCTTTTCGGAATAATCGAAACAGAGTTGGAAGACGGCAGTATCCGCGGTAAACCACAGCTTCGTATTCACGATGCCATAACCAATGCTCGTTTAAATGTATACAATTGGCCTGCGAATTGGAGTGATATGAAGATTGTAAAGTTAGATGACTTAACTGGTGATGGTGTCAGTGATTTCGCATTACAAGGATTATTTAAAGACGGTGATCGACCTCAACTAATGGTGGTTGATGCAGTAACAGGCGATAGCGTTGCTAAATACTCTTATCCGAATATTCAAGATTCACCTATCTACCATCAACTATCCGATATGGATGGAGATGGAGTTGGCGAAATAGGTTTATTTGGTCGCTTACTAAGCAACAATAAAGCCCAGATTAAGGTTACTTCAGGAACCGACGACTCGGATAAGCTTCCTGCTTACAATTTCCCTGATAACTGGGAACAAGTTAGTTGGCATCGATTACATGATATTGATTTTGATGGTTTAACTGATTTCGGTTTGTTTGGTAAGAACAGAGAAGATGGTCGTTGGCAGTTATTTACCAAAAGCGGTGCAACTAGAGTTGGAGGCCTCGGTATTTATGCATGGCCAAATGATTTAGTTGATGTTCAACTCATAAGTATTCCTGATATGAACTTCGATGGTGTTCCGGAGTTGGGTGTATTTGGTTTAAGAACGTCTTCGGACCGATATCAGCTTATTGTCAAGGACGGTACTGATAGAGCATCTACATTGGTAAATATGGGGTGGCCTAACAACGCTACATTCGTATCAGTACACGTAATGCATGATATAGACTTGGATGGCCTACCTGAAGTCGGATTGTTGGCTCAGCGAGCAAACGGCTCTTACTTCATTAGTGTTAGAGATGGTAATGGTGCTAATTTTGGTAACTTCGAATTAGGCGATGATTGGAATTCTGCACCAATCATTCTAACTATACCGGGAGATAATAATAGCTTGGCCCCGACCTCTGCCGCTTTTGGCAATAGCGCGGTTGGAAATGAAAAAGCATATGGTTTTTAAACCATAGCAAAAAATGCCTCCATAGTATGTGGGGGCATTTTTTTGATTCCAAAAAATTATAAGTACTAAATTAAATTTCAAGGAGAGATATATGAAATTTAAGCATAGCTTAATAGCTTTAACCCTGTCGGGAATGATTTCAGCTCCATTACTGGCAAACCCTATAGAAGATATCATTCTTAACTCAGAACACGTACTCATTGGTAAGGATGAAACCGCAGATGGTCTAGGTGGGGTAGCTACCTATGTTATGACTGAATCAGGCCTTATATCCCAAGGCTACGCAATTAACACAACATCTTCTGGTTCATTCACTATTACAAGTGATGCAGATACGACGACAATTACCACAGATGCATTCGACTCATTGTCATATATTTTCGTCGACGTATTTAGTGAAGAAGCGCGTAACGGCTGGGGAGATTCTGTTATAGACCAGTTGGAACAAGCATATTTACAAGGTCTAGTGGACCAATATCAACAATACGATAGCCGCACTGGAATTGAAGCTATTGAGATCTCTAACTATAACGAGGACGACGGTAGCGTAAATTTGCAAACTACGCGCTTCAATACACTGATTATACCTGAGAATGTCGTTGAGAATATTGAGGGCGGGTGGGAAGGGCCGACTGAAATAATAGTGGCATCAACCAGTGAGCCAACAGAATCTAACTTAGTTGTTGTTGAAAAGTCATCACTGATTAACATAGATGACTTTCGTGAAAAACAGTGGGTTCTCCCATTTTATGCAAACATAGACTTCTACTACGGTTCTCAACTATCAATCGCAAGTGACATTAGCGGTGACATTTCAAGCGGCGTAGGGCAGTCTGAAGTGCTTAGTATTCCGTTCGCAATAAACTACTCTGAAAACATTATTAATGTAGCGACTGATGCTTATACATATGAATATTTACCATATGCACAAAATGGCGATGATATCGAAGTGTTAGTAAAAGCCTATGAAGACGGTGAGCTAGTTTATTTAAGTACTAATTTCTTAGTTCAGAAGAAAGATAATACGAGTAACTTTACGAAACATCTAACTACTACATTTCCATTTATTCAACTTGCCTACATCAATGGTCGTGAAAAATTCCGGTATGACGAAAATGGTAGATTGGAGTGTGGAATCTCTGTGTGGGGCTATGTTTTTAATAAAAACTCAGTACTTAATCGGGGCATCACTTGTGATGAAGAGTCTGAGGTTATAACAACCGGCGATGATCGTTGGACTTGGTCTGTTGATGAAAAAAATCAAGTTCACCAAAACTTCGAAGCAGATACTTACACTAGAAAGAGAACATGGGTCCCTTTAGCAACTGATGAAAATGGATTTACTCGAGTTTTAGAGTATAGCAACCTAAAAGCTGATTGGGATTCTGATGGCACTATAGAAGAAGATGGCTATCTTATTCACCCTAGAATAAATCTCGTCAAGCTAGAGGATTTGAGTCAATACGAGGAAATTTACACAAACTCCGGCTTCCAAGGTGATTATGACGGAGATGGCGTAAACGATAGTAATGACAATGATGACGATAATGACGGCATGTCTGATTACTATGAGAACAAATATAGTCTAAATCATCTAGACGCCTCCGATGCATCAGATGATAATGATGCTGATGGACTCACGAACTTACAAGAATTCAGAGCCGGAACAGATCCATCGGGGCGAGATTCAGATAATGATGGTGTTCCAGACGGATTAGACAGTGATCCTCTAGACGCTAGCGTTTCAGCTACTAGTCGAATATTCCAAGCTAGACATTTTGATGATGTTGATGGAGATTACTTTTGGGATTGGTATGTTGCAACAGAATACGAAGACGGCTATGAAGTTGTAATTAGATCTGGAAAGGACGACGAAGTTTTACAGACCCTCTTTTGGAACCAAGATTATACTAATGCGCAAATCGTTCATTTAGACGACATGAATGGTGACGGCGTAAAAGAACTCGGTCTTTTTGGATTTGTAGACTTTGTTGGTGAAAATGATAGTTTGAAAAAAGCTCAACTCTTTGTGAAGGATCCTACGACAGGAAATAGAGTTGTTGTGCACAACTGGCCAGGAAACTGGTCTGATGTGAAATTTTTACTTGCTACTGACAGCGATAATGATGGTGTTATTGATGTTGCAATTCAAGGGAAGTTCAAGGAAGGAAATCGCCCTCAACTGTTCGTTAAAAATGCTGTAACTGGCGAAAAACAAGCTTTACATTCTTACCCGTCTATTTATTCAAACACAGAATACAATTGGTTCGAAGATTTTGATGGAGATGGAACTCAAGATATATCAATGATCGGTCAAAAATCTAACGGAAAGATACAAGTTCGTATAAGTTCGGGTAAGAATGGCGCAAACTTAGGCGTGTATAACTACCCTGCAAATTATTCAGACTTTACTTGGAGATATGCGGGCGACATCAACGCCGATGGAAATCGTGATTATGGTCTTTTAGGCAAAAGACTTGATGACGGGCGCGTTCAATTCTTTACTAAAAGTGGTGTGAGCCAATCTGGAACGCTTGGCATATATACGTGGCCAGAAATGACGAATTTCGAGTTATTCCGTGTTAGAGACTTAACAGGAGATGATCAAAGAGAGTTCGCTTTAGTGGGCTTCAGAGAGAGTAGCTCTCGTTATCAAATGATTGTCAAAGACGGCAGAGATCGAGGCAATACCTTGACCACTGCGGGGTGGCCTGACAATTGGGACGAAGTATCTTTCGTCTATTTAGGTGATATTGATGGCGATACTGAATTAAGTACTGAAATAGGTCTTGTCGGACGGCACAAAACGAATGGCTCTTGGCAAATGAGTCTTAGAAGCACAACTGGAGCTAATCTCGGGCAGGTAGATTTGGGTACCGAGTGGGATAGTAAGCCGAGTTTAGATTATTCAGTTGATAATGGAACGCTTCGATTGTTTGTTTTCGGTGAGGCAAGTGGAGTTAGTACATCTAAAATGATTAGTTTCTCACCAGAAAACTAATTGTTTAGCTGAGAAGTACATTTTTACTTTTAATGCTTGAATCGTTATTTTAGGGCAACTTTAGAAGTTGCCCTTGTTCGTATACGAGAGGCAGTAAAGTTGGCTCAGCATAAAAACTTGTTTTTTCAGCTCAAGGAAATAGAATAAGGGAGTTTTCGCAGTTCAAAGGGAAGTGTTTTGCGCGCTGTACACTTTATATTATTAATATCAGTTTGTTTGAGCCTCTATTTATTTCTTACATCTATTTTCGCAGAAGATGAGAGTGATAATGGTGCTCCAGTAGCCGCTCAGCACAATCCTAAACCCTCCGATGTAGAGGCCCCCGTTAGCCTTGTTATTTCCTCACCTGACTTGAAAGAAGGAAAACTTCTAAAAATAGAAGCGGAACCTGGCTCTTTTTATCTTACGGTAGTTGACTCAAACGGTATGAAACAAATACTTCGTACCGCATCCATTCGCCAAGGGTCTTTGTTTGGTAAATTAGAAATTAATCAGTCTTTCAGGTGGAGAGTACTGGCAGAAGATACTAAATATTTCAGTAAACCTTTAAACAAAAGCTTTGACCATATCCAACTTGTTGTTCTTGAACCCATACTTCCCAAAAGTGGCGTTGTACAGAAAGTTAATGTTTTCGCAAAAGAGACAGAAATTTTAGTAAAAGTCGATGATACGACAAGCGGTGATACTTTTGCCGCATTGAAACTAAAAGATACAAAACAAGAATCTATAGAAAAATTGTCGGAAGGGGTGATGATTCATTGGAATGAAGCAAAACTTGTTTCCACAAGATCTGCACCTTTTCGAACCGCAGTGCTCGCCATTGATGCCTTCACCATTAACCCTAATAATTAAAGAAGTGAACACATGATGAAACGGAATTCCGCTGCCATAGCGCTCTCGTTGCTAACTTTAGTCACTACCCCTCTTGCTAATGCCACCCAAACAGGGCTTCTACAATTTACCGACACTGATGGTAATGCGGTGTTGAGCTACCAGCATGGTGATGAAGTGGTACTGCAGTTAACTGACAGTGATGC
>CENT01009822.1_pt1 | contig 18784 bp, 22 predicted proteins | sample 530141 | NCBI WGS metagenome assembly CENT01 (sample SAMEA2591074, study PRJEB7988) | marine metagenome | isolation source: saline water (ENVO:00002010), including | reverse complement strand
GATGTGGCTAAAACCGCCGCAGATGTTATCTTATTGGGCGATCAGTTATTGTCTGTACCGGCGCTTATCGATACAGCGCACCAAACCCGGAAAAAAATTCGCCAAAACATTGGTTGGTCTGTGCTGTATAACATTATCATTCTACCTTTTGCCGTTTCGGGTTTACTGTCCCCCTGGATGGCTGTTGTAGGTATGTCGTTAAGCAGTATCATTGTGGTTACAAATTCAACACGATTATTGAGCAAATAACATGAGCATTATTTATGTCTTAATTCCCATTGCGATTATCATTGTTGCTCTTGCGATCGTTATCTTTTTTTGGGCTGTTAAATCAAATCAATTTGAAGACTTAGACCGACAAGGTTACAGCATTTTGTTTGATGACGACTTACCGCCAGAAGAGAAGAAGCTGGCCGAACAACGCAAAAAGCTTCAGCAAGAACAAGATAAGCATGGAACAGATTAATTACTTTTCTGCATTTTTGATTGGCGTAGCCGGCGGAGTGCACTGCGTTGGTATGTGCGGTGGCATTGTATCAGCGCTTAGAATGGTAACGCCAAAAGATAAACCTGCACTTCCCTTCACTCTTGCATACAACATTGGTCGTATTGTCAGTTACACCCTTGCAGGCGCAATCACCGGCGCCTTAGGCAAAATGGCCTCCGACTTTGTGCCCGTGGCCAGTTATGCGTTGTCCATTTTAAGTGCCGTTATGGTATTTTTATTGGCATGCTATTTAGGAAAATGGTGGACAGGGCTTACGGCGCTTGAGAGTGTGGGCAAACATCTATTTCGCTATATCCAGCCGGTTTCAAAACGCTTTCTCCCCTTTAAAACCCCTTTCAGTGCCATACCCTATGGGTTTATTTGGGGCTGGTTACCGTGTGGCCTAGTTTATTCCACTTTAACTTGGTCTCTCGCGGCAGGCTCAGCGATTCAAGGCGCTGGTATCATGTTGTGTTTTGGGCTGGGTACACTGCCAACCTTGCTTGCTGTAAGCACCGGTAGCCAGTATATTATTCAGGGGTTTAAGCATAGTGCTGTTCGACAATGCATCGCCGTTGCCATGGCCTTATATGCAGCTTATCTTATTTATGGCGCATTATCCTAAATGATGTTGTACCATTTAAGGTGTGAACTTACAGAGAATAAAAATTATGAGCAAAGGAAGCGGATTCTCTATCCACTGCCAAAACTGCAGTTTCAGTCACTTGTGTTTACCTGTGGCATTAAATAAAACCGAGATTGAATCTCTTGATGACATTATCGAACGCAAAAAGCCGCTGCACAAAGGTGACACATTAATTAATAACGGCGACACGTTTACGTCATTATTTGCAGTAAGAACCGGATCGTTCAAATCATTTGTGACTAATTCAGATGGTGAAGAACAAATAACCGGTTTTCATTTCCCTGGTGATATTGTGGGTTTCGATGCGCTTCGCGAAAGTAGACATCAAAGCTACACCCAGGCGCTAGAAACGGCCATGGTTTGTGAGCTTCCCTACGACACCCTTGATGAAATGTCGGTTCAGTTTCCCAAGCTTCGCCATCAAATCATGAGTTTTATGAGCGCTGAAATAAAGCAAGATCACGATATGATTATGATGCTCAATAAACGCACTGCTGAAGAACGCCTACTTTATTTTATATCTCACTTGTCTCAGCGTTTCGAAGAGCGTGGTTTCTCTCACAGAGAATTTCACCTAACCATGACCCGCAACGAAATTGGGAATTACTTAGGCCTGACTATTGAGACTATTAGTCGGTTACTGAGTCGTTTTCAAAAAGAAGGGTTAATTAAAGTGGATGGCAAACTGATCACCATACTCGATTTTGATGCTATCGACGGCAAAGTTACCGCCCTTAAAGGGTCGAGCATTGTTTGCAATGGTTAGTGCGCGTTAACGTGGTAAAAGGCTTTGACAAATTTGTTAAAATTTTGATCTAAAACAACCCACGTTTTCCCTATTGTCTATTACACTTAATGAAGAGCTTCATAGGAAGGAGAAGTTATGATTGAGTGTAATCACATTTTAGCGGTTCTTGATGCTGAGCGTGACAACCAACCTGCATTAAGCCGCGCTCTCGAGGTTGCCCAAAAAACAGGCGCAACGGTTACTGCGCTGATGGTTGTGTACGACCTTTCTTACGATATGACCACCATGCTAAGCCCTGACGAGCGCGATACTATGCGCTATGCTGTGACTAAAGACCAATCTAAGCGGCTGTCACAGCAGCTCAAAGAGCAAGGTTTTTCCAATATCGACATCGTAGTTGAGTGGAACAATAAAGCGTTCGAATCCATCATTTTCTATGCACTTAACAACCAAATAGACTTAGTTGTCAAAGCAACCAAAAATCACGACGACCTAGCTTCTGTTATATTCACGCCAACCGACTGGCATCTCATGAGAAAGTGCCCTCGCCCAGTGTTGTTAGTAAAAGACCATGACTGGCCTGAAAATGGCGAAATTATTGCGGCGGTAAACGTGGGCAGCGAAGATGAAGAACACGAAGCCTTAAATGACAAGATAACCGACATTGCCAATGAGTATGCTCGGCTGCTAAAAGGCCATGTTAATTTGGTCAATAGCTACCCCGCTACTCCTCTCAACATTGCCATAGAAGTCCCCGAGTTTGACTCAGAAAAATACCACAGCGCGGTTAAAAATCATCACCTTGATGAAATGGATGCCCATGCAGCTAAGCACGGTATAGCCCCTAACAAATGTATAGTGAAAGAAGGGTTACCTGAACGTGTTATCCCTCAAGTTGCTAAAGAGATAGATGCTGAGTTGGTGATCATAGGCACCGTTGGACGGGTTGGCATATCGGCAGCGCTGATTGGCAATACCGCAGAACATGTTATTGATGCGCTAAATTGCGATGTTTTAGCCATAAAGCCTAACGGATTTGTGTCGCCCTATACCGTGTAGAGCTCACAAGGGTCTCAAGGTGCACTCTATTTACGCTAAGAAAGCGCAAAAAAATAGCGACAGCGTGTAACCGGGCGTAATGAAACTGTAAGGGTAGATATTTAACGTACACAAGCATAGTTAACAAAAGCCGCTTTATTGTATAATGGCGGCTTTCACACAAACCAAGTTAGTTAATTATGAGTTTAGGCACAAACGGCGCTGAATCGTCGTCCTCTGCTGCAGCGCAAAGTAAGCAAAAACACAATTTCAATAAACTGCAAAAGCGTCTTCGTCGCAATGTGGGTAAAGCCATAGCCGACTTTGGCATGATTGAAGAGAATGACAAAGTGATGGTATGTCTGTCAGGCGGTAAAGACAGTTACACCATGCTCGATATTCTTATGTTTTTGAAGCGCGCCGCCCCTATTCACTTTGATATTGTAGCCGTGAACCTAGACCAAAAACAACCTGGCTTTCCAGAGCATATTCTTCCTGAATATTTAAACAGCTTAGGCGTGGCCTATCAGATAGTAGAAGAAGACACTTACTCTATTGTGAAAGATAAGATTCCAGAGGGCAAAACCACATGTTCCCTATGTTCTAGGCTGCGCAGAGCTATTTTGTATCGCACAGCAAAAGAACTTAAGGCGACCAAAATAGCGTTAGGCCATCACCGAGATGACATGCTTGAAACGTTTTTCCTCAATATGTTTCACGGTGGAAAGCTCAAGTCTATGCCGCCTAAGCTAGTCAGTGATAACGGCGAGCATATCGTTATACGCCCCTTGGCATATTGCACCGAAAGCGACATACAAGAATACTCTACACTGTCTGACTTTCCTATTATCCCGTGTAATTTGTGTGGCTCACAAGATAATTTACAGCGTCAGCATATTAAGGGCATGCTTCAAGATTGGAATAAGCGCTTTCCTGGACGAATCGAGTCTATGTTTAGTGCCCTTCAGAATGTGGCGCCATCCCATTTAGTTGACAGTAACTTATACGATTTTCAATCAATAACTACACACGATGGCCCGGTGAAAGATGGCGACATTGGCTTTGACGAGCCCACTTTTGAAAAGCCAGAAAGTGAGCAGTTAACCGAGCCAGCAGACACTATCGACATCATCAACATTATGGAACCTCAATAGATGAAAATTGGACTCGCTTTAGGAGCGGGTGCAGCGAGAGGCTGGACCCACATTGGTATTATACAAGCACTAGAAAAACTAGGTATTAAGATTGATGTTGTGGCTGGTTGTTCTATTGGTGCGTATGTAGGCGCCGCATATTCAAGTGGGAAGCTTGAAGGTCTCAAAGAGTGGGCCTGCTCCCTTAGTGATTGGCAAGTGTTAGCGCTAATGGGCGTTGGGCTGCGCAGAGGCGGCTTAGCCAGCGGGCAAAAAGTATTTGATAAACTCGCCAGCGACTTTTGTGCAGATAGTTTTGAGGCGATGGATAAGCCATTTGCCGCAGTGGCCACAGATCTGTATACGGGGCGTGAAGTTGTTTTTGACTCAGGCCCAGTAGGCACTTCAATTCAAGCGTCTTGTGCCATTCCAGCACTTTTCTCACCGGTAGCGTACAATGACAGGTGGCTAGTAGACGGTGCGGTGGTAAATCCTGTGCCGGTAAACCTGTGTCGTCAACTAGGTGCTGACTTTGTGATTGCCGTTAATTTGAATGCCGATTTCAGACCGCTACGACTTGAGAAGTTACGTAAAGATCACGAGGACAATCAACAAAAAACCGAAGATTTTTTTACCAAAAGCCAAAACGCACTGAAACAGTGGTTTTCATCAGACAATAAGTCGGATGAAAGTGGCTCTGAAGGTGGCCTTGATAAAAAAACCACGAACAATAAGGATTCATTAGGTGCTGACGTTATAGAAAAGGTTGAAGAAGAGGTTATGGAAGTTCCTGCGACTGTCAATAAGAAGAATCCGCCGGGAATAATGAGCGTAATGAGTAGTTCGCTAGAGATATTGCAGGCCCGAGTGACACGTTCTCGTCTTGCTGGCGATCCGCCTGATATCTTAATAGAGCCACAGCTCACTGACGTAGGTATTATGGAATTTCACCGAGCAGAAGAGCTCTGCGCAAAGGGTGAAGAAACTATCAGCCGTCTGGCAGAGCAAATACGCTATCAACTGCTAACTTGATGCCATTGCGGTAATACGAAGCGGAGCTTGAGGTAACGATATCCCTTTTGCTTCGCTTATCCACTCTTGGTCAATATGCAATACACCATTGGTGATGGTCACGCCCTCAGGCGTAGTGTAGTCTAAATCTCTGTCCTCAAAATGTATCATCAAGCCTTTAACCGTTGGCATAAGAAAAGACAGGAAGCTTCCCATTTCATTAAAGAACGCTTCGTACTGGCCATACACAAACGTTAACTCATCTTTGGTATAGCGAGCTTTTAAATACTCTGGTTTAGTCTCAAGCTGTACCGACATGTCGCACACATTGGCGCGCTCAACCAACGATATTCGTATTATTGCATTTGCAAGTTTAAGCGCTTTTTCGGTAGGCACCGTAAAGCGTCCTTCATTGCTAACCTCTAGGCTCATGGTTTGTTTGTCAGTGACAATGTCAGCACTGTTAACCCCGCATAAACGACCTTCACCTACACGTAGAAATCCGAATGCGAATTGCAAAGCTTGGGTATCTTCGTTATCCAACTTCTTTACGTGGCTATAAAACCGACTGTATTCAACATCAATTGTTTCTGCAATTGACTGACCGGTGAAAAACCCACACAGAAACACCATAGCAACTCGTATCATTCGCCCAAAAACTCCTCGTTGTACTTGATCATATTTTGTAGTTCTTCCACGTAGGCAGCGCCACGCTCAGAATATTTCATTAAGCCTTCGGCTAGCGCTACACCGTTAATAGCAATTTGATTGGCTCTTAATCGGCTACGAATTTCTCGTAAATCCTTATACGCATCGTGCCGGTTTAGGTTTCGCATATAAGTGTATGTAGCCCGTGATAGGCTGTCGAACTTTGCCACTTCATGAGAAGCATCATCGTTTCTCCGGCTTGGAACAAAGCCGCATCCTTTGCTAAAACACCACAATCCGAAAAAGTTATAGCCATCTCGGGCAAATCTACTTGTGCCCCACGCTGACTCATTAGCAGCCTGTACCAAGACGAGCTCAGCAGGCAACACATCAATTTTTTGCAATAAGTTAAGCAATTTCGTGTTCAGCGGATCTGAAGACTTTACTCGGTACTCTTTTTCTAACCACGCCAGACGGGTAATGTCGTCTTCACTAAAAGGCTCTTCAGCTAAGGCTTTTCGATAAAGGGTTTGCACATAATGACGAAGTGTAAGCAAATACGCGTTTTGTTTTTCTACTTCTGGCCTCAAATAGTTAAAAAAAGCAGCCTTCTTTTCTTCTACCTGTGTGTAGACAGAAAAATCCGGTACGGGCCTTTTCGCCTTAATGGTTTCTGGAACGTCGAGTATGTCCTGAGTTTCCTCATTGAATATAATGGCGTTAATAACAATAACAGCCAATACACCAATGGTGATGAGGACAATTTTAAACGTTTCTCGCTTATGCATTAAAATTAGACTCTTTTACGTCATTCCCTGATGCAGTAACACTGGCGCCTTGTTCTCCTATCAATTCATCGTACAACAATCCCATCGCGCTGAAATAAAAGGGTAGTACCCAAATTAGCGATAAACCAAAGGTAAGCGGCACAGTAGCAAATAATAGAAAGAAAACGCCGTATACGCTCAGTATTTGACTCCAATATGCATTGAAAACGCGACAAGAGAGGATAATGGCGCTGATAGGCGTTAATTTTCTATCTGCCACCAGCATAAGAGCAAACGACGAGGCGAGATAGAAATAGATGCCAGGAATAATGAGTAGCATTAAACCTAGCTGCACTAAAATGCTGTTAACCAGCTGTGTTAATGCTACTAAAAACAGTAAAGGGAAATAGGCAAAAACCGAAAAGACCGTGGTGCTCTCTCCTCTAGCATGTTTAACGCCCGCCATGTATAGACCGGTTATTAATGGAGAAACAATACATATCGCTACAATTTCAAAAATTGACTGATGCTCAAAAATATAACTACCGTCATCGTTGATAGTGATAAACCGTTGAGCAATCACTCCCATCACCACAAAGGCGAGAAACAAGACAACGCTGCTTTGAAGCAGAGGCGAAAAGTTAGCTTTTGTTAATACAGAAGCTTTTTTCAAGAGCGATTTCAGATCAAATTGATATTGCTTTGCCAATGTTGTGTTTAGGCGGTCAGAATTAACGTCTTTCACTTCGTTCCTATTTTAAAACGTAATAACCGCGCGAGTATAACAATTCACGCAGTTGAATGCTTGTCTGTAACATAACAACAGTTACCTTTGTGCGTTAATAGTTATTAACGTGGTTAAATTCAAGGTTTGCTTTTTCTGTCTTTGCATTTCTGGCTTTCTTTTTTCTCCTATCGTTCTTTTTACACTGTCTATGCTCAGTCATCTGCACCTATAGTCTGTTGCTTGTATTACGCATTCAACATTACCGTCAATTAAAAGAGTGAGCACACTGAAGAAATACTTTAGTGAATGCGAAACACGTTTCATATAATTAAGGTATTATGCATTCATACTGCGAGGCACTTCGAAAAATGTGTGTCTCGAGATTTTTGCCATAGCGTGAATACTTGCCGTTTGCTTAAGGGGTATTTCTTCAGGTTTTTTTTGAAGATGGTTGCTTGAAGCTTACTACTTGAAGACTATTACTTGCATGGCACCAGTACTTTATTGCTGATTGCTTTGCCGATAGCGCTATCGCGTTTAATACCAGAGATGGACATGTGTTTTTATGATCAATACCAAAATATATAAAGCTGTATATCACCTTAGCGAGCAGCTTATGGAAGCTGCCAATAAAGACGACAGAGAAACGTTCGACGCATTATACAAAGAGCTGAATGCGCTGTGTATTGAACACGAAGATACTCCAAAAGATCATCCCGAACAGTGGGAAACGCTGGCTGATTTCACAGAAGAACTGGTTGACGCGCTTGTTATTTATGCCAAGGCGCTTAAAAAAGCAGAAAAAATAAATTCGAAAGACCACCTCTCTTCCATTGCGTTTTCAATGGCGCAATTACAGGTAGAATGCGGCCAACAGTACGCAGCCATAAAAAGCCTTGAATCGGCGAAAGTGAGTGCTAATAAAATTGAGGACAAAGAGTTAAAAGAAGAAATTGCTGACATGCTGGCAACCCTTTCTCCAGATTCTGAAGAGTAAGCACGCTCTCTGCTTAATCTTACCAAAGCAGATCGCGTTAACCCGCGACCAGCTTCACTGCCAACCCTACCAATAAAACACCCATTGCGCGGTCTAACCAATAGCCTTTCTTACCAATAAACTCTGCCACTTTTGAGGTGCTGAGCATATAGGATAAAAAGCAAAACCACAGCCCGGTGGCTATCGCAAGGTAAATGCCATACCCCAACCTTACGCTGAATGGCGTGTCGATACTGATAATGGCAGTGAACAACGACAGAAAGAATAAGGTAGCTTTAGGATTGAGTCCGTTAGTCAAAAAACCCATCCAAAGTGCTTTTTTCGGCGATATCATAGCGTTTGCGACTTTTTGCTCATCTGGCATAGCATCTGTAGATGGACTGCTTCTTAGCGCCCCAAACGCAAGGTAAAGTAAATAGGCCGCTGCCAAATAGCTAAACGTGGTAAATAGCCAAGGCGTAGTGGCAATAACCACACTAAGCCCCACTAGCGAATAAGCTACATGCAGTAAAATAGCCGCGCCGATGCCTACGCTGGTGAATATCGCAATTCGACGTCCATATGCGACACTATTTCTCACCACAATGGCAAAGTCTGGGCCGGGGCTTGCTACAGCCACTAAATGGACCAAAGCGATGGTAAGGAATTCATTAAGATACTGCATTCACTCTGTCTTCTATTTTGTATATTGAGCAATAGTGTCGTCTACCCATTTCGGCACAACATCTGAGGCCAACCCCGTAAGCGACTCATCGAATAACGCATTAGAGCTGCCTGGTTCTAAATTCGCCTCAATTGTGTGGGCCCCCGCACTTTTTGCTAGCTGCACGAAGCCCGCTGCGGGATACACACTACCAGAGGTACCAATGGCGATAAAAATGTCTGCGGTAGAAAGATGTGACATTGTTTCGTCCATATACATGGGCATTTCACCAAACCAGACTATGTCTGGTCTTAAAGTTTTATTGCTACAGCAAGGGCACGCCGTATTACCATCAAAGGACTCGGACCATTCGAATGTTTGTTTTGAGAAACTACATCGAGCAGAGAGAAGTTCGCCGTGCATATGCAGCACACGTTCGCTGCCCCCGCGTTCATGCAAGTTATCGACGTTTTGTGTCACTAACACCAATTGCGCTTTCCAATGCTGCTCTAATGTAGCAAGCGCATGATGGGCTTTATTGGCCGAAACTTTGTCGTCTTGCAGCTGTGCTCTGCGCGCATTGTAGAAACGGTAAACTAACTCAGGGTTATTTTCGAATGCTTGTGGTGTTGCAACTTCTTCAACGCTGTGATTTTCCCACAGGCCGTCATTGTCACGAAAGGTTTGTAACCCTGATTCGGCAGAAATGCCTGCACCTGTAAGAATAACTATTTTTGGCAGTGTTTTTATTTGAGGCATGGTTTTTAATCCATTGGAATAGCTATATCTGATTCGTTGATTCTTTAGTGTTGAATCTTTATTGTTAAATTGTACCTAAGCGTTAATCAACAATAACGGGATATTGGGGATCGGATCCCCACTCTGACCAAGAACCGTCATAAATGGAGACCTCTTTCGCGCCGCATAAAAGGGCGGCAAAACCAACAACACATGCTGTAATTCCCGACCCACAGGTACAAATAATCGGCAAAGATAAATTTATACCTGCACGCTCAAAAGCTTGCTTGAGAGATTGTATGGGAAGATAACGACCATTTTCAATAAGACTACCGAAAGGCAAGTTTAATGCGCCAGGCATGTGACCTGAGCGCACACCAATGCGAGGCTCAGATACTTCCCCTCTAAAACGTGGAGTACTTCTGGCATCTACCAGTTGTGCATCTGTATTGAGTGATTGAAGCACCGCACTGGAATTAACAAACCATCCATTGCGAGGCAACGGGTGGTAAGTCAGTTTGCCAAAGTGCTGTTGCTCCGATACAGGAAGACCTGCGTCTTTCCAAGCAGGCTGTCCACCATCAAGTAGATACACATCATTGTGTCCTAGCGCTTTAAGCATCCACCAAGCACGAGGCGCACTATAAATGCCTCTCGTATCATAGGCCACAACGGTAGTGTTTGCCGTTATGCCCTGCTTACCTAAATATACTGCGAGATCTTCGGCAGACGGCATACTGTGGGGAAAGCCAGTGGCATGATCGCTGCCCTCGCCGTCTAGGTCTAAATCGACAGAGGCCGGCAATACCATGGCATCCCGCTTGTCGGGTGTTTGAGTAAGCGGATCATCCATCAACGCTCGCAGAAGGGTGACAGGTTTCTCCTGCATTTTACTGGCAAGCTCTCCAACTTGGAGTAACGTTGATGTCATAGGTCTCTCCTAAAAATACAAATCGCAGTATCTATAAATACATTGGGTACCGCTGACACGCTTATTTATGCCAGCGGTTTCCAATCGATTATATAAACTGCACAACCAATTAAGAGAGTTTAGCTTAACGCAGCAACAGCGGCATCATAATTTGGTTCTTCAGTAGTTTCAGCTACTTGCTCTGTGTAAACCACATTACCATTGGTATCGATAACAACAACACAACGGGACATTAAACCGGTTAACGGTGCTGATTCAAACGCAACGCCGTAGTCGTCGCCAAATGAAGAGCGGAACGTAGAACCGGTAATAACGTTCTCAATACCCTCGGCACCGCAAAAACGGCCTGCAGCAAACGGTAAATCTGCTGACACACAAATTACGACGGTATTGTCTAGCGTAGCGGCATGCTCATTAAACTTGCGTACCGATGTGGCACAGGTTCCAGTGTCAACTGATGGAAAGATGTTTAATACAACTTGCTTTCCAAACAGGTCAGACAAAGACACTTCACCTAAATCTGCTTTAACTAGCGTAAATGCAGGTGCACTTGCGCCTACACTTGGTAATTGGCCTACCGTTTTTACTTCATTACCTTGAAATGTTACTGATGACATTAAAAATCTCCGAATGGCTAGTTGAAATAATTGCTTTCATCGCTCTTATTTATCGAGTATTGGCTAATAATGCTAATCCAGCACTAATAAATAAATGATGAAAAACTGTAGCGCACAGAGTGTCGCAAATAATGCTTAGGCTTGTAAACGTATTACTTCACCTGCGCACTGGCAAAGTCTAATTTGTCGCGTAAGTGAGGTTTTCCTTTTACATATTCTCGACGAAAAATACTGAAATACTGAGCAAGCTTTTCAGCCCCTTCCTTTTCTTCAGCCATTGCTAATACATGCACACCAACCTCTGCGGTACAATGTTGAAACATGTGCGATGACTCACGCAGCAAATAATCAGATGAGCCTTCAAGGTTCACCCCTAAAACGGGCAAGTTTGAAAGGTAATCACTTTTATTGAACATTTTTTTAGCTTCACGCCAAGTGCCATCAAGAAAAATAAAAAGAAGCTTTTTCTCGCCCACAACAGGCGGTTTGTCGATGCGTTGGATTTCGTTGGCATATTCGTGAGGAAACACCACAACAGGATGATAGGCAGGGTTTTTAATCACTGCCAACATATCTGCATCCGGCTCAGTGCGATGCCACAAAAAAGCGTAGTTTTCTTCTACAACATCGGCAATTAACCGACCCGTATTCGTAGGCTTAAAGTACTCGCCCTTGTACATAAGGAATAGCACAGCAACATCGGTGCCCAATTCAGGTTTGTAGGCGCAAATACATTGAGGAATAGGCAGAAGACACGCATTACAGCGTTTTACTTTGCTTCCTCGCGCATGAAATGAGCGCTCTGCTTTTAATAGCTCTTGTGCGCGCAGCGCCATAACTGAGTTCAACGGTTAGCCTTAAATATGGATAATAAGCAATGCTGCTAATAGTACCACAATTGCCGTCATTCAACTGTTAGTACAATGTTGCTTACGGAATATATATAACGATCTATAAGCGCCTGTTATAAGAATTTCATTACATAGGAAACCAAAATACAGTCACTAATGTACCCATACCCATACGACATGTTTTTGGAATAACTTATGTACTGCGCAGACTGCGAATCTATTGATGACTTTTTTTTGAGACCACTCACTTTTGGATCTTCGTGCCCACACTCGAAACATTTTCAAAAGTTGCAGGGCTATGTGGCTCAATGGAGATTCATGCTACTCAGCAGTCTGACCACTGTATTTCTTGCGTAGTAGAACGTCCAAATATTCAAAGATTCATCATGTCCCTCAATGGCGCACTAGAGTCAAAAGAAAAGGAAAATACTAAGGTCACCACTGCGTCACACGATCAACACCCAACTATTGACGATATTGGCCGTATGGTGACGCTTGAAGTGTTGGTTAATCGATATCAAGCAAAATGGCTGGTGGAGAGTATTGAGAAACAGCGTTACGAATCATGGTTTCAACCCATTGTTAGCGCTGTAGATGGGCAGGTTTTTGCAAATGAAGGGTTGTTTAGGGTTCGCGACGAACATGGCTCAATCGTACCGCCAGCATTGGCATTTAAACTTGCAGAAAAGTCTGACCTTTTATTCTCCCTCGATTTGGTTGCACGACGCTCTGCAGTAGAGTGCGCAGCAAGAGGTAAATTAAGAACTAAACTATTTATCAACTTTAATCCATCTAGCATCTACGACCCCTCTTATTGCTTAAGGGCGACCGCAGCAGCAATTAGTGACATCGGGCTATCACCCTCCGACATTGTGTTTGAAGTAACAGAAACTCACCGAGCCTCAGACATAAACCACCTAAAAGGAATTCTAGCATTCTATCGCAATGCCGGTTTCCAAATTGCCCTCGATGATATTGGCTCTGGATGGTCCGGTCTTAACTTGCTTCAAAGCTTACGCCCTGATTTTGTGAAGATAGACATGGAGCTTGTTAGGAATGTTCATAACGACAGTTACAAACAAAATATCGTTAGGAGTCTTATTCAAATAGCCAACCGCAGTGGTATTGAGGTGATTGCAGAAGGCGTGGAAACTGAAGATGAAGCCCAGTGGTTGAAAGGCGCCAAAGCAGATTATTTACAAGGTTACTTATACGGCAAACCAGCCCCTCTTGAAACGTCGCTTACAGAGCAAGAAGCCTCAGATATTGAAGATAAAATGAAACCACTCAAAAACGCAGCTGCTGAATAGTTCACGTGTTTAGTAACAGGAATTGACCAAGGGCTCGATGCCCTTAGTCAATTACTATTACCGTTATAACTTAAGCGCGCTACCAACTCCTTCGAAAATAATAACCAGTTAGTGTCCTCATCTATCTCTTAACTATTTTTGCGGACACTTCTCTCGCCAGTGTATACCAGCCATTATTGTTGATGTGCGCCATCTCCTCTTCGGTTGGCAGTACCTGTGGGTCTAAAAAGCACGAAGAGATAGAATGGTACTTTCCCACACACACATCGAAAGCTTTTCTTATTGGGTTGTGCTTATACACACCTCTGTGCAGCATTTGTCCGTCGAATATCAAGACATCGCCTCGGGCAAGGTTCATCATCAACGAATCAGGAAGGTCTTCACTGTTTTTACGGCCACCCAACTCAAACCTCACATTGCGCTCTTGCTCTGTGTCCCACCGCTTGTGAGACCCTGGAACAAGCTCAAGGCCTTTTTCGTCCACTAGCGGAATGCGAACATGAAGGTTCAGTATAGAATGCTGCTCATCGCGCTGAGCATTGTCTTCTATATCGCTAAACTGCATATCTCTATGCCAGTATGGAAGGCGCTGAGTGTTTGAAGGGTTAAAGAATAATTGAGTATTGTGGAAATACAGCCCTTCACCAAAGATATTATCAAGCACCGAGGTGAGCTTAAACGGCGCAATTGCACTAAAAAAGTTCACTCTTTGATGTGGAGTATCAATAAAGTATTGGGGGCTAGTTAACGAGTGCATGTTAACCAGCTTGTAATCGTATATGGCTTGCTCGTTTTTTTTACCCAGGTTTCATAAATGCGGTCGACGTGGATTTCTATCTGGGTAATTTCTTCGTTATTGAAAAAATTCCTTAAGATGATAAATCCGCACTCATTAAATTGCTCGTCCAACGTCATGTATTCACCGTATCTCTGGTTTATTAAGACTGTATAGAATTTTAGTCGATAGCCATTTTATTCGATAGCTACACTACTTTGCAGTAAATCCCATTTGTTTCCGTATAAATCTTGGAAAACGACAACGGTGCCATACTCTTCGACCCTGGGCTCTTCGTCAAACACAACACCACTGGCTTTCATGTGCTCATAGTCTCGCCAAAAGTTTACGCTCTCCGCTTCCCTTCATCTAAGGCTATGTCGTTGATTAAAACAAACTGTAGTTTTTCAATATAAAACTCAAGAGCATCATCGTAATCATCGACCACGATAGAAATATTGCCAATTTGATGCTTCAGGGGTTGAGACATGATGTGTTCACCAATTTTAAAGATGGATATAGGAGCGCAAGGTTATAGGAAGCAAACATGCAACGCCAATGCTTTCATTTGCTGTAATGCACTGTGTGTCTTGATTAAAAGGTCTTTGACTTAAAGAGCTTTGAGCTGAAGGCTTTGAATTAAGCAGCTTTTGACAATGGAGCTTTCAGTAACAGGATTTTTTGAAAATAACTACTTTCAGCACAATTTAATTATAATAATGCTTAGTACCATAGAGAGGTATTAGCTTGGGGGTAAATTATACGTGTGACGTACAGAATATTATGTAAACATAAAATATTGCCCGGCATTTGTACTACTTTATGGGTAGACCAGAATCAATGTTTGTTATCAACTTTTAACACTGAAGATTGAAACTTCTTAGCTAGCCATTCAAACTCTTGAAAGGCAGTAGCAGAATTAACGTTGGCTCTTAAAGACATAATAAAAGGCTTTAATATTTTCCAATCGTGGCATAGCTGGCTGTAGGTCATGCGCTTATAAATTTTTATTTCAAAAGCTCCCTCTCTCATCCCAGTGGCTATAAATTCGTAATTATTGAGAACTCTCAAAACTGAATCTCGCTGGTCACTACCTTTATGCTCGTCTTTAGCATAATCAGTAAGCTGCTCTTTTTTGTTGAGCTCTTGGACCACTTTTCGGGCTTTGATAAGATTATCATCATTTCTTTGATTTAGAAGTAACTCAACTGTCGACTTTCTTTTATTTATAAGGGAGTTGTAATAAAGGGCGATGAAAGCGGCAGCAGCCGAAATACCAAGAATTATTGTTTTAGCATCCATACTTATTTCCGCTCTGCTGCCGTTTGGCTTTTTTATTTAATGGCTGTAGATAAAATATCTACAGGTCTTCCCAACCGTCTTGAATGAACATACTTTCTCCTTGCGCCACCTGATTTTTATTAGTGACATTTATTAGTATGCCTATAGTAGAAAATAGTTCAACATTTATGTTGTAACGAGTTAACAGGAGATCTATTGAAATTTGCCTTACAATCTTTACGCAGCACCTTTATAACCAATAATACCAGCAACATACGAAACACAACAGTCGATCAGCCTTCTTTTTACTTAGAAAAAATGTAACCAACGCAGGGGGCATCTTTATTGATGAAACAGTTACGAACGGGCCAGCGAGCAAGAGCGCGACGCCTTCACTGGTGAACATGTCGTTAGTGCTTAGGGGTACTGCAGACATTCCGTCCTGGGTTTTCAATTATCTCTGCAACAACCTAAGCAATCGCCCTTCGTAGCTGATGATAAGCTTCACCTTTATTCAAAGCACGTTGCACATGTTTTCTAAGTTTTTCATCGCCCATGTAGTTTAAAATGTAAAGGGCTTTAACCAGCCGATAATATTCGGTGATGGCCTTCAATAAAGGATGATCTTTCGAGCAACCTGATAGTTTACGCACCAATGCAGCTTGTGTGGTTGTCTTGCGCTGCAGTGAGACCATGGTCCATTGTACTACATCCCATTGGCTCTCGATTGTGGCAATATCAGTAAGCGTTTTTAACACTAACTGTTCATTTTGCATGCTAAACAGATCATCAATGACGCTACCAACATTTGCATAGCGAGGAGCGAACGTATAACCAGATAAATCCAGCAGGGTGAAATTCACATGGTTAACGCCATGGGTATCCGTTGATAATACATCCGGCTTGATGTCTGATATTGCTGTACAAAAAGTCGTAGATAATGTGAGATTCATGATCGTTAGCGCCAATCATTTTTGCATTGATGGTGCATGGTTTGCTACCAAGGTGACAGCAGACATGCCATTAGTAGTGCCGAAGTATTTGGAGGCATAACGGGTTCTAAATGTCTCTAGCCGACTTTTGAACTTTTGGCCATCAGCACTTGCGTGCAATAAATTCTCTTAGATCTGATAGTGTTTAAAGATGGGCAATCGCGCGATCGCACTGCAGATAGCATCATTGGCGTCAACCAACGTCTCGCGTCTGAGGTAATTGACTTGAATGGAACGCAACTGATTATATTGCCTGTCAGAGATATTCGCCAGTGCGTAAATCTCATATCAGGCACCCTGCCCTTAAAATAACCTGGCTTGAAAGACACAATGATGAAAAACCTGCCATGTAACCAGCCTTAACCCCCTTACATATAAAAAGGGAAAAACATTTAGTTAGCTTAAATTGCTTTCTATATATAGACATGAGAGCTTAAAACCTCGCAAAATAAAGAAAGGAATCTATTATGAATGTTATTGCTAAGAGCCATGTTAGCGTATTGATACTACTTACAACTGCTTGTGGTGGCGGCTCAACCGATGCTCCCCAAGAATCCCAAAGACCACCAGCAGCTACTTCAATCGATGCTGTTGAGGTTACAGAAAATGGAATGACCATAGAATGGTCCAACGCAAGCAATTTAGACTTTGATGTATATTTCGCGAATGAACCCATTTAAGACGTGGAAAATTACACGACATACGACGGTGCTGTCTTATTATCGAATGTAGAACCTCCACTCAACATAGCAAATACAGACTTAGACAATTTGTCGCTACCACACTTCATCTCTTTAGTCACAAAAAGAGGTTCCCTAGCCAGCAGCCAGAGTAACGAAAAACTTGCATTTCCACGTTATGTTGACGAGGGAAGAACAATAATTGACCTTTCAACGCAGAAAGTTTGGTTAAAGTGTAGTTTAGGGCAGTCCTGGAGCGAAACTGAAAACACTTGTGTTGGTGACGCTGCCCGATTATCTGAAAATGAAACAATAAGATCGCTCGATCTTATAAACGAGGGTTGGCGAATTCCGACAGAGGACGAATTGAAATCAATTGTGTTTTGCGAGACAGGAAAGCCGGAATACTTTCCAACCACCAAAGGCATAAGTTGCGACGAAGAGAACACCTCTCCAGCAGTTGTTGAGATGCTGTTCCCCAATACCGAAGTTTCCTCTAATTATAGAACGTCAACTCGTTATTACCCGATAGATGGCGGCGCACAGGGTTTTCGGATTTTCGAAACAATCTCATTGGCTAGTGGAAGACTTGCTACCATTCGCTCAAGCGAACCTTCAGCGCACTTTGTCAAAGCAGTGAAAGATAATTAACATTACCTAAGTACAGGTCAAAAGATTCTCAAAACATAGTACGCTAAGCCTGAAAAGTAACCCGAGGGATTTCTTCCACAGGTGCGGTGGACGTGTATAACGACTTGCGCACTGAGGGATTAGACGGAGAGTGCCCTCTACCTGCCGTAACCCCGTCAGCTTCTTGCAGCATGAATGTAGTATTTAACTAAAGAAGCGTGGCAAGCCTTTAAAGGTGAATATCATGAAAATTCTTTAAACCTTTCGCGAAGGGTTTTAGGCCAGTTCTCATAATTATCTTTTAACTCACCAAGAAACTTGGCTAAATCATTATATTCAAGTCTTAACGACTCTCTCTCGGAATTAACTCTAAGGGTGTTTTGCTCTGCCATTAATGAATCTAAGCGTTTTCCGTATTTTTCAAAATCCCCCTCTACCCTCTCTCGTTTCGCGCACAGCTGGAGCTTGTCGTATATATTCACGAGAACGCCAACAAGGAAAAATTCCTTTGTAACAACAGGCTTGTCATAAAACACATCTTCAATATTCTTTTCTACTAGAGGAATGAGGACTCTGTCACAGTACTCTTCTAACTCTGAATATCGGCCTGCTTTTTGAAAGTAAGGAATAGCTTTAACGTACTTCCTCCCGTAAAAAAGGCCAGATTGGGACATCAGCAGTAGCGCCTTATCAAATTCAGTTATAGCCCCATTGAAGTCTTTATTCTTCGCTCTTGCGCTAGAGGCTTTGGTAAGGCGTGATATCTCGTGGTCTATATCTTGATGCTGCATGTGATTATCCATAAACACTTATTATTAATAATAACAACATACCGAATCAGAAAAATCTACTAACGATAACACATTGCTTATGAAAACTTATAGGTGGTTTTTTGGTAGGCTTTTGCTTCCATTAGCCTTGAGAGCTTTAAATATAGGGGTAATGGTGCCCGGGGCCGGACTTGAACCGGCACGCTGTTACCAGCGAGGGATTTTAAATCCCTTGTGTCTACCAATTTCACCACCCGGGCATTGGGTTGCTTTTCAGCGAGGTGTCAGGCGTAGAACCTGATGTGGCGTTACAGATTATGGAGGCGGAACCCGGAGTCGAACCGAGATCCACGGATTTGCAATC
>CENT01032825.1_pt1 | contig 19242 bp, 30 predicted proteins | sample 530141 | NCBI WGS metagenome assembly CENT01 (sample SAMEA2591074, study PRJEB7988) | marine metagenome | isolation source: saline water (ENVO:00002010), including | reverse complement strand
CGTGCAAAGAGTAAAACTGAAAAAGTTCTACCTAAGATTACAGCATCTGATTGTGACCTGGTGCTGACTGAGATGATGAAGAAAGGATTTACAAGGAAGGTAAATGATGTTGGTAGTGCAGTTATTGACACTGTGACTGTCAACGTTTCTATTCCAAAGAAAGCAAGTGCATTTCTTTCTACTAGAAATAATTGGTCGAAAGTTAGTGACCTTAGAACAGGTGCTGTAAACTTTGCTAATGGTCACTCTAGACTGAATGCTCAGGCACGAGGTTTGTCAATTAATAATAGAGAAGACATTATCAAGATTACTGCTGCTGGTACAGAAGATCAGAAGGGAACAAAAGCAGACGTTAAGGTAGAAGTTAACTCTCCTACTAATCCAGATAGAAGATTCCGAAATATTGATTACTCTTTGAAGGTTACTGGCGGTGAACAATTTCACCAAGTATCTGGTCTTGGGTTTGATAAGTTTGTAAATATCTTTGCTGAGATGGGATTGGATGTAAGAGAGATCGGACCAAAATATGAAAAGCAGTTAAGTGAATTCTTTGACAAGGAAGTATATACTAAAAAGTATACGAGTAGAGATCAAGCACAAAGAACTGGTGGTGGAGATAATTTAAAAGCATCTGCTCGACTTGTGTATGAATATGCAAAAGAGAAACTTCATAAAGGATTGAATGATCCTAATCAGAATGATGTCAAGAAGAAGTTTGCTGATTATATTATCTTTGGATTATCGAGAAATGTTAAGACCGAACTTGTAAAATTTGCAGGAAATGGTCAGGTAAAGACAAGAGTAGCAGACAGAGCATTTAGAACTGTTTTGATTGGTAAAAGATTTGTTTGTGAAATGAAACCATCTGGCGATCCAAAGATTGAAATTTATCTTGCTGATGAAGAGGGTAAGAAAATGCCAGGTAAAGATGCATTCATCATGCAAATCAGATATAAACTTGAGGTTGCTAGTGGTAAGTCTGCTGGTATGAAAGTATATAAGTTTTATCCAAGGAACTACCTGGAAGCCCAGGCAGGTATGTTCAGTATCTAAACTGGCACACTACATTATGGACTCGACTTTAACCTGCTATAATAACGGTATAGAGACAGAGGAATCCTTGCCCAACACTCACCTAGATCACCTGGAAGATCTTATCTTCACGGGTCGTGGTCAGTTGCTCAATGCTCTTCGTGAGATCTATTCTGGTGTTCGTCTCTCTGTGAAGTGGGACGGTGCTCCTGCTATTGTTTTCGGTACTGATCCTCGTAATGGCAAATTTTTCGTGGGAACAAAGTCAGTCTTCAACAAAGTCAAAGTCAAAATCTGCTACGACCAGGAAGACATCGACAAATATTATAAGGGGAATGTTGCGGACATCCTTCGTCTATGTCTGTGCCATCTGCCTCGCCTCTCTGGCATTATCCAAGCTGATTGGATCGGGGTCGGTGGCGGCAGTGTTTACTGCCCTAATACTGTGGAGTATCGCTTTTCCTCTAAAACTTGTCGTGATATTATCCTTGCTCCACATACTTACTATGACGAAATTTCTCCGAATGCTGTGGGGCGGGGTGGCGTTAGTCTTCCTTCTGCACTTGGCACTCAGTTCCTAGGACACGAAGAAGCACATGCTGTGCTTCGTAAGAAGGTAGGATTCAACTGGATTAAATTTATGTATCGTCTTGCCCGTTGTAAGGTGCCTAGCGAGAAGGCACGTCCTCATATTCTCAAGAATATCAACGCATTTATTCGTATTGGTAGTCTGCCTTCTATGGATGTAATCTACTCTACGTTAGATGATAAATACAAGTGTGAGATTAATGTTACAACTTTAGAGGTGTGGCACCAAATCTTCCAACTGAAACAGCGTCTACTCGATGCTATTGTCGTTAATGGAACAGTTGATTGCTACATCGATGGACAACCCTCTCAACACGAAGGGTTTGTAACTGTTTCTGATAACCCAGTAAAACTAGTAGACCGACTGACTTTTAGTAAAGCAAACTTCAACCTTAATAAGAATTGGAAGAATGAAAAAGTTTAGTGCTTTTCTAAACGAAGCCGAGAAATCATTCGCAGCAAAATCTGCAGAGAAATTAAACCTTAAGCATATTGGTTACGGTAGATATGCAGACCCTTCGGGGAATGTAACCCATATGAGTAAGGATGGAAAGCTTGTAAAATTAACACCAGGATCAGACACAGGAGAACGTCAGCAGAATGGAGGAGAAGAAACTGCAGATGGCTCGGGTAAGGTCGATCAAGGTGCAATATCTGTTACATTTGGAAGATTTAATCCACCTACTGTTGGGCATGAACGTCTCATAGCAAAAGTAGCACAAGAGGCAAAATCCAATGGAGGAGAGTATAGAATATACCCCTCAAGGTCGCAGGATCCTAAGAAGAATCCCCTCGACCCAGGCACTAAAATTAAATTCATGCGCTTGGCGTACCCTGATCATGCCAATGCGATTGTCGATAGCGACAATATGCGTACTATTTTTGATGTTCTCACCGCCCTCGATTCTGACGGGTATAGTTCAGTTAATATTGTGGTGGGAGGCGACAGGGTTTCTGAGTTCAATTCGCTCGCAACAAAATACAACGGCAAGTTATATACATTCGATGAAATCAAAGTAACATCTGCAGGTGGACGTGATCCTGATGCTGATGGTGTGGAGGGTATGTCTGCATCTAAGATGCGTAAGGCAGCAGTCGAAGGAGACTTTGATACATTTGATGACGGTCTTACTAAAGATTTGTCTAAGAAGGATAGAGAAGCATTATACTTGACACTTCGTCAATCTATGCAAGTAGAAGAATCTTACGATGATTTCGCTGAAGCATCTTATGCTGTTCATGAGATTGCTCCTAAGTTAGATCCTCAAGGTCTTCGTGAAGCATACTTTGATAGTGATATGTTTCAGGTAGGATGTTTTCTTGAAAATCTTAACACAGGGATCATTGGTAAAGTCGTTAGTCGTGGTAGCAATTATGTCATCTATATTGATGAGCATGATAATGTATTTCGTTCCTGGTTGAAAGATCTGGTAGAGCGCAATGATATCAAGTATTTTAATTTCACTCCTGCTGGTGAAATGGGTACAGATAAATTAGCAAACTACATGAGAAAATTAACTCCTGGTGAGTTCATAAAGAAGATAAATAAAAAGGACAAGGTTACCAAGTAAGATGAACTTAAACGATTTACCTGATATGTCTGATGCACTTAAGAAGGTGCAGCAGTTCGACGAAAAGAAAAAATTAGATCCCGTTGGTAAAGAAGACGATGATGTCAATAATGATGGGAAGGTAGATGGCAGTGACTCTTATCTTAAGAACCGACGCAAGACAGTAAAGGCGGCGATTGCTAAAGAAGCATACACAGTCACCAATGCTGACAAGAAAGGTAATACCAAAGCATACCAGAACTATAAAGCAGGTATGAAGGGTAAGGACGGCAAACCTCTCTACAAGTCTGCCGATCATATGAAGGAAGAGGAGCAAATCGATGAGATGATGCCTATCAGCCAGATGAGAAATATGGGAATGAGTGGTAGTCAAATGGGTATTAAACCTGGTGGTGGTAATCCCCTTGGACTTACTGGCGGTAAAACTGATGCTGGTGGCGGTAAAACATTTACCAATAACGCTCGTTTGTTAGCAAGAAACCCTGCTAGTTATACTAGAGGAACCGTTCCTGGTAAGTCCAAAGGTGGTAAGGTAAAAACCCGTAAGGAAGCATGGGAGTATCTCGACAATAATGTTGATGAGATTCTGGAATGGTTTGATACTGAAGGTGTAGATGTTGAGACACTGACCGAAGAGCAACTGCAGGAACTTCTCGGCGGTATCGCTGGTGGACTCATGAACATGGGTAAGAAAGGCGGATTCATGAAGGGTGCTAGCACTGGTATTGGTGGTCTTCTTGGCAAGTCAATGGGCAACAGTCTGTTGGGATTCTCCAAGGGTGGTAAAGTCAAGAAAAAAATGAAGAAAGAAGCATTTGCATTTTCCGAAGAGGAAGAAGCATTGCTTGAAGAGCATGGTGCTGAAATCGATGAACTTACCGATGAGCAACTGGTTGACTTCTTTGTAGAAGCAATCGAAGATCTTGCTGTTGATGAAGAGGATCTGCTTGAGATCTGTGAAGAACTGGAAGCAGTAGAACTTACTGAGGCAAGTGATAAGTATTATGATTCTGCAGTCAAGGCATCCAAGGATGCTGCTAAGAGACAACGCCCCTCTCGCGTTGAGCGTATGAAGGGTGCTGCTAAGAAGGCAGCAGGTGCAGTTAAGGCAGGCGTTAAGGGTGCTGCTAAGAAAGCAATCGGTGCTGGTGCTCGTGCTGCTGGTCATGCTAAGGGTGAGTTTGAAGCGGCTCGTATTAAGTCGAAGCGTGCTTCAATGGAGAGAACTCCTAAGAAGAAAGAAGATAAGAAAGATGACGATGGTACAGGTGGTAAGTTAGACGCACTGCTGAAGGATACCAGAGGCACCTCCAGTAGCAGTTCTTCCTCTGGTGGTGGCGGGGAAAGAGACGCAGGTTCTGAAGCAAGAGAGCGTATCAAGTCTAAGAAGAAGGGTCCTGGTCTCTTGAGCAGGATTGGTGGTGCAGTTAAGAAGGGTCTGAAGAAAGCGGTTGGTAAGACTGCTCGTGCCGTATCTAGCGGTAGCGACAAACTCGCTAAGCGTATGAACGAAGACTACGATAAGATTGCACATCTGCATGAGTCTGGTTTGTTCTCTATCGAAGAGATCGAGAACGTTATCGAAGAGGGTTACAAGCCCATCGATAAAAAGAAAGAAACCAAGATGTATCGCAGAGCAGGTAACCTGAGTCGTGAAGCACTTAGTAAAGGAATGAGTACTAAGGAAGGTTCTAAGGCACAGGACAAGTCTGGCAAGATTGTAAGCGCAATCTCTCGTCAAAAAGAGAAAGAGCGTTTCGATAAAATGGTAGACCACGACGCGAGGAAATGATGTTATCTTTTAACGAACTACAAGAAAAAAAATCCAAGATCAAGATCAATCCTAAAAAAGATGATGTCATGGAAGGTTCTTGCGGATCCTACTCTAAGGGTGGTGAAGTAAAGAAGAACCATGGTGAGGATTGTGATTGTCAGAAATGCGAAAAGAAACGTCGCAAAGAAGATCTTGGTGATGAAAAAACAGTATCTACGGAGGAATTAGCTTATGACAGTCAGGAAAAAGTTTCAGAAGAAGGCAATCAAGAAATCGCAGAAACTGAAATTAAAAACCTCCTGACATTCGACGAACTTCAGTACGCGAAGACGTTGAACGAAGAACAACTTCAAGAGTTCCTCAAAGGTCTCCTTGGTGGTGGTAGCAAACCTACTTCCAGCAGCAGTGGTCAAATGCCTAACCATAGTGGTCTTGCTAGTAAATTAGGTCAGCGTCGTCAGATGTTGAATAAGGCAATGGGCAAACCAGACAACAAAGTTCTTGGTTTCTCCAAGGGCGGTAAGGTCAAGAAGAAGTCTTACAAAGAATCGTTAGAAATCTTTGGAGAAAGAAAGGAACTATCAATTGATGATCAGATGAGAATCTCTCGCGAAGCAGCAGCGAAGAGAAAACCATATCAACCTGGTGATCGCGAAAAGCAACGTGCTGCTCAAATGAGAAATGCTGCTAAGAATGCGAAGAAGGATACTAGAACTGATGCTGAAAAGATGACTGATGCAACGGGTCCAAGACCTGGATCACGTTATAGAGGTGACTGAGCATATATAGGATAGACCCCTTTATAGGCAAAAATTATGTTAGTATCTTTCCTTCTCCCATTTGCTAAAAAGATTGTAGCAGATGCAGTTTCCAAGATTCCTGATGATGCGGAACTTGGTGAAAAACTGATTGATATCTGTATCCTGGTTCTGGAGAAAGCAGTCAAACTCACGAAGACAACTGCTGACGATAAACTGTTAGAAGCAGTGAAGAAAGCACTGGTCACTCGTGACGGTGAATGATTTATAAATAACTAATACGGAATACAACGTCGGAGAAACAATGTCTTTATACGGAAGAGTTGACTCCACTGCTAACCAGACCGCTGTCGGTCGTACTATTGGTAACAGCGGTGGGTCTGTAACAAAAACAGTCGTCTTTGTTGACGAAACTGAAGCAGGTCTTGATGAGAACAAATCTCGTGGCATCACTGCTCCTGGTTGGTGGGCATATCACACCTATACTGATGTATCTGGTGCAACCCGTCACCGTGCAGAGCACCTGATGTTCCTCACGAATCCTGAGGCTAATGCTGATGAGACCCTGAGCGACGATACTATCGCAGCAGACGTAACTAACACCATCACCCTCAGCACAAACAACACCGACAAGACTACTTCATCTGGTGCAGCAACCTTCGCTGTTGTCGCGTCTGTTACCAACTCTGGTACAGCAGCATTCCAATGGCAGAAGCGTACTTCCTCCACTGGTCGTTTCTCGAATGTCTCTGGTGCAACCAGCACCAACCTGGCACTCACAGGTCAGACATCGGCAAACGATGGCAACCAGTATCGTGTTAAGGTAACATCTGATAATGGTGCAGAAGAGGTAATCTCCGACGTAGCAACACTAACCTTCGGTAGCTAATGAAATTTGACGAACTGAATGAGTCTAACTACGTTCTGTTCGCCATTAAACATTATGAAAACCCTCATTGCGTAACACGCGATGACTTTGATGAAGACATGAAACGCTTCAAGTATCTGAAAAGACTCTTGAAGCGTTATCTGCGAAGAGGTCCATTAAGGATTCATTTAATTATAAATCATCTAATAATTTTGTATAATGTTTTTGGCGAAGCAGCGACTCCGCTATTATTTTTTAAGTTTGAACAAGAGTATTGGGGTATACTAAAGACGTTCTTGGTATACTTGAATAAATACCCCATAGGAATGTTACCTGAAATACAAATTCAGGAAGAAATCTTAGAACAACTAGAAAGGATATGACCATGATGACTGCTGGCACTGGTGGATTTAGCGGGAGTGCTCCTGCTACAGGTCCCAATGCGGGTTTCGATCCGATTATGAAGTTTCGCAAGAAATTAAAAAAGACCAAAGTTAAACTTGCTGGCGGCAATACGAACGAATCGTTTAGTGAATCTAAGGAAAATCCTAAGGCACCATCTAGGTTGTTTCAATACAAGGTAAAACTCCCTGAAGTTGGTGAGACCATTGTGTATGCATCTTCTCCTGCGGAACTAGCACGAAAACTTCGTATGGTTATCGCTCCTGGACATAGAGGAGATATTGAAATTGAAAGGGTACTGCCAGCAGCAGCAGGTAAGTTCTTTATGGACAAGCGCACAAAGCACATGCGAAATATTATGGGCGAAGAGGCGGACGGTGCTAGAGATGCTAAAGAAATGGCAGATGAAAGAGTTCGTGCTGAAAGAAAGAGAGCAGCGATGAAGAAGCAGGAACTTCAAAAAAGATTACAGACAAAGACCAGACAGTTGAAAAAGTCTGCTGCTGCAGGTCAAGCTCCGCCAGAGGAGAATTGATATGGCATTCGGTCTAGGTAAACTTGCTGTTCTAGAAAGCAAGCTAGATATTTACGAAGACTTATCCAAAGAAATGTTGGATAAGTTAGAACGTGCTTTAACAACACTTTCAGAGAATAGTAATAAAATCTCTATTGTGTTGGAGAGGCATGAGAACCGATTGGAAGAAGGTGATAAATCTAATCTATTGATTATTAAAATGATCGAAGAGATGAAGGATCAAGAAGAGAAGAATCATAACATCCTTCATGAAAGAATCGATAGAATACAAAAGAAAGTAGATGCTAACCAAAGGTTTGTAATTGGTGCAGGTGCTGTGCTAGCAACGCTAGGTCTGGTGGCACAGATTGCATTTCCTATTTACAGAACCTTGACAACCTCCACTCAAACGAGTATGATGGACGCACCAGCGATCCATCGAGTTGTCTGAATTTGTAGATGAGCATTACGTCAATCTTCTTTCTGGTCGTCTAGATAAGTTTTCTAGAAAGAAGAACGGACTATATAATTTTCGGTGTCCTTATTGCGGTGACTCTCAGAAGCATCGTAACAAGGCACGAGGGTATTTCTTTCGCCTCAAAGCGGATATGGTATACAAGTGCCATAACTGTGGCGTAGGTAGAACGCTGCCAAACTTTCTTAAGGATCAGGCACCTGATCTCTATGATGAATATATCATGGAGAGATACAAGAGTGGAACGACAGGTAAAGGATCTTATGTTCCCAAACCAAAATTTGAGAAACCTAAGTTTAAGAAAAAAGGTGAACTACAATCGATTGCCGATCTAAATAGTGATCACCCAGCAAAAGGATATCTACTTGGCAGAAAAATCCCTGAACAATTTTTTAAAGAAATTTTCTACGCAGAAAGATTCTGTACATGGGTTAACACACAAAAACCATGTTTTGAAGAGGTCACTCGCGATCACCCTAGAGTCATTATCCCGTTCATCGGAAGAGATAATGAATGGTTTGGATTCCAAGGACGATCCCTCCGACCAGATGACAAACTCAGATACATAACTATCATGTTGGACGAGAATCGTCCGAAAGTGTATGGACTCAATCGTGTTGATTTCAACAAAACGATCTATGTCACCGAAGGACCATTCGATAGTCTATACATAGATAACGCAATCGCCATGGCAGGTGCTGATGTAGATTGGAACTTGCTTGAAGGGAGAGATGCTGTCTTTGTTTATGATAATGAACAGCGAAACAAACAAATCATCGACCGTATTAGTCAAACAATTGATAAGGGATACGAAGTCGTTATTTGGCCAGATAATCTAGAAGAGAAAGATCTCAATGACATGTATATTGCTGGACATAACGTTCAATCTCTGGTAGAATTCAACACATACTCAGGCTTAGAGGCACACATTAAATTAACTGAATGGAAAAAGGTATGAAAGAAATTCATGTAATCAAGCGTAGTGGTGAGAAAACACCCCTAGACCTTGATAAGATTCATGCAATGGCAGAACACGCCTGTAGAGGTCTTGCAGGTGTCTCTGAGAGTCAGGTTGAGATGAATGCCAACCTGCAATTTTTTGATGGCATTAAGACTTCGGACATTCAAGAAATCTTGATCCGTTCGGCAAATGATTTGATTTCCCTGGAGTCTCCAAACTATCAGTTTGTTGCTGCTCGTCTTCTCTTGTTTAGTTTGAGAAAGGCAGTGTACAATGGTCATCCTGATGGGCACCCTCCTTTACTAGAGCATGTCAAAAAGTGTGTGGACATGGGCGTCTATGATGATGGTATTCTCAGCAAATACTCTGAGGAGGAGTGGGAGAAACTGAATAGTTTCATGGATCATGACCGAGACTATTTGTTTACATATGCTGGCATTAGACAAGTAGCAGATAAATACCTTGTACAAGATAGAAGCAGTGGCGAAGTTTACGAAACGCCCCAGTTCATGTATATGATGGTGGCAGCGACACTGTTCCAAGATGATGATAAGTTCTATCGTCTCGAATACGTCAAAAAGTATTATGACGCAATCTCCAAACACCGACTCAACATTCCCACACCTATCATGGCAGGGGTGCGAACTCCGCTTCGACAATTTGCGAGCTGTGTTCTTGTTGATGTTGATGACACCCTCGATAGCATCTTTAGTAGCGACATGGCTATTGGTCACTACGTTGCACAACGTGCTGGTATCGGCATCAACGCAGGCAGAATCAGGGGTATCAACGCTAAAATCAGGGGCGGTGAAGTTCAGCACACAGGCGTTATTCCATTTCTCAAAAAGTTTGAGGCAACTGTCAGATGCTGCACTCAAAATGGAATCCGAGGTGGATCAGCTACTGTCCACTTTCCAATCTGGCACCAAGAAATCCGAGACATCATCGTCCTAAAGAATAATAAAGGAACTGAGGACAACCGAGTCCGTAAGTTAGACTACAGTATTCAGTTCAGTAAACTCTTCTATGAGCGATTCATCTCCAACGGTATCATCTCCCTCTTCAGTCCTCACGACGTGCCAGGTCTTTATGATGCTTTTGGTACTGATTCATTTGATAGTCTCTATGTGGACTATGAATCAGATCTCTCTATTCCAAGACAGACTATCGGCGCTCAGGAACTCATTCTTAGTCTCCTGAAGGAACGTGCAGAGACTGGTCGTATTTACATCATGAATATCGACCATTGCAATACTCACTCGTCCTTTAAGGATAAGGTGAATATGTCTAACCTGTGTCAGGAGATCACTCTCCCGACTGATCCCATCAAACATATTGATGGAATGGGAGAGATTGCTCTGTGTATTCTGTCTGCTATTAACGTCGGTAAACTAAAGTCTCTCGATGAATTGGATGAACTATGTGAACTGGCAGTTCGTGGTCTCGATGCTCTGATTGATTATCAGCAGTATCCTGTCAAAGCAGCAGAGAATAGCACTAAGAATCGTCGCTCTCTTGGCATTGGTTTCATCGGTTTGGCGCATTACCTCGCTAAGCATGGTGCTAACTATGATTCGCAGAAGGCACATGACCTCGTTCATAAACTCACTGAGAGGTTCCAGTTTGCTCTTCTAACAGCGTCTAATCGTATGGCAATGGAGAAGGGTCCTTGCGGTTATTTTGGTAAAACCAAATACGCTGATGGAATACTTCCTATCGATACATATAAGAAGGAAGTGGACGAAATTGTACCGAATGATCTTTCATGTGATTGGGAATATCTCAGGGGACGGATTGTTGAGTACGGACTACGGCACAGCACGTTGTCCGCACAGATGCCTTCGGAGAGCAGCTCCGTTGTGTCAAACGCTACCAATGGAATCGAGCCGCCTCGCGACTACTTGTCCGTTAAGAAATCAAAGAAAGGACCTCTTAAGCAAATTGTGCCATCTTATACAACCCTCAAGGGAGCATACACCCTCCTCTGGGACATGCACAACAACGACGGATACATCAAAGTTACCGCCGTAATGCAGAAGTTTTTTGATCAGGCAATTAGTGGTAACTGGAGTTACAATCCAGAGAATTATTCTGATAATGAAGTGCCTGTTTCTGAGATGGCAAAAGATCTTTTGACCACTTACAAGTATGGTTGGAAGACATCTTATTATCAAAACACATATGATAATAAGAAAGACGGAGAAGAGGTTGAACAAACTCCATCCGTAGATAATTTAATTGACCAACTTATCACAGAAGAGGAAGATGACTGCGAGTCCTGTAAAATCTGAAGTAGAAGGAATGACCGTATTTAACAAAACCAAAGTAGACACAAAAAATCAACCTATGTTCTTTGGGCAACCTCTTGGTGTCCAAAGATATGACGAATATAAGTATCCTGTATTTGACAAATTGACCCAGCAGCAACTGGGATATTTCTGGAGACCAGAAGAAGTATCCCTACAAAAGGACCGCAGTGATTACCAAACTTTATCGGAACAGCAAAAGCACATTTTTACCAGCAATCTTAAATACCAAATCATGCTGGATTCTGTACAAGGGCGCGGTCCTGGGATGGCTTTTATCCCTTACTGCTCACTCCCTGAACTAGAAGCATGTATGACAGTATGGGAATTTATGGAGATGATCCATAGTCGTTCCTATACATACATTATTAAGAATGTATATTCTAATCCTGGTGATGTCTTTGACACTATCTTGGATGATGAGAATGTAATGTCTCGTGCCGCATCAGTTACTGAATCGTATGATAGTTTCATCGAACATGCTCATCAGTATGATGGCAGCACTATGTGGGATCTTGCAAGAGAAGGTCACCAGGGTGGACAATGGGAACGCCGTGAGTTGAAGCGTAAACTCTATAGAGCAATTGCTAATGTCAATATCCTCGAAGGAATCCGTTTCTATGTGTCGTTTGCGTGCTCGTTTGCTTTTGGCGAGAATAAACTTATGGAGGGCTCGGCTAAGATTCTCTCTCTTATCGCTAGAGATGAAAGCCAACACCTGGTTATCACGCAAAATATCCTCAGAAAATGGTCAGAAGGAGACGACCCAGAAATGAAACTGATTGCTCAGGAGGAGCAATCATATGTCACTGAAATGTTTAAGCGTACTGTAGAAGAAGAGAAAGCGTGGGCTAATTATCTTTTCAGAGATGGTAGTTTGATTGGACTTAACGATCGTTTGTTGTATAACTATGTTGAGTGGATTGCAAATCGTAGGATGAAGGCAGTCGGTATCAAACCGATTTACGACATTCCTGCAAAGAACAATCCTCTTCCTTGGACTGAGCACTGGCTCAATTCTAAGGGACAACAAAACGCACCTCAGGAAACGGAGATTGAATCGTATGTCGTCGGAGGAATTAAACAAGATGTCACAGCAGGAACCTTCGCTGGATTCTCTTTGTGAAGATGCTATCTATGATGCAGCAGAACATGGTTGGGATGATCTTTTAGATAAGACAGACCAACCTGGTAACCCCTTTGCAGAAGACCTTTGGGAAATGGAAAAGAAAAAAGCACAACAGCAAGAACGTAACACTCGACACAGTGTTGATAAGGGTAAAGATTTTATTGAATCTGGTATGACCCTTATCACTGATGTGGAATCTGACAAATACTTAAACCGAAATCGTAAAACGGTATCAGACTGAACTACATTTATTGTGAATTCATGGTATAAATATAAATGTAGCAATACTGTATTAGTCGCTACAACTTATACGTTCATCCAATGTTTAGTATCTTACTGGCATTGACCCTTGCCCATCATAATGACGGGTCACCTTATGGGTGGCACATGAGTTGTGAAAGGTTTCTACAGAGAAGAGTTGAAATCCTTATGGATGACAACTTAGATCGTCGCACCAAGTATAACCTTATTGGTTATCTTAAGTCGAAGGTAGAAGGTCAGTGTAATAGTATGCTAATCTAGGACGCAAGTAAGTCGCGGAACGGAGCGTTCATCCCATGTTTGAGTTATTACTCTATTCTAATATTGCTTGTGCTGATGCTACCGAAATGATCGGGCGTATCAGCAAACATGAGCATATGGAAGCAGCAATCAGGACAGAGCTTATTGAAGTAATTCAAGAAGCAACCCCCGAGTGTCCATGGGACGCAAACGACTGAAGGAACGGGTAACGGATCCTCCGAGAGGAGAGAAGGTTAATCACCCTATTATTTCAGGAGTCAATTATGAACACCCTCAATCTCATTAGAAAGCAGATCAATAAAGCATCTGCCCTTCACGACGCACAGATTCTTCATACCACATACCGTGGTGTTAAGTACGATGTAAACTGTGCTGAGCAAAAGGATGCCCATGGCACCTATTGCTATCGTGGACATGTCTATATCAAGTGAGGTAGACATGTTAGCACTACAAACAGTCGGATTGGTGTCTGTTGGATGTGTAGCATTCATCGGCATGATCTATGGAGAACTTATCCTTTTACAAAGAGTATAAGGAGTAGGACAAATGCTGAAGGTCAGACTCGAATATGACCTTCCAGAATTTGATCCAGCGAAACACGATCCAGATAAAACGTTCGCGTTTTTAACTTATCGTGGCATACACTATGCTAAATGGGTTAATCTAAAACCCTTTGGTAGCAAATCCTGGAAGATCAAATTTTGATTTCCACACAAAGGACCCGTTTGGGTCCTTTTTTGCTATCCTAAATAGGTACAACCTATACAGGAGAGTCATGAAACTATTTCTGGACTGTTCTGACCCAGAGCTTATTGCCTCTGCCTTCGAGACTGGTTTAATTGATGGGGCTACTACAAACCCCAGTCTTATGCTGAAAGCGGGTAAAGACCCGATGCAAGTAATCAAAGAAATTTCCTCTATCTTCCCTTGGAATGCTTCAGTATCCGCTGAAGTTGTTGGAGATACTGCAGAGGAAATGCTTGATATGGCAGAAGATTATCTGGAGATCGGACCAAACATTACTATCAAAGTTCCCTGCACTATAGAAGGTCTAAAAGCATGTAGAGAACTTGCAGACGACGATGTACCTGTAAACGTAACACTAATTTTCAGCACGGCACAAGCATTACTAGCTGCGAAAGCGGGAGCAACATATGTTTCTCCTTTCGTTGGTCGTGTATTTGATCAACACTGGGATGGAATTCACCTTATTGAGGAGATTGCAGATGTCTTCGCTACTCATGAACTCAAGACAGAAGTTCTTGCCGCTTCTATTAGAGAACCTGTTCAAGTCTCCGACGCTTTTAGAGTGGGAGCTGATATATGTACTCTACCGCTTCCCATCTTTTACAAACTCTATAAACATATTCTCACTGACAAGGGTTTAGAACTCTTTGATCAGGATTGGAAATCGCTTCAAGAAAAATTGTGAGAAACTCTATGACTAAAGAAGAAGTCGAAGTTCGGATTCTAAAGTTAAAGAACGAATTATACGATGGATCCTGGAGTGCCAGGAATGGTGACTGGCATGATGGTGCCCACACAATGCTCAATCGAGTGTTGGATATTATACAAGAGTATCGTCTATGAATAAAGAAAATTTAAAGACCCTCATTCATGACCTTGAGATCGCGATCATTGAACTCAAGGCAGAAGTTTACGCTGATCCCTCTGCTTACATAGATAAAAGTAGCGAGAGGACAGCGAGTAGCTACATTGAACAAAACGACGACGACGGAGACCCCGACTAATTATGAAAACCCCTGGATTTTTAACGGACACCCTTTTCTATCTGAGGACATTGACGACCATTTCGGTTTTGTCTATTGCATTACAAACACACTCACTGGTAAGAGGTACATCGGGAGGAAGTACTTTCACCAATTACGAAAACCTAGAGGTGGAGGTAGGAGAGTTAAAAGTGAAAGCGACTGGAAAAAATACTACGGAAGTTCTGCTGAACTTACTGAAGAACGTAAGAGGATCGGGAATCTGGTCTTCAAACGAGACATTTTAAGCCTACATAAAACAAAGGGTCTCACAAACTTTGAAGAGACCCGACAATTATTTCTCAACAACGTACTTACGGAGGCTATGACAGATGGGACGCCTGCTTTCTACAACAGCAACATACTCGGTAGGTACATGCGAAAAGATTATTTCAACCCTTGACCTAAGACCCTGAACCTGCTATACTTACAGGGTAGTTGAGGGACACCAATGCACATCGACTTTGAACCTGAAACTGAAACCTCTCTTGAGGAACAGTATCTAGATCAACTCATCGATCAACTTCACACTCTCGCTGAGAGAGGATTTGAAGAAGACGCTAAGCGTCTCAATGTGTCTATCAACTCTGCCCATAAGATTCTAATGGGTCAGTAGTTCAGCGGATAGAACAACGCTCTTCTAAAGCGTTTGTCGGGGGTTCGATTCCCTCCTGACCCGTTGCCCTTAAGGGCAAAACGGTCCATTGAGGAAAAGCACATGACTACAACACAAAAGTTCTCGTCCTGTCTCGAAATTCTTTATGAAGCTGTTGACAGGCAAGTGACACTTGACATCGAGTATCCTATCATTTATAATCAAATTCTGAAACACTATGAGGAGAAAGGTGTCGATTTCTATGGTGATGTAGACGAGGATTATGATATCCTCCTAACCAAACTTGAACAGGACCTACTTTATTATGAAAACTGAAGTTCTTCTAGAACGCTATCCCTATCGTTATGTCCAGTCTGGGACGATCGAACTTAACGGTCGTCCTGACTATCGAATTCAAAAGTTCGATGAATGGACTAAACGATACAAAGACATGTATCTTCTAGACAATTCAATTCAATTGGATTATGCCATGGAAGATTTTGAATACACGAAATGGTTAGATCCAGACCGTGTACCCTGCTATGTTCGCGACCGAGTAAAACCATGACATCTTATCAAAAAGCAATCAAAGCACTCGAAGAATGCGTCAAAGACGCAATGGAGAATGATGTTGACCCTGGTCTCCAAATGGAAATCTGGCGTCATTATCAAGGCATGAAGGCGATCGATCGTCAACTTCCTAAACCTCCTCGCTTCTCTTTCAAACTTGATGGAGTAGATAGGGTCTTTGATGACTATGATCCTGACTATAATATCCAAGCAGCACAACCAGTTGACTTGGGTGATACATATGGTAAGGACGTAATCACGTTCTCTTGATCTTTGCCAATAGATCTAAAACTAAATGGTTTTAGGCGCGACAGAAGCAAATATTCCTAGTTTACTAACTAGGTGGTGGAGTCAAGTTGACCCTTATCTGGGACGCTATATGCGTCCCTTTTTTATATGAACTTATCTACATTTCTCTTAGATAAAATTGGATTAATTTGTGAGATGATTCCTCCTGAAGAATTTGAGGAACTAACTGAATGTGCGTATGAAGGATTAGAAAATAAAATTCCTCTTGGTGATAATCAATCGATATCAATCAAGGAAGAGTATAAGATGCGTATTCCAAGAAGGTTTTCTGCTTGGATGACTAATACGGTTCATGAAAAGATGACACGTCATTGTCGTGAGTATGGTTTCTACAACATGCCAAGAGAGGGACTATTCATTCCTATGATGTGGGTGAATAGAATGAAAAAGGGTGACCAACATCAAGTGCATCAACACAATAATTCATTGTACTCCTTCAGTGCATACATTTCATGTAGTGATAATGATGCTCCATTCTTTTTTATGCATTCGGATCACATTGAATATCTTCAAATCAATGAGTACAGTCGTGGGAATACTCTGATATTCCCATCTTTATTGCCGCATAGTGTAGCAATGAAGACTAGTGACGGAGAAAGAATCAGCGTTTCAGGAAATATTGTTTTTGATTGGGGCTTGACAATGTAAAGAAATGCTATATAATAGTAACAGTTCTTTACATAAGACAATGACCGTTACAACCAACGAACATGGTCAGAACAATATGTTCGCCCGCGAGCCGCAAATGTACATCGACAAGACCGAAGCAGAACGCTACGGTTATGAAACATATGCAGAACGTGCCGAGAAACTGAATGGTCGCACAGCGATGCTCGGTTTTGTGGCAGCACTTATTTCATATGCTACTACTGGTAGTATCTTTTTCTTTGGTGCCTTCGGCATCTAATGATTCCCTCACTTTTATCACTAAATTTTTATAGGAGATTTACAATGACACCTGAAGCAGAAAAGTTTAACGGTTGGGCAGCAATGATTGGTATTATTGCAGCATTCGGAGCATACGCAACTACAGGACAATTGATTCCTGGAGTATGGTGAACGATATGTTGGTCATAGCAGCGTCTCTCATAGGAGGATTTATAGTCGCATCCCTATTGAATGAGGACGTAGATGATGATGATCACCATGATGGCGGAATGTTACAACCATTACCAGTCCAAGCACCTAACCCTACCTAAATAATTTCTTTGTATAGGAAATGCTGAGCGATCTCTATCAAGACATGGAAACTCTGAACGCTCTTTATGAAGAGTTATGCTGGAATCCAGAAACACCCTTAGAGTTTAAAGCAGATTACGAGAACGATCGTATTATCATCACGCTAAACAAAGATAAATAAAACTGAATATCGTCGTCGCATGACAACGGGGTAACTGGCACAATCCAGTTGACACCCCGTTTTTTATGCCTTATACTATGAAGGTAGTCTCATGAAACTAATGTCTATCGCAACAACTATTGGTGCCCTTACGATAGGAGCAGGTGCTCTTACTATAGGTATCCAGTCTGTTCCTGAGGCACCACCGCCAGTGATTGAGATTACCGTCGATGAATATGAACCTAGATGGACCTTACCTGGCGGTAGTCCCAACGAAAAATATGTCCTCGAACAACTACAAGAACACACCCAAATCACCGATCGTAACGCTCTTGCTACAATCATGGGTAACATTAAACAAGAGAGCAAGTTCATTCCCAACATATGCGAGGGAGGGGCTAGAGTTTCTTACTCTGATTGCCGTGTCGGGGGTTATGGTCTTATTCAATGGACAACCCTAGGACGCTATAATAATCTCGGTAAGTTCTGTGAGAATTATGGTTGTGACCCTAGCAGTTTGGAAGGTCAAACTCGCTACATGATCAACGAATCTGTATTCCAAAAGATTCTTCCTGATTTTGAAGGTCATGGGCAAACTGTTAGACAGTACATGGTGCCCTCTTACTACTGGTTAGGTTGGGGTATCAAGGGCAATCGTGAGGTCTATGCCTACGAGTATGCCCAAAACCTAGTTAAATTATGAGTATTAATACTCTAATTTTTGTCTTGACGGGAAAACCAAACCCTGATATACTAAATAGGTAAACAAATGTAAAGCACACCGCTTTTCCTTTATACTACTCCCCGCAAACCGAGACCTCTAGGGAGTCAAAATTACGTCTCTCATACCTCTGCTTAGGGTGCAGAGGAATAGTAACTCCACCATGTCCCTGATGGTCTTACTTATTCTTATTCAAAATGTCTAGTTCAACTCTGTCACGCTCTGGCGTGTCTAACTGGGAATCCTTTTGCGATTGGGTTACCAGCACTAACAACCGTCTGTATGTCGGTTGGTTCGGCGTTCTGATGATTCCTACGTTGCTTGCAGCAACCATCTGTTTCATCATCGCCTTCGTCGGTGCTCCTCCTGTGGACATTGACGGTATCCGCGAACCCGTTGCTGGTTCACTCATGTATGGTAACAACATCATCTCAGGTGCAGTTGTTCCTTCTTCTAATGCTATTGGTCTTCACTTCTATCCCATCTGGGAAGCAGCAACCCTCGATGAGTGGTTGTATAATGGTGGTCCTTTCCAACTCGTAGTTTTCCACTTCCTGATCGGCATCTACGCCTATATGGGTCGTGAGTGGGAACTCTCTTACCGTCTTGGTATGCGTCCCTGGATCTGTGTTGCATACTCTGCTCCAGTCGCTGCAGCATCTGCTGTATTCCTCGTCTATCCTTTCGGTCAAGGTTCTTTCTCTGACGCGATGCCTCTTGGTATCTCTGGTACATTCAACTACATGCTTGTTTTCCAAGCAGAGCACAACATTCTGATGCACCCCTTCCATATGCTCGGCGTTGCTGGCGTATTTGGCGGTTCTCTGTTCAGTGCAATGCACGGTTCTCTGGTTACCTCTTCGCTGGTTCGTGAAACCACCGAAACTGAGTCCCAGAACTATGGTTACAAGTTCGGTCAGGAAGAAGAGACCTATAACATCGTTGCTGCTCATGGTTACTTCGGTCGCCTGATCTTCCAATACGCTTCCTTCAACAACTCCCGTTCGCTGCACTTCTTCTTGGCAGCATGGCCTGTTGT